>Ga0136633_1000468_pt1 | contig 31002 bp, 23 predicted proteins | sample AntDrymeUQ832206_2_FD_105494 | JGI IMG/M metagenome (GOLD analysis project Ga0136633, IMG submission 105494) | Polar desert sand microbial communities from Dry Valleys, Antarctica - metaG UQ83 (22.06) | ecosystem: Environmental > Terrestrial > Soil > Desert | place: Antarctica: Dry Valley... | reverse complement strand
GAGCTCGACATCATCCACAACGGCTTCGACTTCCTCCCGCTCACCTACAGCCGTCTCGTCGACGTTCCTGTTGTAACCACCATCCACGGCTTCTCCTCACCCGACATCCTCCCGGTGTACGAGCGCTACGACGACGTGTCGACATACGTCGCCATCAGCGACTCCGACCGCCACCCCCGTCTGCACTACGCAGCCACGATCCACCACGGGATCGACACCGACGCGTTCGAGGTGCACCCCCATCCGGGCGATCACCTGCTCTTCTTCGGCCGCATCCACCCGGACAAGGGGACAGCGACGGCCATAGAGGTAGCTCGACGAACAGGCCGCGACCTCCACATCGGGGGGATCATCCAGGACCAGCGCTACTTCGACGAGGAGGTCGAGCCTCACATCGACGGCCAGCGCGTTCGATTCCTCGGGCCCGTAGGAGCGTCAGAGCGGGCCCGTGTACTCGGCGGCGCCCACGCCCTCCTCCACCTGATCGACTTCGAGGAGCCCTTCGGCTTCAGTGTCGTCGAGGCCATGGCGTGCGGCACGCCCGTTGTGGCCTTCGACCGAGGGTCCATGCAAGAGATCATCGAGCACGGCACGACCGGTGCCGTCGTCGCCGACGTCGGCGCTGCGACGGGAGCGGTCGACTGGATCACCCACCTCGACCGCCAAGCCATTCGGGACCGCACGACCCAGCGGTTCGACCGGTCCACCATGGTCGCCCGCTACGCCGACCTCTATGAAGCGGTGCTCGAGGGCCAGGCGAGCTCGGGCGACTTGCGGGACGACCACCCGGGCGCGTAGTCACTTCCCCGGTGACCCCCAAGATCGACCGTCTCCTCAGCTCCAACGCGGCCCACGCCGCGGCACGTGCGAGCGTGGCAGACGGTCGACCCGGCCAGCACCTGGCCGTCGTCACCTGCATGGACGCCCGAATCGACGTGTTCGCCGTCCTCGGGCTCCACCTCGGCGAGGCCGTCGTCATCCGAAACGCCGGTGGCCGTGTCACCGAGGACGTCCTCAGGAGCCTGGCCTTGGCTGTGCACGTGCTCGGGGTCGACAGCGTCGTCGTCATGCAGCACACCAAGTGCGGTCTGGCGGGCGTCACCGACGCCGAGCTGCGCAAGATCACGGGCGCCGACCTCGGCTTCCTGCCCATAGACGACCACTCGGCCGCCCTCCGCGAGGACATCGGCCTCCTGAGCACGACCCCCTACCTGAGCCCCATGGATACGATCGCTGGCTTCGTCTACGACGTGGAGAGCGGTGAGATCGACGACGTGGTGCGCTGGCAGCGCTAGCCACGCTTGCCCGGCGCGATTGCCCTAGGACGTGGGGCCGCTCGGCGCCGTGGCGTTGTGGCCGTCGGACAGCGTCCGCATGAGCAGAGCGCCGAGGCCGCCGATCACTCCGGCGTCGCCGCCCACCTGGATGTCGGGCACGATCTTGACGTTGCCCACGCCCACCTCCCGGAGCGCGGCCACAAGTGCGGTCTGCTCCGCGCCGATGGCCTCCCTCTGGGCTACGAAGCCCTTGGCCCGGGCCAGGCCGAGCGCCTCCTCCGCGGCCGCTGACGCCGCGCCCAGCGCCTGGGTACGTGACGCTTCGGCGCTGCCAGTCGTCGTGATGACCGCAGCCTCACCCTCGGCCCGTGCGGTCGCGGCCTGGGCCCTCGACCTCTCGATCTCGATCGAGACGTTGGCCTGAGCCAGCTCGCCCTGCATGTCGGCCACGCCCCGCTGCTGTTCCAGGCTGACCCTGGCCTCCTGCGCCTCGCGCTGCTGGCCGAAGGTGGCCCGCTCCTGAGCTGCGATCTCCCTGGTCGTGAGCACCTCGACGAGGTCAGCCGGGAAGACCACGTCCTGGATGTAGACGCCCCGGGTCTCGACCTCGTAGCGGGACAGGTACTGCTGGATGTAGGTCTCGGCTGCCCCCTGAACCTCGCCGCGCTTCTCGATGAACTCCGTCGCGCCGAGGGTCTGGAGCTTGTTGCGGAAGTAGTTGCCGACGGCCGACTGGAGCACCTCGTTGACGAGGTTCTGCATTGTGCCGACCATGCTGATCACCTTCGGAGCCCGGGTGTCGGGCACGTGGATCTGCACTTGTAGGTCGATGTTGAACGTGAAGGCCTCCTTGCTCTTGGCGTCGATGGGCGCCAGACGCTCGTCCAGGCTGTGGGCGTCGCTCGTGGCGTGGGACCAGTTCAGCGTGAGGATCGACGTGGGGACGATCTCCGCCTCGTAGATGCGGGGGTTCAACGTGTACTTGCCGGTGCGGAGCGGCTCGGACCAGATCCCCTGGTGGCCAGGCTTGACGATGGAGCCGAACTTGAACTCCTCGCCCGAGGTGTCCTCGGTGGGCAGACCCACGTACGACTTGATCACCGCGACCTCGCCCTGTCTGACCACCAGCATCTCGCGCAGCTCCACCTTTACGAGGAACGGATTGAGCAGGTAGGAGCCATAGAGCAGAGGGTCGTGCTGCAGGCCGATGCTGCCGCCGTTGTCGAGGAACGCCTGGTAGTCCTGGTAGTTGTCGTGGAGCTGGTTCTTCGCCCGCAGCACAGCCTGGATGATGCGGGTGGGCGACCCCGCCTCGGTGCCCTCCATCGCAGTCACGTCGGCGAAGCCGCCGATGCGGCTCGCGATGTCGCCGGAAGGCGGACCCTCGAGCGTTGTCACGACACCGACGATGTCGGTCTCCCCCTGGGGCGTGATGTGCATGACCTTGAGGGCGTTCTGGTCGACCTGCGCCACCGCCCGCTCCGTGGCCTCAGAGATCATCTTCCCGAAGGCGCCCTCCGTTGTGATCACCACGAAGCCGACCGGGTGGATGGGCACGGTGGTCCCCGGAGGCAGGACGGGGCGCTGGACCCCACGCTGTCCACCGTTCGCCAGGAAGGAGTGGATGTCGGAGAAGCTGGCGAACTCGGGCTTGTAGATCGCCGACTTGGCCCCGGTCGGCAGCGCCGCTCCGACCTGTGCGATCACGAGGCCGGTGTGGTCGGGTGGCACCTGCACCCACGGGTAGCGCTCGACGGCGAAGATGGGCCAGAACTTGAAACGGAGCCCCGGCATGAGGAGATCGGCCTGGTACCCGGCCTCTCCGTTCAGGGCGACCAGCTGGTCGCCCCCGATGTTCTTACCCAGCCTCTTGGTGACGAGGCCGACCTGAGCCGGGCCGATGGAGTGGAAGCTGCGTGCGATGCACGCGAGGGGCACGAGGGCCAGGACGGCCATCGCCAGGAACAGGGGCGCAAGGTTCATGCTGGCGAGTCTCCCTGAACGAACAGGTCGTCGTCGCCAATCATGACGTATCCCATATGCAGCTTCCCTGGTACCACGCGGCCCGCAATCTCGACGTCGACACGGGCTCCGGGGTACAGCATCGGCTCGAATCGCGGGCCGTCGGAGTCCTCCGTGAGGGAACCAAGCCGAACCAGTGAGTGAGGTGCGAGTCGGTCGGACGTCCGCCAGGTCTGCTCGTCGTACTCCGCTCTCACGAAGTAGCCGCCTCGAGGATTGAAGACGTCCGTCACCACGCGGAGGAGCCCGCCGCCCTCGGATCGAAAGACGACCCGGCGCGCACATGTCGCGGACCTGTGGCCCCGATCGACCGCGACGTCGACGTCTGACGCCGCGAACAGCCCGACCATCACCTCCTCGTCCGGCGCGATGTCTCTCGTGTCGATCAGCCTGTTCACCCGCACGCCGGTAACGACGCTTCGTCTCGCCAAGGCGCTGACGGCCACCGCTCTGATCAGGTCGCGTTCGGCGGCGATGGCCTCGCGGACCTCTGTGTCTTCGAAGACCCGCTCGACCACGTTCCAACGTTCGGTCGGGGGCAGCTGCTCGAAGATCCGCCGGGCCACCGCAGCTCGCTCCCGCCGAGGGATCGCCTCGACCGCCTCCACGACCGTTGAACTCCCAGCCGGGCCGACTTCAGCCATGTGCCGCACCTCAGCCTGGATCTCGCGGGCGAGAGCGACAAAGGGGCGAACCTCTTCCATCTCCGCTTCGAGCTGCTGCAGCCTGGCCTTGCGCGTTGCGCGCCTCACGAGCGGGCTACCCGCCACCGAGGAAGCTAAGGGCCCGATCCCGGGTCCGGTCCAGGTAGGAGGTCTGAGCCCCGGCCCCGGTGCGCCCGTATGCACCGTCGTAGCCGCTGCTGCAGTAGCCGTCCGGGAAGCAGTACGGGACAGCGGGCTCGATCTGCGTGCCTTCGTGCCACTCGTTGTAGCTGGTGATGGAGACCACGTCCGCGCCTACCGCGGTGACGTCGCTCCACTGCCGGTCGTACCTCGCGCCGTTGTCCCTTCCGACGAACGAGGCCGACACGCCCGTACGGGTGGCCCGGAACCCGGGCGCCACGGAAGGTGCGCAGATCAGGCGGTAGCGCCGGGCGTTTCCGCATGCCGCGGCGAACTGGCTCCGCCGGAACCGAATGGCGTCGTAGGTGTAGACGCCGTCGAATCCCGAGCCCCGGGCGTAGCGGGCGAAGTCGCCGTCCAGCACGTCGCCGAGGCGGGAGGTGTGCATGTAGAGGCGCATGTCGGAGAAGCGCGCGGCGGTACTGAACCAGCTCGCCGCGCTCGGCCCCATGCCCTCGTAGACCCAGGCCTCCCCTAGGCCGAGCGCCCTGATGCGTGCGAGGTCGTCAGCCACCGATCCCGGGGTGCGCCCGCCGTAGGGCTCGATGTGAACGGCCACACGGAGGCCCCGTGCGCGTGCCGCGTTCACGACCGAAGGCAGCACCATGTCCTCGAAAGAGCCGCGTCCCCACCACGAGGTGACGACCGTGGTTATGCCGGCCGTCGACATCTCGGCCATCTGAGCATCCAGGACACCAGGGTCGCTGCTGCTGTAAGGGGCACGCTTGGGATAGTCGTCGGCGGCGATGTCCTGGGGTGCGGACTCGTGCCCGTAGCCGTTCCAGTGCAGCCACTGGCCGTCTCGCGCCACGGTCCCGTACCACGGGTAGAAGAAGGCCGACACCTCTGGGTCGAGCCTGACGGGCCGGGCCGCCATGGCCACGACCGGCGCGCTTAGGCTGACGCCGCCCGCGCTGCCCAGGAAGGGGGCCTCGCCATAGGTGAAGACCCCGCCGTCGGAGCCGACCAGCCAGTAGCCGAGGCCTCGGGGCGTGGGGGTGATGGCCACGATCGGCGCCTTGAGCGGGGAGCCACCAGCAGAGCCCAGGTAGGGCGCGTCGCCGTACGAGAAGACGCCACCATCGGAGGCCACGAGCCAGTAGCCTCGCCCCGTCCCCGATGCCGCCATGCCGACGACGGGCTTCTCCAATCGGACGTCGCCGGTCGACCCTCGGAAGACGGCGTCGCCGAAGGCGAAGATGCCGCCATCAGAGGCCACGAGCCAGTAACCGAAACCCGTAGGTGTGGAGGCCATCCCCACGATGGGTCGCACCAGCGGGATGGAGCCCGTCGAGCCTGCGAATCCGGCGTCGCCGAAGCTGAAGATGCCACCGTCCGAGGCGACCAGCCAGTAGCCACCCCCGCCCGCCGTGGCCGCCATGCCGACGATGGGCCGGTTGAGGCGCTGGCCGCCCATGGACCCGAAGAAGCGGGCGTCGCCGAAGGCGAACACACCACCGTCGGAGGCCACGCTCCAGTAGCCCTCGCCGGACGGAGTCGGAGCCATGGCCACGATCGGGCTTTGGAGTGGCCGGCCGCCCACTGAGCCGTGGAAGGGGGCGCCGTAGCCGAAGATCCCGCCGTCCGCTGCACCCAACCAGTAGCCCGCCGCCACAGGTGTGCCCGCCCCTGCTGCGGCCCGACCTGACGGCGACGAGGCGACGTTGACAGTGACGAGCGCCAGCAGGCCGAGCAGGAGGAGAAGTCGGGGAAGGCGGTGCATGACTTCCGCCCATCGTCGCGCGCAGCGGGGGCCGCGCGCGACGTGGGAACGGATCAGGCGACGGTGATCACCCGGGAGGGTGAGAGAGACGCAGACCCTCGCATTCCCCGTCCGCCCGCCACGAAGCGAGCATCTGGAAGAAGGCCAGCGGACCCCCGCCGTAACTCGCGAAGCGGCTCGCAGCGGGATTCACGTGGCCCTCGTTGTTGTAATAGCCGGGCGTGCACTCTCCGGCTCCGATCCCGCCGAGCATGCGGCCGTTCTCGACGATCTGCTTCACCCAGGCAGCCTCAGCCCCCGCGTCAGCCTCGATCTGCGAGATGCCGTCGGCCTGCGCCTTGCTCACGAGGTAGGCGATCTGGGTGGAGCACTCCTCCAACAGGTGGGGGTAGCTGGCCGTGAACCCACCCTGCACGTGGCTCACCACAAAGGCGTTTGGGAAGCCGTTCACGTGCATGCCGTGCAGCGTCCGCGGTCCGTCCGCCCAGTAGCCCGAGAGGGTCCCGCCGTCCCTACCCGTGAGGTCGAAGCCGGCGCGGCGGGTGTAGTCCGTGCCCACCTCAAAGCCCGTCGCGTAGATGAGGCAGTCCACCTCGTGCTCGACCCCGTCCACGACGACACCCCGCTCGGTGATGCGCTCCACCCCTCGGCCGTCGGTGTCGACGAGCTTCACCCGCGGGTTGTTGAAGCTCTGCAGGTAGTCGTCGTGGAAGCAGGGCCGCTTGCACAGCTGGCGGTACCAGGGCTTCAGTGCGGCCGCCGTCGCCGGGTCCTCAACGATGGCGCCGACGCGGGCCCGGATCTCGTCCATCTTCTCGAAGTCCGACGCCTCCAGCGCGGCGAGGATCCCGGCCGGTGACAGGTCGATCTGGTCGCTCTCCTTAAGCTTGGTGACGACGCGCCGGGCGATGTCGGTCCAGCCGTCCATCACCAGGTCCACCGGCGCGATGCTCCCCGAGGTCATGGTGGTGAAGTTCTCCACGCGGTGACGCTGCCAGCCCGGTTCGAGCGAGGCCGCCCACCCTGGGTCGGTCGGACGGTTGCCTCGCGAGTCGATGGACGAGGGCGTGCGCTGGAACACCAGGAGCTGCTGCGCAGAGCGGGCGAGATGCGGCACGCACTGGACGGCCGTGGCGCCCGTGCCGATGATCCCCACACGCTTGTCGGCGAGCTTGTCCAGGCCTCCCGTGGCGTCGCCGCCGGTGTAGTCGTAGTCCCACCGGCTCGTGTGGAAGGAATGGCCTGCGAACGACTCGATCCCAGGGATCCCCGGAAGCTTGGGGCGGTGCAGGGGCCCGTTGCCGAGCACGATGAACTTGGCGAGCATGCGGTCGCCGCGATTGGTGCAGATCACCCAGCGCGAAGCCGAGTCGTCCCACTCGACCTTCTGAACCTCGGTGCTGAAGCAGGCGTTGTCGTACAGGCCGAAGTGGGTGGCGACACGACGGCAGTGCTCGTGGATCTCAGGGGCGTGGGAGTACTTCTCTGAGGGGACGTACCCCGTCTCTTCCAGCAGTGGGAGGTAGACGTACGACTCAATGTCGCACTGTGCTCCGGGATAGCGATTCCAGTACCAGGTGCCCCCCACGTCTCCGCCCTTCTCGATGATGCGGACATCCGTGATGCCGGCCTTGGCAAGGTGTGCGCCGGCGACGAGGCCTGCGAACCCACCGCCGATCAGGGCGACGGTGACCTCGTCGAAGAGGGGATCACGATCTTTTGGGGCGGTGTAAGGGTCATCGAGGTAGTGGGCGAACTGGCCCTTGATCTCGACGTACTGCTCGTTCCCGTCGGCCCGCAGGCGCTTGGCCCGCTCTGCTGCGTATCTCTCGCGCACGGCCGCAAGTCCGATGACCTCGTCTCCTGTGACGGTCACTGGTCCACCCTCCTCTTTCGATCCCGGGGTGCCGGAGCTGGCCGTCCAGCCCCGCTCCCGCGAGATCATCACAGCTTGACCGCTCGGTCAAGACACGGCGATCAGGGCGGCGGTCAGGGCGCGCTGGCATGATCCTGCGGTGACTGACGCCCGGTTTGGCGAAGAGGGCGGACGGCTTGACTACGGCGGATACCTCCAAGTGCCCGCCCTGCTCTCGTTGCAGACCACGCTCACGGGCGAGCACGACGAGCTGCTCTTCATCGTCACCCACCAGGTGTATGAGCTGTGGTTCAAGCAGCTGCTTGCCGAGCTCGAGGCCGCCCGCGCAGCCATGGACGCCGATGACCTCGACCTCGCCCGCCACCACTTCCGGCGCATCGCCACCGTGGAGTCGCTGCTCGTGGCACAGGTGGACGTGCTCGAGACCATGACCCCGCAGGACTTTGCCCGCTTCCGCTCCGAGCTCTTCCCGGCCTCGGGGTTCCAGTCCGTGCAGTTCCGCGAGATCGAGTTCCTCTCGGGCTTGAAGGACGACGGCTACATGGCCCGTCTCGATGCCTCAGCGGAGGAGCGGGACCGCCTCACGCGCCGCCTCGCTGAGCCCTCGCTGTGGGACGCGTTCGTCGGCCTCCTCGACCGGCGCGGGGGACCATCCCTCGAGGACGTGTTCCGGATGCCCCACCTGCGCGCGGTCTTCGACCTCGGCGAGGCCCTCCTCGATCACGACGAGGCCTTCGTGCTCTGGCGATCCCGCCACGTGCTGATGGTTGAACGCCAGATCGGCTCCAAGCCGGGCACGGGCGGATCGACGGGCGCCACCTATCTGAGGTCGACGCTCGCGAAGCGCTTCTACCCCGAGCTGTGGGCCGTGCGCTCCCGCCTTTAAAATTCGGCGGTCACTGAAGTCCCGTCACTCGCGGGTTATCCCGGCGCGGCCTCGGTCTGGCGGGGCGAACCCGTCCTACGCTCCGGTCATGATCGACCAGCACATCGACATCGCCACCGCACACGGGTCGATGAACACCTTCGTGACCCACCCCGAGGAAGGGGGTCCCCACCCGGTCGTCTTCTTCTACATGGACGCGCCGGGCAAGCGTGAGGAGCTCCATGACATGGCTCGCCGACTCGGAACTGCGGGCTACTACGTGGTGGTCCCGAACCTCTACTACCGCGCGACGCGCGAGTTCAACTTGTTCTCCGGTGACCCGACGCACACCCGAGAGCGGTTGTTCGAGCTCATGTCGTCCCTCACCGACGAGCTCGTAGCGAGCGATACCGCCGCCCTCTTCGCCCACGTCGACACCGAGGCGGCGGCCGACTCTTTCCGAGTCGGATGCATGGGCTACTGCATGAGCGGCCCGTTCGCGTTCGCCATGGCGGGGCTCTACCCCGATCGCATCCGAGCCTCGGCATCCCTGCACGGGATAAGGCTGTTCGGGCCGGACTCGCCGGCGCACCTGGCCTCTCAGGTGCGGGGGGAGCTCTACTTCGGGTGCGCCGAGCACGACGACTACGCGCCCAGGGAGATGATCGACGCCCTCGACGAGCACCTCCGGTCCTCAGGCACGAACGCCCGCGTGGAGTGGTACCCCGGCACCCACCACGGCTTCACCTTCCCGGGCCGCGGCGAGATCTACGACAAGCCCGCCGCCGAGCGCCATTGGGAGCGCCTCCACGACCTCTTCAAGCGCAACCTCCTGTTCGCGTCCACGACGCTCCCCTGAAGCGCAGGCCCAGTGCGGGCACGTCGCAAGGCCGCGTCAGCGGGCTCGTGGGAGGGTCGTCAGGAGGCCGATGATCCGACGGCGGTACGGTCTGGGCATGGCTGAGATCTGCCAGTTCCACCTGGCGTTTCCCGTGGACGACCTCGACGCGGCCCGGGCCTTCTACGGAGGACTGCTCGGCTGCCCGGAGGGGCGGTCGTCGGGCGAATGGGTCGACTTCAACTTCTTCGGGCATCAGCTCGTGGCCCACCTCGCCCCTGCACAGACGGGGGCACGCCACCACAACACGGTCGACTCCCACTCCGTGCCCGTGCCCCACTTCGGCGTGCTGATCGGTCCGGACGCGTGGGACGCCCTCGCCGACCGCCTCCGCGCCGCAGGATTGGAGTTCGTCATCGAGCCCCACGTCCGCTTCGCCGGCCAGGTCGGCGAGCAGAGGACGATGTTCTTCCTCGACCCATCTGGCAATGCCATCGAGGTCAAGGCATTCGCCGACGACTCTCGCGTATTTGCGCCTGAGGCCTGACGCGATCGTGAACGACTACCGGGTCGTCAACCTCGCCAACTGGAACAGCCGCGTCCCGCACCACGAGCAGGGCTACGAGCTCGGGCTCTTTCGCAGCGATCCCACTCACCTCTCCAATGTGGTCCGCTTCGACCTACCCCGCCAGGGCCGTCTCGACGGCCTCGACGTCGTGCACCCGCACGTCTACACCGGGATTGGAGCGCTCTGCTGGCTGCCCGACGTCCGGCGCTGGGCGGAGGTCGTGGCCAAGCTGCTCAGACCCGGCGGCCGTCTCTTCATCCGCGAAGGACACCCCATGCTCTGGACGCTGGCCGACCCGAGCCCCGACGGGCTCCTCGTCGTCGAGTACCCCAATTTCGAAACTGGGGGCCTACCCTTCTCCGAGCCCTACACCTACGTCGAACACGACGAGCCTCTGGCCTCGCCCGACACGATCAGCTTCAACCATGGCCTGGCCGAGGTGATCACTGCGGTCCTGGAAGCGGGCCTGTCGCTCACCGCCATCGAGGAGCACCACAGCGTCCCTTGGAACCCGCTCGGCGACGCCATGGAGGAGCTGGCAGACATCAGCGAGTACCGCCTCCAGCACCTGCCCGAACGCCTGCCCGCCACCTACACCCTCCAAGCCGAGAAGGCGTCGTCGTGATCAGGCTCGTGGCCACCGACCTCGACGGCACCGCTCTGCGCACGTGGCCTCACAAGCCACCGGTGTCCGACCGGCTCGTCGCCGCGGTGGCCAGTGTCCGTAAGGCGGGCATCCCCGTCGTTGTCGTCACCGGCCGCAGCCGCCGATCTGCGGCCGACCTGGCCCGGACGATTGGCGCCGACAGGCTGATCTGCTCGAACGGGGCGCTCGTGTGGGACCTCGACAGCGACGAGGTCGTGCGCCACCGGAGCTTCGACCCGGCCGTGGCTCACGGCATCGCGGCCCGCCTGCGTGCGGTAGCTCCCTCGGTCGCCTTCTCGTGGGAGTCGCACGACACCTTCGGGTGGGAGGCGGAGTTCGACGCACGTTGGGGAGGGGTCCGCAAGGACTGGCACCGGACCGAGCCCGGGCCCGTCGAGGAGCGGTGCTCCTACCCCCTCATCAAGCTCATCGCCAGCCTGCACGGTGACCCCGTCGAGCAGCAGCGGATCTTCGATGACCTGCTCCCGCTGCTACCCGAGCTGGTGGGCGAGGAGGCCCACTTCACAACAGCCGGCGGCGCCTGGGTGGAGATCGGCCCGGCCGGCATCACGAAGGCCGTGACCCTGGCCGAGGTCGCTGCTGAGCTCGGCGTGGGGGCAGCCGACGTCATCGCCTTCGGCGACGCCCCCAACGACATCGCCATGCTCGAGTGGGCTGGCCGGGGCGTCGCCATGGCGAACGCCGATCCCGAGGTCCTCGCCATCGCCGACGAGGTCACGAAGTCCAACGACGAGGACGGCCTGGCTCTGGTCCTCGAGTCACTAGCCACCCAGGAACCCTGATTCGGCCCTCTGGGCCAAGCCCTCGGATTTCACGTGCTCCTGACCCGCGAGCGCGGCAGGCTCCACGAGTGGCACATGAGATTTCGACTCTGGATCCGCTGACCAGCCCTGCGGAGGCATTGCGGCCTGCTGGCGCGGTGATCGAGGACGCCGAGGGTGAGGGCGACGGGCTGCCTCCGCGCAGCGCTGACGACGCGGTGGCTGTGTGGCGGGTGCCCCATCCGAAGGCTGAACGGCGTATCGAGGTCTTGGGCGAGCTCGATGACCCGGATGGTGTGCTCGTCTTCGAGCTCGACACCACTGTGGAGAACGGGCATGTCGCTTTCGTGAACGTCGCCGTGCCACGGGCGCGTCGGCGCCAGGGGTTCGGCCGGTTCCTCGTAGATCATGGGCTGCAGCTGGCTGCACAGGCAGGGCGCCGGACCGTGCTGGCCGTGTCGATCCCAGGGCACGAGCAGACGGCCAGGGCGGTAGGTCCGGTACTCGGATTCGAGGCGGCTCTCGTCATGCGGGCCAGCACCCTTCTCCTCGCCGAGGTCGACCGCGAGATGGTGGCGCGCTGGTCCGGCGCGCTCCACCCAGACTACGACTTGCTGGTCTTCGAGGACACCATCCCTGAGGACTACGTGGCCGCCCACATCGAAGCCGTGCTGGCCATGAACGACGCGCCTCGAGATGAGCTCGACGTTGCGGATGAGGTTCCCGACCCCCGCATGATCCGGTACTGGGAGGCGGTGATCCGCGCCGGCGGCGGCCGACGCCTTTCGGCCCTGGCCCTTCACCGCGAGACGGGCTCTGGGGCGGGTTTCTCGTCGGTGTCGTGGGAACCGGGACGGCACACCGTCGTCTGGCAGGGCGGGACCGGCGTGGCCGCAGCCCACCGGGGCCGTGCTCTGGGGCGGGTGCTCAAGGCCAGGGTCATCCAGCACCTGGCCGATCTGGCTCCGGACGCGACAGAGATCCGGACCGACAATGCCCACACCAACCCGTGGATGCTGCGCATCAACGACGACCTCGGCTTTCGTCCGCACGCCAACGTGATCGAGTGGCAGCGCAAGCTGTGAACGCAGGCCCGTCGACCTCAAGCTGACGGCGCCTGACCCGCCCGCTTCAAGAGGATGACGCCGCCCGTGAACGGGCTGTGACCGCGGCGGACCAGGACTCCGTCCTCGACAGATGTCTCGATGGCGTCACCCGACAACGAACCGTCCACGAGCCACGTCCCCTTTGGGAGCGGCACCTCGACCACGTCGGGGCCATGGGCGAAGGTGTGCGCGACGACGAGCACCGTCGAATCGTCTGACGACGTGCGCACGACGGCCTGCCACCCCTCCGGCTGTCGCCAGCTCGCACCAATGGTGCCGAACCGGCGGCTGGTTCCATGCTTGATGCACGGCGCGGCCCGCTCGTAGAGGTCCATCGCCGCTCGTACCGTCGTCCACTGGTCGTCGTCGAGCTCGGTGATCTCACCGGAGATGCACATGCGCCCGAGGAACGTCGCGGCCAGGCTGTAGAGGAGGCGGTCGGGGCTGTCGTCGGCATGCACGACGGCCCAGATCTGAGACTGGCGGGGCAGCATGAGGGAGTGCAGGTTGGCGGCGATGATCGGAATCTCGACCGTCTCGTGCGCGTCGCTGAACGACGACATGGCGCTGCGCGCCAGCATCGACGGCTCCAGTCGATGGCCCCCCGACGAGCAGCTCTCGATGACGAGGTCCGGCAGCTCCGAGCGCATCCGTTCGAAGAAGGAATGGACGCCGAGAACGTGACGCCGCAGGCCCTCTCCCAGCGAGTCGGGATGGTCGCATCCCAGGCCGATCGTCTCGTTGTAGTCGACCTTCACGTAGCCGAAGACCGCGTCGCGCAGCGTACCGATGACGCGCTCTGCCACCAGCTCGACGGCGACGGGATCGGTGAGATCCCAGAAGCGACGGACCCCGGAAGTGACCGGAAGACCGTCGCGGCGCAGCAGGTGGTCGACCTCCCCGAAGGATGCCGACGTCGAGCCGACCGTCTCCATCTCAAACCACAGGCCCGGCACCAGGCCCCTCTCCCTGACCGCCGCCGCGGTGGCGGCGAGGCCGCCTGGGAACTGCCCTGCGTTCGCCACCCATTCACCGTGGGCGTTGTTCCAGCTGCCCCCGTCGGGCTTGTACCAGCCGGCATCGATCACGAGGTATCGGACGGGCGTCCCCTGTAGACGGTCGGCGATGGCGACAACGCGATCGTGCGTGGGCGAGCCCCACGTGGTGCACCACTCGTTGAATACGATCGGCATGTCGCCCTCGATCGCCGGGTGCGCCTCCGCTGCGGCCACCTGCGCTGAGACGAGACGATCGCAGCACTCAGCCAAGGACCCCGCCACGCAGGCGATCGTGGCCGGGGGTGCGACGAGCTCTTCTCCCGGGGCCACCGCTTTGACCCAGTGCCCGAGCTCCCGATCTGCCAGCCCTCCGGACAGAGTGACGTCGTCGTGCTGACGCGCCACCTCGAGCTGCCATGATCCGGCCCAGGCCAGCTGCGCTCCCCACACGACCTCGGCGGCAGTGTCCTCGATGGCGACGAAGGGGAACCAGCCCCGCACCGGCATGGAGCCCACCTGGCCGAAGCGCTCGCTGAAGACCGAGCCGCCGATCCACGACCGCTCCAGGTGGAGGTCCTCGATCATGTTGCTCTCGAGCCGCCCCTCAGCGGACCAGCCCGATCGGAACCGGTGCACGCGCAGACGGCCGGCCCCGTCTGCGGGATCGAACGGCGTGATGCCTCCCAGAGAGAAGCTCGTGAGCAGCTCGAGCGACACGGGCTCGGACGAGCCATTCGTGAACCGCGTCGTCACCGTAAGGACGCCGGGAGCCAGGTCGTCCCAGCCGAGGGTGTGCTCCACGCGCAGGCCTGTGTCAGTCACTAGGAACGTACGGACGTCGTGGGCAGACTCCTCCTGGTGGTCAAGCCGGAGACGCCGGGTCGATGCCGACGAGCGCAAGGTCCGTCCCTGCGAGAACCCGCCGGCGTAGGCGTCGCCGACGATCTTGAGGTGCACCAAGGGGTCGACCACGTTCGCCGGCGGCGTGTCGGACACCGGGATGGCGTCAACGGCCGCGTTGCCTCGAAGCGTCAGCCGCTTCTCGGCCAGCTCGCCCTGGAGGGCCGTCGGATAGAGCACGAGCCCGACGCCGCCCCCCTCATCGGTGACGTACTGGATCGTCGTGTCGGCGGTCTCGAAGCGACTGAGCAGCGTCCCGAACATGGCCGCCATGCTGGCGCAGTTTGCAACCCCAGACCGCTACCAAGAGGAGAAGGTCTTCGCATCAGATGGTGTGGACGACCACCTGGGTGCGCCCGACGATGTCGGACTTGAGCTTCCGGTCGAACACGGCGTCGAGGTACCAGCACTGGGAGTTCTTGGCCGCGTGGAATGACGGAGGGGCGTCGGCCGGCAGGTCAAGGGCGATCGGAAGGGCGAGGATCTGCCCGGCCGCGAGCTCCGGAGACTCCAAGAGCACGCTCTCGACGGCCGTCGCCTCATCGGTGTTGCGGTCCGGGTCATAACGCACCCGCCGGAGACAGACCTTGAGCGCGCGCGCCGAGATCGGTGCGGCAGCGCGAAGCGACAGCGTCCCCGAGAGGCGTTCGCCCGGCCTGACGAAGCGCGGACCGTCGAACACGAAGGAGCACTCGGACGGGTGGCGGGGTGGCTCCTGCGCCCAGGTCGCCAGCTGCTGCGCCGGAACCCGAACCATCAGCGGGGCCGTCTCAGTGGAGTCGGCACCCATTCGCCGATCAACTACGGCACGCACGAACCACTCGATCGACTTCGCCGCAGTGCCCGGGGCACCGGGCGGGACCGTGAGCGGGAACGTGTTCTCCCCAGCCTGCGGCGGTCCGCCTCCCATCATCGGCACACCTGCCACGACCACGTCGACCGTCTGGGTCCTCGTCACACGGTCGCCATCGCTATCGGTCGTGTCGTACTTGTGGGTGTTGCGGTACAGAAGCTCCACGCGGGCGCTCTGCGCCTTCTTGTCGGGCTGACCGACCCGGACGCGGGCGACCACGAGCTCACCCGCCATCACGTCGGCACGGTCGAGCGCAACCGAGATCTCAGTCTTGTCACCGAACAGTCCCATGGGCCTCCTTCAAAGGTGAGGATTCATCGTCGCCCGGGCCCAACCGTGGAATCAAGGTAATCACTTCTGGACACGATCCAGTTTTTGGCCTAGGGTCAGTCGATGTGCCCGTCGACGATCACGAGGTCCTGCTGCGAGGGCACGGCCTCCATATCACCGCGCAGCGCTTGGCCGTGCTGAGGGCAGTCGAGGACCGGCCCCACAGCACCGCGGACGAAGTGTGCGCTGCAGTCCGGACTGACCTGGGCGGGGTCTCCCGGCAGGCCGTCTATGACGTCCTTGGCGTCCTGAGCGAGAAGCGCCTCGTCCGACGCATCCAACCCGCGGGATCGGCCGCCCTGTACGAGAGCCGCGTCGGCGACAACCACCACCACCTCATCTGCCGCGTCTGCGGAAAGACGGTGGATGTGGACTGCGCCGTCAACGAGGTGCCGTGCCTGACGGCCTCCGACGACCAGGGCTACGAGATCACCGAAGCAGAGGTCATCTACTGGGGCCGCTGCCCCGCTTGCGCCGCCGATCCAGCGCGGACCGACGAGCCCTCACGCCCCGCCAACCAAAAGAGCCAACCACCAACGAAGGAGCATCATCGTGCCTAGTACCGGCAGCGATAGCGAGAACCCCGTCATCGACGCACCGACCGTGAAGCAGACCCGGCCGCGGACAAACCAGGACTGGTGGCCCAACCAGCTGGACCTGTCGGTGCTCCACACGCAGCTTGCCGCCGCCACCCCGATGAGTGAGGACTTCGACTACGGCGCCGAGTTCGCCACCATCGACCTCGAAGGTCTCAAGCAGGACATCGTCGGGATCATGCACACGTCCCAGGACTGGTGGCCAGCTGACTACGGCCACTACGGGCCGCTCTTCATCCGCATGGCCTGGCACAGCGCCGGCACGTACCGGATCGCCGACGGCAGGGGTGGCGCCGGGAGCGGCTCCCAGCGCTTCGCGCCGCTCAACAGCTGGCCCGACAACGCCAACCTCGACAAGGCCCGTCGGCTGCTGTGGCCGGTCAAGCAGAAGTACGGAAGGAAGCTGTCGTGGGGCGACCTGATCGTCCTGGCCGGCACCGTCGCCATGGAGGACATGGGCCTGCCCAGCTTCGGCTTCAGCGGCGGTCGGATCGACATCTACGAGCCCGAGGAGATCTTCTGGGGCGGCGAGGACACGTGGCTCGGCGACGAGCGCTACAGCGGCGACCGGGAGCTGGCGGGCTCGCTCGGCGCCGTGCAGATGGGCCTGATCTACGTCAACCCGGAGGGCCCGAACGGGAACCCGGACCCGGCGGCGTCGGCTCGGGACATCCGTGAGACCTTTGCCCGGATGGCGATGGACGACGAGGAGACCGTCGCCCTCATCGTCGGTGGCCACACGTTCGGCAAGTGCCACGGCGCGGCCTCGGCCGACTACGTGGGGTCCGAGCCTGAAGGCTGCCCGATCGACCACCAGGGCCTCGGGTGGCGCAACACCTACGGCACCGGAAAGGGCGGCGACACCATCACCAGCGGCATCGAGGGCGCGTGGACCAACGAGCCCACGAAGTGGGACAACGGCTTCCTCGAGAACCTCTTCCGCTACGACTGGGAGCTCACGACGAGCCCGGCCGGCGCCAAGCAGTGGACACCCAAGAACCCTGAGGCCCAGGGCACCGTGCCCGACGCTCACGACGCCGCCAAGCGGCACGCGCCGATGATGGCGACCACCGACCTGGCACTACGGACCGACCCGATCTACGAGCCCATCGCACGCCGCTTCTACGAGCACCCCGAGCAGCTGGCGGATGCCTTCTCCCGGGCCTGGTTCAAGCTGACCCACCGCGACATGGGCCCGATCTCACGCTACGTCGGCGCCCTCGTGCCCGCCGAGCAGCTGATCTGGCAGGACCCGTTGCCGACCGTCGACCACCCGCTCATCGATGGGGCCGACATTGCCGCTCTCAAGGAGCAGCTCCTCTCCTCCGGGCTAACCGTGACCCAGCTCGTCACCACGGCTTGGGCTTCGGCCTCCACCTTCCGCGGCACAGACAAGCGGGGCGGAGCCAACGGGGCACGCATCCGTCTGGCCCCGCAGAAAGACTGGGCCGTCAACGAGCCGACCGAGCTGGCCCAGGTGCTCGGCGTCCTCGATCGGATCCAAGAGGAGTTCGCTGCCGCCCAGAACGACGGCAAGAAGGTGTCGCTCGCGGACCTCATAGTGCTCGGCGGCAGCGCTGCGGTCGAGCAGGCGGCCAAGGCCGCCGGGAACGAAGTGACCGTGTCGTTCACGCCCGGGCGCACCGACGCCACGCAGGACCAGACCGATGTCGAGTCGTTCGCCGTCCTCGAACCCGCTTACGACGGCTTCCGCAACCACGTCCCCGCGGGCGACAAGGAGCAGCCGGAGAAAGCCCTCCTCGAACGGGCTTTCTTGCTGACCCTCACCGCCCCGGAGATGACCGTGCTCGTCGGCGGCCTCCGGGCCCTCGGCGTCAGCGCAGGGGGTGCGCTCCACGGCGTCTTCACGGACCGCCCGGGCACGCTGACGAGCGAATTCTTCACCAACCTGCTCGACGTCGGCACCGAATGGAAGGCGTCGGAGTCCTCCGAGGGTGCCTTCGACATCAGGGATCGGGCCTCCGGTGAGACCAAGTGGACGGCCACCGCCGTCGACCTCGTGTTCGGCGCCAACTCACAGCTGCGGGCCATCGCCGAGGTCTACGCAGAGAGCGGTGGCCAAGCCCATTTCGTCCGCGACTTCGCGGCGGCGTGGGCGAAGGTCATGGACCTGGACCGCTTCGACGCCCGCTGAGTGACCCTCCCCCGGGGTCATCCGGCCGTCGGTCAAACATCGTCCAAGAGCCCGACTGGCCGACAGCGTGGCGCTCGAACGCCTCGCCCTCGAGGACGGGCCGGCCGTGGAGCCCCTCCACCAGGCCAGTCCTAGATCTCGGCGCGGGGTTCAGGAGATCCCAAGACGCTCGAGGTGGTCGACCGGTGCCTCGACCACGCGAAGCGCCTCGTGGAGCAGGTCGACCATCTCCGCCTCGTCGCGGCCGCCCGCCCGATCCTCGGACTCGGCCGGGTCAGAGGCCACATGCCAGAGGTGGTTGCCGGTGAAGGTGCGGGCCGCCCAGAACGGCAACAGGTCGCCGGCTTGCAGCGGCTGACGCAGCACCGGGATGGTGCTGCCGGGCATGCGGTCGAGCACGGCCCGTGCGTCAGGATCGGGGAGCCGGACATCGGGGAGAGCAGGGATCGGCATCGTGGACCAGCGGTTCGACCAGATGCTGATCGGTGCGTTCGCGTCGGCTGGCGCTCGCACGTACTTGCGCTGGCCGTCGAGGATCGTGATCTCGCGACCCCAGATCCCGGCCAGCGCCCAATCCCGAACGGACGTCGCCTTCCCGGTGATGAGCGGTATGAGCGAAGCGCCATGCACGCGATGCGAAGCCTTGACGCCGAAGATGTCGGCGATCGTGGCGTACAGGTCGACCGTAGTGGTGAGGGCACCGACGCGCCGAGGCCCCACACCTGGCCACCGAACGAAGAGCGGCGTGTGGGACATCGGCTCGTATAGCGGGATAGCCGGCTTCCCGAACGCATCGTGCTCGCCGAGGTAATGCCCGTGATCGGTGCAGACCACGACAGCGGTGTCGTCGGCCAGGCCGTTGCGGTCGATGGCTGCGAGGAGCCGCCCGAACCAGTGGTCGATCATTGTGAGCTTGGCGCCGTAGCAGGCCCGCACCTGCCGGGCCTGCTCCGGGGTGAGCACGCCCGACTCGATGGCGGCGGCCGCGTACGGAGGCCAAATGAGGTGTGGGCCCTCCCAACCGGGGTCGTACATCGACGCGTACGGCTCGGGGGTGTCAAACGGCTCGTGCGGGTCGAACTCGTCGACCAGGAGGAAGAACCGGTCGTGGGTCGAGGAGCTGTCGTCGATCCACTGTGCCGCTGCAGCCATCGTCTTCGGACCGGGGAACTCCTCCTCCTCCTTCAACCAGCTTCTCGAGAAGTCGTAGGCGAAGTGGAGCCCACTGTGATGAGGGGCGCCGATCGAGCTGTCGTAGGGCCTGGTCTTCCAGGGATCGGTCTCGTGGCCACGCTGGTAGTCCCACGCCGCGAAGTCGGTGTGGTAGTTCTCGCCGCCCGCCTCGAACAGGTGCGGATGATCCGTGACGAGCTTGGTGACGACGCCCGCCTTGCGAAGCTGATAGGTGATCGGGCGCTCCCACAGCTCGATCGATCCCCACGGCTTCCACAAGAAGTCGAGCGCACCGCAGAGCAGGTCGTGGCGAGCCGGGATGCATGGCAGCGACCCGGCGTAGTTGTTGTCGAACACGACCGACGACGCCGCGAACGCATCCAGATTCGGTGTCTCGAACTCGTCGCTGCCGTAGGCGCCAAGAAGGTGCCTGTTCAGGCTGTCGAGCAGTACGACGACGAGTCGCTTCGGCATTGTGACGGTGGTGTCCACGGCGCCCTTCCGGGGTCGGCTTGGTCCATCACGGTAGGCGCCGGCCCCTGACGTCCGCCGTTCCGGATCCCACCCCGGACGTCCACGGACTCGGGTCAGGATGTCGTCCGGATCCGAGGCCGGCACAGCCGATCGCGGAGGGCATCGACATCGGGCTCGTCGTCGAGGACGAACAGATCATCGGCCATCCCGTCGGCGCCGCCGATGGCTGCTGCTTGGATGCCGACGCCGCTCTCAGCTAGCCCACAGCAAATGCTCCAGAGCAACCCGATCTGATCCGGCGCTCGTACGTGCAGCAGCCATCGTTCGGCGTCTTCTGACGATACGTCGACCGTCACGTCGCCAGAGGGCGTAAAGCTCACCGACGGGCGCTCGGCGAACTCAATCGTGCGGAGGCGGCTGCCGAACTGCTTCCAGTCCGTCAGGCTGGGCAGGGGTCCGCGTACGGTCAACGTGTGCAGTGCCACGTTGAGGTTCGACCAGGTACCGGCGCCGGCTGACACGACGGACATGCCGCTGCTGGCCAGTACGGCCGCTGTGTCGGCCAGCAGCCCGGCCCGGTCATGGGCCAGCACGGTCAACCGCCACGCCTCGCCGTCGGTGAAGGCCGCGGCCCGAGCCCGCACCTCCTTCTCATGGAGCTCGGGATGGAAGAGCGCAAGATCGCCGGCGAGCGTGCAGGCAGAGCTGCTGGCCACCCAGAGAGGGGGGGCCGCGTCCAAGAGCTGGATGACCAGGCCAGGGGGCAGGGTCGTGTGATGGAGGAGCTCCTTGATCTCGGCGGTCGTCGTCATCTCTCCATCCCACGATGACGGTACGACGCCGGTGTAACCGTCGGGTTTCTTGCCTGTGAACGGGACAACTGCCAGTCCGGGGGGGCTGGCATCCACCCGTTCGGCGGAGTGGTCAGCGGGCGAGGGTGATGCTGAACCGGGTCGTCCCCTTGGGGCAGCGGGCCACCCTCTCCTGGACGACACCGACCCGGCCGTCGGGCAGTCCGAAGTAGAGCTCGGCCTCAATCCCCTCGTTGTCCTCCCGGTGGATGGGGTAGCCGGCCGCCGTCAACTGATCCCGGAAGAACGCTTGCAGGTCGGCGACGCCCATCTGCGTCTCCCCGGATACCGAGATGGTGCCGTCGACCTCCTTGACCTCCAGGAGTCTGGCGCCGGGTGGGAGGGAGAGGCCGGCCGGCAGCCGGGACCCGACATCGCCCAGTGGAATGCTCTCGGGCGGGCTGCAGAGGGTGGTCGACCCCACGATGACGCTTCGGCCCTCACCCTCCCGCAGGGGCACGGTGGTGGGACCCCTCGCCGTCTCGGAGCCTGACGTACACCCGGCGACCACGATCGCGATCGCGATCGCGATGACGACGGCCGCGGCCCTCACGGAAGCCACCGTCGTGTTGCCGCCCACCCCAGGGCGGCGGCCCCAGCGCACGACAGGAGGACGAGCACGCCGACGGCGGCGGCGTTACCGAGCCGGAGGTAGCGGAAGCCCTCCTCGTAGGCGTAGAGGGCAACGGTGGTCGTAGCCCGGTCGGGGCCCCCGTCGGTGAGCAGGCGCGCCTGGGCCACAGTGGTCGACAGGGAGACCACTAGGTCGCGCACGGCGAGGAGGGCGAGCAGCGGCGCCAGCAGTGGGAGCGTGATGCGGTGCAGCACGTGCCAGGGCGAGGCGCCGTCTAGGGCGGCCGCCTCGTAGGCCGAGGCGGGCAGGGCCCGGCGGGCGGCCAGGACGAGGACGAACCCCTCGCCCAGCTGCAGCGAGGTGACGAGGGCGAGCGTGACCCGGGCCGAGCCTGGCTCGAGCAGCAGCGGCAGCGACCCGGCTCCAAGGCGGCGGGCGCCGGCGGCGAGAGGCCCCTCCAGCGGGTTCAGCAGCCACAGCCACACCAGTGCGTAGGCGGCGTCGGGCACCACCGAGGGCAGGAAGGCAGCCACGCGGCCGGTGGCCTCGAGGCGGCCGCGGCGGGCGAGGAGCACCCCGAGACCGGTGACGAGCACCAGCCGCACGGCGACGCCGAGGCCGACGACGACGACGGTGGCCACGAGCGCCCGCCGAAGGTCAGGATCACGGCCTACCTCGCCGTACCCGCTGAGCCCGACGAACCGAGCCTCGCCGATGCCGTCCCAGCGGACGAGGCTGAGCCCGACGGAGAGCACCAGGGGCAGTCCGACGAGGAGGCCGACACCCACGGCCCACGGGAGGCCCAGGAGCGCTACCGACCAGCCCGCCACTGTCCTCGGACCGGCACCAGCCCGAGGGCGGCGGGCGACGGGGACGGTGGCCCGGGAGCCGGAGCCTTGCATTGTGTCCGCCGAGCGCTCAGCCATGGAATCCGACCTCGTCGCGCCCATCCATCGCGCCCACGTCAGCGTCCCCGCCACCCCGCGGCCCCGCGGCATCGACGTCGACGGTCGACTGGCCGCCACCACCGTCACCATCACCGCCCGGGAACACCCAGACGTCGGCCGGGTCCCAGGCCAGGCCGGTGCCGCTCCCAGCCAACGGGACTTCGATGCTGCCGCCCCGTGGTACCCGGACGGCGATCTCGTGGCTGCCGGCGTCGACGCGGACGAGCAGGTCGTTGCCGGTGAGCTCGACCGCCGCCACCGTGCCGTCGACGACCCCCGCCCCGACCCCAGTCAGGCTTACGGCATCGGGCCGCAAGCCGCACGGCCGGTGGTCGCCCGGCGTGCCCAGCGCCAGGGAGGCGGGGACGACCGACATCGGCGGAAGGCCGAGGAGACGGGCCACGAGGGGGGTGGCCGGCCGGTCGTGCAGCTCGAGGGGAGGGCCGGCCTGGACGACGTGGCCCGCGCGTAGGACCACCAGGTGGTGGGCCAGGGCCAGCGCCTCGGCCGGGTCGTGGGTGACGAGCACGGTCGTGACCGCGAGGCGCCCCTGGACGCTCCGGACCTCGGCTCGGGCCGCGGCCCGCAGCTCGGCATCGAGGGCACCGAAGGGCTCGTCGAGCAGGAGCAAGAGCGGTTCGCGCACGACGGCCCGGGCCAGTGCGACGCGCTGGGCCTCGCCGCCGGCCAGCTCGCCCGGCCGGCGCCGTAGTAGCGGGGTGAGCGAGAGCGCCTCGGCCACGGCCGCCACCCGGCGGGCCCGTTCGGCCGGAGGCGTGCCCCGGGCCCGTAGGCCGAAGCCGACGTTGTCGGCGACGTCCAGGTGGGGGTAGAGGGCCAGGTCCTGGAAGGCGAGCGCTACGTCCCGGGCCCCAGCCGGGACGCTGGTGAGGTCGCGGTCACCGAGGAGCACCCGACCGTCATCGCACGGCTCCAGGCCGGCCACGCAGCGCAGGAGCGTCGACTTGCCGGACCCGGACGGCCCCACCACCACCGTGAGGCGACCGGCCGGGGCGACCAGGTCGACGCCGTCGAGGGCGACCACAGCCGGCTCGCGGCGCCGGCGGCCCGGGTAGCGGCGGCTCAGGCCCTTGACCTGGAGCGACCCGGTCAGCGACGGGCCTCGGCCAGGGGCGCCCGGGATCGGGCGTCGAGGTCGCGGGCCGCTTCCTCGACTGTGTAACCGTCCGCGTAGAACGCCTTCTCGAGCACGTCCTTGGCCACGTCCTCGACCTCGCCCCAGCCCGGGACGGCCGGCAAGGCCCTGGCCGTCGGGAGCTGGTCGAGGAAGACCTCGCTCGAGAGCGGCTGGGCTCCAGGCTGGAGGAAGGCGGCCCTGGCCGACGGCGCCACCGGTACGACCCGGCCGGACAGGGCTGCGAGCTGCTGGCCCTCCCGGTCAGCGAAGAAGGCAGCCAGGTCAGCGGCCTGACGCTCCCGGCCGGTTCCCTTCGAGACGCAGACGCCGTCGGTGTGCAGGGCCGTCACCTGCCGGCCACCGGGTGCCCGGGGCGGGGCCACGACCGCAAACTGAAGACCTTCGACCTCCCGGAAGCGGGGCACATCGCGCCGGCTGCTCAGGAGCATGGCCAGGCGACCCTCGGCGAAGCGCTGCTCGAGGCTGGCCGCCTTGACCTCAGCTTGGCTCGGCACCACGCTGTCGTCCCTGACGAGACCGACGAGGTACGAGAGGGCCCGGCGACCCTCGGGCGTGTCGAACGTGGTCCTGGTGGGGGCGACCGGGTCGTCTACCACCTCGCCTCCGGTGGACCACACGAACGGGGCCACCCTGATCAGGCGGGCCCCGATGCCGACGCCCTTCACCTCGCCGTTGGTGAGGACGATGGCCGCGGCCCGGAAGCTCTCCCAGTCCCACCCCTCCTCGGTGGGGAGCGGGACGCCGGCCCGCTTGAGGAGGTCGAGGTTGATGTAGGCGACCATCGAGGAGGCGTTGATGGGCACGCACTGCAGCTCCCCGCGCTGGGTGAAGGCGTCGAGGGGCTGCTGGGCGTGACCGGTGAGGTCGAGCCCGGCCCCGGCCACCAGCGGGCCGGCCGGCTCGATGGCGCCGCGTTGCACGAACTGGGCGTAGGTCCGGTAGTTGACCACAAAGGCATCGGCGGGTGATCCGGCCGCGAACCCGGTGGACAGCTTGGCCAGGTGCTCCTCCTCGTCGGGGACCACGTCGACAACGACCTTCAGGCCGGGGTGCGCAGCCTCGTAGGCACGGGCGACGGTCTCGAAGACGGCCGCCTCCTCGCGTTCCCCCGACACCTGTAGCCGCAGCGTGCCGGGCGCCTCAACCGAGGTACCGCTCGGACCGCCACAGGCGGCGACCAACAACGTCACCAGGAGGGCCACGGCGAGGACGCGCTTCACGGCCGCCCCCTTCGGTCGTGGGTGGCCCCGAGAAGCCAGCGGGCACCGAGGGCGAACACAACGACGGGCGGGATGGTGGCCACCACGGCGGCAGCCAGGGCGATCGGCGCCTGCGAGACCTCGTCGGTGCGGAGGACGGCCAGGCCCAGCGGAAGCGTGCGCCGCTCCGGGCTGGCCAGCAGCAGCTGCGGCTCGACCAGGTCAGCCCATCGGGCGACGAAGGCGAGCACGGCCACCGTGACCAGAGGTCCTCTCGTCAACGGCACCACCACCCGCCACCATGTCCGTAGCGGCCCCATCCCCTCGATCCGGGCGGCATCGACCAGAGACCGCGGCAGCCTGGCGGTGGCGAGGGCGAGCAGGATGACGAACGTGGCGGACGTGGCCATCAGCGCGGGGGCGGCAAGCACCGGCAGGCGGTCGGCCAGGCCGAGGCGGCGAGCGATGACCACCCTGGGCACCCACAGAACGGATGTCGGCGTCACGAGGGCGAGCACGGCCACGGCGACCAGGGTGCGGCGGGCTTGAGGGCCGGTCAGGGCCAGCGCCGTGCCCGCCCACGACGCCAGCAGCACGGTCACCGGCACGGCCAACAGCGTCACCAGCAGGCTGTTGCGCAACAGCGTCGGCAGGTCGATCTGGGCCGACGCAATGCGCAGCGCGTCGAGCCGGGCCGGCGCCCGCAGCCAGTTGGTCCCCGACAGGACCGACGTCCCCGGCGGGCGGGTGGCGCCCACGACGACAAGTGCGGCCGGCAGCGCGAAGGCGACGACAACGGCGACCGCCGTCGCCGTGCGGGCTGGCCGAGCCGCTCCAGCCCAGACGAGCGAGCGTCGCACGGCTTTGGACCCTACGCCGTCGACGAGCCCACCGATCGGCGTCGACGGCCGATGATCACCCACGCCGCGCCGCCCAACCCCAAGGCCGAGAGCGGCAGCAACGCCGTGAAGGGTATCTCCGGCACCACCGGTGCCGCGGTGTCGGACAACGTGAACGTGCAGGTGCTGCTGGCGGAATCGATGTCGGGCACGGCGGCGCCGGTGTTTCGGCGGGCGGTGACGCCGAGGGCGGAGAAGGTGGCGCCGGCGGCCAGGCCGGGGATCACGACGATCGGGTCCTCACCCGGTCGCATGGCGGCGTTACGGGTGGTGATGGCGGCGCGCGCCGTGTCGATGTTGGCGGCCGTTAGCTGCACGGTGATGGTGTCCGCGACCTCGTCGAACGAGCCCGACGGCTTGGCCAGCGTGGTTCTCGTGGGGGCGAACGCCCCCAGGGTGAAGTCGGTGACGCCCCGAGCATCACGCCTGGCCGTCAGGAACAGGGCTTGGCCCCCATAGCTGAAGAGCAGGTCGTAGTAGACGCCGCCGGGCGAGCCGGAGGGCACCTCGACGGACGACCGCAGGTCCTCGACCTCGAGGGTGAGGGTCACTGCCGGGCCGGCCGCACTCGACAGCAGCAGCGAGCGCACGTCCAGCTGCGGCTCGCTGGGCGCGGGCGTCGGGTTGCCGAGGACGTTCACGGCATCGCCTTCCGGGTCGACTAGCTGGGGCCCGGATGCGCAAAGGTCGTCGGCCACCCCGACGACGGTGCCCGGCTTGATGGCCCCGTCGTCGACGGCGTAGAGGCCCCGCCCGCTGGTCTGGCGCGTGATGGCGCCGCGGGCGGTGCGGGCGTTGTCCGCCACCTGGGTGGAGGTGCTGCACGGACCGGTACAACCGTCGGCCCAGCCCACGAGGACGCGCCCGATGCCGTCGACGGTGATGCCGTTGAAGTCGAGCAGGTTCCGACAGGCGGTCTGGGCCGCGTCGACAGTGGTCCCACGCGTCCACAAGCATCCTCGCTGAGCGGGGTCCGACGGCGTGGTGTCCACCACCGTCCAGGTCGCGCCCCTGTCGTAGGTGTGGGCCACGTAGAGGTGCCAGGCGACGGTGTGACGGCCTCCGGCCTCGCCGTAGCCGACGTCGCTGTAGTTACCGGCGGCCGTGTCCTTGGTCCCCAAGAAGGACACGGCGGCGCGATTGGGGTCACCGGCCTGGACCACGGGGAAGTCGACCGCCTTCAGGCCCAGACCGGCGGTGACGTCGACCCGAGGGCTCCAAGTGTCACCCCGGTCGGCGCTGGTGGTGACGATCAGGCGGCCCTGGGCGTCCCCGTTGCCGTAGTAGACGACGCCGGGCCCCGCGGCGGTGGACGGCTTCGGGGCGGCGCGGGAGACCGAGATCGACGGGTGGGTGAGGTTGCCGATGGCGGTGAAGTCGGCCGGCAGCTGGCGGAACGTGAAGGTCTTCCCGTTGTCGAGCGAGCGGGTGATGGCCTGGCCGAAGCAGCGCTCGTTGGGCAGGTACACCGCACCGTCGGGGCCGACCTTGACGTGGCCGTGGAAGGCGCTGCTGCACTGGTCTCGCGTGAAGGAGGGCGAGGCCGGCCCGAAGGACTGGCCGCCGTCCGTGCTGGCCCCGCACAGCGCCGCCACCAGCTCCTGGCTGCAATAGTAGGCCATCCGCCCCTGGCGGGCGACGAGCGTCTCCGGGGACCCTGGCACCACGGGCCCGTAGCCGACGGTCTGGTGGTCGACGCCGTTGGGCGCTGGGCAGCCGGTAGATGCCTGGTAGGTCTCGCCGTCGTCATCGGTGAACGAGGCGCCGCTGCAGGCGGCGGCCAGCTGCGACACGAGGGTGCGGCCGGTGGCCGGGTCGGTGGCCAGGATCGGGTCGGCCGTGGTCGTGTTTGACGTGATGAACGACGGCCGCGAGGTCCACGAGGCCACCGGCACGGTGAACGAGTCGTCCCAGTGCACCTCACTCGTGTCCAGTTGGGCCTGGAACATGATGGCGTCACTCGCCCCCGTCCACCCGATCGACGGCTCGCCGGCGCTGTCGGCCAGCCCGGCCGGCGCCGGGTAGGCGGTGTAGGTGAGGTTCGGCTCGGTGCCGCCGCCGCCGCTGCGCGGCTCCACACCAGAGGAGACGGGCGTGCACGTTTCGAGCGGTGGGTTGAGGCCGATGATCGAGTCGTGGGCCACGCTGTCGTAGGCGATGGTGAAGCCGTTGTCGACAAAGGTGCCGAACGCGGCGCCCCAGCCGTCGCCCACCAGGGTGCTCGACGGTAGGGGGGCCACGCCGCGGACCCGGGTGGGGACGCCGTCGGGGAGGCCGCTGAAATTGAGGATCCCGACTGCCACCGACGGCGAGCCGCCGGGAGCGATCAGCCTGGTCCGGATCGAGACCGATCCAAGCGCCTGGGGCTCAGGGGTGACCCACAGGTCGATGCACAGGGTGCTGACACGGCTCGCCGGCAGCCGGAAGGTGGGCGAGGTGGGCCCGCCGGCGATGCCTGACCCTCGCACCGACGCGCTGGCGTCGGTGCCGGCCGTCGGCTGGTCGGCGCTCGCCACCGACCCGGCGGGTGCCCGCATCCCGGCGGTGGCACCGGGGTCCGCCGCCAGGTCGGCGGCGTAGCCGGTCGAGCCGGAGGCGAGGTGCAGGGTGGTGCTCGGCGTGTCGGGGTCGGTCGCCGCCGGCGCCGGCGGTGCGAGGGCGGCCGGGGCCCCGCCGATGAAGGCGAGCGCGAGGACGATCTTGCCGCAGCGCTTGATCACACCGTGGTTCCCAGCCATGCCGGTATCTCTTCGCCCCCGCCCCTGCTGTTTCCTGCCTGTCAGGCAGATCGGCGGCCTCGGAAGACGACGACGACGGCACGGCGGCGCCTGATCATTGGACCGAGACGCTCGCCATCCTGCGGCGGCGGCGCACGGCGAGCGCCCCGGCCAAGGCCACGCCGGAGAGGGGCAGCAGCACCGAGGCCGGCACCTCGGGGACGACGGGGGTGGGGGCCGCGTCAAAGAAGTGGTCGCAGGAGCTGGCCATGTCGTAGCGGGGGGCCAGGAGGGCGGGGAGGACCGACCGGGCCTCGATGGTCGACCCCGTCACCGCCTTCGTTCCGGTCAGGCCCTGCTCCAGGGAGGCGGCCGGGATGACGATCGTCACCTCGTTGGCGACCTCGTCGAAGGTGCCGGTGACGCCCGTCAGGGTCCGCACGGCCGTCGTCCCGCCGGTGGTCGGGTTCGGTGCCGACCGCTGCGTGGCGGTGAACGTGGGCGGGGACCCGTTGACGCGGTTGCCCGAGGCGATGAAGCTGCCGCCGCCGAAGGCAAAGATCCAGTCGAAGCGCACGCCCTGGGAGGCCGCCGGGCTGGGGCCGAGGTCGAGCACGTCGATGCGGAAGCGGTAGGCACCGCTGGCCAGGCTGACGTCGGAGTTGACCAGGTCGAGCCCCGGCTCGCTCGGACCCGTCAGGAAGACGGCGTCGCCGGCGGGGTCGACGCTGCTGCACGGGGCCGGCCCCGTACCGCCGCCAAGATCTCCGCCCAGCGTCCCGTCGAACTGACTGAACAGGCCCTTCCCGCTCGTCAGGCGGGTGATGGTCCCCTTGTCGGTCCTCGTGTTGTCGGCCACGGCCGCCGAGGTGCGGCAGGCGCCGGTGCAGCCGTCGGCCCAGGCCACGAGCACGCGACCCTGCTTGTCAACGGAGATGCCGTTGAAGTCGAGCATGTTCCGGCAGTTGTTAGCGCTAAAGGTGCCGGAGTTGCTGATGCAGCCGCGCTGCACCGGGTCGGTCGGCGTGGTGTCGGTGGTCACCCACGTGGCGCCACGGTCGTAGGTGTGGGCGACGTAGAGGTGCCACTCGTTGGTGAAGCGGTCGAGCGGCCCGCCCGGGGTGCTGGCGGCCTTGCCGAAGTTGGCGTCGTCGTGGTTGCCGCCGAGGGTCGTGCCCAGGAAGGCGAAGGCGGCGCGGTCGCCGTCACCGGCGATGACGACGGGGAACTCGGTGTTCACGATGCCGAACGTCGCACCGACGTCGAGGGGCTGGGTCCAGGTCACGCCCTTGTCCCTCGAGACCGACACCATGCTGCGTCCGGAGGCGCTCTCGTAGCCGTAGTAGACGGTGCCGTCGGCGCCGATGTTGACCGCCGGGTGGTTGGAGTTGGCTGGCGCCGAGCTGCCTGTCACCCGCCGCAGCTTCCAGGTCGTGCCGCCGTCCTCGGAGACGCTGACCGCCTGCTGGCCACCGCAGTTGTTGTTGGGGACGTAGACCGTCCCATCGTTGAGAGCGACCTGCGCGTGGCCGTGCAGCGCACCGCACTCGCGGAGGGTGTAGCTGGCCGTCGACGGACCGTAGGTCACGCCGCCGTCGTCGGAGCGGCCGCAGAAAGCGGCTGCGGCCTCCTGGGAGCAGTAGTACGAGGCCCGGTCGTAGGAGTCGACGTCGGGCAGCGGCGTGCCGGCGGCCCGTGGCCCCGAGCCGATGGTCTGGTGGTCCGCGCCGTGGGGCAAGGGGCAGCCCGAGGAGGTCCGGAAGGTTTCGCCGTCGTCGCCGCTCACGGCGCTGGCACTGCAGACCCCGATGAGCTGGCTCACGGCTAGCTGGCCGTTGACCGGGTCGACCTCGAGGATCGGGTCGAGGCTCGTGAGACTGGTCTCCAACGGGGAGATGTTGGTCCAAGTGGCCTGGGGTGAGGCGGCTTCGTCGAACGTCACCCGGAACGTATCCAGGCTGGCCTGGAAGAAGCTGCTGCCGGTCAGCCAGCTGGTGCCGATGGTCGGCTCGCCGGCACTGTCGGCGAAGGCACCGGGGCCGGGGTAGGCAAGGTAACGGGGGGCGGCTTCGGGCGACGCCGGGGCGGGCGGCTCGGCGGCCAGCGTCCCGCAGGTCCCGTCCGCCGGGTTGACCACCACCATCGAGGGGTGGGCGGCGGAGTCGTAGACCAGCGTGTGGCTGGCGATGATGGAGCTGATGGAAAGGGCGCTGCCCGCCGTCACCTGCAGGCCGGGTGAGGCGGTGGCGACGAGGCCGCGGAGGCGGATGATCTCGTTGGGCGGCGACGGGGCCGTCAGTCGCCCGTTGGGACGCAGGGGCCCGCCTGCGGCCTTGAACCCGCTGTCGAAGAAGATGGTGTCGACGATGACCGGCGCGCGGTCCATACGGCTCACATAGACGTCAAGGCAAAGGCTGGACACGACGAGGGGGCCAGGCACGAGCCATGACGGCGACGACGAGGTATCGGTGACGCCGGCGTCGGCGGTGGCGTCGGTCGTGTCGCCGGCAGAGGGCCTGGCGCCGAGGGTGGAGCCGGCCGGCGCCCGTCTAGCGGCGGGGGCACTCGGGTCCATGGCCAGGTCCTGGGCGAACCCACCGCCGGCGCTGCGGAAGTAGAGCGATGTCGT
>Ga0136633_1000467_pt1 | contig 31011 bp, 29 predicted proteins | sample AntDrymeUQ832206_2_FD_105494 | JGI IMG/M metagenome (GOLD analysis project Ga0136633, IMG submission 105494) | Polar desert sand microbial communities from Dry Valleys, Antarctica - metaG UQ83 (22.06) | ecosystem: Environmental > Terrestrial > Soil > Desert | place: Antarctica: Dry Valley... | reverse complement strand
CCTTGAGCTGAGCACGGACGTACGCCCTGGTGAAACCGAGCGCCTCGGCATTGCGGATGTGAAACGCATCGACCATGGGAGAAGACTGCGGCAACCCTGGCTCACCCTGATCTGTGGTGGGCATAACTGTGGACAGCCACTGCCCAGGCGCACCCTCAGCGCGACACGTGTCGCAGGGGTGCTGTCATGGCAGCGCCAGCGGCACCAGTGTCGAGCTGGGGTGGCAGGCGCTGTGGAGTGCTTTCGGTACACGTGTCGCGGGGGTGCTGTTATGGCAGCGCCAGCGGCACACGTGTCGAGCTGGGGTGGCAGGCGCTGTGGAGAGCTGAGAGCGACGCCGGCAGCGAGCCGGCGCAATTCACGACGTGGCGGCGATGCAGTCGTACAGAGCGGCGTTGAGGAACAACGGCGCAAGACTGAACGACGCGTAATGGTTGCGCACACCCGCCACCCCGACCCGGGCGACCGGGTCGCTGAACCCGAACTGGCCGCCGACACCGCCGTGGCCGAACGCTTCCGGATTGGGGCCCATGGAGGCGGGTCGACCGGGCGGGGGCACGTTGCGCACATAACCCAGCCCGCGGGTGATCGGCAGCATCAAGATGATGTCCGGTCGCGCCTCGTGCACGTCGGTGAACAACCGGAATGACTCCGCCGACGCGAGCACTACGCCGTCGAATCCTTCGGGCTCTGCCATGGCAGCGAACACGCGCGCGGCATCGCGCGCAGTTCCGGTCATGTTGGATCCGCCCAAGGGCGTCACCCGACCGGGCAGGGCGTTGAAGATCTCAGGCAGACGATCGAGGGCGCCGACCCCATCGCGGGCCTGACAGCTCACCCCAGCGGCCGTCGTGTCGTCGCGGCACATGGCGAAGAACGTCTCGAGATAGCTTTGGATCTCGGGCGGGAACGCCGGCCACCACAGGGGCAGCACGGGCGCCAGCCGATCGTGCTCGGCCACCGGCGCACCGATGCCGACCTCCACGCGCAGCGGCTTAGCGACCTCCTCGTGGAAGAAGGTGCCGAGGTCGCGGCCATCCACCCGGCGAATGACCTCACCAAGGATCCAGCCGTAGGTCGTCGTGTGGTAGCCGACCTGGGTGCCTGGCTCCCAGAACGGCACGCTGGCAGCGACCGACGCGCTGATGGCCTCGACGCGGTCCCACCCGCCACCGTCATCAAGGTTGATGAGGGAGGTCAAAGCAGCGTCGCCGATCACACCGCTGCGGTGGGTCAGCACGTCCGCCACGGTGATCCCGGCTTTACCCTCTGCGGCGAACTCCGGCCAGTACGACGCGATCGGCTCAAACACGTCGAGCTCTCCGCGGTCGTGCAGCATCTGCACGCAGAGCGCGGTCACCGCCTTGGTCACCGACATGAACTGCGCGGTGGTGTGCTCACTCCACTCACCCGCCCAGAGGTCGGCGACCTTGCGGCCCTGGTGATACGCGGCGTAGGCCCCGCCACCTTGGTTGAACTCGAGCGCGACCTTCGAGAACACCTCTCGAAGCGGCTCGAAGCCAGGTGCAACCTCGCCGTGAACCTCGATGTCGGTCATGGCAGCTCCAGATGACTCAGCTGTTCGCGGATGGCCTTCTTGTCGAACTTGCCGACGCTCGTACGAGGGACCTCGTCAACGACGATGAGCTCGTCAGGCATCCACCACTTCGCGACGCGGTGGGTGAGGAACTCGCGCAGCTGAACGAGTGACGGGGTATGACCGTTGGCGGGTACGACGACGGCCACCGGCCGCTCGTCCCAGCGTTTGCTGCGCACGCCGACGACGGCCGCCTCGCGGATGTCCGGATGGGCCATGATCGCAGCCTCCAGCTCGAGCGAGGAGATCCACTCGCCGCCGCTCTTCACCAGGTCCTTGCTTCGGTCGACGATCCGAAAGTAGCCGTCGTGCTCCATCACGGCCATGTCACCGGTGCGCAGCCAGCCGTCGTGAAACTTCTCGTCCAGCGCTGGTTCGTCGTAGTACGCGGTGGCCACCCATGGCCCACGGCACTCCAGCTCGCCGACGGTGATGCCGTCCCACGGCAAGACCGTGCCGTCCGCCGCGGTGATGCGAGCCTCGAGTCCGGCGAAGATCGTGCCCGTCCGCAGCCGCACTTCACGCAGCCCCGCTGCGTCGAGGCCACCGTGGCGACGTCGAGGTCGGGAGGTGCAGGCCAGCGGCGTCGTCTCTGTCATCCCCCAGATCTGCAGGATCTCGATCCCAGCGCGGTCATAGGCCTCCATCAGCGGCCTCGGCGTGGCGGCTCCGCCGACGCCAATGGTGCGAAGGGAGGAGAAGTCGTGCGCTCCACTCTCGACGAGTGGCAACAGCTGGGTCCAGATCGTGGGCACGCCGGCCGCCCAGGTAACCCGCTCGGTCTCGATGATCCGAGCGAGGTTGGCGGGCGACGTGTCGGCACCCGCGAAGACGAGCTCCGCACCGGTGAACGGCGCGGCGTACGGCAGGCCCCATCCGCAGGCGTGGAAGAGCGGGACCACCGGCATGATGCGCTCGTGCTGCGACAGCCCAAGGTGGTCCACCATGCACGCGGCCATCGCATGCAAGTAGGTCGCGCGGTGTGAGTAGACGACCCCCTTCGGCATGCCGGTTGTGCCTGAGGTGTAACAGATGCCGCACGCATCGTCCTCGTCGACCTCACTGGGAATGCCGGGCGCCGACCCCGCAGCTCGCGTGGCGAGGTCAGACATGGAGATCGTCGGGCACGGCAGGTCCAGCTGACCGACCTGCGCGAGCAGATCGTCGTCGGCGATGAGCAGCATGTCGCCCGCGTGCTCGACGACGTAGCGGACCTGGTCGTCGTAGAGCCGGATGTTCACCATGTGTAAGACCGCACCGGTGAGCGGTACGGCGTAGTAGAGCAGGAGGTGTTCGGCGCTGTTGTTGGCGAACGTGGCTACGCGATCACCCGGCTGCACGCCGAGCTCTCGAAGTGCTGTCAGGGTGCGGAGAACTCGCTCGGCCAGCTCGGCGTACGTCGTCCGGCCGCACGCATCGACGACTTCGCCGTCTCCGTGCACTGTGCGCAGTCGCTCGAAGATGGTGTGCACAGTCAGCGGCTGACGTCCCATCAGTCCTTTGAGCGTCACTGCCGACCTCCCCCCATCCCAAGGCCGAGGACAAGGAGCGCGGCTTCGGTGGGCACCCGCGGATCGAGCCCGGTCAGCTCGCGAACGCGCTGCAGTCGGTAAGAGACCGTGTTGGCGTGCACGACCTCTCGTCGGGCGGTCTCCGGCACCGAACCGCAGGACAGATAGGTCCGCAAGGTCGAGACGACGACTCCCCCCAGGTCACGCGCGCACAGCCGATCCAGCACTCGATGCCGCAGCGCTTGCGCCACTCGCTCGTTGCCCAGCAACAGCTGCTCGACGAGCAGATCCTCGGGCCCGAAGGCCGCCGCCCGGTGACCTTGAGCCACCGCCGCTTCGGTGAGCTGCTCCACGTGGCGCACCTCATCGAGCAGCGCGGGCCCGGCGGACGCGGGGCGGCCCCACGTGACGAGAACACCGCCGGCAGCAGACCGCAGGGCCGACACGTCGTCGAGATGATCTGGCACGAGCAGCAGGACGCGATCACCACGGTGTCCGCCGAGCGTCCCGGCAGGAGCAGCGTGCAGCAAGGCGTCGATACGCGCGGCGACATCGGTCCCATCGACCAGAACGGGGACGAAGGTCGACGACAGGACCGTCGAGAACCGCAGCGATACAGCAGCTACCTCCGCCGGGTCAGTGGCGGTGAGCAGTGCCTCGACAAGTTCCCGGCGACGCGCGTCGATCGTGCGCAGCCGGTCGGCCGAGGCATCCATGTATGCCCTGGCCACGGCCGATGACGCGATGTCGATGTAGCCGATCCACTCAGCGGCAAGCTCACCGAGCAGTCTTTCCTCACCGGGTCGGATCGCCTCTACAACAGCCGTCCAGGTGACCCGACCGGCGATGCGGTAGGCGTGCAGCATCGACTCGAGCGGCACACCCATCTCGAGCCGCTGGCGACCGGACTGCTCAAAGGTGCGCACCGCCCTGGGGTCGAGGCCTTGTCCGGACATCAAGGCGTCGAAGAACGTCTTGACCACGGTGCGCGTGACTGGAAGGACCTCACCGGCCATGGTGGCGGGCGACATGGCGGCGTACTCGGCGATCTCGGCCTGGAACGCGGCGCCGATCACCGAGACGAGGTGATCAAGGCCGGTAAGAACCCGCTCGCCCACATCGGCCACACCGCCACTGGACGCGATGGCACGGAGCCGGCGCTCAGCCACGGTCGTCCCCTGGAACGGGAGCTTTCCTGACCGGCGCCGCCTTCGCGGCAGCCGTCCTGACCGGCGCCGCCTTCGCGGCAGCCGTCCTGACCGGCGCCGCCTTCGCGGCAGCCTTCCTGACCGGCGCCGCCTTCGCGGCAGCATTCGTCTTCGCAGATGTCACCCTGGTCTTCTTCACCGGCGCGCGACGTCCGGCCAGTGCGGCCGAGGTGCCGCCGCCGAGGAGCCGGCCTACCCCGAGGTAGGTGGCCAAGGAAGCCTGGTCGAGGTCCGCGACCGGACCCGCGTGCACGATCTGGCCGACCTGCAGGATGTTTGCGGTGTCGACGAGTTGAAGTCCGAAGGCGACGTTCTGCTCAACGAGCACCATGGTGACACCGGTCGCCGCGACTGACTTCAGCGTGTGGAACAGCTCCTGCACCACGGTCGGTGAGAGTCCCGCAGACGGCTCGTCGACCAGCATCAGGTTGGGCTCGGCCATCAGGGCCCGGGCAACGGCGAGCGACGCCTGCTGACCACCCGACATCGTCCCGGCGATCTGCTTCCGGCGCTCGGCGAGGATCGGAAACCGGTCGAGCACTCCGTCGAGCACGGAGGCGTAGCGCGACTTGTCCCGCCGGCGCAGCGGATAGGCGCCCAGCCGGAGGTTCTGCTCCACGGTCAGCGCCGCGAAGACCTGTCGGCCCTGGGGCACGTGCGCCATGCCCCGCGCGACCCGCTCTTCGGCTGGCATGGACGTGATGTCGGCACCGTCGTAGCGAACGTGGCCGGAGCGCACCGGCACGATGCCGGCGAGCACCTTCATCGTGACGCTCTTGCCGGCGCCGTTGAGGCCGAAGATACCGGCGACCTCACCGCGGCGAACCGTGAAGGACAGCCCGTGCAGCACGGTGGTGACCCCGAAGCCCGCGACGACGGTGTCGACCTCGAGCAGCACGTCGGATGTCATGCCGGCACCGCCTCACCGAGGTACGCGCTGACGACCTCGGCCTGTCGGGCTACCTCGTCGACGCCGCCGGAGGCGATCACCCGGCCTGCGGACAGCACGGTGAGGGAGTCGCACACGTCGAGAACCAGCGGGATGTTGTGCTCGATGAGCAGGACGGTGCGCCCGAGCTGGTCGCGGATGTCGCGCAGCCGAACCGCGAGGTTCTCGGCGGCGCCCGGGGACATGCCGGCTGAGGGCTCGTCGAGCATCACCAACTCCGGCGCGGTGACCAGCACCGCGCCGAGCTCGACGATCCGCTGCTGGCCGTGCGAGAGCTGTCGCACCGGGGTGTCGGCGTAACGCTCGAAACCCAGCGCCGCAACAGCCTCCCGAGCGCGCTCCCGCAACTCCCGCTCCACCCGCGGGGCGCGGCGCAACGCGGTGAGCGCCTCCCAGCCCGAGTAGTCCGCGACGCTGTGCTGGGCGAGCAGCAGGTTCTCGGTGACGGAGAGATCCTTGGCGAGGCCGATGTTCTGAAAAGTGCGGCCCATGCCGGACGCAGCCCGACGGTGGCCCGCGTCGCCAGTCACGTCACGGCCGAGCAGCTCGATGCGGCCCTCCGTCGGCCGTACCAGCCCGGAGATGGCGTTGAACATCGTCGTTTTGCCCGCGCCGTTGGGCCCGATCAGCCCGACAATCTGGCCGCGGGGCACGACGAGGTCCGCTTCGTTCACGGCGAGCAGCCCACCGAAGCGCACCGTCATGCCGGATACCCGCAGCACGGGCACCCCGGCAGCGAGCGGGGTGTCTACCGCCCGCGACGGCGGACGGGGCATCTGCGGCAGCGACGGTGCGACCTGACTGTCGTCGGGATCGCCGCTCGCCTTGCGCCGCTTCGCCGCGCGCTTGTCCTTGCGCTCGCGCAGCGCCTCGGCGACGCCACCCGGGTGGTTGCGCACCGCGACCATGAGCAGCGCCGCCCCGATGATGAGGTCCCAACCGCGGATGCCCTCGCCGAAGACGCCCACGAACAGTCGGGGCATCACCGCGAACACGTAGGCCGCCACGACCACACCCACGCGGCTGCCGAGACCACCGACGACAACGAGAACGACAAGCAGCAGCGAGAACTGGTATCCGAAGGAACTGGCCGACACGGTGCCCACGAGGCCGCCGTACATCGCGCCGGCGACGCCGGCAACCGCGCCCGAGAGGACGAACGCGAGCAGCTTGTAGCGCGCCACGTCGATGCCGAACGACGATGCCACCGCCTCGTCAGCGCGGATGGCCTGGAATGCCCGGCCGAGGCGCGAGCGGGTGAGGTTGACGTCGAGCGCCCACAACCCGACGAGCAGCACCAGCATGATCGCGAGGTAGTCAGCGGTCTTGAGGAACGTGAAGGAGCCGGCAATCGGACGGGGCACGTCAATGCCGCCGGAACCGCCGGTCAAGCCCTTGATCCGAAAGATCGACTGCTCCATCGCGTAGGAGAAGCCGATCGTGGCGATGGCGAGGTAGAGCCCGCGCAGGCGCAACGCGGGCAGCCCGATGACGAGCGCGACAGCGGCCCCCACCAGCGCGGCAGCCGGGACGGCGAGGATGAAGGGCAGGGCGAGCCGGGTCGGGCTGGTCAGGATCCCCGTCGTGAAAGCTCCGACACCGAGCAGGGCGAAGTGCCCGAGCGAGATCTGGCCGGCGTAGCCCATGAGCATGTTGAGCGCGAGCGCCGCAGCGGCGAGGTAGGTGCCGGTGCCGACGACGTTGGCCTCGAGCCCGGCGAAGAGGTCGGGCACCAGCCGGGTGAGGATCGGCGGCACGACGGCGAGAATCGCGGCGAGGAGACCTACCCGCGCGGATCTCGGCAGTCGGCCGAGCCACGACGTCGTCATGCGGCAGCCACCCCACGCCCGAAGAGCCCGGACGGGCGGAGCAGCAGGACGCCGAGGATGAGCGCGAAGATCGCGAGCGTCGGCACCCCGGGCACGCCGCTGGTCAAGGTCAGTGAGCCGACCTGGATCTCGACCAGGCCGACGATGAGGCCGCCGGCAAACGCGCCGGTGAGGCTGGTCAACCCCCCGACCAGAGCGGCGGCCAGGCCCTTGACGAAGAGCTCGCTGGCGAAGCCGGGCGTGAAGACGCCGATCGTCGGCTCGATGAGCAGGACCGCGAGCGCGCTCACCGCCGCCCCGGCCCCCCAGGTGAAGGCGGACACCCGCGACAGCCGTACGCCGACGAGCCGCACCGCAGTGGGGTCATCGGCCGCGGCCAGCACCCCGAGCCCGAAGTCAGTACGGCGAAGCAGCACCGACAGGCCGAACCCGACCCCCAGGGTGACGGCAAGGGAGAGCATCTGGGTCGGGCTGACGACCACTCCGGCGATCGACGTACCGTCCCCGGCGATCGGGCCGCGCACCGACCGCGGGCTCTCCCCGGCGAAGCGGAACTCCACGGCCAGGAGGAAGAGCAGCAGGCCTACCGTGGCGACTGCCACTGCCAGCCTGGTCGCAGAGACCATGGGCCGGACGATGAACCGCTCGAAGAGCAGGCCGATGGCCACCGCCGTACCGACCGCACCGAGTGCGCCGACCCACCAGGGCAGGCCCTTCTCGGTGATGAGGAAGTAGGCCACGAACAAGCCCACGGTGCCGACCTCGCCCTGGGCAAAGTTGAGCACCCGAGAACCGCGGTAGACCAGCACGATCCCGACCGCGAGCAGGCCGTAGATGCCGCCGTAGACGAGACCGAGGACGAGGTTCTGACCGCTGGTGAGGGACTCGAAGAACGACATCCCCGCCGGGCCTAGAGGAAGCTCTTGCGGCAGCGGCTGGTGCTCCGCCAGTTGACCTTGCCGGACGGCGCCCGGTAGGTCTCCATGACGTTGACCAGGTTCCCGCTGCCGTTGTGCCGGCCACCAGAGAAGTTCAGCTCACAGGTTGGACCGACGGTCTTGCGGTAACCGCCGGCCAACACCCCGACGAACGAGTTGCGAGTGCAGTTGGCACCGCACGCCCGCAGCATCTCGACGAGTCGCTTCTGCTCCACCCAGTTGAGCCAGAGCAGGTCACCAGCGACGCCACCGATGTCAGTGTTCGGACGGTACTTCTGGTACTGCTGCTCGAACTCCTTCATGTCGCCCGCGTACTCAGCGAAGCTGCCGGCGTAGTCGCCCTTGCTGTAGCCGGGCCACGACGCGAGGCCGACCATCGGCGGGGTCAACGCGTCGTCCTCGAGGGTCTGGGCGGTGAGGTTGAAAGGAAAGGCGACCCACTGCGGGCTGTAGTTCTGCGCCTTGGCCTGCTTGACCATCTGGGTCAGCGCCAGGGTGTTCTCCCAGCCCCACACCACCTCGGCACCGGCGTTCTTCAGCTGCAGCAGCGCCTGGGTGTAGTTGGCCTGGTTCTGCGTGACCGGCACGGAGAGGACGACGTCGAGCTTCTGGCTCTTGGCGATGGAGAGGAAGGCCTCGAAGCCGGGCGCCCAGAACTCGCTGTCGCGGTAGAGGATGCCGATCTTCTTGGTCCGGAACTTCGACGCGGTCAGCTCGCCGAACGCCCGGCCGACGCCCTCGACGCTGGGCTGCGTGGTGTAGCTGTAGGCCTTGCCGGCAGTGCCCTTCTCGGTCGCGATGTGGTGCAGGTAGAGCTCCTTGTTGGCCTCAGCCCAGTTGCGCACACCGGGAATCTGGTCAAAGCCGATGCCGCCCAGGATCGCGAATGGGTTCTTGCCCTTGCACGCCTCGGCGGCCTGAATCGCGGTCGCCGGCTTGTAGTCGTCGTTCTCGTAGGTGGCAGTGATCTTTCGCCCGAAGATGCCGCCGGCGTCGTTGACCGCCGAGTAGTAGACGTTGAAGTCGGCGGGCGTTGCGTTGAACGCCGGGCCGTAGGTCAACGCGGCGTGGCCGCACAGCGTGATCTGGTCGTTGGTGATGCCCCGTGTGTTGGCCTCGCCGGCGAACAGGTTGGGTCCGCTGGTCGTGGTGCCCGAACCGCCCGAGGTGCCTCCCGTGCCCGGACGGCCGCCGCTCGTGCCTGGCGCGCCACCCGACGTGCCAGGAGCGGTGCCGCCGGAACCACCCGTCGTCGGGCCACCGGAGGCGCCCGGACCGGCTGCCGCGCCTGGGGCGGCCGAGGGATCCGCCCCGCTCGCGGTGGCGGCCGGGTCAGCGCCGGCAGAGGCGGTCGCGTCGGCGTCGAGCTGCCCGTCGCCACTCGAGTCGCCCGCCGCGTCTTGAGGTGCCTTGGCCCCGGAGCACGCGGTCAAGGTCAGGGCGAACGCGGTGGCAACCGCTCCGAGCTGCCGGCGGTTCAGTCGTCGCATACCTCGTCCTTAGGTGGGCCCAGTCGCGGGTGACAGCACGTGATCTGTCATTTTCGCCATGAGTCGCCGCAGTGCCTTCCCATGAAGGCGGAAATCTGGCCAGGAGATCTTGGGGATCTCACAAGCACACCTGTCAGGATACCGGCAGGACGTCCCCGCGGAGACCCTCGGCCAAATCCCCGGTGTCACCCGCCGCCACCGCCCGTCGGCCGAGCCACCACAGTCCGGCGACGAACACCATCTCGACCGTCACGCCGATCGCCACCCGGACCCAGGTGGGCAGCCCAGAGGGTGTGACGAAGGCCTCGATGAGCCCGGCGAGGAAGAACACTGCAACGAGGCCGAGGATGACGGCAGCAGCCGCCCGACCCTCCGCCGCCAGCGCGTCGACCCGCCGGCGTGGACCAGGATCGATGACCCGCCAGCCGAGACGCATGCCGGCCGCTGCCGCGATGAAGATTGCACTGAGCTCCAGCAGGCCGTGGGGTGTGATCAGCCCGAAGAACAACCCCGCCCTGCCGTTGGCGGCCATGATCCCGCCGACCACACCCACGCTCGCTGCGTTGACGAACAGCACTTGCACGGTGAGGAAGCACAGCAGGATGCCGACCGCGAACGCCCGAGCCGCGACGAAGACGTTGTTGACGAAGACCTTGCCGGCAAAGGCGCTCGCCGGCTCAGCGGAGTAGTAGTTCTCGAAGTCGGTCTCGACCAGCTGGCGGATGGATTCCGGGGTGCCGATACTTGCCTGGACTTCAGGGCTCGATGCGACCCAGATGCCGACCCCGAAGGCCACGGCGAGGAATCCGGCGGCCGTCGCCAGCACCCACCACCGCATTCGGTACACCGCAGCGGGGAAGGTGACCACGGCGAAGCGAGCGGCGTCGCGCCAGGCAGGGGTGCGGGCCCCGGCGACGGCGCTGCGGGACCGGGCGACCAACGTGGAGAGCCGAGCGACCAGCTGCGGATCCGGCGACGAGGTTCGTACGACGGACAGGTGCGTCGCCGTACGCTGGTAGAGGTCGACCATCTCGTCGAGCTCGACGCCGCTCAGTCGTCGTGGCCGGCGGGCGCGGGAGACCAGCTGCTCCAGCCGATGCCAGGCTGGGCTGTGTGCGGCCACGAAGGCGTCGATGTCCACGACGTCGATCGTACGTCGGCTGCTCGCACTTCACGACCGACCGAGAAGGGACCCGATGAGCCAGCTCGTCACGGGCGAGGCGGTCGCCGTCGACCTGCGGGTCGCCCGGTTGGGTTCGCGCATCGTCGCCGCTCTCCTGGACACCGTCATCCAGGTCGCGTTGCTGATCGCGCTCATCGTTTCGTTCGGCCAGGCGGGACCCGGCATCGACCCGGCAGTAGCGGTGACTCTGCTCATTCTCACTGTGGTCGGGATCTTCCTGGGCTACCCCGTCGCGTTCGAGACCTTGTGGGGCGGCCGCACACCGGGCAAGGCGGCCATGGGCTTGCGGGTGGTCCGCGACGACGGTGGTCCGGCGCGTTTTCGGCACGCGCTGTTGCGAGGTCTCGTCGGGCTCTTCGTCGAGCGCCCGCCGAGCCCGTTCTTCTTCGTCGCCGTCATCGCATCGCTGGCCAGCGAGCGCGGCAAGCGGTTGGGCGACGTCGTAGCCGGCACACTTGTCCTCCAGGAGCGGGTGCCCACCCGCACGCCGACCATCCTGCCGATGCCGCCGCCGCTGGCGCAGTGGGCCGCGACTCTCGACCTCGGCGCCCTCCCCAACGACCTCGCGCTGGCCGTGCGGGAGTTCCTCGGCCGGGCGACGCAGCTTCGTCCGGCAGCGCGCGAGCAGCTCGGTCGGCAGCTGTTCGCTGCGGTGAGCGCGGTAGTCACTCCCCCGCCGCCGGCGGGCACGCCGGGGTGGGCCTACCTGGCGGCGGTGCTCGCCGAGCGCCGACGACGAGATGAGCAGCGGCTTCGGGCCGGTGCGGTCGTCCGCGCTACAGCGGCCGGCGCCGAGTGGAGCGGCCCACCACCCGCCGGCACGCCATCCCCGTGGGGGTCCGATGCGGTGCCTGGCGTGCCGTCACCGTGGGCGCCATCGGCGCCAGCAGTGGGTCCACCCCCGGCCGTCGGCGAGCCGCCGGTCGATCCCGGCCCGCCTGCGCCCGTGTCTGCCTCCTCGCCAACACCGGGCCCCTTCGCCCCACCGGCCTAGTGCTTCCGACGACGGTGCCGACCCAGGTCTACCTGGAGTTAGGGCGGACCTGGGTCTTCGCCTGCGCCCGCGACTGGCCCGGCGGACGCGGTGGCCGACCACGTCCGCGAAGCAGAGCGCTCCTACGGCCGCACGGTCGGCTCGCGGTTGCAGCCGCGCACCCTGTGGCCCGAGCAGCGGACCGAGCTCGCCGCTGCACTGCGAACCGGCATGTCCGAAGGTTCGTGGCCGGTCCGCTACGCCGTACGCCGGATGGCCTGGCATGTCCTCGACCACGCCTGGGAGATCGAAGACCGCCGCAGTTAAGAGCGATCAGCACCGACGAGACTGCTGCGGAGTCTTTCCGCGGACGACGCGCGCCGGGCCCACCGGTCAGCCGACGCGCGCCGCGGCCAGGGCCACCGCCGCCAGGCTGACCACAGTGCCGGCCATGGTGAAGATCATCGTGCGCGTCTGGGTGGTGATCGCGGTGACCAACTCACCGCGGAAGACCGCGAGCATTCGCTGCTCGGCAGCGTCGAACCGCAGCGCAATCCGCTGCTCCAGCTGGTCGAGGTCGCGGGTCGTCGCGACGTCGGACCAGCCGCCCGGCGGCAGGTGTTCGAGGAGCGTCGTCGCGGCCTCCGTACCCAGGACCCGCACAAGCTCCTCGTACAGCTCATGTCGGGCTCGTTCGTCCACCGCCATCGTCGCTCCGATCCCGCCACGCCGCAACCTGCAGCACCCTCAGGACGGTAGTGAGCGCCCTCAACGGACGCGGGGGAAGCTGCGGATCTGTGGACAGTGCCTGGAGCTCAGTCCGTCGGTACGGCGTCTGACCCGGTTGGCCACTGTGTAGGCGGCGACTCGAGCGCGACCAGCTCGAGTCCGGTCGCGTCGACGACGACGTCGCCGGCGAGGTGCACGACGCGGCGCTCGGCCGTCGCGAGGTCGGCGATCTCGTAGCGCTCCACGGTGAGCGGGTCGTGGTCGGCCTGCTCGTGCGTGGTGACGTCGACGAGCGCCCAGCCTTCGTCGATCGGCAGCGCCGCGCACGCCGGCTCAGTGATGCGGACCAGCTTCGCCGTACGGCGTCCGTCCGCCGCTAGCCCGAGCAGCCGAGCCGTCGCGATGATGAACGCAGGAGAGGTGCCGGTGAAGCCGATCGCCGCGGCTCGCTGCTCGGTGACGTCGTCGGGCGCGGGCGCGCGCGTCGGCTCTTCAGGAGTGCGTACCCAGGCGACCTCTCGGCCGGTGAGCCCGCCGCGGACCAGCCAGCCGCCAGCAGCCACCTGGACCCGCAGCTGGCGCCAGCGATCGTCGACGGTGAGGTCGACCCGGCTCTGCGCCCGGCCTTCTGGGTCGTGGGTCTGGCTGACGTAGCGCCAGCCCGAGGGACCAGGTGCGCACGAGAACACCTCGACCCCGACGATGACGCCGTCGGGGTCGAGGTGATGGTAGGTGCCCTTAGGCACAGCGCGCTCTCGGCGTACCGCGAGGACCTAGGAGCCGTGCTCCCAGGAGTTGAGGTACTTCTCCTGCTCGGGGGTGAGCACGTCGAGGTCGACGTTCATCGACGCGAGCTTGAGCCGGGCGACGTCCTTGTCGATCTCCGTGGGCACCTCGATGACGCCAGGGGCGAGCGCGTCGACGTTGTGCACCAGCCACTCGGCGGTCAACGCCTGGTCGGCGAAGGACATGTCCATCACGGCGGCCGGGTGGCCCTCGGCGGCACCGAGGTTGACCAGGCGACCCTCGGCAAGCAGGAGCAGACGGCGGCCGTCGGCCATGACGTACTCGTCGGTCTGGTGGCGGATCTTCTCGCGCTTCTCGGTCGCATTCTCCTCGAGCCACGCAACATCGATCTCAATGTCGAAGTGCCCGGAGTTGGCGAAAATCGCGCCGTCCTTCATGACCTCGAAGTGCTCACGACGGAGTACGTCACGGTTGCCGGTGACGGTGATGAAGACATCGCCGATGCGGGCGGCCTCGATCATCGGCATGACGCTGTAACCCTGCATCTTCGCGTCGAGCGCCTTCGTCGGGTCGATCTCGGTGACAACGACGTTGGCACCCATGCCCTTCGAGCGCTCGGCCACGCCCTTGCCACAGTAGCCGTAGCCGGCAACGACGACGGTCTTGCCGGCGAGCAGGGTGTTGGTCGCGCGGAAGACCGCGTCGAGCGTGGACTGCCCGGTGCCGTAGCGGTTGTCGAACATGTGCTTGGTGTCAGTGTCGTTGACCGCGACCATCGGGAACTTCAGCGCGCCGTCCTTGGCCATCTGGTGCAGCCGGATGACGCCGGTGGTCGTCTCCTCGCAGCCGCCCTTGACCCCGTCGAGCAGCTCCTTGCGCGTGGTGTGCAGGACGTTGACGAGGTCGCAGCCGTCGTCGAAGACCTGGTGCGGCGCGAGGTCGAGAGCGGCGTTGATGTGGGCGTAGTAGCCATCGCGGTCGACACCATTGCGAGCGAAGACCGACAGTCCGAAGTGGGTCACCAACGCGGCCGCGGTGTCATCCTGGGTGGACAGCGGGTTGGAGGCGCACAGCGCGATTTCGGCGCCGCCAGCCTGCAAGGCCCGCATCAGGTTGGCGGTCTCAGTGGTGACGTGCATGCAGGCGGCGATCCGGGTCCCAGTGAAGGGCTTCTCCTTCTCGAACCTCTCGCGGATCTGGCGCAGCACCGGCATGGACCGCTCAGCCCACTCGATGCGGAGCAGGCCCTGGTCGGCCAGCGAGAGGTCGGTCACGTCGTGCTTGGGCAGGTCGATCAACGCGGTCTCCGTCACAGTGAGGGTGGTGGGGTCGAGGGCCACGATCGGTGACGAGACGGCGGGCTGTCAACATTACTTGACACTCTTGTGTCAAGATCGTGCCATGCGCTTCGACGTGGCCGCCGCGCGGACCGTTCTCGGGACCGCCCCGGGCACCCGGCTGGCCATCGCGGAGGCAGCCGCGCGACTCGGGACGACCCCGCGGATGCTGCGCTACCGCGAGCGCCTCGGTCTGTTGCCGGGGCGTCGTAGCGGAGGGGGTCACCGCATCTACGGCGAGCGGGAGCTGCTCGCCGCGGCGTGCGCGGCTGACATCGAGGCGCGGTACGCCGTATCCCCGGCCGCCGTCGCCTTCGCCCTGCAGACCCTGACCGATCCCGCAGCGGCAGCGGACGTGCGCACGCTAGGCACGCTGGCCGCACGAGTCGCGCCGACGCCCGTCGCCGCGCTCGACTTCGAGTCGGCGAAGGCCCGCCACCTGCTCCGGCTGCGCTCCACCGCCTAGGCTCAGGCGTCGTGACCCCTGACCTGACCCCCGACCGCGTGGCTCTGCCCAACGACTTCTCAGTCGCCCAGCGCTGCTTCGGCTGCGGACCCCGCAACGACCTCGGCCTGCAGCTGAAGTTCTTCGCCGAGCCCAGCGAGCAGCGCGTCGTCGCGGACTTCACGATGGCGCGCGAGCACTCCGGTGCGCCGATGTTCGTCCACGGTGGCCTCGTGATGGCATTACTCGACGAGGCGATGGCCTGGGCGACGATCGGCATCCGGCGGCGCTTCGCACTCACCCGCGACTTCCGCGCCAACTTCGCCGTGCCGCTGATCGTCGGCCAGCCCTACTCGGTCTACGGGATGCCAGCTCAGCTCGTGGAAGGCGACCGGGTGATCGTCGTCCGCGGGGAGATCCGCGACGCAGCCGGAACGGTGTGCGCGAGCGCGGAAGGCGACTACTGGGTCATGTCGCACGACGAGCTCGCCGTCGCGACCGGCTTGCCGCAGCTGACCGAGGAGTTCCTTCGCTACGACTTCCCCGAGGTGCCCGCATGACCCCTTCTGTGTCAACGTCAGTTGCCGTCGTCACCGACTCGACCGTCTACATGAGTGATGCGCTCGCCACCGAGCTCGGCGTACGCCGGGTGCCGCTGTCGATCACCTTCGGCGGCGAGACCATGTCGGAGCTCACTGTCGAGCCGAAGGCGTTCTACGGACGGCTACGTGACACCGACGAACGACCAACGACGTCGCAGCCATCACCGGGCGACTTCCTCGCCGCCTTCACCGAAGCTCGAGTCGGCGGTGCCGACGCGGTGCTGTGCATCACCTGCGCCAGTGCGATCTCGGGCACGCACCAGTCGGCGACCCTCGCCGCAGGGATGGCCGACATCCCGGTGGACGTCGTCGACTCCGGCACCATCAGCGGCGGCCTGCTGCTCGTCGTAGGCGAGGTCGCTCGAGCAGTTCGCGGCGGTGCATCACGTGCCGAGGCCGTGGCGCTCGCCCAGTCGATGGCCGGTCGAGTGTGGTCGACCTTCACGACCGACTCACTGAAGCTGCTGGCGGCCGGTGGTCGCCTCGCCGACGACGCGACGGAGGCCGACGGTGTGCCGGTGCTCGCCATGGAGGGCCAGGCAATCCGCTCTCTCGGAGCGGCCCGGTCGATCGAGGACGCAGTGCGGTGGCAGGCCGACGTCATCGCCGAGTCGGCTGCGGTGTTCCCGACTCGGGTGACAGTGGGCCACGGCGATGTGGCCGACCTCGCCGACGCTCTGGAGTCCGCACTCACCGGACGTCCGGGGGTGCAAGGCATCGATCGGTACGTCGTCGGTCCGGTCGTCGGCGCGCATGCCGGCGCCGGCAACTTCGGCGCGTCCTACCTGTCACCCCCGGCTCAGTAAGCACCTAGTCAGAGGACCTTGCCGGGGTTGAACAGCCCGAGGGGGTCAAGAGCCTGCTTGACCGCGCGCTGCATGCGCAGAGATTCCGGACCGAGCTCGCGCTCCATGCCGCCCTTCTTCAACAGGCCGACCCCGTGCTCGCCGGTGACGGTGCCCCCACATGCGATAGCCGCATCCAGCAGATCCTCGAAGGCTGCCTGCGCGCGCAGCCGCGCCACGTCGTCGCCAGCGGGAGCGAGCAGCAGTGGATGCAGGTTGCCGTCGCCGGCATGGGCGATCGTCGCGATCTGGATGCGGTGCCGGTCCGCTATGGCGGCCACCTCGGCGAGCATGTCAGGCAACTTCGACCGGGGGACGCAGACGTCCTCGGTCAGCACCGGTCCCAGTCGTTCGAGCGCCGGGTAGGCCAGCCGGCGGGCTTCGAAGAGCGCCTCTGCCTCGGCGGCATCGGTGGACCGAGTCGCCCAGATGGCACCAGCAGCCTCGAACGAGTCGACCACGGCCTGTGCCTCGGCGTCCCCTGCGTCACCCGGCGTGTCGACCCGCGCCAACAGCAGCGCCGCCGCGTCGTTGTCCAGGCCCAGGTGCTTCCAGTCCTCGACGGCCTGCAGGCAGACCCGGTCGAGCAGCTCTAGCACCGAGGGCACCAAGCCTCGACGGGTCACTACTGCCACCGCCTGCCCCGCGTCAACGAGGGATCCGAATGCGCCGACCACGGTGCGCGGAGTGCCGACCAGTGCCGGCCGCAGCCGCAGAGTCACCTCGGTCACCACTCCGAGAGTGCCCTCCGACCCGACCATCAGGCCCGTCATGTCGTACCCGGCAACGCCCTTGTTGGTGCGGCGGCCCAGCGCGACAGCAGTGCCGTAACCCGCCGGACCACCGACAACGGCGCGCATCCCGAGGACGTAGTCGCGCGTCACGCCGTACTTCAGGCAGCAGAGACCGCCGGCATTGGTGGCGACGTTGCCGCCGATCGTCGACCACGCCGCGCTCGCTGGGTCGGGCGGGTACCACATCCCGTGTTCGGCGACGGCAGTCTTCAGGTCGTTGGTGATGAGCCCCGGCTGTACGACGCAGATCAGGTTGTCGGCGTCGATGTCGACCACCGAAGTCATCCGGGTGAGGTCGAGCACCGCACAGCCGTCAACGGCGTTGGCGCCACCCGAGAGTCCGCTGCCGGCCCCCCGGGCGACCACCGGAACACCGAGGTCGGCGCAGACTCGGACGACCGCCTGCACCTCGGACTCGGTGCGAACACGCAGCGCCACAGCGGCCCGACCGACGGCGGCCCACTCGGCCTCGTCGTGCGACAGGCCGGCGAGCACATCGGGATCGACGACGAGTCGGTCAGCGGGCAGCTCGCGGCCGAGGGCCTCGAGCAGCTGGTCGGTCATGGTGCGCAAAGTACCCGTTAGGGTGCTGGGTTCGTGACCGTCGACGTGCGTGCGGAGCTCGCGGCCGAGCGGCGGCACCTCGACGCCAGCCGGGCAGCGCTCGTCGCGATGCGAGCGCGCGCAGCCGAAATCGGCGACGTCGCTGTCGACGCGTTCGCCAGTGAAGCGCTGGGAAAGGCGCGGGCCCGACGGCTTGCTCAGCTCGTCGATGACCCGACGACCCCGCTGTTCTTCGGTCGGCTCAACCAGACCGAACCCGACCACAACGGCCTCAGCGAGATCTTCCACATCGGCCGTCGGCACGTCGTCGATGGTCGAGGCGAGCCGATGGTGGTCGACTGGCGCGCCCCGATTTCGCTCCCGTTCTACCGGGCAACAGCGGTCGAGCCCATGGGCATCGAGCTGCGTCGGCGCTTCGGGTTTCAGGCCGGCGAGATCACCAGTTTCGAGGACGAGCCCCTCACCGCGGGCGTCGCGCTCGGTCTGGACAGCCGACTGCTCACTGCAGAGATCGAGCGCCCGCGCGTCGGCCCGATGCGCGACATCGTCGCGACGATCCAGCCAGACCAGGACGTGCTCGTTCGCGCGGAGCTGGCCGAGACGCTGTGCATTCAAGGCGCGCCGGGCACCGGTAAGACCGCGGTAGGCCTGCACCGTGCGGCGTACCTGCTCTACACGTATCGCGACCGGCTGCGGCGTGGTGGCGTCTTGGTCGTCGGACCCAACCGCGCCTTCCTGTCCTACATCGGGGATGTACTGCCGGCCCTCGGCGAGGTCGACGTCACGCAGACCACCGTCGACGAGCTGCCGGGGAGTGTTTTGGTGCGCGCAGAGGACTCCACTCCGGTCGCTGTCCTCAAGGGTGACGCTCGGCTGGCCCGGGTGGTGCGCAAGGCGCTCTACGCCGGCGTACGACGACCCGCGACGCCGCTCCTGATCAACGTGGGGGGCCGCCGCCGCACGATCGACGTTGAGCCGATCCGCGCTCTCGTGCGCGACCTGCTGCACACCGATGTGCGCTACGGGACCGCGCGCGAGCGACTGCGCGCTCACATCGCCGAGCTGGTACGCCGCGAGATCGAAGCCGAAGGCGCGGCGCCGACGGACGAAGCGGCCCGAAGAATCGCATCGTCGCCGGAGATGCGCCGTTACGTCGACGAGCACTGGCCGGCGGTGGAGGCGTCGACGCTGGTGATGCGGCTCTGGACCGATGCCGCGTTGCTGCGCCGGGCCGCAGACGGGGTGCTTGACGCGGACGAGCAAGCGGCGCTGCTCTGGGACAAGGCGCCTCGCAGTGCTCGAACCGCGCTGTGGACGCGCGCCGACGCATTCATCATCGACGAGGTAGCCGACCTGTTGGACCGCCAGCCGCCGTACGGTCACGTCATCCTCGACGAGGCGCAGGATCTCTCGCCGATGCAGTGCCGGGCGGTCGGCCGCCGTTGTCTCACCGGATCGGCCACCGTGCTGGGCGATGTTGCGCAGGGCACCACTCCCTGGGCGACGACGAGCTGGGGCGCCACGCTCGCCCACCTCGGCAAGCCGGACGGTCGGGTGACCGCGCTCACCCAGGGCTACCGCGTCCCCCAGGAGGTGCTGGACCTGGCCAATCGGCTGCTGCCGCACATCGCTGCCGACGTCGCCCCCGCCACATCGGTACGACGTGGCGACGGCTCGCTGAGGGTGCACCCGACGGACCACGCGGTGTCCGCGACCGCAGACGTCGTACGTCGGCTGCTCGACCACGAGGGCTCGATCGGCGTCATCGCGATCGAGAGTGTCATCGAGTCGCTGCGGGAAGCGCTCCACCGCAACGGCATCGCGGCCGCGACCCTCGGCGAGGACAGCACTGGCGAGTACCGGGTGGAGCTGATTGCGGCACGCCTCGCCAAGGGGCTCGAGTTCGACCACGTGGTCGTCGTCGAGCCGGCCGACATCGTCGCGGCCGAGGAGCGCGGCCTGCGCCGGCTCTACGTCGTCCTCACCCGCGCCGTCTCGACCCTGACCGTGGTGCACAGCCGCCCGCTTCCGTCCGAGCTGGTCTAAGGCGGACCTCGAACCGATGGGCGTGTCGTCCACCGCCGTGGTCTCGCCAGTCGGTGGTTCGGCGTGGACGAAACGCCGACCGGTTCTCGGGTGTGTGACCCGAGTCGCCTTCGTCTAGAAGCTGGTAGGCGAGTTCGCCGCCGGCGGGCTGGGACGGGTCTGGAAGCGCAGTGTCCAGTCCTCGTGGGTCTCCCCGTCGATGTGCAGCCGCCACTCGTATCGCTGACCCGGCGGGAGCGGTACGGCGTTGACGTTGACTGCCATCGGGAACGGGATCGGCGTGCCTGACGCCTGCCCCGCGGGGCGGCCCACTTCGAACGCCGTCGACAGCTGAATGGTCTGCGGGCCCTCGGGGCCGTCGAGCTGAACCAAGTCGCCATCGGCGCCGAGCAGTGACAGCGAGAGCTCGTGCTGGGTGTTGGCCTGATCCCACGGCACCTCGACGATGATGCCGAGGCCCATCGTGACCGGATCGGGTCCGGTGAACGTCCAGCCGCCGCCCATCACATCGAGCTTGCCCTCGGCGACGCGGGCGAAGTCACCGAGCAGAAGGGTCGTACGCACAGGGGTGCTCGCTCTCAGGAGTGGTAGACGTCGGGCTCGAGGTAGATCACCCGAGCTGTCGGTACGGCGTCGCGGATGCGCGCCTCAGTGTCATTGATGACCGCAGCCACATCGGCGGAGGTGACCACCGCAGCCGCGACCTCGACCTTCGCTGCAACCATCAGCTCGTCCGGACCGAGGTAAAGCGTCTTGACGTGGATCAGCCTGCGTACGTCGGTCGTGTTCTCGATGGTGGCGTGGATCAGCGCCGAGTCGGCCGGAGAGGCGCCTTCACCGATCAGCAGGCTGCGCATCTCGACGGCGAGCACGATGGAGATCGCACCGAGCAGCACTCCGATGGACAGGGTGCCGAGCGCGTCCCACATCGGGTCGCCGGTGATGAGCGCGAGCCCGACTCCCATCAGCGCGAGGATCAGACCCAGCAGCGCTCCGGCGTCCTCGAGCAGGACGACAGGAAGCTCCGGGGACTTGGCGTGACGGATGAATGAGACCCAGCCCTCGTCGTGGCGTACGTGGTTGGCCTCGACGATCGCCGTACGGAACGAGTAGGTCTCCAGCAGGATCGCCAAGGTCAGGATGCCGATGGCCACCGGCACCGACTCGATGTCGTGCGGACTGCGCAACTTGGCAATGCCCTCGTAGAGCGCGAAGAGCGATCCGAGCGCGAAGAGCACCACGGCGACGACGAAGGACCAGAAGAACCGAGCCCGGCCGTAGCCGAACGGATGGTCGGCGTCCGCTTTTCGGGCAGCTTGTTGCTGACCCAGCAACAGCAGCCCCTGGTTGCCCGCGTCGGCCACTGAGTGGACCGACTCGGCCAACATGGAGCTCGATCGGGTGATGAGGAACCCGACGAACTTCGAGACCGCAATGCCGGTGTTGGCCAGCAGCGCTGCGACGATCGCCTTCCTGCCACCGCTGGCGCTCATCGGGTCGACCGGATGCTCAGCTCGCCGATGACGCCGGCTCGGCCCGGATCGAGACCTCTGGCCAGAGCAGCGTAGGCCGACGCGAAGTCGAGCGGCGCGACCAGCGACGCGAGCGCAGACAGCCCACCGGTGCCCTCGGCCTGGAGCTCGTGGACCGGCACCCCGCGCTCGGCCGCCAGGTCGCGGAGCGCCGCAGCGCGATCAGCCACCGCCGGCTGCTCGTCGTCATGGCGCAGCAGGACGACAGCCAACCGCTCGGCCGCAGTCGGGTCGTCGAGCAGGGCGACCTGGTCGAGCTCAGCGTTGGTGAGAGTGGCGTGCAGCGCCGGCACCGCAGCACGAGACGCAAGCTGCGACGCACCGCGGTGCGCCGCCACACCGGCAAGCTGCGACGTAGCCCACAGCAGCGGCTGCCGGTCGGCGAGGGCAAGTGCCAGCTCCTTGCCGACGTTGAGAAAGCCTTCCTTCGACGGCCGGCACCGCTCGGTCCAGCTGTCCAGCACCTCGGCTGCGCCGTCGAGATCGGCAGCGGGCAGGCGAGAAATGCCGATCGCCTGCGCCAGCACTAGGACAGGCGCGGCGAGCGCCCAAAGACCGGAGGAATCCCCTCGCCCGCCGGCCACGCCAAAGACCACTCCCCGCCCGGAGAGCACCAGCTCCAGCAGGGGAGAGCCCGGCGCGCCGACGCCCACGACGGGCACACCACGGCGCACCGCCTCCTCGACGGTGGTGAGAGTGGTCTGCGTCGTACCGCTGCCTGACACACCGACGACGAGATCGGCAGCGCCCACCCAGCCCGGCAAGCGTGCACCGCGGACGACGACGACCGGCACAGGCGAGGTCGGCGAGACCAGCGCGGCCAGCGTCTCGCCGGCAATCCCGCCGTCGCCCGCACCAACGACGACCACCGCCCGGGGTCGGGGACCGTCACGGAGGTCGGACAGGTCCACCTCCGCCGCGATGAACGCGGCCTCACGAAGCTGGGCCGGCGCACCAGCGACATCGCGGACCACCCCGGAGGTGTCCGCGAGCTCGATCGACTCGGCGTCATCGAGCAGGTAGGGGTCAGCCAGGATCACGCCGGCTTCGCAGCCTCATCGATCAGCAGCACCGGGATGCCGTCTCGGACGGGGTAGCGCAGTCCGCACGTCGTACCCGTGCAGTTCAACGTCGACGCCGGGTCGTCGACCTCGAGCGGCGCGTGGCACGCCGGGCACGCCAGGATCTCCAGCAGCTTGGGGTCGAGGTCCACGAGCTCAGTCCTTCCGGCGTTGCGAGCAGCCAGTAGCGAGAACGACCGGCGTACGCCGGAGGTGCCCAACCTACCCGCGGACGACCAGCAACACCTCGTCGCGGACGTGCTCCATGGTCGGACGGTCGGCCGCCTCGGCATTGAGCCGCAGCAGCGGCTCGGTGTTGGACGGCCGCAGGTTGAACCACCAGTCGGCCGCACTGACGGTCAGCCCGTCGAGGTGGTCGATCTCGACGCCCGCACGGCCGGCGTAAGCCGCCTCGACCGCACTCATCCGCGCCGGTGCGTCAGCCACCGTGCTGTTGATCTCGCCGGAGGCGACGTAGCGGTCGTACGGCGCAAGGAGCGCAGACAGGGTCGAGTCCTGGCGCCCCAACGCGGCGAGCACGTGCAGCGCGGCGAGCATCCCGGAGTCGGCCCGCCAGAAGTCACGGAAGTAGAAATGGCCCGAGTGCTCACCGCCGAAGATCGCGCCGGTCGAGGCCATCACCTCCTTGATGAAGGAGTGCCCCACCCGGGTGCGCACGGGGTTTCCGCCGGCCTCCCGGACCACCTCGGCCACCGTGCGCGAGCAGATCAGGTTGTGGATCACCGTGCCCCCCGGCTCGCGGCCCAGCTCGCGGTGCGCCACCAGCGCGGTGATCGTTGACGGCGACACGATCTCCCCCCGCTCATCGACGACGAAGCAGCGGTCGGCGTCGCCGTCGAAGGCGAGCCCCAGGTCGGCCCCCTCCGCGAGCACCGCCTTCTGCAGGTCGACGAGGTTAGCTGCCTCGATGGGGTTGGCCTCGTGGTTGGGGAAGGTTCCATCGAGCTCGAAGTAGAGCGGCACCACCGTCAACGGCAAGCCAGAGAGCACCGCCGGCACGGTGTAGCCACCCATCCCGTTGCCGGCATCAACGACGACAGTGAGCTGGCGACTGTCGGAGATGTCGACGAGACCGTGCAGGAAGTCGGCGTACGCCGCGAGCAGGTTGCGCTCGCTGAGCGCGCCGCGTCGATCTCCCGGTCGAGGCAGGTCGGCATTGACCCGGTCGCGCAGCTGCGCGAGGCCAGTGTCCTGACCGACCGGCGCCGCGCCGGACAGGCAGAACTTGATGCCGTTGTACTGCGCCGGGTTGTGGCTCGCGGTGAACATCGCCCCAGGCAGGCCCAACGAGCCCGAGGCGAAGTAGAGCATGTCGGTCGACGCGAGGCCGATGACGACAGCATCGAGACCCTGCTCGGTCACTCCTTCGGCGAACGCCGCGGCGAGCTCCGGACTCGACGGGCGCATGTCGTAGCCGATGACGACGGTGTCCGCGTCGGCGAGCTCGGTGAAGGCGGCCCCGAAGGCCCGGGCGAGCTCGGTGTCAAGCTGGTCGGGCACGATCCCGCGGACGTCGTACGCCTTGACGATGTTGCTGACATCACGCACGAACGTCGCCTCCCGGCCTCGACCGGTGAGCGACTCGCTCGGCCGGTGCCGGCGATGCTATCGAGGGGGCGGCGCGCGAGGTGGGCCGAGCCGTGCCTACTTTCGACGCGAGGCGAGACTCAGCACCCGGTCGAGCGGCAGGTCCTCGCCGGCCGAACGGTAGCTCTTGGACTCGCACGCGTGACAGGACGTGAAGTCGACAACAGAGCCGTCAGTCATGGTGATGGAGATCTCGGTGAGCGCCTTGCTGGTGCAGACCCGGCACTGTGCCGCCATTGTCGCCACTCCCGTGATGAAGTGGCCCCGCCGGTGCGACGCCCCCGCTCCTCGTTCGGCACGCGCGGGGAGAACCTTGAGCCGAATGGCTCAATGCCCGTGGCGGATGGCCTAAGGCTAGGGCTAGCCGGGCGACCGCAACATGCGCAGGTGCCCTCGTCGGACCGTCTCCGCTGCCTCAGAGCCGGAGCGCGCGGCCTCACGCACCGCGTCAGCGAGCGCCTCGAGGTCATCGGCCCGGGGGTGGGACGGGATGGTGGCCAGCTGCGGCTGGCGCACGACCTCCCAACCTCGAGGTGCGGTCAGGGTGGTCGCGTGGCGGGTGCACAGGTCGTAGTCGTGCGGCTCGTGGCGCGCGGCCAGGGGTCCCAGCACCGCCTTGGAGTCGGCATAGATGTAGATCAGCGTGGCGGTGGCAGGCTCGGTGCAGTACGACCGGGAGCACCGGCGGGATGAGCTCACATCCCGCACGGTAGCGGCCCACCGGGGCCGCGGCCATCACATCTGTCGATGTGTCTTACCTGCGTCGTGTCTTACCCTGCGTCCATGAGGGAGACCGGGACGGCGGCGCGGCGTCGACGTCGGGATCGTCGTGGCCGGGGTCTCCGCGGCCGGCTGGTGCCTCCTCACGTCCCGCTGGCGCAGACGAAGGCGGAGCAGTTCGACGAGCTTGTCCTCGACGCCCTAGAGCACCTTGAGGAGCACTGGGCGGACGAGATCGCGAAGCTGGAGTTCGCAGTCGAGGACGTTCCCCCGCTCGAGGGAGTCGACGACGTCATCCCGCTGTCCCGGCTCCTGCCTGCGGCCACCGGCTCCGACGGCGCTGCTCGGCCGGCCCGCCTGGTGGTCTACCGCCGCCCGGTGGAGGCCCGCGCCGTCGACCGCGCTGATCTCGCTGATTTGGTGCTCGACGTCGTCGTCGCCGAGCTCGCCCGCCATCTCGGACTCGACCCGGACGTGGTCGATCCGCCAGTCGAGTGAGCCGAGCCAGTCGAGTGAGCCGAGCCAGTCGAGTGAGCCGAGTCATCGCCGCGCTCAGCGGATCGGCAGCGTCCGCGGATCAACGAGCCCGACTCGCGGATCGGACACGACGTCCGGCACCGTCACCCCGTCTGCTGCTGTCGCACGCAGCGCCATCACCGTCATCAGCGGGCCGCGCAGGCCGCGCTCGACGATGGCCCTAGCGGCGAACACGGGCGCCGACCCTTCCACCGGAGTGACGAGGAAAGGCCGCTGATCCGACGCCGGCGAAGCGACGAACCGTCTGTCGGCCAGGCTCAACGTGACGTGCCGACCCGCCGGGATGTTGACCAGGAAGGGTGGCGGCAGCGTCTGCCGGGCCCCGGCTCGACCGAGCAGCTGGACCTCGACCTGCGCGGCTCCGGTGGGTGCGGCGAGCACCAGGAGTGTGTCGACCTCGCGGGTCACCCGCGAGTCCGTGATCACCGCCGGCCCCACGAGCGGTGGCGTGGCTCCGATCCAGGCAAGCTCGCGGATCGGGTTGAAGCGAGCCCGGTTCTCGACGTACGCGCCGGCCAGCACGTCGGCGCCCTGCGAGGTGACACGCAGCGACGCCGGCCGCTGCTCCAGCACCTCCTCGAGATCGACGATGGCAATGCTGCCGGCCCGCACGGTGAGCTCCCGCAGCTCCACCGGGACCAGCTGTGAGTCGGCCAACGTGAGCTGCACGTCGACCACCGCATCGTCCTCGCCGGGCACTGCGATGTAGAGCAGCCGGTCGCCGTTGCCGGCGGGCAGCCCCACGAGGTCGATCTCGGAGGCCGGACGACCCGCTCGGGGCACCCAGTCCACGCCGTACGGCGTGTCGACGACAGACCGCGTGTCCCGCAGCGCTGGTGCGACTCGGCCGACCCTGGTGACGACCCGGGTGGCGAGCGCGCGCTGATCGGGCTCGAGGTCGGACAGCTTGATCACAGTTCGCTGCCGGCCTGGTACGACGATTCCCCGGAGGCCGGGTGCGGTCGACGGTCCGCCCTCGGTGAGCACCTCGAGGTCGACAAGCGCCTCTTCGTCGTACGGGTTGACGAGGAGCACCTCGGACTCGACCCCGGGCTTGGTGCCGCCGCCGACGAACCAGGTGTCCTGCACAGTCGACTCGCACCGGGTGCCGGCCAGTCCGCGGTTGCGCCCATCAACGCCTCGCGACACCTGCTCCGCCTCCAGCCCGCCAGCTCGTTCCCCGACCGCCGTCGCCACGACGGCCACTGCTGTGTCGACGGGGGTGCCGAAGTCGGAGACCTCGCCGCCGCGGCGCAGCACCAGGGGACCCTGGCCACTGCCGGCGACCAGCGAGGCGGCGTTCACCGTGACCTCGCCCGGCAGCGCAGTCCCGACGGTCAGCCGAGTCGTCACGTCACTGCCGGCCTGGAGCAGCTCCGGGCACACCGCGAGGCTGCCGATCACGGGCGCGCGCACGACAGCTCGCGGGGTCGACATCCCAGCTCCCGGAGCAGTCGCATTCGCGGCGGCTAGTCCGGCGCCGACCAGGGTGGCGACCGAGAGCAGTGCGACCAGAGGGCGCGTCACGGCAGAGCTCGCACATGGCCGGCACCGACGGCCTCGGCCGGTCCGTCGAGGGTCTGAGCGCGGGCGAGGTCGGCCGATGGCTGTTCCCCGTCGTCGGGCAGGTCGGGCACGGCCTCGTCGTCGCGACGCCGGATCGGCGGGGCTGCGAGCACCAGGACAACGACCAGCACCAGCGCCTGCACGGTCAGTGCGCTCTGCCGGGCGGAGTTGTCTCGACGCAGCTCGATCACACCGGCCCGCGCGGGCAGCTCAAATGCCTGGGCCCAGCCGTACGCGGTCTTCGGCGTGAGGCGGGTGCCATCGAGCTGCGCCACCCACTCGTCGTCCGCCTTCTCGGCGAGCACCAGCAGGCGCCCGGGCGGCCCGGGGAGCAGCTGGGCTCGAGCCGACTCACGACGGCTCGGCAACGGCACCGGAGGGGTCTGCCGAAGCTGATCCCGGGTCGCCACCTGACCAGACGTGGCGGGAGCCGCGAGCGCCGGCGCGATGATCGTGAGCCGCCCGGACGGGGTCAGCGTCCGCCACAGCTGCACCGGCGCCACGAAGGACACGCGAGACAGCCCAGCCTGGGCATCGAGGCCCTGGGCTAGCGATGCCGGCGCGGGGTTGGGGACCGCGACGTAGCGCACATTGAAGGCAGCGAGCGCCTCAGCGGCACTGGTTCCCCGAGCCGTGGTGAGGTCGCCGACCACCCCGTCGAGCACCCGCCTGACCGTGCTGTCGACCGGGAGCGACCCGACGTCGTAGGACAGCCCTTCGGCAACCGACAGCGAATAGCGCACCGTCCCGTCAGGAGCGAGGTCGAGCCAGAGCACACGGCTGCCGGTAGACCGCTCGGCCTCGGCCAGCACGACCGACGGCAGCGCAGTGCGATCCTGCCGACGAAGCGGCTCGTCCGACCCCCTGAGCAGCCAGGCTCCGCCGCAGACGACCGGAGCGACGACGGCAGCGACAGCGACGACACCGGCCAGCGGTTGACGCCACCCGAAGCTGTAGCGGCCCAGCCGCTCAAGGGCTCCGTCCGCCGCGACAATGCCGGCGAGCAGCAGTCCGCACGCTGCCACTGCGAGCGGCGCAACAGGCACCGCCCGCGGCACGTCACCAACCCCGCGCGCGATGAGCACGGACGCCGCGAACCCCGCCATGACCGTCGACCAGCCGACGGCCGCGGCCAGCTGACGGCGCTGCCGAATGAGACCCGCCGCACCGGCCAGCACGAGGCCGGCCGTGGCCCAGGCGGGCGGCATGGCCGGACCGCCCGGGCGCAGGAGAAGTAGATCGAGCGCCGTGGGCGTCGTAGGCGGCGGCAAACCCAGCGCGGAGGTTCCGGTCACCAGCAGCGAAGGCTGCTCGAGCAGCCGCAGCGACCACGGCAGGAGGACGAGGAGGGGCGTGCCGAGCGCGAGGAGGACGGCCAGGCCACGGCGACGCGCACTCGCTCGACCGGCCGGACTCGCGGCCACTACGACCGCGACAGCCCCACCGACCAGGCTGGTGGCGGCTAACAGCCAGACGGGCGGTGCGAAGGCCATCGAGGCGGCCAGTCCGAGGCCGTACCCGAAGGGCAGACGCCACCCGACGTGACGGGGGTCCGCGGCAAGCAGCCGGTGACCCCCGGCGACCAGGAGTGGCATGGCGATCACTACGACGACGGCGTCAAGCTGACCTCGCGCGACCGACGTCGTGGCGATGGGCAGCAGGGCGTACGACGCCGCTGCCCAGATCCGGATCGCTCGGGCGATGCCCAGCCGGCGGGTCGCCAGGTAGGCGCTCGTCGCGGCCAGCGGCACGGCACCCAGCAGGACGAGGGTCACCGCGAGGCGCGCATGCCCGAACAACGCCGTACCGGTCAAGGCCGTGATCGCTACTGCCGGTGACAGCGCGGAGTCGGTACCCGCGCCCACGGGGTGCCAGGACGAGGCGTAGGCCGACCACAGCGCGCGAGCACCTGGCGGGACCGGGAGCAGGTCACCTCCGACGAGGACGCCGTCTCCATAGAGGCTACGCGCGGCCACGGCGGCCCCCGCCGCGAGGACCAGCACCATGGCGGCCCCGGGACGTGCGCGCAAGGCCCGCCAGACTCGCCCCTGGCCCGAAGGCAGCTCTGCCGGATCGGCGTCCGGATCATCGGTGACGGCCAGCGTCGCGTGGTCGTTGGCGCCACCCGTCAGCCAGTCAGCGGCCGCGTCGACGTAGCCCCTCAGCCGCGCTGTTCGGCCGACGAACAGGGCGCGGAGGTCGCTCGCCGGAACCCGACGGGTACGCCGACGCGCAGCGCGCATCCGACGAAGGTCGCCGAGGTGCCCCAGGCTCCAGGCGACGGCAGCGACCTCATCCCGGGCCGCGGCGAGCTGGCGGGTCAGCAAGAACGCGACGGTGCGGACGAGGGCGCCGAGGAGCAGCCGTGGCGCCGCCCCCACGAGCGATGCAGCGGGCAGGTGAGCGAGGAGCAGCAGGAGCGAGTGCCGCCGGTCGATGGCGGTGGGTCGGCCTGGGGCCGCCACCAGCGGGCGCTTGCCGGTCCACGCCGCCCGGACGTGGCGCATCCGGGCCGCCGGCACGACGACGACCCGGTGGCCGGCGGCGTGGACGCGCCACCCGAAGTCCATGTCCTCGCGGAGCAACGGAAAGTGCGGCTCCAGTCCGTCCATGGCGGTGTAGACGTCGCGGCGTACCAGCATGGCCGCGGTGCCCACCGCGAGGACGTCCTGGCGATCGTCGTGCTGGCCCTGGTCGATCTCGCGCCGCTCGAGACCGGTCTCTCGCCGCCCGGCGCGGTCCATCGACAGCCCCACCTCGACGAGTTGGCGAGGATCGTCCCAGTCGCGGGCCTTGGGACCCAGAACGGCGACGGATGGGTCGCCAACGGCCACATCCAGCATGGCCTGCAACGCCGTCGCATCCGGCGCACAGTCGTCATGGAGCAGCCAGAGCCAGTCGACCGGCTCGGGATTCGGCAGGTGGTCGCCCGCTCTGCGGCGCGGCCGAGGCGGCTCGGGGACATGTGCGCCGAGTGCGTCGAGCTGGGCGACCCCTGCGGCCACGGCGTCGGCGAACGCGGCAGTGCGCTCCACGCTGACCACGCGGTCAGGCCCGAGGGCTGCAGCCAGCAGCGCCGGCGAGTCGTCCACGCTGCCGACGTCGACTGCGACGAGTCGCTGTGCCGGTCGGGTCTGCGTCGCGATCGCGGCGAGAGCCTCCGGGAGCCACCGGGCGCCATCGTGGACCACGAGCACCGCAGACACGCGGTGGTGCGGAAGGTGGAGGCGAGGGAGGCGCGCTGGCATGGACCGATCTCGGTGGAGGTCAGGTGCGGTGCGGTACGCCCCAGCCTACGACGAGAGCGGGACGGTCCTGGCCTGCGCCCGGGCGTTCAGCAGGCGCGACGCTTGAGCCGCCGCCGCTCCCTCTCGGACAACCCACCCCAGATGCCGAACCGCTCGTCGTTGGACAGGGCATAGGCCAGGCACTCAGCCTTGACCTCACACCCCACGCAGATTCGCTTGGCCTCCCGAGTGGAGCCACCCTTCTCCGGGAAGAAGGCCTCGGGGTCGGTTTGGGCGCAGAGCGCATTCTCCTGCCAGGTCATTTCGTCGGGCAGGTCACTCACGATCAGCTGCACGGGCACGCACGCCCCTCCGTGCTGACGAGGACCCAGCCACCCCGGGATCCTGTGGTGCCGACACCGTGAAGTGCCGGTCCAGCCGCGGCGGCGCGGTGGAGGAGGACGGGTGACGCCGAGCCGCCAAATAACATGGATGTGATTAGACCGTCACGCGGCGTCATCCGTCAAGAGCGGGGCCGGCGGCCGCCAAATCTCCGACGCGACGCGGCTGCGGCAGCGAAGGCGTCCACCGCCCCGCCTGCCGGGTTGGCTGACTGTGTTGCCGCGTCGTCCGCCGTCTCGCCGGTCGGACGGGCGAACCCGGCGCCGTCACCGGTTGCGGCGTCAATGGCCGAGGACGGAGACACCACAGTCGGCATCGCATCGACGGTCGCGCGGCCCTTACGGGTCACGGGTGCGGCCGGCTCGCTGGCGCCCGGCGTGGACCGTTTCACCGGTTCAGCCGCCGGGGCCCCGACCTTCGCCGGCTTCGCGGCTTTCACGGGCTCCGCCGGCCTCGCGGCCTTGGCAGGCTTCGCGGGCTTGGCAGGCTTGGCGGCTGGGGCGGGCTTGACCGACGTAGCAGCTCTGGCCGGCGTTGCGGCCTTGGCGGGCTTGGCGGGCTTGGCGGGCTT
>Ga0136633_1000466_pt1 | contig 31026 bp, 29 predicted proteins | sample AntDrymeUQ832206_2_FD_105494 | JGI IMG/M metagenome (GOLD analysis project Ga0136633, IMG submission 105494) | Polar desert sand microbial communities from Dry Valleys, Antarctica - metaG UQ83 (22.06) | ecosystem: Environmental > Terrestrial > Soil > Desert | place: Antarctica: Dry Valley... | reverse complement strand
CTGGAGTCGGTGTTCGCCACCTTCAAGGCCGGCCTCGCCCCCATCAACACCAACTACCGCTACCTCGACGACGAGCTCGTGTACCTCTGGGACAACGGCGACGCGGTGGCGGTCGTCTTCCACAGCAGCTTCACCGACCGCATCGAGAACATCCGCGACCGCCTGCCCCTGGTGAAGCTGTGGCTCTGGGTCGACGACGACGCCGGACCGTGCCCCGAGTGGGCCCAGCCCTACGAAGCGGCCGCTGAGGCGGGCACGCCGGAGCCGGTATCGGGCCCGTGGGGCCGCGACGGCGACCACCTGTTGCTGCTCTACACCGGCGGCACCACCGGGATGCCCAAGGGCGTCATGTGGCGCCAGGACGATCTGTTCCGCACCTTGGTCGGCACCTTCGTGCCCGCCGTGCGCGAGGGCGACCCCGATCCGCAGATCATTCGCGACGCCGTGCAGGCTCCCGGCCTCATCGGCATGCCGGCCTGCCCGCTGATGCACGGCACCGGTTGCTTCACACAGCTCATCGTCCTCTCCGGGGGCGGCTGCACCGTCACCCTCGAGGCCCGCAACCTCGACATCGACGAGATGTTCGCCACCGTCGAGCGGGAGTCGGTCAACACCATCGCCATCGTCGGCGACGCCTTCGCCAAGCCGATGGTCCGGGCGCTGGACGCCGCCCCGGACAAGTACGACATCTCCAGCCTGGTGATCATCTCCAGCTCGGGCGTGATGTTCAGCGAAGCGGCCAAGCAGGGCCTGCTGGCCCACCAGCCCGGGATGATGATCATCGACGCCTTCTCGTCGTCGGAGGCCCTCGGCATGGGCCAGTCCGTGAGCACGGCCGGGGGCACCAGCTCCACCGCCAAGTTCACCGTCGGCGAGCACACCAAGGTGATCACCGATGACGGCCTAGCCGTGGAGCCGGGCTCGGGCGAGACCGGCCGCGTGGCCGTCGGCGGTTGGCAGCCCATCGGCTACTACAAGGACGAGGCCAAGTCCGCTGACACCTTCATCATGTTCGAAGGCCAGCGCTACTCCGTGCCTGGCGACTACGCCACCGTCGAGGCCGACGGCTCGCTCACGCTCCTGGGCCGGGGCTCCGTCTGCATCAACACCGGCGGCGAGAAGGTGTACCCGGAGGAGGTCGAGGAGATCCTGAAGACCCACGAGTCGGTGGCGGATGCCGTAGCCGTGGGCATCCCCGACGAGAAGTTCGGCGAGGCCATCACCGCCGTCGTCGAGCTGGTGCCCGGCGCCTCCCTCGACGAGGCGGCGATCGTCATCCACGTGAAGGGGAAGCTGGCCGCCTACAAGGCCCCCAAGCGGGTGCTGGCGATCGACACCATCGGCCGCGCCCCGAACGGCAAGGTCGACTACAAGCGGCTCAAGGGCTGGGCGGCCGACGAGCTCGGCGTGGCGCTGACCACCGCTTCTCCGCCACACGCGGCACAATGACGCCATGGCCACCGCCCTGCGACGCAACTCCAACCCAGCTCTGAACGAGAAGGCCTTCCAACGGGTCGTTGAGACCGAAGCCGGATGGGCGGCTGGAACCCAGCCCCTCGACGGCGGCTATCCCGCTCCCCCGGGCGGCCCCATCTCCAGCGCCGACGCCATGACGGTGAGCGGCACCGTCTGGGCCACCGGCGCCCTGCTGGTGCTCGTCGTCGCCTCCGGCGTCTACGGCTGGAACAGCGTCGACATCGACAGCACCTCGGTCTCCCTCCCCGGATGGATCTTCCCGGTGCTGTTCGGGGCGCTGGGCGTAGCCATCCTCACGATCTTCAAGCCGAACCTGGCCCGGTTCACGGCCCCCGTCTACGCCCTGCTCGAAGGCGCCTTCCTCGGAGCCATCTCGGGCCTCTACAACAGCGCCTACGACGGCATCGTCGTCCAGGCCGTCGGGCTCACCATCGGCGTGTTCGCCGTCATGCTGTTCCTCTACGGCACCCGCATCATCAAGGTCACCGAGAAGTTGCGCATGGGCATCGTGGCCGCCACCGGCGCCATCATGCTCGTATACGTGGCCAACATGATCCTGGGCCTGTTCGGCGCGTCGGTCCCGTTCCTGCACGACACCGGCCCGCTCGGCATCGGCATCAGCCTGCTGATCGTCGGCGTGGCTGCCTTCAACCTCCTCCTCGACTTCGACTTCATCGAGCAGGGCGTGGCCGCCGGCGCTCCCAAGAAGATGGAGTGGTACGCCGCCTTCGGCCTGCTCGTCACCATCGTGTGGCTCTACCTCGAGCTCCTGCGCCTCCTCGCCAAGCTCCAGGGCCGCGACTAACACGCATGGCTGATCTCGGTTTCGATGGCAAGGTGGCGATCATCACGGGTGCCGGTGGTGGTCTCGGCCGCTCCCACGCCCTCGACCTCGCCAAGCGGGGTGCGCTGATCGTTGTCAATGACCTCGGCGGTGCCAGCGACGGCACCGGTCACTCCGAGACGGCCGCCCAGAAGGTCGTCGACGAGATCACCGCCGCCGGCGGCGAGGCCGTCGCGAACTACGACAGCGTGGCCACCCCCGAAGGCGGCGCTCGCATCGTCCAGACCGCCGTCGACACCTTCGGCCGAGTCGACATCATCATCAACAACGCCGGCATCCTGCGCGACACGTCCTTCAAGAACATGACACCCGACCAGCTCAACCCGGTGCTCGACGTCCACCTGCGAGGCGCCTTCTATGTCACCCAGCCGGCCTGGCAGCTCATGCGCGACCAGGGCTACGGCCGCATAATCAACACCAGCTCCGGCGCCGGCATCTTCGGCAACTTCGGCCAGACGAACTACGGCGCCGCCAAGATGGGCCTCGTCGGGTTCACCCGCGTGCTGGCCGTCGAGGGCGCCAAGAACAACATCAAGGCCAACGCCATCGCGCCGGTGGCCAAGACCCGCATGACCGAGGAGCTCCTCGGAGCGGCGGCGGACAAGCTGGCGCCCGAGCTGGTCACCCCCATAGTCACCTACCTTGCCCACGAGGACTGCCCCGTGAGCGGCGAGGTCTACTCGGTCGGTGGTGGTCGCGTGGCCCGCATCTTCGTGGGTGTCACCCCCGGCCACTTCGACGCCGAGCTCACCCCTGAGGGGGTGCGGGACAACTTCGACAAGATCCGCAGCGAAGAGGGCTACGAGGTCCCCGGCAACCTCAACGAAGAGATGATGCTGACCTTCAAGGCCCTGTCCTAGCTCGTGCCAGCTGGCTAGGGCCGTGGCACACCTTGCCGTGGGCGACGTGGCCACCCTTCAGGCGCGGCCATCTCGCCGGTCTGGGGGGACTGCACTACGCGGGTGCGGTGCACCCCGGTCCGCCGGTCATGCTGTCGGCCACCGCAGTGGCGAGGGCCATGATCGTCACCTGGGGATTGACCTCGGGACAGCTGGGCAGGATCGACGCGTCCGCCACCGAGACGCCGGCGACGCCACGGAGCCGGCCGGAACCATCGACCGGGTGCTGCTGGGCGTCGGAGCCAGCGGCGGCGGTGCCGGTGGGGTGGAAGGCGGCGAGGTGCATGCGCCGGATGTCGGCTCCCGCGATCGCGGCGTCAAGCGCGTCCACATCGCCGACGGCCTCGGAACCCGGGATGCCGGTGAGGACGGTGCGGGCGCCCGCCGCGAACAGGGCGCGACCCATGGAGCCGAGGGCCCGCAGGAGCCGAGACGCTTCGTCGTCGCCGAGCCGGTAGGTCAGCGCGGTGCGTCCGTGTCTGCGGCCGAGCACGCGCCCGTTGCCGCGGTCGCCGACCATCGCGCCGAGGGTGACGAGGCGGGGCGCGAGGTCGATCCATCGCATGAGCTCCGCCCCGTGGCCGGGTAAGGCCATCGAGCCCATCCCGGGTGGCGTCGAGGTGGCCTCGATGAGGACGTGGTCGCGCTCGTGGAACTCCTCGATCGCCGCGCTCTGGAGCACGCCACGCCAGGGGAGGATCTCGTCGTCGAAGAGGCCCGCAGCCGACAGCGCAGGGTGTAGCGCGAGGTTGCGGCCCAGCCGGTGGTGACCGCCGAGCCCGCTGCGGCGGAGCAGCGGGGGGGTCTCGGTGGCCCCGGCCGCGACCACGACCTGCTCGGCACGTAGCTCGACGACGCTGCCGTCGGGACGCCGGGCCACGACGCCGACGGCCCGCCCTCCTTCGTGCAGCACGCGGTCGACGCGCAGCTCGCTGACGATGCGCGCACCCGCGGCACAGGCTTGGGGGAGGGCATTCAGGTGGACACCCGCCTTGGCGTTGCGGGGGCAGCCGACCGCGCACTGGCAGCAGCCGTCGCAGCCCGGCGCGTTGCGCCGCAGCGGGCCGGAGCGCCAACCGAGCGCCTCCGCGCCCCGGAGCATCGTCAGGCCGTTGTTGCCCATGATCTCGAGCGGGACGGGTGCGACCTCGAGCGTGGCTTCGACATCGTCGAGCCGCCCGTCGAACCCGCCGCCGGCGACCAGGTCGAGCCCACCTCGGTCACGCCACGCGGCAACGACCAGCGCTGGTGGCCGGTAACAGGTGCCGGAGTTGACCAGGGTGGTGCCACCGACCCCGCGTCCGATCGGCAGCACGATCGGCGGTCGCCCGATGGCGACGGTCGCGCCACCGTCGCGGTAGAGCTCGCCGAAGCGCTCGGCGGGGTTGCGTGTGCGGAACTCCTCGACGCCGAACCGCCGCCCCTCTTCGATGATCACCGTGTCGAGCCCGGCGCGGGCGAGCGTGCGGGCGGCGAAGGCGCCGCCCGCACCGGAGCCGATGACGATGACGTCGCATCGGGTGAGGCTCGGCCAGGAGCCGGAGGGGGTGATGCGCAGGTCAGCATCCGGGCGTGCCGGCGGCGATTGCGTCGCCTTGCGGCGCATCTCCTCCGCGAACCCGTCGGCTCCGGCCACGAGCGAGATGGTCGCCTTGCACACGTCGAGCAGATCGGCGCCGATGCCGCGCGACCGCACGCGGGCGAGCACGCGCTCGCGTGCCGCGGGGTCGAGCCGGTCGAGGCGCCGCCCTGTGCTTGCGACCGCGAGCGCATCGAGGCCCCACATGACCGCGAGGACGCCACGGCGACCCACTGGCGACATCTGCGTGAGAAACCGGTCGATCTGGCCGGCGAGCGGAACGGGGTCCGGCCCACCGACCTCGGGGGGCAGCATCGCGGCGCACGCGCCGGCGATTGCCCTGCGGTGTCCCGGCATCAGGGCGAGCCCGTGAGGAAGACGGCGCGCAGCAGGTCGGTCCGTCCGCGGAGGTCGGCGGCCGGCCCCTCGAAGCGCACCTGGCCCCGCTCGAGGAAGTAAGCACGGTCGGCGAGGTCAAGGGCGAGATCGACCTGTTGCTCGACGACGACGAGCGAGGTTCCCTCGTCGCGAAGCCGGGCGATCGTGCGCAGCAGATCGTGGACGATGGTGGGTGCCAAGCCGAGTGAGAGCTCGTCGATCATGAGCAGCTTCGGTCGACTCATGAGCGCGCGGGCGAGAGCGAGCATCTGCTGCTGCCCGCCGGACATGGTGCCCGCGAGCTGCCCCCGCCGCTCGGCGAGCACCGGGAACTGCCCCAGCACCTCGCGGACGCGGGCGTCGCGTTCGGCGCGCCTCACAGTGATGCCGCCGATGCGCAGGTTCTCGGCGACGGTGAGGCCTGGGAACGTCGCCCGCCCGCCAGGCATCTGGACGAGTCCGGCGGCCACGATGCGGTCCGGTCGGGCACTGGTGATGTCGGCGTCGTCGAAGGTGACTGCTCCGCCCCGGATGGGCAGGATGCCCGAGATGGCCTTGAGCAACGTCGACTTGCCGGCGCCATTGGTGCCGAGCAGGGCGACGATCTCGCCGGCCGCCACCTCGAAGGAAAGGCCGTCGAGGACGAGCGACCGCCCGTAGGCGACCTGGAGGCCCTCGACGCGCAGCACAGCCATGACTACGGCCCGTCGATCTCGAGGATGGTCGTGCCGGACGCATCGAGGAAGCGCACCTTCACCGACTCGACGTAGCGGTCGCGGGCGGCGACGTAGACGCCGTCGCTCGCGGTTCGCGCGGTGCTCTGCCGACCGTCGGCCCATTCGACCTCGACGGTGGTGCCGGGTGCTCGCCCATAGACGACCGCCAGCGCGGGGATCGCGCCGTCGCCCCGGGTACCGACCCAGCCGGCCACGGCGTCCGACGGCGCCGCGGGGAGGGGGGCTCCGAGCCAGCCCTTGGGGCTCGGGTAGGCGACCCGCACCGACAGCGCGCCCCGCTCGGAGACGATGAGCACTTCGACATCGGCGACCTCGGCGCTCGCCGCGAGCCGCGATCCATCCCCGACCGTGCGAGCCGCCGAATCGGCGCCAGTGGGAAAGCTGGCCAACCAGACGAGGGCGACGAGGAGCACGCTGAGCGCAGCGCCCCCGAAGGACCAGCGGTGCCGCCAGAGGAAAGCACCCGCCGCGGATGGCGTCGGCGACGTGTCCGCCTCTGGCGCCGCGATTGGTTGCTCGGCAGCCAGACGGGTCACCAGAAGTACAGCTGAGGCGCCCGGGGGCTCGTTCGCCGTCATCCGCGCAGATACCGGTCGGCGACGTCGTTGACGAGGCTGTCGAGCCGGTGCTTGGTGGGGGCCAGCGGCGGCAGGCGGAGGGCGCCGGCGGTGGCCCACGCGCCCGCCACGAGGACGAGCACCCACACCCACCCGGGCCACGGGACCCGGAGCGACACGCGCTCGGTGCCAGCGACGAAGGCGAGCTCGGGCGTCGGCGTCGCTGGTGAACCGGCGGAACCGGCGGAGTCGGCGGTGGGCGTCGACACGACCGCCGGAACCGTGGCGGTGTCGAGGGCCGCCGGCGGTGGGGCCGGCACCGTCACAACCGTCGGCAGCCGGTCGGGTGTGGGCTGCGAGAGCGCGCCCCCTAGCACGACTTCCGCGGTACCCCCGAGCAGCGTGTAGGAGAAGAAGTAGCGCTCGGCCGGATCGTTGTTGGTGAGGTAGAGGCGCACGCTGCCGCCGTAGACACGTGCCGACGTGCCGTCCTCGGCAACCTCGACCGTCGGCTGCACAACGCGGATGTCCGCGTAGCCCCCTGGGGCGAACGCCTCTTGGATCGCAGCGGTCGCGCTTCGGAGGAGCGGGTCGGGCACCCGGCTCTCGTCGACCTGCACGCCCTCGGCGCCGAGCGTGATCGGGATGCCTGCGAACGTCGCGTCGGATGTGCGGATGAACCCCTCGGCACGCCCTCCTCCTGGGGTCCCGTCGATCTCCGCTCGCGCCTCGAAGCGGCCTGAGCCGAGGATGAGGAGCCCGATGGCGAGGTCGTGGACCTCGGCTTCGGCGGAGGCCACGAGGCGAGCGCCCGCGCCGTCGGCCGCGGACGCCGATGCGACCGTGCCCGAGCTGCCGGGGTCGCCCCCAGCCGCGCTGCCGGTCGCGTTGGCCGATGCTCGCGGCGAGCCGTCGACGTGGGCCTCCATGTGGCTGCTGCCATCGTCGACCACGACGTCGTCGTCGCCGTCCTCGGTCGCGGTGTCCGCATCCGCCGAGGGCCCTTGCTGCCCGAGGTAGGCCTCGGCCAGCCCGAGATCGGCGGCCGCGGCGCGGGCGAACGCGTCCACCGGCGGGTTGGAGGCGACCGCCCTGGTGGCCGCCGGCCGAACGGGCACTTCGGTGTCCCGGGTGCCGGGAGCGGATTCCATCGGGTAGGCCTCGGCCCGCGCCGTGAACGCCCGTCCGAGGTGGACCGGCTCGCCGCTGACGGCGGCCGCGCGACTCGAGGGTCCGACCCCGACGAGGAGCAGCGCCATGACTGCCATGGCGGTGCGGGCCTTGGTCACGTGCCTGCCTTGTAGGCACCGGTGCCGAGGTAGGACTCGATGACCGACGGTGAGGCAAGCACCTCGGCGGGCGCGCCATCGGCCACCTTCGATCCGAGGTCCATGGCGACGAGGCGGTGGGCGAGCCCCGACACGAAGGGCACGTCGTGGTCGATGACCACGACGGCGGCGTCGCCGCGCAGCCGGTCGATGAGGGAACCCAGCACCCGGACCTCGGACTGCTGCAGCCCCGATGCCGGCTCATCGAGCAGCAGCACCGCGGGCCGTTGCGCGATCAGCCAGGCGAGCTCGACGGCCCGGGTCGTGCCGAAGGACAGCTCCGAGATCCGGAAGTCGAGGTAGCGACGGAGGTCGACGATCTCGCACAGGGCCTCGGCCTCGGACCGGACGCGGGCTTCCTCCCGGGCAGCGGCCCTGAGGCCGAACCCCTCGGAGAACAACCCGGAGGCGTGGGAGGCGTGGAAGGCGGACACGAGCGTGTCGCGCACCGTCATCGTCGGGTAGAGGCGCGCGTCCTGGAACGACCGGCCGAGCCCGAGCCGCGCGCGGCGGTACGGCAGCATCCCGGTGATGTCCGCTCCGCGCAGGAGGATCGTGCCCTGGCACTCGACGAACCCGGAGATGGCGTTGAGCAAGGTGGTCTTGCCCGCACCGTTGGGCCCGATGATGCCGACGATCTCCCCGGGCCCGACGCGCAGGCTCACGTCGCCCACGGCGCGGATCCCGCCGAAGTCGACGGTGACCCCGGACGCCTCGAGGATCGGTACGTCAGGCAGCATGGAGGAGCTCCACCTCCTCACGCTTGGGCCTCAGCCGCCGGGCGAGCTTCTGGCCCAGCCCGACCAAGCCATCGGGGCTGTAGGACATGACCACGATGAGCCCCACGCCCACGAGCAGCGTGGTCCAGTCGCTGACCGAGCCCGACGTGCGGAACAGCTCGGTCGCCTCGACGAAGAGGAACCCGCCGAGGACGGCGCCGAGCGGGCTGCGGATGCCGCCCACTGCGGCGACGCTGAACGCCGTGAGCGAGAGGATCAGCAGTGAGAACGTGGCGGTCGTGAAGGCACCCAGGAGGTAGGCGAGCAGCGCCCCCATCAGCCCGCCGTAGGCAGCCGACAGGGAGAAGGCGAGCAGTCGGTACTTCATCTGGTTGACCCCGGAGGCCTCGCTCGCGGTCGGGTTGTCGCGAACCATCGACAGGGCGCGGCCGGTGCGCGACCCGCCGAACGCCGCGGTGAAGGCGAACAGGCCACCGACCAGCCCGATCACGGCGACCGCGTAGGCGTGGTCGCCCGCGAGGTAGCTCGGGCGGTCGACGAGCATCTGCTTGCCCGAGTTGGCGAACCAGCTCTGGCGGAACAGCGTCTCGTCGAAGAAGCCCGCGAGCGCGACCGTGCCCACCGCGAGGTAGAGCGGCCGCAAACGCAACGCGGCGAGGCCCACGACCGCGCAGACGGGGACCGCCGCGAGCGCGGCGAGGGGGACGACGAGCACGAAGTCGTAGCCGAGCTTCGTATCGAGCACCCACGCCAGGCAGGCACCGACACCGGCGAAGGTGCCGGGCATGAGGGAGACCTGGCCCGTCCATCCGGTGAGCACCGTGACCGACAGCGCGAGCAGCGCGATGAGGGCGGCGCGGGTGCTCACGAAGGCCCAGAACCCCGACATCGGCAGGACCGCCAGCGCGGCGATGCTGGTACCGATCAGCCACGATCGGGCCGAACCGAGCAGCGGGCGGCGGACCCCCGTCGTGAACAACCGCTCGTCACCCTGCACGGCTCTCGCCTCCTGTTCGGAGACGAAGAAGCGCTCGACGCGGAGTAGGAGGAGCACGAGCACCGCGGCGGGGGCGATGACCCCCCGCAGGCCGTTGAGGGGAGGAGGTGCGCCGATGAGCAGCTCCTGTCCCACGCCAAGGCCGAGCCCGCCGAGCAGGGCGGCCGGCAGGCTGACGAACCCGCCCAGGAGGGCGGCGGCCAGCGCCTTGAGCTGGAAGCCGTTGAGCGCGAGCTGGTTGAGCGGCCCGAACGGCACGATGAGCACGGCCGCGACCGCCGCGCTGGCTCCGGCGAGGGCCCATGTGATGGCCTCGATCCGCCTCGTGTTGAGGCCCGCGAGCCGGGCCGCGACAGGGTTCTGGGCCAGTGCGCGCAGCTGGATGCCGAACTCAGTGCGCTGCACGAGGAGCGCCAGACCGACGGCGGCGCCGAGGCCCACGACGATGACCGCGACGCGCTGGTAGGGCACCGAGGCGCCGGCAAGGGTGATGCCGTCCTCGATCGGCAGCAGGGTGTGGTTGCGCACCGCTGGCGTACCCAGCCGCGCGAAGACGACGCCGACGCTCCCCTGGATGGCGCCGCTGAGCCCGAAGGAGACGAGGAGCTTCACGATCTGGGAGCTGTTGGCCACGGGCGCGAAGACGAAGCGCTGTGAGGCGATGCCCACCGCCGCGCCGAAGATGACGGCCAAGGCGAGGGCGAGGCCCACGGGCATCCAGCTGAAGCGCTCGAGCAGCTCGAAGTTCACGAAGGCGGCCGCGACACCAGTCGACGCATGCGCGAAGTTGAGGACGCCACTCGCCCGGTACGTCAGCACGATGCCGGTCGCGAGCAGTGCGAAGACGGCACCCACCCCGAGGCCGAAGATGGCGTACTGGATCCAGATCACGGCTCGGCCATCCCGTAGTCGACCGGTCCGGCGAAGGCGTAGTACTTGCCGCCCTTGAGCTTCAGCAGCGTCGTGTTCGACCCGCCGAGGTGCTTGTCGGGCGTGAAGGTGAGCGGGGAGGTCGTGCCCAGGTCGAGGTTGCGGATCGCCTCCATGGCGGCGAGGAACCGCGGCCGGTCGGGGCCGGTCTGGGCGAGCACGTGGGTGGTCAGCTGCATGCCGACCCACGCAGCGAGGGTGTGGCCGGTGAGCTGGCCGCCGGGGTAGCGGTTCTTCATCACGTCGACGAACTGGTGCATCTGCGGCGTGTCGCGATCGACGTAGGACAGCCCGGCCGTGTCGGTGATGATGAGGTCGTCGCAGGTCGCCCCGCAGCCGTCTTCGACGAGGCTGCTCCACGCTGCCGGGCCCACCATCGGGACGTCGAACCCCTGCCGGCGCGCCGCTAGCCGCCCGAAGATGAGCACGGCCGGGTCGAGCGCGATGATCCCGTCAGCACCGGCGGCACGCATCCGGGTGATGGCCGCGTCCATGTTCGTGACGGCGTCCTCGGCCGCCTGGATCTTCTCCTCGGCGACAACCCCGATGCCGACCCGCGCCAGCTCACGACGGAGCAGCGGAAGCCCCTCGGTCTCGCTGGGGACGTCGAGGAAGACGAGCCCCACCGAACGGCTCGGCGTGAACCGCTTGAGCGTCTCGGGGATGAGCCGACCAAAGAAGAGACCGCTCGGCGCAGTCGCGAAGTTGACTGGCGAGAGCGCGTCGTCGGTCTGGTCGAACGATCCGCCCTGAATGAGCGGTACACCCTTCTCGACGAGGTAGGGCAGCACCGACTGGAACGGCACCACCATGACGTAGGTGTTGACGAAGGCGAAGACCTTGTCCTCCTCGACCAGCCGGCGCGCCGCGGTGAGGGCCTCGGACTGACACAGAATGCACGCGTTGTAGGCGATGAGCTGCAGGGGGCGGCCGTTGATCCCGCCCCGCAGGTTCAGCTCGTCGATGTAGGCCTGGGTGGTTCGGAGGATCGGTTCGCCGAAGTCGCGCTCACCACCTTGGAGCGGCAAGATCGTTCCAAGCTTGATGGGCTCGCGCGATCCGCCATCCGGGGTCGACCCGTCGCCGCCCACGGGGTCGCCGCCCACGGGGTCGCCGCCCACGGGGTCGCCGCCCGGGCCGCTCGTCGCCCCTGCCGGGCCGACCGAGGAACCAGCAGGGGGGAGGAGCCCGCCCTCTTGGGTGGGCGCGGTGACGATCGCACCGCGGGCGCCGCTCGCGGTGGCTGTGTCGAAGGCGACGACGTCGGCGGAGCCGCACGCGGCCACGATGACCGAGCACAGCGCGAGGGCGGCGGTGCACCTCATCGAACGCGCCATGCGCATGTGCCCCCCAAGGCTTGTTGACGCACGAGTCAGTTAGTATGGCAGCCGTCTACGTCCCTGTCGACCCACCCCTGCGGGCCGATGGGGGAACGGGACCGAGGCGTTCCCCCGCCCTCAGCGTCTCCTGATTGACTCGTCAGTCAGTACGTGGCTACGGTCCGCTTGGATGAGCACGACCGTGGAGCGAATCGCTGCCTGGGCCGCCGAGCTGACGCTCGGCGACGTGCCGGACGCGGTGGTCGATCTCTGCCGCTCCCAGCGCCGCTCGGTGCTCGCCGCGGTCGCCGCCTCGACCACCGACGGAGCCGCCCGTCGCGTGCTGGCAGGTGTCGACTCCTGGGCAGCCGACGGCCCCGTCCCGCTCCTCGGGACCGCCCGCACCGCCAGGGCCGACGATGCGATCTACGCCGCCACTGCGCTGTCTATCGCCCTCGACTTCGACGACTACGCCTGCTTCGCCCACACCGGGCACTCCGCGGTGCTCGTGCCGCTTCTGTTGGCGGCCGAGACCGCCAGCTCGGGCGTCGACCAGCTCGTGGCACAGGTCGTCGCCAACGAGGTCGAGGCGCGCCTCGGCGGGGCCTGTCTCCTCGGACCGCTCAATGGCCAGCTCTGGTCGTTCGTGCACGCCGCCGGCGCCTCACTTGCCGCGGGCCGGCTGCTCGGCCTCGACGCCGGCCGCATGGCCCACGCGCTGGCCCTCGCGCTGTACCAGGCACCGCGTCCCACGATCCCGGGGTTCATGGCGCCCGACTCGAAGCTGCTGACCGCGGCAGAGCCCACACTCGTCGGCGTGCGGGCGGCCCGTCTCGCCGCCAGCGGGGTCACCGGTCCCCTCGACGCCCTCGACCACCCGCAGGGGTTCCTCGACGCGTTCGCGTACGTGCCGCTGCCCGCGCTGCTCGGTGGTCTGGGAGTGGGTTGGGCCACACACACGCTCAGCATCAAGCGCTACCCGGGCTGCGCCTACGTCGACACCACTGTGGATGCGCTTCTCGAGCTTGGCCCACCGCCCGCCGACGAGATCGCGTCGGTCGTCGTGGAGGCGAGCGTGCTCAGCTGCGAGATGGACGCCCTCTCCCGTAGCTACGGCGTGGACGGCCCCCCGACGCCGGTGACGGTCAACTTCTCGATCCCTTGGAACGTGGCGGTCACCGCCCTCGCCGGTCAGCTGACCCCCGCCGAGACCAGCGAGAGCTGGCTCACCGAGCACCACCTGATGCTCGCCCAGCTCGCCGGGCGGGTGACGCTTCAGCACGACTGGCAGCTCACGCTGCGCACCGCGGAGGCCATGGCCCCGTTGCTCCCGCCTCGCGCCATGTTCGCGGGCACCCGGAGCCGCCCGGTGCTCAGTGCGATCCGACGTGTCCGTCGCGACCACGAGGGCTTGCGCCTGCGCCCAGCCGACAGCATGGCCCTCGTGCGGGCGGTACGGGCGGCCGATTCGTCCGCGGCTCGACGGGCGGCCACGGGCCGTGAGCTCTGGACGCCCGAAGCGCTCGACGCGTTCGCCATGACCTTCCCGGCCCGCGTGCGGGTGCGCCTGCGCTCGGGGCGCGAGCTGGTGACCGAGGTCGACGTCCCCCACGGCGGGGCCGGGAACCGCACCACCAGCCCCGAGGTCGTGAGCCGCGAGAAGCTCGCCGCGTGGGGCCCATCGGTCTGGGGACCCGACGGCACCGACGCGATCGCCAAGGCCATCGACAGCGACGCCGACGAGCTGTGGACCTTGGTAGGGGCGAGCCGGTGAGCTTCCTCCTCGACCCGCCCATGCTCGTTGCCTGCGGCGCTGCGTCCAACCTGCTGCCCGATGAGAGGTCCCGGACGCTGGCGAAGCGGGTGGTGCTGGCGACCTTCCTCGGAACGTCAATCTCGCTGTACGTCAACGCCCGCTGGACCCGCTGGCTCTGGGAGCTGTGCCGGGCCGAGTCGGGCCGGGACTGGATGCTGAACTCCGGGGTCACGCACTTCGAGCACGAAGCACCTGGGACGCGCGTGCACATCGCCGCCGCCGCCCTCTTCGCCGCCTACCCCCTGTGGTATCGGCTAGGGGCGCGGGTCCGATCCGGCCACGGGGTGGCTGAGTGATCAGCTGACCGTCGCCCTCGGCGGGGACGAGGGCTGGGCCGTCCCTGTCGATCATCATGGTCAGGGGAGCGAACCCCGGTCGGGGCGGGCGCCGACCTCGGCGTGGGCGGTGCCGTCCAGGTGCCAGGTCCGCTCGGCTCGGCGGCCCCGCACGGTGACGGTGGCCGAGGCCCGCTCGCTGTTGGTGCAGGTGGCGGTCGAGCCGTCCGGGTCGGTGTACTGGAGCGACACGCACCGGTCGGCGGGCAGGTCGACGTCGACCTGGAGGCGCTGTCGTCCGCTGGTCCCCGTCACCGTGAACCCGTTCGCTCGCAGATCGGTGCGGAACCGGAGGCTGGCGAGTGCTGGGTTGGCGGGCCAGTCCGGCTCGCCGGGGAGCCGCACCTGCACCATGGCCCGCGGTCGCAGACGGCGCAGGCCCGGTCGCCTGGCAGTGGCCGTCACGATCTCGACGACGCCGCCACCCTCGAGCGGTGCGTGGAGCCAGCCCCACCGCTCCGCGCTGCCGTGCCCGAAGATGCGGGCGAGGGCACCGGTGGCGTCGATCTCGCGGCGAGCTCCACCGACCTGCAACGAGCCCGTGATGCGGGTAGCGGGCCACGGCACGATCTGGGCCCCCGGGAGCAGGTGACGCTCCCACACCGCTCGGGGGAACGTGAACAGGGCAGGGCCCTCCTCGGCGAACCTGAGGTCCCAGGTGATCGTGTCGGTCCGGCCCCGCAGGACGCCATCGGCGACCTCGACATCGCCGAGGCGGAACCACGCGCCGCCTCGGTTGGGGTCGATCGGGGCCGGGCCGAAGCGCTCGACGATGGGCGGAACATCGAGGGGGAACAGCGCCGCCCACCCGTGCGCGTAGGGCTCGCGGTCGTCGGTGGGAGCGACCGTCTCGGCGTGGATCCACACCCCGAGCCCGGTGGCGGCGTCGGTGAAGGTGGCGTACCAGACCTCGGTGCGGCCCCGTTCGGCGCGCCACACCGGCGCGCCCAGCGAGCCCCCGCGCATCAGCGTTGGTCGTAGCTGCCGAGCACGGCGAGCAGGTCGAAGTCGCGCTGGCGGACCGGCTCCGCGAGCCACTCGCCGTCCTGCCCGCAGAGGAGGCGATCGTCCAACAGGCGGCCCGACAACGCGGAGGTGGCGGCTGCGCTGCAGTACTGGAGGATCCACGCCCGGCGCTGTCGGTCGCTGGTGTTCGGGCCGCTGCGGTGCATCAGCAGCGACGAGAAGACGAGCACGGAGCCACGGCGGACCGGCACCGCAACGCCGTCGACATCGGGGCCGTCGTGGCCCACCCGGAACGGACCGGCGCCGTTGTGGTGGCTGACCGTGCCGTGGCGGTGGCTGCCGGGGATGACCCACAGGCAGCCGTTGTCGAGCTCGGCGTCGTCGAGGGCCAGCCAGCACGTGACGTACTCCTCGGGCACGAGCGGGGTGTAGCCGTTGTCCTGGTGCCAGGGCAGCTCGGTGCGGGCCTGGGGCGGCTTGGCCACGGCCTGCTCCCAGTAGAGGCGAGCGTCGCCGGTGCCCAGCAGCGGCAGCACGATCGGCGCCCAGCGTGCATCGGTCGCCACCGTGGCGAGTTCCGGGCTGGCCAGGTGCATCATCGGTCGGTAGGACAGCGGGCCGTCGCCCGGTTCCCCGAGCGCGAGCTCGAAGGCGGCGTCCTCGACGTCGGCGAGGATCGCGTTGCACTCGTCGCCGGAGAAGAGGCCCTCGACGGTGAAGTAGCCCTCGGCGGCGAAGGCCGCCAAGTCGGTCGCGGTGGGCACTGTGCGGGTGGTCACGACGTCCTGAGCAGGGCACTGGGGATCGGGAGGCCGAGCGGGGCCAGGCCCACCGCTCGCATGCGGCGAGCGTGGCCGACGGCCAGCACGCCAAACAGGTTCGCGGGACGACCGAGCCGGAGGAAGGCGAGCATCGGGGTGGCGCCGCGCCGCCCGCTCCAGAGCATCTGAGCCACCATCTTCTGGGAGGCGCGCGCCGCCTTGCGGCGGCTGCTCGGGCTGACGAGCACGGCCCGGAGGTCGGCCGCGGCGGCGGCCTCGTGCTCGACTTCATCCGCGATCACCGTGTCGATGAAGGCCGCGGTGTCGTCGTCGACTACCTGGCGGAGCCAGGTGAGGAGGTCATCCGCGATGCCCTCGCCGAGGTAGCCGAACATGGCTTCGTCAACGGGGTCGGCCGCGCCGCGGCCGTGGTAGGCGTTGAGCGCCTCCCGGTAGGGCCGCATGGCGCGGTCGGGGTCGGCGCCCAGCGCTTCGAGCCGGGCGACGAAGCCCTTGTGGTGACGCAGCTCCTCCGCGGCAACCTTGCGGTACCGGCGGCGAGTGGCCTCGTCGGGTGCCGCTTCGGCTTCGGCCTTGGCCCCTTCGTAGGCCTTGAGCTCGCCGTAGGCGACGGCCCCTAGGACCTGCACGAGTGCGGTGTTCATGAGCGGTTCCCTTCTTGTCGCGGGCGGAGCCCGTCGAGCAGCAACGTGACGACGAAGTCGGCGATCACCTCGGCGGAGAGACCGTCGTCGGTGCTCAGCCGGCGCAGGGCCAGCTGGCTGATGAGCGCGGCGACCGAGAAGGCCACCATCCGGGGTGGCGCCTCGATGACGTAGCCCGCGGCTTGGGCGGCCTCGATCGTCGACTCGATGTCGGCGATGAAGCCCTCGTAGATCCCAGCCAGGTGTCGGTCGAAGCGGTCGCCCAACACGAGCGAGTCCTGGAAGAGCAGTCGCACGACGTCACGGTCGGCCTCGAAGAACTCGAAGGTCGCCCGCACCGATGCCCGGAACAGGGCCTCACCGCTGGCGCCGCCCGCGAGCTGTCCCGCCGTGCGGTCGATGTGCGCGCGGAGCGCCGCCTCCTGGTGGTCCATCAGCGCGTGGAACAGTGCGTCCTTGGACTCGAAGTACCAGTAGATGGAGCCGTACGACACGCCGGCGGCCTTGGCTACGTCGCCGATGGTGGTGGCGTGGAAGCCCTTGGCGGCGAAGGTCGCCTTGGCGGCGGCGAGGATCTCCTCGCGCCGCTGCTCCTTGGCGTCATCGCCCACGGCTCGGCGCGGACGAGGGTTCCGGGTGGCGCGCTGGCCGGTCGCTGTCATGCCGGGCCCCTTCCGTCTGGTGGCCATGACGAAACCCCATCTTCCAGCGGCACGTCGAGGGATCGGAGGATGCCCGACACCATCCGCCAGGTGCCGATGGCGCTAACGAGCTCGAGCAGCACCTGCGGGTCGTCGCTCACGTGCTCGACGCAGGCCTGCCACGTCGCCGGGCTGACCGCGCCGTCCGCGATCGTCTCGTCGGTGGCGGCCAGCACGGCCCGCTCCGCAGGCCCGAAGCCGCCGTGCGCGGGCCAGTCCCGCACGGCCAACAGGTCTGTCTCGTCGACCTTGAGACCTCGGGCGATGCGCCAGTGCTGGGTCCACTCGTAGTCGGAGGCGGTGGCCCAGCCGAGCCGCATGATCACGAGCTCGCGCAGGCGGGCCTCCAGGCGTCCCTCCCAGAGCAGGCCCATGAGGAGGTCCGACAGCCAGCGGGCGAGCTTGGGGTGGTGGAGCCAGATCCGGAAGATGTTGAGGTCGGCGGTGATCTCGGGGATGCCGGCGACTGCGGTCGCCGCCTTGGCTTCGTCGAGCGAGAGCAACGGGATGCGCGGCTTGGGGTTCATGGCACGAGCACTCCGTGGACGGGGGGCGGGGCATCGCTCTCGCCGGCCATCGTCAGCACGAGGTCCTCCGCGTCCGCGAGGCCCGCGACACGGCGGGGGAGGTCGGCGAAGGGGTAGCGCTCCGATACGAGCAGGTCGAGGGCGGCCCGGTAGGCGGGGGCATCGACGCCGAGGGCGCCGAGGATCCGCAGCTCCTTGTAGACGACGAGGTCGGGCCAGAAGCCGGGTGTGTCGGCGGAGCCCCGCGTTCCGGCGACCACGATCGTGCCGCCCACCCGGGCCATCGCCACGACCTGGGCCAGGGCGGCGGGGGCCTTGGCCGTCACGTCGACCACGACATCAGCCAGCGCGCCAGTGGCAGACCGCAGCGCGTCGGCCGGATCGGTGGTGCTCACGTCGATGGCGAGATCGGCGCCAAAGGCCTTCGCCAGCGAGAGGCGCTCGTCGTCACGCGGGCCGACGCCGGTGATGGCCACGAACCCGGCGCCCGCCTCCTTGGCGGCCGCACAGGCGGCCAGCCCACGCACGCCGGGACCCAGCACCGCGACGACATCGCCAGGCTGCGTGTCGGGCAGGGTGACGCCCCAGCGGATGCCAGCGCCGAGCGGGTTGAACAGCGTGGCCACGACGGGGTCGAGGCTCTCGGGCACTGGGACCAGCAATGAGTCGGGGGCGAGGTACTGCAGCTCGGCGTACCCGCCCCACAGGCCGGGCGCGGTCGTGACCGGGACGAAGCCGTACATGTCCCGCATGCCGTGGCGCTCGCAGCGCCGGTACAGCCCCGCCATGCACGCGCGGCAGGTGCGGCAGGACTGGAAGACCTCCACGGCGACCCGGTCGCCGACCCCAACGCCCCACCGCTCGGCCGCGGCGGCACCGATCGCCTCGATCGTCCCGACCGACTCGTGGCCCGGCACGAAGGCGAACCCCGCCGGCAGCGCGCCGGTGTACTGCTCGTGGTCGGTGCCGCAGAGCCCGCAGGCCTCGATCCGCAGCAGCCCGTCGTCGTCGCCGATCTCGGGCACGGAGAGCTCGCGCGCGACGAGCCGCCGCGGCTCCTCCAGCACGAGCGCGCGGGTCATAAGACGGCCACGGTGACCGAGCCCATGCGGCGAAGGACGCCCTCGGCCTCCTCCACGATGCTCCGCACGATGTCGCCGGCCGGAGTGATGCCGGTGATCCCGCCGGTCGCCTGCCCGGCCGGGTAGCACTCGACGGCGGGATCGACGCCCTCGGTCGTCTCGTCGCCACCGAGGTGAAACACGCCATCGGTGATCGACCGGATGGCCTGCATCGGGAAGCGCTCGATCTCCGACGCTCGGGCATCCCAGTCGTCGGTGAAGCTGTTGCGGATCACCCGCATCGTCTTGCCGGAGTAGGCCCGGCTGATGACCGTGCCGTCCTCGGCGCTGCGCACGAGTGCCTCCTTGAAGCCCCGCACGCCCTGAGCCTCCGGGGTGGCGATGAACCGGGTGCCGAGCCACACGCCGTCGGCGCCGAGCGCGAGCGCGGCGGCCAGGCCCCGGCCGTCGAAGATCCCACCGGCGGCCACGACCGGCACCTGGTCGCCCACGGCATCGACGATCAGGGGCACGAGGGGGAACGTGGCGACCTGCCCAGTGTGGCCACCGCCCTCGGTGCCCTGGGCGATCACGAGGTCGCAGCCGGCATCGACAGCCTTGCGGGCATGGACGACCTTGCCACACATGTTGGCGACCAGCACGCCGTGGCGGTGGCACAGCTCGACCGCGGTGGCCGGTACGCCGAGGCCGGCCACGAACACCGACGCGCCTTCCTCGATGAGCAGCTCCACCTGCTTGAGCATGTCGCCGGGCATCGCGGTCAGCAGATCGACGCCGAAGGGCCGGTCAGTGGCCGCACGGACCGCGCTTATCTCGGAGACCATCTGGTCGTTGGTCATCACCGACGCGCCGAGGCAGCCGAAGCCCCCGGCCGCGGACACGGCCGCGGTGAGGCGGTGGTAGGAGACCCCGCCCATGCCGGCGAGCATCACGGGGTGCTCGATGCCGAGGACCTCGGTCAGACGGGTGCGTAGGGCCATGCGGATGCCTCCAGGGGGTGATCGGTTGGGTGGGCGTTCCTCGTATTCCACACTTGACTGATGAGTCAGTCAAGTAACGATCCGGTAGGTCTGCACTGCATGGGCCACCGCGGCACCGTCATCATCGGCGGCGGTGATCTCGGTGAAGATCAGCTCTCGTCCCCGCCGCACCGTGCGGGCGTGGCAGACCAGGTCGGAGCGCTTGGCCGCCCCCACGTACTGGATGCCCATCGAGATGGTCGATGCCCGGGCCCCCTTGTCGAAGTCGTGGTTCGACCACGCCGCGGCCGCCCCGGCGGTGTCGATCGCCGAGGCGATCACCCCACCGTGGAAGAACGAGCCGTCGTTGGTGAGGTCCTCCCGGAACGGCAGGCGGAGCACGACGTCGTCGGGCTCGTAGCGGTCGAGCACCACACCCAGCCAGGCCAGGAACGGGGTCGTCGGCATCAGGTCGCGCACGGCCAAACGACGCCGCTGTTGCTGCTCGGGGGACAACGGATCGGTCGACATGGCGTCGCTCCCTTGACGTGGTCGGGTCTTCCGAAGTTATCTTGACTGATGCGTCAATCAAGTCCCGAGGGCAGTGGCCCGATCCGGGTGGTCGTGATCGGCGCAGGGATGGCCGGCCTGCTCGCTGTTATCAAGCTGCGGGACGCCGGGGTGCACGACGTCACCGTGTACGAGAAGGCCGACCGGCTCGGGGGCACGTGGCGGGAGAACACCTACCCGGGCATCGCCTGCGACGTGCCGTCGCACCTCTACAGCTACTCCTTCGCCCCAAACCCCGACTGGAGCCACGTGTTCTCCCCGGGCTCGGAGATCCAGGCCTACTTCGAATCGGTGGCACGCGACCAGGACGTCGAAAGGTGCATCCGCTACGGCGTGGAGGTCCGGCGGCTCACCTACGACCACGGCACCTGGTACATCGACACCAGCGACGGCCAGCGCGACCGCGCCGACGTCGTCATCGCCGCCACCGGAGTGCTCCACCACCCCGCCTACCCCGAGATCGACGGGCTCGAGTCGTTCGAGGGAGCGTGCTTCCACAGCGCCCGTTGGGACCATGAGGTGCCCATCGATGGCCGACGGGTCGGGGTCGTGGGTACCGGATCGACTGCGGTGCAGATCGTGACGGCCATCGTGGAGCGCGTCGGCGAGCTGCGACTGTTCCAGCGCACGGCCCAGTGGGTCCTGCCCGTGCCGAACCCGCCCATCGACGACGACGAGCGGCTTCGCCTCGCGGCCGCACCCGAGGCGATCGAGGAGCTGCGCGCCCACCTCGCCCGCACCTTCGAGGACAACTTCGCCAACGTCGTGATCGACGCCGACTCACCCCTGCTACAGGTCCTCGAGGACCTGTGCCGAGCCAACCTCGAGGACAACGTGGCCGACCCGGAGCTCCGCGAGCGCCTTCGCCCCGACTACCGAGTCGCATGCAAGCGCCTCATCGTCTCCCCCGGCTTCTACCAAGCCACCCAACATCCCCACGCGACCATCGTCACCGAATCCATCGCCAAGGTCGAAGGGGGCGGCGTACGCACCGCCGACGGTGCGCTCCACGAGCTCGACGTGCTCGTGCTGGCCACCGGGTTCCGGGTCGACCGGTTCCTGCGTCCCATCGAGGTGACCGGCCGAGACGGGGTGACCCTCGAAGAGGTCTGGGCGCAACGCCCGTCGGCCTACCTCGGGGTGTCCATCCCGGCGTTCCCCAACCTGTTCCTGCTCAACGGACCCAACGGCCCGGTCGGCAACTTCTCCCTGATCGACGTCGCCGAGCTGCAGGTGGACTACGTGCTAGCGCTGGTCGAGCTGCTCCGCCAGGGCGAGGTCGAGGAGATCGCCCCCACCGCGGACGCCGCCGAGCGATTCGAGGCCGACCGGGTCGAGGCGGCCCAGCGCACCGTTTGGGTCACAGGATGCCGCAGCTGGTACCTCGACGACCGTGGCATCCCCGCCGCATGGCCATGGACCTTCAGCCGCTTCCGGCAGGTCATGGCCCATCCCGACCTGGCCGACTTCGACCTCCGCTCCTCCAGTGTGAGCTTCCCGGCTGGGTGAGGGCACACACCGCCGCGGCAGCCCTGCTGGCGACGCTCTGCCTGGTCGTCGAGGCTCCCCCAGGCGCGGCCCAGCCCACAACACCCGCCGCCACGACGCTCACGATCGACCTCAGCCGTCCGCTCGAGCAGATCAACCGCCGCCTCGTCGGCTTCGGATGGCACGAAGGCGGGGCGCCCCTCGCCAGCGTCGCTCCCCTCGCTCCCCACCTGATCCGCATCGACGCCGCCCTCGAGCAGGTCAGCACCGGACCCGACGCTCCCCTCCTGCTGGACGGCCTCCTGGCGCGGGTCGCGACCATCCGGGCGATCGGTGCCGAGCCTCTCGTCATCCTCTCCTACCTGCCTGCCTGGCTTGGTGAACCGAACGCCGCCGGCCGAGACCCGACCCGCGTCCGGCCATCGGATCTCGACGCCTGGGAGCAGACCGTCCACGACGTCGTGCACGCGCTCGCCACCGCCCGCCAGCCCGCGCTGCGTTTCGAGGCCTGGAACGAACCAGACGTCCCCCTGTTCTGGCAGGACACACCGGCCGCGTGGGTCGACACCGTCGAACGCTCGGCCCGGGCCGTCGCCAGCGTCGAGCGCGAGACGGGACTCGACCTTGCCTTCGGCGGTCCGGCCACCGTCGTCCCCGACCCCGTGTACCTGGTGCCGTTCCTCCTCCGGTTCCGCGACCTCGGCCTACCACTCGACTTCGTGTCCTGGCACTACTACGGGAACTATCCGTTCTTCGGTCCGGACGGAGCGGAGTTCCCGCTCACCGAACCGATCCAACCGATCCTCGGCCGACCCAACCCGCTCACCTCACCTGCGGACTACGGTCCCCAGGTCCCGTTCGTACGCCATCTCGTCGAGACGACCCTCGCCGGCTCCGGTCGGGCGATGCCCGATCTGGTGCTCGACGAGTGGAACCTCTCCGCCGCCGGGTTCGACCGCCGCCACGACACAGCCACGGGGGCGGCCTTCGTAACCGGCGTCCTCATCGAGCTCCAACAGGCCGGGCTTGATGCCACTGCGTACTTCCGGGCCAACGACACCCGTGGTGTGCCTGGCGAGCACGGCCTCGTGTCCCCCGCCGGCTCCCTCAAACCAGCCTGGTGGGCATTCGAGCTCTGGCAACGGCTCGCCGATACCAGAGTGGCCGTCGAGCCGACCCGAGCCGTCACTGACGACCTCTGGACCGTCGCCGCCGTCGACGCTGACCGGGTCACCGTCCTGCTCACGAGGTTCCGACCAGACGATCGCGAGATCCCGGCCCAACGCATCGAGCTCCGTCTGCCCGGCGCCTCGGCCGTCAGGACGGCCACCGTGCGGTGGATCGACCGCGATCATCCCCGAGCCGACCGGCTCGAGCCGTTGACGGTCTCGGAACAGGGCGTGACCCTTGACCTGCCCAGCCCCGGCATCGCCCTCGTCGAAGTCCACCTGGAGAGGGGTACCACCTCCGAACCGGTGGTACCGGGGGCTGGTGGCTCAGCCCCCTTCGGTGCCGGCACCAGCGAACCACTCGGCGTCCCCACGTTGCCTGCTACCGGTGGGCGTCCCGCGCTTGGCGCCGCCGGGTTCGCGCTCGTCGCTGCACTAGCGCTAACCGTCCTGGCTCGACCCTTTACCCCCGCAGCGCAGCCTTGGCCAGGCGGCGCACCACGCGCTCGGCGTCCGCTTGGGATCGTCCCAAGCCGGCGCGCAGGCCATCCCAGGTGGCCCAGCTCAGGGCGGCATCCAGGCAGTCGAGCAGATCGATCCGCTCCTCCGGCGGCGCGGCGTCGATCTCGGGTTGGAACGTGTGCACCACCTCGTCATGCAGGAAGACCTGGCCGTCCCGGAGACGAGTGGTGATCTCGCTGGAGAAGGGGCCGTGGACGTCGGCGGCCCGGCGGATCGGCGTCACCGCCTCGAGGAGGACGGCGCGCTGGCGCACGAAGCGGTCGAGTCGCACATCAAGCGGCAGGTGGGGATCCACCGGGAGGACGAGGACCGCCACCCGCTCCACCAACCGTTCGGCCACCGAGGCGTGCAGGGTCTCGAGGTCGTCGAAGTGCTGGAAGATGCTGCGGACCGATACCTTGGCCCGCTCGGCCACCCGAGGGGCGGTCGGTCGGAGGTCGCCGTCTTCGAGGAGGCCGATAGTGGCATCGACGATCGCCTCACGCGTCCGCAGGGAGCGCAAGGTCCGTCCGTCGGTGGGGAGAGCTTCTTGCACGGTGCCTGCACGATAGTGGGCACCCCGGGTCAGGACGCGTGGGGGGCCACGGACGATCCGTGGTGGGCGACGAGACGCCACTGCGGGCCAGATCGCACGAACAGGTTGACCGCCGCCACCGTGCCGGCGCCGTCGGTGCTGATGAGGTTCTCGTCCACGGTCACCCAGGCGGCATCGCCTTCCACCGCCACCACCTCGTTGGTCAGGATGAACTGCAGCGGGCTCTCTCCCCCAAAGAGGGCAAACCACGACGCCGAGACCGCCCCCCACCCGCGGAGCGTTCGCCAGCCCGGGTGCGTGCACGACACGCGGTCGTGATGCTCCCAGGCATCGGACATGGCGTCGAGGTCACGCGCCTCGAAGGCGTCGTAGAAGGCGCGGTTGGCGGTCCGGACGGCGGCTTCGTCGACCGAGTCGTCGTGGTGCTCGTCGTCGGTGGCAGGGTCGGCCATCGACGCTGACGCTATTCGCCTCGCGCCCGGCGAACGGAGGAGGATGCGCCGATGCTCTCGGTGCCCACCTCCGATGGTCTCACCCTCGCCGTGCACGACCACGGTGGTGCCGGTCGCCCCACCCTCCTGTGCCACGCCACCGGCTTCCACGGTGCGGTGTGGGAGCCGCTATCGGACGCCCTGGGCGACGGCTTCGAACGCTGGGCGGTGGACTTCCGGGCCCATGGCGCCTCTGTGGTTCCACCCGGGGCCCTGCTCCCCTGGTCCGCCATGGGCGACGACGTTCTCGCGGTCATCGACGGCGTTGGGTTGGCCGCCGGCCAGCTGCTGGGGATCGGGCACTCGATGGGCGGCGCCGCTCTCCTCTTGGCCGAGCAGGCACGCCCCGGCACCTTCGCCGGCCTCTGGATGTTCGAGCCGATCGCCCCGCCCTCGCGCGCCCTGCCCGCGACGGAAGGCGGCAATGCCTTGGCCGAGGCCGCCCTCCGGCGACGCCCCACCTTCCCGTCAACCGTTGACGCCCTCACCAACTATGCCGCCAAGCCGCCACTCAGCGTCGCCCGGGCCGACGCGCTGCACGCCTACGTGCGCCATGGCTTCGTCGTCGGCGAGGACGGAGCCGCCCACCTTGCCTGCCGCCCCGAGGACGAGTCGCAGATCTACCGAGGTGGTGGCGCCTACGGCGCCTTCAACCGCCTCGGCGAGGTGCGCTGTCCAGTGGTGGTGGCCTGCGGTGGGGAGCCGTTCGGGCCCGCGGCGTTCGCGTCAGCGATCGCAGAGGCGCTGCCGAGCGGACGATTGGAGCCCCACGCCCACCTCGGGCACTTCGGTCCCCTCGAGGCCCCGGCCGAGCTGGCGGCGTCGGTCCGGGCATTCGCGCGGCGCCTCTGACATCTCGTGCTGGCGTCGCGGTCGATCGGCCAGCTCGGTCTCGAGGGCTGTCACACCCCGCGCGTAGCCTGGCTGCATGCCGTTGCCGCTCCCCACGAGCCTGTCGCCGTCGAAGGTGTCCTCCTTCACCGACTGCGGGCTGGCCTTCCGGTTCTCGGCCATCGACCACCTGCCCGAGCCCCCCTCGGTGGCGGCCACGAGGGGCACGCTGGTGCATGCCGCCCTCGAGCGGCTGTTCTGCCTCGAGCCCACCGAGCGCACCTTCGAACGGTCGCTCCGGTGCCTGGAGGAGGCGGCCGAGGAGCTCCGCTCCGATCCTGAGTACGCCGGTCTGGAGCTCGACGCCGAGGCCGAGGCCACCTTCCTGGGCGAGGCCCGGGTACTGCTCGAGAAGTACTTCCGCTTGGAAGATCCCACCGCCATCACGCCCATCGGCATCGAGCTGAAGCTGGAGGTCGAGGTGGGCGGCGTGCGCCTCCGCGGCATCATCGACCGCCTCGAGCTCGATGCCGACGGTGAGCTGGTGGTCACGGACTACAAGACCGGCCGGGCCCCCGGCGAGCGCCAGGAGCAGCAGCGCCTGGCGGGAGTTGCCTTCTACTCCCTGCTGTGCGAGCGCTTGTTCGGGCGGCGGCCCGCCAAGGTGCAGCTCCTCTACCTCGCCGATCCGCTGGCCATCATCTCCGTGCCCACCGACCGTTCCACCCGAGGCGTCGAGCGCAAGCTGGCCGCCGTGTGGATGGCCGTAGAACGGGCCTGCGAGCGGGAGGACTTCCGCCCCAATCCGAGCCGCCTGTGCGACTGGTGTGGCTTCAAGGCCTACTGCCCCTCCTTCGGCGGTGAGATCGCGCTGGCCGACGCCTTCCGCAGCGACCGGGAGCTCGAGCGCCAAGCCGTCTCCGAACCTACGCCGGCCTAGGCGCCCCGTGGGCCGGGTACCGTGCCGGCCGTGCCCGGTCACCTCTCACGAGCCCAGCAGGTCATCGTCGACTTCGACGAGGCCGTGGACCGGCGCGTCGATCGCCTGCGCGGCCATCCTGCCCTCGACCGCCTCATGTACGGCGCGTCGGAGCTGGGCGACTGGTCGCTCATCTGGCACCTGATCGGTGCCGGCCAGGGGCTGCTCCCGGGTCGTGACCCGACGAGCGCCGTACGGCTGTCCACCATCCTCGGGGTGGAATCGCTGTTCGTGAACGCCGTCATCAAGAGCGTGTTCCGGCGCCACCGGCCCGTCTGGGAGGAGGACCGGCCCCGACCCCACCGCGTGCGCAACCCGGTCTCGAGCAGCTTCCCATCGGGCCACTCCAGCTCGGGCTTCACGGCCGCCGGCATCCTCCGCCAGGGCGATCCTCTTTGGCCCGTGTACTACGGCATCGCCGCCGTCGTGGCCTCCAGCCGCGTCTACGTGAAGGTGCACCATGCGTCCGACGTGCTGGCCGGCGCCGCCCTCGGTGTCGGCCTGGCCGGCCTGGCCCGCCGGGTCTGGCCCCGTCACTGACGAAGGAATGCCGTGAGGGTGCCGGTCGTTGGACGGGATGTGAACGACCCCCGCTCCTTCTCCGTGACCTGGGACTACCGCTGCCCCTTCGCCCGCAATGCCCACGAACACGTGATCGAGGGACTGCGGGCGGGAGCACCCTGGGACGTGACCTTCGTCCCCTTCTCGCTCGGCCAGGTGCACGTGGACGAGGGCGAGCCCGCCATCTGGGGTCACTGGCAGGACGACACCGGCCTGCTTGCCCTCCAGGCCGGCGTGGTGGTGAGGGACAAGTTCCCGGAGCGCTTCCTGGATGTCCACGAGGCGCTCTTCGCCCTCCGTCACGACAAGGGCGGTCAGCTCCGGGAGGAGACCGAGGTGCGGGCGGTGCTGGAGGAGCAGGGCCTCCATGCCGACATGGTCCTCGCCGAGATCGCCACGGGCAACCCCATCGAGACCGTGCAGCGGGCCCACGAGGCCGCCGCCAAGCACCAGCAGGTGTGGGGCGTGCCCACCTTCATCATCGGTGATCGGGCGGTGTTCGTCCGGCTGATGGACCGCCCGCTGGGCGACGGTGCCCACGCCATGAGGTCGATCGACAAGGTCCTCGATCTGCTCGAAGGGTTCCTCGAGCTCAACGAGTACAAGCACACCTCGGTCCCCCGTTGACCTAGCGTGCCCGCCGTGAGCGGCGACCGGGAGATGCGCAACGACCGCCGGATGAGCGACGTCGAGGCGCTCATGTGGAACCTCGAGAAGGATCCCCACCTCAGCGCGTCGATCGCCAACGTCACGGTGTTCGACGTGGCCCCCGATGCCGACCGCCTGCGCGCTCGGCTGGAGCGAGCCGTGACGATGGTGCCCCGCCTGCGCCAGCGGGTGGTGCCGGCCCTCGGTCGCCTGGCTCCGCCCGAGTGGCGGGACGACGACGACTTCGACCTGGACTATCACCTCCGCTGGGTAGCCCTACCTGCCCCGGGCTCGACGCGCCAGCTGCTGGATCTGGCCGCGACGATCGTCAACCGTCCCTTCGACCGCACCCGGCCGCTGTGGGAGTTCGTGGTGGTCGAGGGCCTTGCCGGTGGCGGTGCGGCCATGGTGCAGAAGCTGCACCATGCCATCGCCGACGGCGAGGGCAGCATCCGCATGTCGGAGCAGTTCATCGACCTCGCCCCGGACGCCACCGAGCCCATCGCGCCAGATCGACCGGTCCCGGAGGTGCTCCAAACCAACCTGGTGGGGACCACCGTCGACACCTTGACCCACCAGCTGCGCCGCACCCTCGGGATGGCCCGTCGCTCGGTGGAGGAGGGAGCCGCCCTCGTGCGCGACCCCCGCCGGGTGGCTGCCCTCGCCGACGATGCCGTCGAGCTGGGTCGGTCGGCCGTGCGCCAGCTCATGGTCTCGGACCCGGCCCGGTCTCCTCTCTGGCAGGACCGCTCCCTGCGGCGCCGGATCGAAGTCCTCCAGGTGCCGCTCGAGCCGGCCAAGGCTGCCGCCAAGGTCCTTGGCGGCAGCCTCAACGACATCTTCGTGGCGGCGGCGGCCGGCGGCGCCGGCGCCTACCACCGCGCGGCGGGCCAACCCGTCGACGAGCTGCGCATCAGCATGCCGGTGAGCACCCGCAAGGATGGCTCCGCGGGTGGCAACGCCTTCACGCCCACCCGGGTGCTGCTCCCGGTGGGCATCGAGGACCCTCAGGCTCGCTTCACGGCCATCCGCGCGCTGCTCGACACCACCAAGCGCGAGCGGGCCATGGGGTTGGTCGGCGGGATGGCCGGGGTGGCCAACCTGCTGCCCACGTCGGTGGCCGTGCGCCTGGCCCGCCAGCAGGTGGAGACGGTCGACTTCGCCACCTCCAACGTGCGGGGGGCACCCTTTCCGCTCTTCATCGCCGGGGCCCGCATCCTGGCCAACTACCCGGTGGGCCCCACCGGTGGCACGGCATGGAACCTCACGCTGATGTCCTACGACGGCAGCCTCGACATGGGCCTCAACGCCGACGCCGGTGCGGTGGCCGACCCGGCCGCGCTCAGTGATGCCATCGCGGCCGAGTTCGCGGCCCTGATCGCCGCCGGCACCCCCAAGGGCACCCGGCGGCGCTCGTCTCCGAACTAGGCCCCGACCGGTTCCTCGACAAGCGGACCTGAACCGGAGGCCATCTCGGCCGCCGTGAGCAGCATGCGCACGTCGAGCAGCAGGTCCGAGATCTCATCGGTCGACACGAGCTCTCGGTGCATCAGATCGGACAAGCCGGTGTCGATGAGCCGGAGAGCCTCGTCGATCACCGCCTCATGCGCCTTCGCATCGGCTTCGTCCGTGTTCGTCGTGACGTCCTCGGTCTCAGTCATTGCCGCCAGGTTACCCACGACATGTGACGACGATGCGTCATCAGCACTAACTACCCTTGTGACGTGCGCTACGTGCGGGTGGCCCGGCTCGGCCGGGGCGGCATGGGCGTGGTCGACCTGGCCCGTCGCCCGGACGGCACCGAGGTGGCGCTCAAGCGCCTCACACTGCACGGCTCCGCCAACGACATCGCCCGTGCCCGCCAGCGAATCGAGCGCGAAGCCGAGGTGCTCACACGCCTCGATCACCCCAACATCGTCGAGCTTCTGGAGGTGGTGGAGGACGGCGAGGAGGTCACCCTCGTCATGGCCTACCTGACGGGCGGCACCCTCTCCGACCGCGTCGGGCGCCACGGTCCGGCGCCCGCCGAGGAGGTCGAGCGGCTCGCCGAAGCACTCGGCAGCGCCCTCGCCGAGGCGCATCGGGCCGGGGTGGTGCACCGCGACCTCAAGCCGGGCAACGTGCTGTTCGACGACGTCGGCGTGGCCCACCTGGCCGACTTCGGCGTGGCCAGCTCCCGCGACGACACCGCCGGGCTGACCGCGGTCGGCACCGTCGTGGGCACCCCTGGCTTCATGTCCCCCGAACAGGCGCGTGGCGAGGAGGCCGGCCAGGCCTCGGACGTCTTCTCCCTCGGCGCCACCCTCCTCTACGCCGCCACCGGCGAGGGCCCGTACGGGCGGGGCGCCGCTGACCTGCTCATGGTGCGGGCCGCCCAGGGCAAGGTGAAGCCGGTGCCACGGCACCTGCCCCCGGGCCTGCGTCGCCGGCTCCAGGTGATGCTCGACCCGCGTGCCGACAGACGGCCGACCGCCGCCGCGCTGGTGGGCGGACCGGCCGGCACGGTGGTGCGGCGGCCGGTGGGAGGCCGGGCACGGCGCTGGCCGATGTGGGCCGCCGCCGGCGGCCTCGGCGTGAGCGCCCTGCTGGCCGGCGTGGTGGTGGCATCGCGAGAAACCGGTGATGCTCCTGCCCCCACCACCTCCACCACCACCGAGGCCGCCTGCGCCGACCTCCGCTACCAGCCGTGCGGCGTCGCCGATCCCGCCCCCGGCAGCGATGGGCGAGCCTGCCTGGTGGGCTTCGAGGACTACGACGAGGACCGCGACAACGGCTGCGAGGCGGCTGACGACGGCCTCGCTGAGAACACCGCCTTCGCGGAGGGAGCCGAGCCCATCCCGGGAACCATCGTGCCGCGCGACGACATCGACACCTTCGCCATGGCGGTGGGCGACGGGTCCCAGCTGCTCTGCGACGGCCGCTTCACCGTGACCATCACCGCACCAGCCGGGATGACCGTGCGCCTCGAGGTGCTCGACGGCGATGAGGTGCTCGGCCAGACCACCAGCGCCGACGGGGTTGCCGCCGCCGTGCGGCTGGAGGAGGCCGAGTGCTTCTCCAGCGAGGCCCGCACGCTGACCGCCCGCGTCTCCCCCATCGGCTCCGACCGCACCGGCGCCGAGTACACCCTCGAGCGAGCCGGCAGCTTCTGAGGCCCCGGCACCCGGGCCGATGAGCACGCCATGGCAGAGGACGCAGTCATCGAGGCCGATACGCCTGCGATCGATGCTCGACGCGCACGACGTAGACCGTTGCGTCGTCTGAGTCGATTCGGTAGATGACGCGGTAGGCGCCTCGCCGAGCGGAGTGATAGCCCGCGAGGTCCCTCTGGAGCGACTTGCCGACTCGATGGGGCTCATCGAGAAGTGGGCCGACCATGAACTCCACAACTGCTGCCGCGACGACGTCGGGTAGGCGCGCGAGCGCTCGCTCCGCGGGTCCTGCGACGACCAACTTCCACTGGCTCACTTGGCCAGGTACTTCACCCTCAGGTCCTCGCCCGTCACGGCGTCGCCCCCCTCGATGGCCCGCTCGGACTTGCGGATCTCGCGCATCGCAACCGGATTCGAGAGGATGTCGAGGGTCTCCTCGAGGGACTCGAGGTCGTCAGGGCTGAGGATCACCGCAGCGGGCCTG
>Ga0136633_1000465_pt1 | contig 31048 bp, 26 predicted proteins | sample AntDrymeUQ832206_2_FD_105494 | JGI IMG/M metagenome (GOLD analysis project Ga0136633, IMG submission 105494) | Polar desert sand microbial communities from Dry Valleys, Antarctica - metaG UQ83 (22.06) | ecosystem: Environmental > Terrestrial > Soil > Desert | place: Antarctica: Dry Valley... | reverse complement strand
GTGGCGGCGAACGTCACCCTGCTGCGAGTGGCCGCCGCGCCGCCGCAGGAGTCGTCACTGGAAGCCACTGCGGTGAGCGCGCCGACGGCGGTGCCGGTGTAGACGCCCAGCACCGTGTCGTAGGCACTGGCGCAGAGCGCGATCGTGACCGGGCCGCTGGACGGCGCGGTCCACCGCCACCAGACGGAGGCGCCCCCGCCGACGCCTGCATGCGTCGGCTCGCCGGTCTGCGCGGGCTCGGTGCCGACGTTCGTGCCGGTCGCCGTCGTCGGCAGCCCGCTCAGCGGCGTGGCGTTCGCGAACACGTCGTTTGCCGGCGGCTGGGCCGCGGCGCCCGCCGGCAGCCACGCGAGCAGGACGGCGGTGGCGATCAGCGCGATGATGCCCGCGGAGCTGCGGGCGGATGCCGGACGAGGGGTCCGGCGCCACGACCGCCCATTCACTCTGAACATCCGGTTTGCGATCCTCGGCGCAGCGTGTGGTGACAAGGCGGCGACGATAGCGGGCGGAACTACTCTGAAAGGTCGGGCGAGCGCCCCACCTCGTGCAGTCCGGGCTCCGAGCGCGCTGCGCGCTGCTCGTAGTCGCGGCGCGCGCCGGCGTCGAGCGTGGTAAAGACCCGATCGGCCTTCAGCGCGCGGGCCAGGCCCTCGCGGGCGGGGCGTGGCAGCACGGCGGCGAAGGTCATCATCGCGCTCATCCAGCGCGGCACGAAGACCTCGAAGCGCGGGACGCGCAGGGTCTGCACGACGGCGTCGGCGACGTCCTGCGGCTCGAGCTTTGCGACAAAGCGCGCGTCGGACGTGCCGGCGGCGAGCTCGGTGCGCACGATGACCGGCAGGACGCAGGAGATGTCGACGGGGCTGCCGCGCAGCTCGAAGCGCACGGCCTCGCTGGCGCCCAGCACGAAGTGCTTTGTGCCGGAGTAGGTCGCCGCGCCGGCGAAGCCGCCCCGGCCCGCCGTCGAGGCGATGTTCACGACGTGGCCGCTGCCGCGCGCGGTCATCCGCGGCAGCGCCTCCTTCATCCCGTGCAGGACGCCGTGCACGTTGATGTCGATCTGCCGGCTCGTGCTCGCGTCGTCCTCGTCGACGAGGGCGCCGAGGTGCATGATCCCGGCGTTGTTGACGAGCACGTCGAGCGGGCCGAGGCGCTGCTCGACGGTGTCGAGGAAGCTGCGCATGGACGCACGATTTGAGACGTCGAGCTCGATGGCGATCGCCCCCTGGCCGACGTCGGCGGCGGCGCGTCGCGCGGCGACGAGGTCGAGGTCGCCGATCGCGACCCGCATGCCCGCGGCGGCGCAGGCCCGTGCGGTGGCCGCCCCGATGCCGCGAGCCCCGCCGGTGATGGCGACAATCTGTCCGGTGAGATCGCGGGGCGTGCGTGCCATGACCCAGCCGAGGCTACAGCCCCCGGCCGTGCCCGAGGCGCGGTAGCCGCAGGACGCCGCGCGGCGGCGACGGGCGACGGGGGCTACGGGCATGCGGCCGCGGATGACCCACTAGGCTTGCGGCCGTGTCCAGCCGCCAAGAGGAGAAGGAGCAGCGAAAGCGAGAGCGCCTCGAGCGCGAGGCGGCCGAGCGCAAGGTCGCCAAGCGCAAGCGCCTCCTGCAGATCCTCGCGGGCGTCGTGATCGGCGCCGCGGTCATCGCCGCCGTCGTGCTCGTGGTCCTCGGAGGCGGCGACGACGACAAGCGCGACACCGGCGACCTCACCGCCGCCGCCAAGGCCGCAGGCTGCGTCGTCAAGACGTTTCCCAGCGAGGGGCAGGGTCACGTCACGAAGAAGCTCAAGGCGACGGACTACAAGACGAACCCGCCGACGTCCGGCGACCACAACGTCACCCCCGCAGGGGACGGCGTCTACGTGCCGGGCAACGAGCCGGAGATCGAGAACTGGGTGCACACGCTCGAGCACGGGCGGATCCTGATCATGTACGGGGAGGACACGCCGCCCGCCCGCATCAGGCAGCTGGAGAGCCTCTACAACGAGGAGACGCTCGGCAAGCCCGCCTACCACGCCGCGCTGATGCAGAACAACACGGAGATGCCGTTCGAGGTCGCCGCGGTGGCATGGCGCAACTACGTCGGCTGCGAGACGTTCAGCGAGGGCGCGCTCGACGCGATGCGCGCCTTCCGCGACGTCTACGTCGACACCGCTCCCGAGCAGGTTCCCTGACCGTCGCGCCTGCGGGTGCGCCGGGATCTGCGCCTGCGCAAGCGGTCCTGCGCGACCGCACCCGTCGGTGTGCCACGGTGTTCGTAGACCGATGCGCCGACTCTTCGCCCTGCTGCTGGCCGCCGGCCTCGGCGCCTGGCTCGCAGGCCCCGCGCTGTCGTCCGGGCCCCTCGTCCCGCGCGCGACCGAGTTCGATCAGCCGATCGCCGCCCGCGACGGCGCCGCGCGACCGGATGGCGGATGGCGCAGCGCCGTCGTGCGCGCGCCGAAGCGCTTTGACCTCGTCGGCCTGAGCTGGAGCGGCGCGCGCGACGTCCGCGCGCGTATCCGCGTGCGCGAAGCGGGCAGCGGCGCGTGGAGCGCCTGGACGCCGATGGCCGGCGACCATGGTGGCGGGCGTGGCGCCGAACCCGTGTGGGCCGGCGGCGCCGATGCGCTGCAGCTGCGCCTCAGCGCCCGCCCGCGCGGCCTGCGCGCGAACTTCGTCAACTCGACAGGCACGTCGACGGCGCCGCAGCGGGCGCTGACCGCGCTGCGCCGCGCCGTGCGCGGCGCGTACGTCGCGCTGACCGGCGAGCCGGCGCGGGCGCAGGGCGCCGGCGGCGCGCCGCCGATCATCCCGCGCGCGGCATGGGGCGCCGAGCAGTGCGGGGCGCCGCGGGCGGCGCCGAGCTACGGCACAGTGCAGACGGGGTTCGTGCACCACACGGTCAACGCCAACGACTACACCGCGCAGGACAGCGCGGCAATCATGCTCGCGATCTGCCGCTATCACCGCAACACGAAGGGCTGGCGGGACATCGGCTACAACTTCCTCGTCGATCGTCACGGCCAGGTCTTCGAGGGGCGCGCCGGAGGCATCGACCAGGCCGTCATCGGCGCCCAGGCCGAGGGCTACAACGGCGTCTCGACGGGCGTCGCGAACATCGGCACCTTCGGCGCCGTCGCGCAGACCCCGCAGGCCGTCCAGGCGACGGCGCGGCTGCTGGCCTGGAAGCTCACCCTGCACGGCATCCCGGTGCAAGGGCGCGTCACCGTGCGCTCCGGCGGCGGACCGAGCAACCGCCACCCCGCCGGCACGCCGGTGACCTTCGAGCGCATCTCCGGCCACCGCGACGCCGACAACACGTCGTGCCCCGGCGATGCGCTCTTCGCCCAGCTGCCGGAGATCCGCGGGCGGGCCGCCGGGCTCGCGCCGGACCTGCCGGCGCCGGCCGCACCCGCGGCGACCCTGACGCTCGGAGTCAGCGATCCCACGCTGGACTACCCGCAGGCCGCGCAGGTGTCCGGACGCGCGGCCGACAACGGCGGGGTGGCGCTGGCAGGCGTGCCCGTGTCGGTCCAGATCGCGAGCGGCCGCGGGTTTCAGACGCTGGTCCGCGCGGTCAGCGGCGCGGACGGCACGTGGTCGGCACAGCTTGCCACCCAGTACACGCGCCGACTGCGCGCGGTGGCGCGCCTGCCCGGCGGCGCCCTCGTCGCATCGCCCTCCCTGGCCGTCGCGGTCGCGCCGCGCATCGGCGTGCAGGCGCCCAAGCGCGCGATCGCGCGGCGGAGGTTCACCGTGCGCGGAAGCATCCGGCCGCAGCGCACGAGCCTCGTGCTCGTCATCGCCCGCGAGGGCTCCAACAGCGACTTCCACACGGTCGCGCGCGTGCCCGTGGGAGCGAGGGGCGGCAGGTTCAGCGTGAAGGTCGCGCTGCGGCGCCCGGCGCTGCACCGCCTGCGGATGACCTCGCGTGCGGACACGCGCAACCGCGCCGGCCGTTCGCGCGACGTGTACCTGCGCGCGGTTCGCCCGCGCCGCTGAAGCGGCCGTAAGGCGTCGACCGCCCCGCGCCAGAACACACGCCGGCAACAAACCCTTCACGCAGCGGACATCGTTCGCTCACGGGGATGAAACGGCGCCCTGGAAGGTTGGCACGCGTGACCACAGTGATCGCCGCGCGCGCCCCTTCGGAGGAGACATGAGCACCGCAGTCGCACGACCGGGTGGCCCACAGGCGCCCCACGACACCTCGCCGCTGCTGACCAGAGGCCGCTGGATCGAGCACTGGGACCCGGACGACGACGCCTTCTGGGAGCGCTCGGGCAGGAAGATCGCAAAGAAGAACCTGATCTTCTCGATCTTCGCCGAGAACCTCGGCTTCAGCATCTGGGTGCTGTGGACGATCGTCGTGCTGAACCTCGCGAACATCGGCATCACGATGTCGATCTCCGAGCTGTTCATCCTCGTCGCGGTGCCCAACCTCGTCGGCTCCTTCCTGCGCATTCCCTATACGTTCGCGGTGCCGAAGTACGGCGGACGCCTGTGGACGACGATCAGCGCCTCGCTGCTGCTGATCCCGTGCTCGCTGCTGGCCTTCCTCGTGCCCAGCGGCTGGCTGGCGGCGCAGTCGCACGACACGCAGCTGTGGATCCTGATCGCCTGCGCGGCGACCGCCGGCGTCGGCGGCGGCAACTTCTCCTCCTCGATGGCGAACATCTCGTTCTTCTATCCCGAGAAGCACAAGGGCTTCGCGCTCGGCCTCAACGCGGCCGGCGGCAACGTCGGCGTCGCCGTCGCCCAGCTGCTGGTCCCGCTCGTGCTCATCATCGGGATCCCGGCAGCTGCCTTGAAGCTGCCCAAGTACGACGTGAACATGGCCTACGCGGGCCTCGTGTGGATGCCGTTCATCGTCATCGCCGCGCTGTGCGCGTACTTCTACATGGACAGCCTGCGCGAGGCGAAGTCCGACAAGACGTCCTACGTGCAGGCGCTCAAGCACCCGCAGACGTGGATCATGTCGTTTCTGTACATCGGGACGTTCGGGTCCTTCATCGGCTTCTCGTTCGCGCTGCCGCTGGTGATCAAGAACACCTTTCCGGAGTTCCTCGCGGCGCACCCGTTCATCGCGACCTACCTCGCCGGGCTCGGCTTCCTCGGCGCGCTGATCGGCTCCGTCGCACGGCCGCTCGGCGGCTGGGCGTCGGACAAGGTCGGCGGCGCGCGCGTCACGCTCGCGGTCTTCATCGGCATGGGCGTGTTCACCGCCGTCGCGATCCAGGGCGTGCAGCAGCGCAGCTTCACGGTCTTCTTCGCGGCGTTCATGTTCATCTTCCTGCTGGCCGGCATCGGCAACGGGTCGACGTACAAGATGATCCCGTCGATCTTCGCCGTCTACGGGCGCAAGGACGCCTCCGAGAACGGCCTCGAGCCGAAGGCCGCCGCGATCGAGTGGAAGCGGCGCGCGGCGGCGGTCATCGGCATCGCCGGAGCGATCGGCGCGTTCGGCGGGTTCATGATCCAGGTCGTGCTGCGCCAGGCGAGCCTGGGCGTGTCGGCGCTCGTCAAGGCCGCCGAGACCCCCGCCGAGAAGGTGTCGGTGGCGGCGGCGAACGCCGACTGGTCGGTGTCGGCGCTGTGGGTGTTCTTCGCTTCCTACGCGGTCTTCGCCGCCGTGACGTGGTTCTGCTATCTGCGCACGAGCTTCGCGACCGACCGGATCCCGAGCGTCGCGCAGCACACCGCCGTCTGACGTCGCCCGGCCGCGGCGCTCGCGCGGCGGCCGGCCCGCTTGTCACCGCGGCTTCCAGCCGCCGGTCTCGCCCTTGTAGAGCCCGTCGCCGGCGAACACCATCCGCGCGCTGCGCCGCAGGATCTCGAGGTCCAGGCGCCACGAGCGGTTCGCGATGTACCACAGGTCGAGCTCGATCCGCGCGCTCCACGGCAGCGTCGCGCGGCCGTTGACCTGCGCCCAGCCGGTGATGCCCGGGCGGACGGCGAGGCGGCCGCGTTCGCGCTCGGTGTACTGCGCGACCTGCGACGGCAGCGTCGGGCGCGGGCCGACGATCGACATCTCGCCACGCAGCACGTTGACGAGGTTGGGCAGCTCGTCGATCGACGTCCGTCGCAGCAGCGCGCCGACGCGTGTGATGCGCGCGTCGCCCTTGTCGACCGCGAGACCCGCGCCGAGCTTCTCCGCGCCGTCGACCATCGTGCGGAGCTTCAGCACGTCGAACTCGCGCCCGTCGCGGCCGACGCGCCGCTGGCGGTAGATCGGGCTGCCCTTGGACTCCAGGCGGATCGCGATCAGCGCGAGCGCGACGACCGGTGAGCTGCACACGAGCACGGCAGCCGCGACGGCGAGGTCGAAGCCCCGGCGCAGCGCCTCGTCAGCGCGTGCCATCGGCCGGTTCCCAGCCCGCGGGCGTGCCATGGCGCAGCCAGTCCCAGAGCCCGGCCGCGACCGACGCGGTCGTCAGCACGTAGTAGCGCGCGACGAGCAGCGGCCGCAGGCGGATCGCGCCGCCGAGCAGTGCCGCCGCGAGCAGCGCGACCTGCAGCGCGAAGGCGACGGCGTACACGGGGCTCTCGCGAACGAGCAGGGCGCTCGCGCCGAACGCGAGCAGATGCGCAAACGGCGCGGCGTAGCGCAGCACGCGGTGCGAGACGATCATCAGCAGGTACAGCGGCGGGTAGCCGCGCGGCGACAGCAGGCCACCGCGCAGGACGATCGGCCAGGCGTGGCTCATCATCCGCCGCTTGCGGGCGAACTCGCCCTCGATCGTCGGCACCATCTTCTCCGTGGCGCGCGCCTGCGCGACGTACACCGCGCGCCAGCCGCGCTTGACCATGTTGAACGGAAACGACAGGTCGTGGCCCATGATCGGGTCGACGTTGATGTACGCCTCGCGCCGCGTGGCGTAGATCGCGCCGTTGCCCGCGGTGATCGACGCGAGCTTGGACTCCATCACGCGCAGCGCCATCTCGTAGCGCCAGTACAGGCCCTCCTGGTTGGTGCCGCCGTCGTTGACGAAGCGCACCTGGCCGCAGGCGTAGCCGACGGACGGGTCGGCCGCGAAGGCGGCGACGAGCGTGCGCAGCGCGCCGGGATCCCAGCTCGAGTTCGCGTCCGAGAACGCCAGCAGCTCGCCGGCGGCCTGCGCGACGGCGCTGTCCTGCGCGCGGATCTTGCCGCCGCGCGGCAGGTCGAGCACGAGATCGGCGCCCGCGCGGCGCGCCTCGGAGACCGTGCCGTCGGCGGAGCCGTCGCTGGCGACGATGACCTGCAGGCGCTCGCGCGGGTAGTCGAGCGCGAGCGCGTCGGCGACCTTCGCGCCGATGACGGCGCCCTCGTCGTAGGCCGCCACGATCAGGCTGACGCTCGGCGGCGGCGTGTCGGCCGGGTCTTTCGGCGCGGGGCTCGCCGCGCGCGGGCGCGCGACCTTCGACAGCGCCGCCAGCAGCAGCGGGTAGCCGGCCTGGAGGTAGACGAGCAGCGCCGCGCACCACCAGAAGACGATCTCGAGCGCGGTGGTCACGGCGCCCATCGTGACCGCGCTCGCGGCGGCGCGAGCGCGTGGTAGAGCTCAAGGTGGCTGCGCGCGATCTCGTCCCAGGAGTAGCGGCCGGCCGCTGCGCGACGCGCGGCCGCGGCGAGCGCCGCGCGCTCGCCGGGGTCGGCCAGCAGCCGCCCGAGCGCCGCGGCGAGCGCGCGCGGGTCGCCGGGCGCGACCAGCGCCGCCGCACCCTGCGCGGCGACCTCGGCGAAACCGCCGACGTCGCTGAGCAGCAGCGGCGCGCCGAACGCGAGCGCCGTGAAGAGCACGCCGGACTGGTCGATCTCGCGGTAGGGCAGCACGACGAGGTCGGCGCGCTCGAAGAGGGCCGCGACCTCGTCGTCGGCGACGAAGCGCGCGATCCAGCGCACGGACGGCGGCGCTTGCGCGCGCAGCGCGGCGATGTCCATTCGCGGCATCCCGGCGATCCACAGCTCGGCGTCGGGCCGCAGTTCGTGCCATGCGTCGAGCAGCACGTCGAGGCCCTTGTAGGGCCGCAACAGCCCGAAGAACAGGACGACGGGCTCCTCGACCGCGGCCAGCTCGGCCGACAGCTCGCGGGCGCCCGGCACGCGCGCGAGGTGCTCAAACGCCCCGTGGGGGATGACGTGGACCGTGCTCGGGTCGATCCTCAGCGCCTCCACGAGCCGCGCGCGGCCGTGCTCGGAGTGCACGACGACCGCATCGACGCGCTCGTACAGGCGCCGCTGGGCATCGAGCTGGCCGCGGCGCGGCTCGCGCGGCAGGACGTCGTGCGCGGTCAGCACGAGCGGCCGCGCACGCGGCAGCAGGTGGACGTCGAGCGGCTGGATCGTGAGCCACTGCAGGTGCACGACGTCGGCCGCGGCGCCGGCGCGCGCGTAGCGCAGCATGTCCGGCACATGCTGGGCGATCTTCGCGGCGAAGCGCCGGCGCGAGCCGGCCGCGCCGCCACCGCGCCGGTAGAAGCGCTCGACGCGCTCGTAGCCGTCCGGGGCGGGCGCGGCGGCGTAGGCGAAGCGGCTGGTCTGCAGTCTCACGCGGGCGCCCGCACGGGCCAGCGCGGAGCACAGCGCGTGGTCGTAGGGCGGCGTGTAGGCGGAGGGGTCGACGACGTCGACGCGCAGCGCGGGCGTGCTGTCGGCGCTCGAGGACACGAGGCCGAGCCTATGTGAGCGGCTGCGGCGGCCGGCTCCGAGACGGTGTGGCCAACCGCACCACGGACACAGGCAAACCCCCTGGTCGCCACCTCGGAGCCCGGACATGCTGGACATCGATGCTTCCGACGATCGCGCCGAAGCCCGACGAGCCAAGAGCCGCAGTGGTGCTCGCGCCGCGGCCGCTCGCAGGCGTGGCGGCGGTGGCGCCGGCCGCGGCGCGCGCCGCCGACTCGGCCGTCGGGCGCACTCCGGCGCCGCAGCGCTCTGCGGGCGTCGCAACCGTCCCGCCGCCCGCGACGCGCACCGCCAATTCGGCCGTCGGGCGCACTGCGGCGCCGCAGCGCTCTGCAGGCATCGCGACCGTCCCGCCGCCCGCGACGCGCGCCGCCGACTCGGCCGTCGGGCGCGCGCTCGCGCCGCGGCGCTTCGCCGAGGTCACGGTCGAGCTCCCGTCGTGGCACACGGCCGCGGACTCGGCCGTCGGGCGCGCGCTGGCTCGCCGTCGCTTTCGCGATGTCGCACCGACCGTCCGCGGCGCCACCGGCCCGGCGCCTGCCCGCGCGGCTCGCGCACCGCTCAGAGCTCGCCCGCCTGTCTCCGACTCACAGGCGGGGTCGCCGACGGTGCGCGCGCTGCTCGGCGAGGGGCCGCGCGTGGAGATGGTCGCGGTCACCGACCCGGAGGCGCTGGCGGTGCACGAGCAGTTCATCGCCGACGGACTCGTGACCGAGCTCGAGGCGCTGGCGCGCCGGGCGCGGCGCTGCGGGCACGAGCGCCCGTCGGGGCTGGAGAACTGCGAGCGCTTCGAGTCCGTGCCGAGCTGGCTGGCGCTGCGCGGCAGCGCGCTGGCGCTGCATCCGCTGTTCGAGCCCTCGGCGCCGCGGCTCGCGTACGGCTTCGACTTCGGCGATCTGCTGACGCCGCGCTTTGACGGTGCGTCCGCCGTCGACGTGCTGCGCACGCTGCTGGGGCCCGAACGCGCCGGCGCCGCAATCGACCGCGTGCTCGCGTTCTGCGACACGGCCATGTCCGAGGAGGCGCGCCTGCTGATGGCCGGCTCGATCGACGGCCGCGCGCTGCGCCAGCGCGCGCTGGTCGCAGCGCGCGCCGTCCTGGCGCGGCGCGGGCGCTGGAGCGGCGTGCCGCGGATCGCCGCCGTCGATGCCGGAACCGGCGAGTCCGTCGCGCAGATTGCCGCGAGCCTGCCGTCGTGCTCGCTGACGCTGCTCGGTCGCGACCCGCTCGCGCTCGCCGTCGCGCAGGTCGTGCTCGGCGAACGGGTGCCCGGTGCGCCGCTCCGATCGGCGATCGTCGCGCGCGATGCGCCGGCGAAGCTCGCTGCCGCGGCCGGGCCCGGCTTCGACGTCATCGACCTCACCGGCGCGCTCGACACGCTGCCCGGCGACGCCGCCGCCGACCTGCTGCGCAGCGCGCGCCGGTCGCTGCGCCCCGGAGGCGTCATCCTGGCCTCGGCGATGCTCACGCGGCGCCCGCAGCAGACGTTCTTCGAGCACGTCGTGCGCTGGCCCGGCGTCATCCAGCGCTCGCATGAGCAGCTCGCGCGGCTGATCGAGGTCGCCGGCTTCGCTCACGAGGAGGTATCGCTCGCAATCGCGGCGACCGCGCCCGTGCACGCGATCGCGATGCTCGACAGCGCCCGCTGAGCACGCCGCGAAGTATGGTCGCCGCCGAATGCCGTCCGCGGTCGAGCTCTCCTTCTGCGTCGTGAACACCGAGCAGCGCGAGTTGCTCGTGCGCTGCCTGGACGCGATCGCCGCCGAGCAGCGCACGCTCCCCTTCGAGACCGAGGTGCTCGTCCTCGACAACGCATCGGGCGACGGGTCGGCGGGCGCGGCGCGGCGGCACCCCGCGACGACGGAGCTCGTGGCGCTGACGCGGCGCCGCGGCAAGGGCGAGAACGACAGCGAGTTGCTGCAGCGCGCCTGCGGGCGCTACTGCCTGCTGCTCAACGAGGACTCCGAGCTGCAGCCCGGGGCGACCGCGGCGCTGCACGCGGCGCTCGAGGCGCGGCCGGACGCGGCGGCCGCGGGCGCGCGGCTGCAGCGTCCCGACGGGCGCCGCCAGCCGTCGGCGTGGCGCTTTCCGACGCCGGCGACGGCGCTCGTCGGCGCCCTGTTCCTGCACCGCCGCTACACCGTGCAGAGCACCGGCGACGCGATTCGCGAGGTCGACTGGGCGCAGTCGGCGGCACTGCTCCTGCGCCGCGAGGCGGCCGAGCGGATCGGCTGGTTCGATCCCGCGTTCTTCGTCTACTCCGACGAGGTCGACTTCTGCAGGCGCCTGCGCGACGCCGGCCGGCCGACCCTCTACGTGCCGGAGGCGACGGCGGTCCATCACGAGCAGCTGTCGACGGGAACGGTGCCCGAGCGCCGGATCGTCGAGCTGTCGCGAAACCGCGACCTGTACATGCGAAAGCACCACTCGCGCCTGGCGGCGTGGGTGGTGCGGCTGCTGACGGCGTTCACCTACGCGCTGCGCGCGGCCGCTGCGGTCGCGCTGCCGAGCCACGACCCGCGCCGCTACTGGCGCCACGTCACCGCGACCCTGTACCCGGCGCGCGGCGAGGGTCTGCGCGAGGCGGCGACGGAGCACAACCGGGGGCGGCGGTTGTAGCGGCGGCGGCGGCGGGCGGCGCGGACAACCGGCGCATGGCACCGCGGTCCCGGATGGAGGGACCCAGGTGCCACACCCACCACCAGCGCCGGGGGCCGCAGCGGCGCATGGCACCGCAGTCCCGCAGACAGGGACCCAGGTGCCACGACCACCGCCGCTGCCTCAGCCGGCCGGCTCGGCTCGGCGCCGTCGCCGCTTCGCGAGCAGATCCCGCAGCGCGGTCGCCTCCTGCGGGCGCATGAACCGCGTCGCGAGCAGCGCGAGCGGGATCGCAGCGAGCGCCAGGGCGCGCAGCACGAAGCCCTCGACGCCCGCGGTCGGCAGCAACAGCTCGCCGATCACCGAGATCCCGGCCAGCAGCAGGATCGCGTGCGCCAGGCGGCCCCATTCGAACGGCACGCTGAACAGCCGGCGCGTCAGCAGGTGCAGGACGACGAGCATCACCGCGTAGGCGGCGACGAGCGCGATGCCCGCGCCGGCGATCCCGAGCGGGTCGACGAGCAGGACGAGAACGACGACGTTGACGACGACGCCGGCCAGCGCCGCGGGAAAGTTGCGCGTCGTGACGCCGGCGCGCCCGCCGATCGTGACGAGCACGAGAAAGAGCCCGTACATCGCCCAGCCCAGCGCGACCCACGGCAGCGCCTCGTGGGCCTCGAAGTAGGCGGGCGCGGCGAGCAGGCGCACGACCCAGCGGCCCAGCAGGGTCAGCCCGGCGACGACGAGGCCGGTGACGACGACGAACCACGTCGTGACGGTCGCGTAGAAGCGCCGCGCCCGATCGTCGTCGGTGATCGAATAGGCGAGCGGGGGCCACGCGAGCTGAAAGCCGCGGACGGCGAGGATGACGGCGGTCGCGAGCTTCACGGAGAGGGCGAAGAGGCCCGCCGCGGCCGCGCTCTGCGTGCGCAGGATGTAGGCGCGATCGACGACGTTGAGCGCGAACACCGTGGCGTCGGCCGGCACGGTCGGCACGCCGAAGCGCAGCAATGGGCCGAGCGGGAAGCGATCGCCGCGAACGCTGAAGGCGATACGGTCGCGCAGGATCCACCAGAGGCCGAACAGGATGACCGTCGAGCCGACGTAGTTGCCGGCGAGGTAGCCGCGCGCGCCCTCGTCGAAGCCGACGACGAGCGTGACGGTGAGCGCGACGGTCAGCACGACGTTCGCCAGCGAGGCGAGCAGGTAGGTGCGCCGGCGCTCGTCGACGCGCAGCAGCGCGTAGGCGATCTCGAGGTTCGTGAACGCCCACAGCCCGAGGACGCCGATCCGCATGATCCCGGCGTCCTCGAAGCCGAGCAGCAGGTGGCTCAGCGGTCCGGCGGCGAGGATCAGCACGAGCGCCGCGCCCGTCGTCGTCAGCAGGATCGCGGCGGTCGCCGTCCGCGCGAGCCGGTCGCGCTCGGCCCCCTCCTCGTGCGCGAGGTAGTAGCGCACGAACGCTTCGCCGAGGCCGAAGCGCAGCAGGATCGACGCCAGGATGATGAAGGTCAGCAGCGTCTCGGCGATCCCGAAGTCCGCCTTCGTCAGCGCGCGCGTGTAGAGCGGCAGCGTCACGATCGCCAGCACGGCCGATGCGATGCTCGACGCCTGGTAGGCAGCGCCGCCCGTCAGCAGGCGCGTAAAGAGGCTGCGCATCGGCGGGACGCTACTGTCCGAGCGTGCCGGAGCCCCAGCCTCGCGTCCTGCTGCTGCTGCCCCGAGCGCTGGAGGGCTTCATCCTCGAAGATCAGGTGCGCGACCTCCTGCGCGCCCCGGGCGTCGTGGCGGCCGACCCGCCGAAGGTGCGCTACGGCGCCGTCGCGCACCTGCCGGGGTCTGTGCGCGACGGGCTCGCGGGCGTCACCGCGCGCCGCCTGCTGCACGCGCTGGACGGCGACCTGCGCGCTGTCGTGATCTTCCACCCGGTGCAGTGGCCGCTGGCGCAGGCGCTGCTGGAGGCCGCTCCGCTGGCCGAGCTCTGGTACGGCCGCTGGGATCGCTACGAGGTGGCCTACGACGCCTCGCCGGCGATGCGATCGCGCCTCGCGGACCTGCACGAGGCCGCCGCCGCGCGATCGGCGCTGACGTTCGTCGTGTCCGGCAAGCTCGCCGAGCTCGAGCGTGACGCCGGCCGTGAGGCGCAGCTCGTCGGGCTCGCCGCCGACTCCTTCCCCGCTCCCGATCCGGCCGGCGCGGTCGTCGCGATGTCGCTCGGCCATCTCGGCTGGCGCACGGACTGGACGCTGCTGCGGCAGGTCGCCGAGCGCATGCCCGAGCTCGTGCTGCTGCTCGTCGGCGCGTGGCACGACGCCGAATGCGCGAAGGAACCCGACTACGCCTGGTGTCGCTCGGCACCCGGATTCGTCTGGCTCGGCCGGCGCTCCGACGAGGAGGCGGCTCGCCTGATCGTGTGCGCCGACGTCGGCATCCTGCCGTTCAAGGTCGAGCCCTTCAACGACGCCGCCCTTCCCTACCGGATCCTGAAGTACGCCCGGCTGGGTCGGCGCACGGTGTCACCGGAGCTCGCGGGTGTGCACACGTGGGAGCGCGCGGTGACGACGTGCTCCGATGCCGACGCGTTCGTGGCCGCGCTGCGGGCGCAGGCGGGAGCGCGGGTGCGACCCGACGTGGAGTTGCGCGCGTGGGCGCTGGAGCAGACCGCCGAGCGCGTCAACGCGCCCCTCTGGAAGCGGTTGCGCGAGCTGGGCGCGGGATGAAGCGCGCGCCGGTGGCGGCCGTCACGGTTGACCTGTGACGACAGCCCTTCCCGACGAGGTCGAAAAGGGCCGTTGCGCACCGAGCCCGGATCGGTGAGATCCAGGCTGAGCTGTCAGCGGTGCACGTCGATGGTCTTGGGCCGGCTGAAGCCGTTGGCGTGGTCGCCGTCGCCAGAGACCTTGACGCGGTAGACGCCGTCGCTGAAGAGCCGCACGCGGCGCGTGTAGGTCGACTTGGTGGTGCCCGCGTCGCGCAGCCTGGTGCGCACCACGGTGACGAAGCTGCCGGAGCGCGAGCGCCTCTGAATCGTGACCCGGCGGCCGTCGTGGGCGGGAAACACGCTGCCGGAGAAGCGCACGAGGCTGCCGCGCCTCGGGGTGATGTCGGAGACCTTGATCCCAACCTTGATGCGCACGAGCACGAACTTCGGCGTGCTTGCCACCGCCGGAGCTGTGGCCGCGACCACGCGGTAGGAGGTGTTGCGAAGCGGCTTCACCGCGAACGAGTAGTTGCCGTTGTTGGCCGTCGCGGCCAGCTTGGACGGCTTAAAGCTGTCACCGTAAGGGCGGGTCGTGTCCTCGAAGAGGCGAACAGCGACGCCGCCGGTCTTGCCGCTGCCGCTGAGACGGCCGCTCAGCGTGGTGACGCCCGAGAAGACGATCGTCGAAGGCTTGGCGTCAAGGGTGATGGCGAACGGCTTGGGCTGCTGAGGCACCGCGGGCGGCTTGGGCACCGTGGGCTTGGGCGGCGTGACCGGCGTCGGTGGCGCGGGCTTCTGCGCGGCGGCGCCGGATGCGAGCGCGAGCGCGGACGCGAGCACGAGGCCAGAGACGAGGTGCTTGGTGTTCATGGATCACTCCGAGGTTGATGCTGATCGGCACGGAGGGTCCGCGCCAGAAAGTGGTCAGCCGATCAGGGCCTCCCCAATCGAGTTACCCACCCCCATCGAGGTGAGACGTACAAAGGATGACTCTCACGATCTCCTCACGGAGGCCGCCGGCGCAGGGTTAGACTGCAGGCGAGATGGCGACCCACGAGCTTCGACGGGTTGCCTCGTCCTGCGCGCTGCTGCTCGCGGGCGGGCTCGCGCTGACGCTACCCGGCCCGGCCGTCGCGCTGAAGATCGCCGGCCTCAGCGACCAGCACGCCGACGGCATCGGCGATCCGCGGCTGCGGCGCGAGCTGAGCATGACCGCGGGGAGGCTCGTCGTGCGCTGGGACGTCGCGACCGCGACCGCGACCGCCGAGGCGGTGAAGGTCGACGGCTGGGTTGCGGCCGCGAGGGCGAACCGCATCCGGCCCCTCGTCGTCTTCAACCGGACGCCGCAGACGCGCTGCCCGGCTGCGCCCTGCGTCCTGCCGACCGTGGCGCGCTTCCGGGCCGCCTTCCGCGCGTTTCGCCGGCGCTGGCCCTCGGTGACCGAGTTCGGGCCGTGGAACGAGGCCAACGTCCGCAGCCAGCCGCCGCATGACAATCCGCGGCGGGCAGCCGGCTTCTACAACGCGATGGTCGCCGAATGCCGGTCGTGCACGGTGCTCGGAGCCGAACTGCTCGACAACACCGGCGCCCCCCGCTACGTCCGCCGGATGGTGGCGCACATGCGGGTCAGACCGAAGGCATGGGGGATTCACAACTACGAGGACATCAACCATTTCCGTTCGACCGGCACGGACGCGATCATGAACGTCGCCAAGGGCCAGATCTGGCTGACCGAGGCGGCCGGCCTCGTGCGCTACGTCGACGGGGACGGCAACAACGTCTACCCCTACGACGAGGCGTTCGCGGCGCGCGCGACGAGGTTCCTGTTCGACTACGTCGAGGGGCATCCAAAGCGGATCACCCGCGTCTACCACTACGCGTGGCGCAACCGCGCGTCCAACGACGACTTCTTCGACACCGCCCTGCTGCGCCGCGACGGCAGCAAGCGCCCGACCTACGACCTCGTGGCGTCGCGGCTGGCAGCGCTGCTGCCGGGCATCGCGGAGGCAGCGCCGGCGATCACCCCGGCGCGCAGGCCGCGACCGTTCGAGCTGCTCGATCGCCGCCTGCGCCTGACGCGCCGCGGTGTACTCGTCGGTCCGCTGCGCTGCTCGCCGGCGTCCAGACGACGCTGCGGCGGTCGGCTGGAGCTTCGTTGGACCGGCGGGCGCAAGCCGCTCGCCGGGCGCGGGTTCACGCTGCGCGCCGGCAGGAGCTCTGCGTACGAGCTGCGCCTCGCACCGAACGCGCGCCGCAGGCTCGCACGCGCGAGCTCCAGCGGACAGGTCACGCTCGTGGTCCGCCTCTCGCGGCCGAGCACGCTCGCACGCGCCTATGCGAGATTGCCGATCGTCAAGCGCCGCTGACGTCCCGCTCCACGCCGCGGCCGCGGGAGCTCGGGGTGCGCTGATCTGGAGTCGACGCGGACGGGACCGTGCACCCACACGCCGCGCATCGGCGTCCAGGTCATGAACCCGTGCTGGAAGTCGGTGCGCCGGCCGCCGGGGCCGACCTCGGGCGCCGCGAACTCATCGCTGCGCGGGTAGCCCAACGTGCTGCGCTCACCGCCGAGAGCGATCCACTGCGCGCCGATCGCCCCCCACAGGCCGAACGCGCCGACAGCGGGGTGCCAGCTGATCATCTTGCCGCCGCGAAAGGCCTGGGTGCGGCCGACGCCGTCGAACGTCGGGCGTTCGACGCCGAGCGCCGGGGCGAAGCCGGCGCCTCCGAGCTCGAGCCACTTCGTGCGGATTGCGCCGACGACCTCGGTCATGATCGATCACTGCTCCCTCTGGGGTCGGGTGTGGCCGCCGCGTGGCGAGCCGCTCCTAAGACCCCGTGACCGGGTGCCCTGATACGTCGTCGCCTCCGCTGTGCTCCACCCGTGCCAGCTCAGCCCGCAGGTCGACCACGGTCCGCTCGAGCCGATCGGAGGCGCGCTCGAGCGCGTCGATCCACTCATGCGCCTGCGCAGCGCCATCGCTGTCGGATCCGTTCTCCGGCCAGACCTCCATCAACCGGTCCGCTAGGTCGGCGATCTCGATGCCGGTCATCCTGTCGAATCCGAGCACGCGCTCACGGCGACGGGGCACTGCCACCTCCTGATCGGCGCTGACGCGGGACTGGCGCGGCGAACCCTACGGCCTGTCGCCGCGGACGTCCTCCAGATCGACTTCAGCCCTTGGATCGATACAGGCGCGCCGTCAACGGCGCGAACACGGCGGCGATCACCGCGCCGATCACCAGCACGGTGAGGATGTCCCCGCTCGACGCCGTCCCCTCCATCAGCCCGCGCGACGCCGTCGCGAGGAGCGAGATCGGGTTGACGTCCACGAACGCCTTCAGCGCGTCCGGAAGCGTGTCCGGCTTGACGAAGACGTTGCTGAGGAAGGTCAGCGGAAAGATCGTCATGAAGCCCGCGTTCATGACGGCGCTCGGCGAGCGCAGCAGCAGGCCGAGCGTCGAGAAGACCCACGACAGGCAGAACGAGAAGACGATCACGAGAGCCAGTGCTGCAAGCACGCCGCCGACGCCCGCGGCCGGGCGGTACCCGAGCGCGACGCCCAGGAGGATGATCACGCTGCCGCCGAGCAGGTAGCGCACGGCGTCTCCCAGCAGGGCTCCGACCAGCGGCGCGGACGCCCAGATCGGCAGCGACCGGAAGCGGTCGACGACGCCCTTGGTCAGGTCCGTGTTCAGCGCGACGCCGGAGTAGACGGTCGTGAACAGCACGGACATCACGAGCATCCCCGGCAGGATGTAATCGAGGTACTCGGCCGTCGATCCTTCGACGGCGCCGCCGAACAGGTAGGTGAACATCAGGACGAACATCACCGGGGTGATCGTCACGTCGAGCAGCTGCTCGGGGACGTGCTTGACCTTCAGCATCCCGCGCCAGCCGAACGTCAGCGCCGCCGACAGCGCGCTCGGGCGCGAAGGGCGCGCGGTGGACGACAGCGCCTTGCGAAGCAGCTCGGCCTCGCGCGAGACCGGCGCCTGCGCGGTGGAATCGGTGGTGCTCATGCCGCCTGCTCCTTGTGATCGTCGGTCGCCTCTTCGGCGGGGTGCCCCGTCAGCGCGAGAAAGACCTCGTCGAGGCTCGGCTGGCCGAGCGAGAAGTCGGCGAGCCCGACGCCGGACCGTGAGAGCTCGGCGACGGCCTCCGCCGCGCGGTCGCCGTCGGGGCACGGCACGGACAGTGCCGCCGGATCGGTCTCGTCCTTGCCGCCGTCGAGCACGCCCGCAAGGACGCGCTGCGCGAGCGGGCGCTGCGACGGGTCGAGCAGCCGCACGTGCAGCGTGCCCGACCCGATCGAGGCCTTGAGCTGGGTCGGCGTCCCCTCGGCGATGACCCGTCCGCGGTCGATCACCGCGATCCCGTCGGCGAGCTGGTCGGCCTCGTCGAGGTACTGCGTGCAGAGCAGGATCGTCGTGCCCTCGCCGACGAGCGAGCGGACGATGTCCCAGACCTGGTTTCGCGAGCGCGGATCCAGGCCGGTCGTCGGCTCGTCGAGGAACATCAGCCGCGGGGTGACGACGATGCTTGCCGCGATGTCCAGCCGGCGGCGCATGCCGCCGGAGTAGTTCTTCACGAGCCGGCCGGCCGCCTCGGCGAGCCCGAATGCCTCGAGCAGCTCGCTCGCGCGCTCCTTGACCGCGCCGCGCTTGAGGCCGAGCAGGCGGCCGAGCAGGATCAGGTTCTCGCGCCCCGTAAGGTCCTCGTCGACGGAGGCGAGCTGCCCGGTGAGCGACACCAGCCCGCGCACCGCGTCGGCCTCCGCGACGATGTCGTGCCCGAACACGCGCGCGGAGCCCGCGTCGGGACGCAGCAGCGTCGCGAGCATGCGGATCGTGGTCGTCTTGCCCGCGCCGTTGGGGCCGAGCACGCCGTAGACGGTGCCGGTGCGCACCGCCAGGTCGACGCCGTCAACCGCGCGAACGTCGCCGAACAGCTTGACGAGCCCCTCGGCCTCGATCGCAAGCTCCGTGTTCGCTGTCATCCCGCCTTCCTTCCTCGTGACGTGTCCATCCTCACCCATCAGACCGGCGCCCGGGGAGAAACTCATCGCAGGCCGTGCGCGGCCTGCACGCGGGGACGCCTCAGTCGCTGATCGAGCGCAGGTCGCCGGGCACGTCGACGGCGTGCTGCTGCAGCGCCTCGAGCGGCACGAGGTCCAGCGCCCGCTCGTGAGTCGAGGCCAGCACCACGTACGCCGCGGCGCCGTCCTGGTGCGCGCGCAGCCAGTTTGCCGCCGTCACGCACCAGCGGTCGCCCGGGACGAGACCGGGAAAGCCGTACAGCGCCATCGGCGTGCTGAGGTCGTTGCCGATCTGGCGCTGGTGCTCGAGGAACTGCTCGGTCACGACCGCGCAGATCGTGTGGCTGCCGAGATCCTCCGGACCCGTGCTGCAGCAGCCGTCGCGGTAGAAGCCGGTCAGCGGGTCGGTGCCGCAGGACTGCAGCGGCTCGCCGAGGACGTTGCGATCGGGCACGGTCGCAGTATTGCCGAGATCAGCCTGTGGCGGAGCGGGGCCGGCAGCCGCGGGCGACGACGACGGTGAACGGCCCGCTGACCACCGCCCGTGCGCCCGCGGGGGGTTTGTTCGTCTCCCGGCTGACGCCATCCGCACGTCCGAAGCGCCGTTCGAACTTCTCGGCACCGCCGAACGAGAGTCCGCCGTCGATGTAGACCGCCACGCCGCCCGGGCGTGGGTCCTCCGCCCGCGAGCGCACCTCGCGGGGGCCGGTGTCGAGCATCCAGCGCGCGTCGGGCACGAGCCGGTAGGTCGGAAACGTCAGCGGCCCGCAGCGCATGCCCGCGCGGACCGCCGGCGCGGCGAGCAGCGTGCGCAGTTGCGCGTGCGTGGCCTCGATGAAGCGCAGCTCGTCGGCGAGCCGCCCGAAGCTCGCCGCCTTGAATGCGAGGAACGCGACGCCAAGCACGAGCGCGCCCGCCGCGGCCGCGCGCCAGCGCGTGCGCCACGGCCCCGGCTCGAGCGTCGTGAAGCCGAGCGCGGCGTAGCCCGCGAGCACGCACAGCGCCACCGCGGGCACCGTCAGATAGCGCTGCAGGATCGACAGCCCGGCGAACCCCGTGGCCACGAACGTCAGCGCGCCCGCGCCCAGCAGCGCGAGCGGCACCGCCATCCGCGCGACGCCGAAGCGGCGCACCGCCAGAACCAGCCCGATCACACCGGCGAGCGCGACCGGCGGGCGGGCGACGACGGCGAGAAACGTGACGAACGCCTCCGGTACGCGCTCGATCCCGCGCTCGCGCCCGAGCCGTGCCGCCAGGTCGTTCGTCGCGTGCAGGCTGTGCAGCGGGTCGCCGGTCACGAGCCCGTCGACGAGCGCCCACAGCAGCGGCGCGAGCACGACGAGCGCGAGCAGCCCCAGCCGCTGCCTCGTGTCGCGCCCCGCCAGGCACCACAGCCAGTACAGCCCCGCCAGCACCCATGCCTCGGGGCGCAGCAGTCCGGCCGTCGCCAGCAGCGCCATCGGCACCGGCCCGCGCCGCGGCCGCGCCGCCTCGAGCGCCGCCGCCCACACGACGAGCGCGAGAAACGGCACGTCGACGAAGGCGCGCACCGCGTACAGCACAAACGCAAAGCTCGAGCCGACGAAGAGGGCGCCGAGGACGGCCGGCGCGACGCCGAACAGCTCGCGGCCGAGCGCGTACGCGCCGGCGGTCAGGGCGACGAGGCCCAGCACCGTCACGAGCACGAGCAGGCGATCGGCGCCGTCGCCGGCGAGCGACAGCAGCGACGCGAGCGCGAGGTACAGCGGGTGCTCGGTCGGGGCGGCGAAGGTCTCGAAGCCGGGTGCGGCGCCGTGCAACAGGTCGCGACCCCACAGGAGGTGGTGGTAGGCGTCGTAGTCCGGATAGGTCGGCACGAGCGCCCACGCCACGACCGCCGCCAGCGCCAGCGCGGCGAACGCCGCAAGCTCGCGACGCTCGAAGCTCACAGCGCCGCGGTGGCGAGCTCGGCTCCGGGCTCCTGCGCGTGCGCCTCGGGCGGCGCCGGGCGCAGCGCGGCGCCGACCGCCAGCAGCGCCCAGGCCAGCGGGTCCTCGAGAAACGCCGCGTACAGCAGCGTGTGCACGACGAGCGCCACGAACGCGGCCGCGACCGCCGCACGCGCGATCGAGGCGCGTGCGCCGCGCACGAGCCCGCCGATCGCGACGATCACGAGCGCGAGGTACAGCGCCAGGCCGACGATGCCCTGCTCGGCCGCAACCGTGATCGGGATCGTGTGCGAGGCGGCCGAGGCGCGCGCGTCCGACGTCTTCTCCTGACGGCGGTACTCGCGACGAAACGCGCCCGCGCCCCAGCCGGTCAGCGGGCGCTCGCGGGCAAGGTCGAGGCCGCCGGCGACGAGCGTCGAGCGCCCGCTCGTGACCTGGTCGGCGGACTGGTCGACGCCGACGGTCCCCGGCGCCGCCAGCACCACGACCGCGCCCGCGAGCGCGAAGGCCCCCACGACGAGCGCCGCCCGCTTCGCACCCCAGCGCAAGGCGCCCAGCACGGCAAGGCCGGCGAGCAGCGCGGTGAACGACGACTGCGACAGCGTCATCACGAGCCCCGCCCACAGCAGCGCGAGCGTGACGGCGCAGCCCACGGCGACGAGGGCGCGCCGGCTCCACAGCAGCACGGCCGCGAGCGACAGCATGACCGTCGCCAGAAAGCGGCCGTAGATGTTCGGGTCGAAGAACAGCGAGTTGACGCGAAAGTAGGACTCAAACTGGTTGGAGCTGATGACCTTCGGGTTCCACAGCAGCTCGCGGCGCGCGAACTCGACGAAGCCGATCCCGACGAACGCGACGGCGAGCACGACGAGCACGACGAGCGTGCGCCCGGCCAGCCGCGGCGTCCACTCCACGCGCGTCAGCAGCGCGAACAGCAGCGCAAACGGGACATAGAAGAAGATGACCTGCGACAGCGCCTTGTCGAAGTCCGACGAGTAGGCGGCCTGCGCGGCGTACAGCACGACCGTCGCCGCGAGCAGCCACTCGAGCAGGCGCGAGCGGTGCGCCGGCTGTTCGTCGTCGTCGTCGAGGCCCGGCACGGCCCGCAGCCGCGGGATCGCGTACGCCAGGGCCCCCGCGGCGATCACGAGGTACAGCGGCAGCAGCAGGTTGGCCGTCTCGCCGCCCGATTCGATCGGCACGCGAAACGGCAGCGCGACCGCCGCCGCGAGCACGAGCAGCTGCGGCGCGCGATGGAACGCGTAGGCGCCGACTGCCAGCGCAAGCAGCCCGGCGCCCGCGGCGCCGAGCGCCAGCAGCGGCCGGTCGCGCAGCGCCTGCAGCTGCGGCGTCGACCAGATGCTCGCGACGAGCAGGACCGGCGTCAGCACGAGCGCCGCGAGCATCGCGGCGCTGCGCGCGCGGTCCGAGCGCGCGAGCAGCACGACCGCCGCCAGCAGCGCCGCGACGACGACGCCGCCCGTCTGGGCGAGGTCGCCGAGCGTCGACACGGCGGCGATCATGGGCGTGCGAGCAGCGTCCATACGCGCTCCATGAAACCGTCGAGCGCGGCGTTCGTCTTGAGGCTCGCGGCGAAGTCGGGCAGGCCGGGCCTGATGACGAGCCCCTTGCCCAGGCGCGAGGCGACGATGACCTGGCGGCGCCCGTCCTGCGTCGCCGCGGCCGCCGCGACGGCCCGCGTCCCGCCGCGCACGTCGATCGTCTGCTCGTAGGCACCGACGTCGGGGAACTGGCCGGCCGTGCCGGCGAACAGCTGGATGTCGTCGACGATGTTGACGAGCGAGACCGGCGTCTGTGGTCGCGCGATCGGCCGCAGCCGCGCGCCGAACAGGTCGCGGGCGGTCGGCGCCGTCGGATCGATCGCGCGGCCGCGGGGCGTCAGCGTCACGGTGCTGCGCAGCGAGCGCGTGCCGACCGACAGCAGATTGCCGCCGCCGCGCACGAAACTGCGCAACGCGCGTGCCGTGCGGCCGGCGAGCCAGCGGGTGTCGCCGGCGAGGATCAGCCCGCGGTGCCCCCTGAGCGTCGGACCCTCCCCGCGTGCCAGCGCGACGTCGGTCGTCAGGTCGTAGCGGTGGCGCTCGCGGTCCAGCCAGGCCAGCAGCAGCGCCTCGTGGCGCGGCAGCCCATCGGGCAGGCCGCTCTTGACGAACGGCCGCCCGATGCGCACCGGCAGGCCGGCCTCGAGCGTGTTGGGCCGGCCGTCGCCATCGTCGTCGACGGGGTTCAGGCCCTGCCACGTCGTCGTGGGCAGGACGACGAGCACGTTGCGCGAGCTCTCGGACTGCACGACGACCGGTGCCGCCACCTTGCGCGAGCGCGTGCGCACCTCGAAGAGGTACATGCCGGACTTGCCGCCCGGCGCGCGGAAGTGCACGACGCGCGAGCGCGTGCCGTTGCCGCGCTTGCGGATGTCGCGCTCGCCGATGCGGCGCAGCGTCCACCGGAAGCGCTTGCCGCCGGAGTCCACGGCGACCGCGACGGGCTGGCCGGAGATGACCGGCTGCGACGGCGGCTGCGCGGCGAGGTAGCGCACGGTGATGCCGCCCCGCCCGGCGAACGTGCGGCGAAACGCCGGGCGCGGCGGGATCGCCACCGACGAGCCGACGTTGCCGGCCTGATCGCGCGCGCGGATGACGACGACGTACGTCCCGGCCGCGACGCGGCGACCGCCGGCGCGGCCGTTCCACTCCCAGCGGTCGTCGCCGGCGGCGAGCTTGATCGGCTTGTCGAACACCGGTCGCGCGGGCGTGACGTCGGTGCGGTAGACGAGCACCTCCCTGCGGCGCTGCGGCGCCTGGAAGCTCACGCGCGCCGGATCGCCGTCGGGCCGCGGCAGCAGCTCCGGACGCGGCACCTTGTCCTGCTGCGGCCCGATCGAGGTGACGCGCACGCGCGGCGGCTCGGTGTCCTTGACGACGTTGCGCGGCAGGATGATCGCGCGGCCCTCGCGGCGCAGGTTCAGGCGAATGCGGTAGGTCCCGTCGGGCGCCATGCGCCCGTCGGCGAGGCGGCCGTCCCAGACCAGCCGGATCCGCTGCCCCGCGGGGGTGCGCCGATCGGAGGCGAGCACCCTGACGCGGTCGTCGCCGCGGTCGACGACCGTCGCCGTGACGTCGTCGCTGCGCTTGAGAAAGAACGAGATGCGGGCGCGATCGAAGCGCCCGTCGCTGTTGGGCGAGAAGAACCCGAAGGCCTTCAGATCCTGGACGCGCGGCGGCTGGCTCTTGAGCTCCTGCGCGGCGAAGAAGGCGGCGAACGTCGCGCAGACGAGCAGCGCGAACGCGATCCGCGCCGCCGCGCTCACGTGATGCTCGGAGCGGCGATTTGCGGCCTGCTAACCGGTGTCGCTCTTGTCGCTGCCGACGAGTACGACGACCTTGGCCTCGGGGTTGGCCGCGATCGTGGTGTTCGTGTCGATCGGTTGCACGGCGGTGCTGGGAACCTTCATGATCTGGGCGACCGCGCGCGCGGCGCGCTCGTTGCCCGAGGAGTAGGAGACCGTCGTCGCGGCGATCTGCTGGTCGGCGTTGGTCTCCGTGGCGAGGATCGTGAAGCCGTTCTTCTCGATCGTGCGCGCGACCGCGCTCGCCAGGCCGGTCTGCGTCGTGCCGTTGAGCACGGCGACGGGCGTCGCGGCACGTTCGGCCTTCGTCAGCGAGGAGGCCGGCGTGGGCGGGGGCGGCGCGGCGGCCGGCGGGGGCGAGACGTCTCCGACCGCGTTGCCGGCAGGCGGATCGTCGCTTCCGCCGCCGATCGGCAGCACGAACATGAGCAGGACGCCGACGGCGATCACCGCGGCGAGACCGCCGATGACCAAGCCGATCTTGCCGCCGGAGCGCTCTCGATCGTCGTCCTCGAGCGGCGCGGGAGGCGCTGCCGCGCGCGCCGATCGCGACGGGGGCTCGGGCAGCGCCGTGGGGCGGGCGGCATCGGACTCATGCGTGTCCTGCCCTCCGGCGCCGTTGGCATGGACCGGGCTGCGCGCCGGCGCGCCGGCCTGGCGTGCCGCGGCCACCGCACCGGCCGTCGCGGGGGTCATGCCGGGCACGGCCGGGCTCGGCGGCGCCTGCGGCGCGGGAGCCGCAGTCGCGGGCGCGCCGGGGGCGGGCGAACCGGGCGCGGGCGGCGCCGGCTGGCCGGGGGTCGCGCCCGGGGCGCCGGCCGGCGCGGGCGTCGCGCCGCCCGGCTTCGCGGGCGCGGCGGGAGCCGCCGCCGCGGGCGCGCCGGCGGCGGTCGCGGGACGGGCGAGCGAGCCGGGCGGCGCAAGGGCCGGGGCGCCGGGCGCCGCGCCGGGCGGCTGGAACTTCTCCATGACCGTCGCGGCGGCCGCCTTGCGCGCCGCGTCTGCGGAGCGAGCGGCGGGCGTCTGCGGGCTCGCGGGCTGCGCCACGGCGACGGGCTGGGCGACGGGCTGCGGGGTCGCCCGGCGCTGCGCGTCGGCCTGCACGCGCTGCGCGAGCTCGGCATCGCGCTCGGGCGAGCGGCCCGCCCATTCGCGCAGCCGCTTGACCTCCCGCGCCTGCGCGAAGTAGAGCAGCGACAGCACTCCGAGGCCGACGATCGCGGCGTAGCCGAGGTACGCGCCGAAGCGCTCGATCTGATCTCCGAGCGCGACCGCGCCTAGTAGCAAGTCGTTCACGACCGCAGGATCCTAGTGGTTGGGCCGGTGGTGCCGGGTGCCGTCGGGAGGGCACCGGCGCCGTCGGGCAGGGACGTCGTCCAGCCGTCGGGAACGGCCGCGAGGTCGGACACCTTCGCCGCGAGGCCGGCGGCGTCGCCCTCGAGCACGAGCAGCCCGATCTGGTCGAACATGTCGTCGACGGCCTGCGGCGCGCGGTGCTCGCGCTCGGCTCGCAGGATCTTCTCGGCCGGGGTCGGCTGCGGGCGCTCGTAGGTGTTGAAGAGCTCCTCGTGGAGCTTCTCGCCGGGGCGCCGGCCGATGATCTCGATGTCGATGTCGCGCTCGGGATCGAGGCCGGAGAGCTCGATCATCGTGCGCGCGAGGTCGTAGATCCGGACGGGCTCGCCCATCTCCAGGACGTACACCTCGCCGCCGGGCGCGCGCTCGTTCGCAGGGCCCTGCGTCCGTGTCAGCCCGCAGGCGCGGATGATCAGCTGGACCGCCTCGGGGATCGTCATGAAGTAGCGCGTCATGCGCTCGTCGGTGACCGTCACCGGGCCGCCGAGCGCGATCTGGCGGCGGAAGATCGGCACGACCGACCCCGACGAGCCGAGCACGTTGCCAAAGCGCACGGCGCAGTAGCGCGTCGCCGCAAAGCGCGCCTGCTCGGCCTCCATCGCGAACTCCGCGAGCGCCTTCGACGCGCCCATGACCGTGGCCGGCGCGACGGCCTTGTCGGTCGACACGAGCAAGAACGCCTTGACGCCGACCTGCCCGGCGATGCGCGCCATCAGCCGGGTGGCGAGCGCGTTGTTGCGCACGGCCTCGACCGGGTTCTGCTCCATCAAGCCGACGTGCTTGTAGGCCGCGGCATGGAAGACGACCGTCGGGCGGAAGGTCTCGAAGATCTCGCGCATGCGCTCCTCCTCCTTGCAGTCCGCGAGGACCGCGTCGAAGGTCGAGGGATGCACGTGACGGTCGTGCTCGAGCTCGCGCTGGATCGTGAAGAGGTTGTCCTCGGCGTGGTCGAGCAGCACGAGCCGGCGCGGCGCGACGCGCGCGATCTGGCGCGAGAGCTCCTTGCCGATCGAGCCGCCCGCGCCGGTCACCAGCACGACCTCGCCGCTGAGATACGCCCCGACGCGGTCGAGCTCCATGCGCACCGGCTCGCGCCCGAGGATGTCCTCGACCTGCACGTCGCGCACCTGCTTGACGAAGTTGCCGCCGGTCTGCAGCAGTTCGAAGACCGTCGGCAGCGTGCGAACCGGGATGCCGCGCTCGCGGCAGGCGCGCACGACGTTCGCACGCACGACGCCCGGAGCCGACGGGATCGCGATCGTGACCTCGTCGGGCTCGGCCTCGTCGAGGATGCGCCTGAGGTCGGCCGTCGTGCCCAGCACCTTGACGCCGTCGATGCGCAGTCGGCGCTTGGTCGGGTCGTCGTCGACGAAGCCGACCGGCTTGAGGCCGAGCTCGGGGTTGCGCAGGATCTCGCGCAGGACCAGCCGGCCGCCGTCGCCGGCGCCGACGATCATCACGCCGCGCGCGCCCTTGCGCGCGCGAAAGCCGCTCAAGGGGCGCTCGTAGACCGAGCGCGCCGCAAAGCGCGTGCCGCCGATGAAGGCGAGCGTCAGCAGCAGGTACAGCGCGATCACGCCCGCGGGCGCCGTCACGGGCGTCTCGCCGACGGCCGACGGGCGGGTGACCGGCTTGGCGAGCGCGATGTAGCCGGGCAGCAGCAGCGTCGCGATGACGCCCGCCTGCAGGATCCGCAGGTAGTCGCGCTGGCCCACGTAGCGCCACCACTTCTGATAGAGCCCAAAGGCGCCAAAGACGATGATCGAGCCCGCCGCGACGGGGATCAGGGTCGCCGCAAAGAGGTCGTGGTAGCGGTCCGGAACCGCCGACGGCCCGTCGAACCGCAGCCTGTAGGCGAGCCAGTACGCGAGCGCGACCAGTGCCCCGTCGACCGCGATCTGGGGAAACGAATGGCGGTGGAGGGGAAAGGCCGCGGAGCGGATCCGTCGGCGCATCGACGCCGATTGTACGGGCGGCGGCGACGGTACGGGGCTGAGTGGTCGATTGCACGGCCGGCGGTGCCGGTCGTGCGACGGACCGTCTACACCTCGTCGTGCTTGCCGATCGCAGCCTCGAGATCGTCCGCGGCTTCCCGTTCGTCGCCGCCGCGACGTGCCTCGAGCATCGCCGCGGCGATCGCGTCGAGCTTGTACTGGATGGCCGCCTCGGAGCGGCGCTCGGCGTTCTTCAGCAGCGCGACGATGATCAGCGCGGCGGCGGCCAGCGATTCGCCGAGAAAGCTGCGCGTGCTCGTCGGCCACGGCAGCACGTAGGACATCCCCCAGAGCAGGACGAGGGCGCTGCAGGCCCAGAAGAATGGCGGCGACGAGGTGAAGTTCGAGGCGCTCTCGGCGGCGCGATCGAAGCGCGAGCGGCCCTCGCCGCCGCGCTCGATGGGGTGCTTGACGGCCACGACGGGGGGGCTACCCGCCCGGGGCGCCACGCGACACGAAGTCCACGCGACCGTTGCCCCAGTCGTCGAACGCCTGGCCGTCGACCTGGTCGTAGTTGACGATCACCGCGGTGTAGGTGCCGCGCCGGCGGTCGTGGAGCACGGCGTCCTCGCTGTTGTCACCGAACACCGCCGACTGCGCGACCGCGTTGCCGTCCGCGTCGTAGATGTAGACGTCCCAGTCGGTGTCCGGGTCGGTCCAGTCGATGTGGACCGTGAAGCGGGCGTTGTCGGCCTCGGGCATGCCGGCGACCTCGAACTGGACCTCCTCGTGCGCCCCGGCCCCCGGGTCGCCGGTCGGAGGCAGTACTCAGACGACCCCAGAACGACGACCGCCCCTGAGAAGGCGGCGGTGCCGGGCCGGTTACCAAGCGGCCCGGTGACTCCGGTGATCGACCGCACGATGCCGCTGGCCGACGCGCGCGAGGGCTTCGCCGCGATGGCCGCCGGCGACCTCTTCTGCAAGGTGGTCTTCACGATGTGAGCGCGGGCGGCGTGTGCCCGGATCCACCCATGAGGTGGATCGGAGCACTCGCCGCAGCGCGAACGCGGGTCAGCCCGCGCGCACGGTCCGCGAGGAGGCGGTCCGCAGCCCGAGCACGTCGTTGCCGAGGAAGCGGACTGTTACCTTCAGCCGTCCGCTGCGGCCGAGCCGCGCCCTGCTGCTGAACGAGACGGTGGAGCTGTAGCTGCAGTCCCGCTTCAGCGTCACCCGGCGCGTGGAGATCGTCCGGGAGCCGACCTTCACCTGGGTCGAGACGACGCCCTTTCCGCAGCCTTGCGCCGCGGTCACACCCGCGGGGAGGCCGAGGCGACCGCGCCCCGTGAAGCGGTACGGAGCCTTGCGGTCACGCGCGGGCGAGACGCTCGCCGACAGCGACGTCGGGGTGAAGCGGGCGACGTTGACCGACCGGGCGGCGCTGGCCGTCTGGCCGCTGCCGTCCGTCGCCACCGCGAACAGCGTGGTCCGGCCGACGTCCGCGCCGGTGGGCGAGAACGTGCAGGAGTACGGCGCGGTCGTGTCGCTGCAGACGAGCCGTGAGCCGTTGAACAGCTCGACCTTCGCGACGCCGCGATCGTCGGCCGCGGCGAGGTTGACCGCCGTCGCACCCGTGATGATCGCGCCCTCTGCAAGGCTCGTGAAGGCGACCGTCGGCGGGCGGTCATCGCCGTCGGCCGCGAGCCGGAGTGAGACGCGGCGCTGGGCCGAGACCGTCGTGCGGCCCGAGCCGTCGGTGGCCACCGCGTCGACGAGGTAGCTCCCCGAGGGCAGCCCCGCCGTGTCGACCGTGACGCTGTAGGCCGCGCCCGGGGCGCCGAACGGGGAGCCGGTGGGTGCGGTGTCGGTGCCGACCGGAAGCCCGTTGAGCCGGAAGGTCACCGAGGCGATGCCGCGGGCGTCGAAGGCCGTCGCCGCGAACGTCACCGTGCCGTCGAGGCTCGCGTCCGCCGCCGGAGCGGTGAGCGCGACGGCGGGGTCGATCGCGTCGGCATTGCGGTAGACGAACGCTCCGCGTCCGCCGCTGTACTGCACGAAGCCGCGCGAGAGCGACGGCTGCCCGACGCCGGTGTTGGCGAGGGCGGTCGCCCCGGCGTCGGCGGTGAAGTCGGCGGCGCCGACCCGCTTGCCGTCGCTGAGGCGCAGGGCGAACTGCTCGGCCTGGTCGTTGGTGACGTAGACGAAGTCGCCCGAGCCGGCCGCCGTCGTCTGCTGGAAGCCTGTGGAGCCGCCCGCGAGGTCGTCCTCCTTGTCGAACTGACCGGCGCGGCTGAGATCGGCCGTGGTCAGCAAGTACAGGTTGTTCGACGTCGTCAGAAAGACCTTGGCCTCGGCGACGTCCGCCTCGGCCTCCTGGTCGGTGGCCAGCGCCGGTGCCGGGTCGCCGGGGAGGGGCAGGCTCATCTGCTGGACGGTGAGCGCGGAGGCGTTACCCGCGATCTTGTAGGTCGTGGTCGTCGTTCCGGTGTCCGCGGCGACGTAGACGACCGGCGCCGACGTCAGAGCGTTGCCCACGGCCGGATTGGGGGTCATCCCGCTCGGCTGGACGGGGACCGACGGCGTCTGGGTCGGCCCGCCGAGGACGACGGCCGGGCCCGCCGCGAGGGCTCCCGCGGTGAAGGTCGAGATGCCCGTGTTGGTGCCGACGGCGACGTGCGCCACCGGGGTACCCATCGCGTTCTTGAGGAACATGAGCGTCGGGCTGGCGAGAGGCGTCGCGTCGATGTCGGCGACGGTGCGAGTGGCCGCCGCGCCGTTGATCGTCGCTGCCCGCGTGGACGCGTTGCCGGTGACCGCGACGCGGAAGAGCGCCTGGGTTGCGCCGTTGGACGCCACGAAGAACAGGACGCGGTTGCCGGTCTCGTCGGCGGGGGTGGCCGCGTCGTCGACCGCCGGGCCGGTGGCCAGCAGCGAAGACTGGATCGTGAACCCATCCGTGCCCCCCACGTCGATCTGCTGCACGAGGTCGCCCGTGGCCTCGTCGAACTGCGCGATCTCGATGTCCGCCGCGCCCGTGGCGGTGTCGTCGTCGTTGTGGGCGACGAACAGTTGCCCGAGGCCCGTGGCGCCCGACGTGTCGGCGAAGCTGACGCTCGAGCCGTTCTCACCCGGAGTGGTGCTGCGCGTGCCGAAGGCATCGGCGTCGGCGCTGACGCTGACGCCGCCCGCGGGGCCGACGGGCGCGCCGTCGAGCAGGCGGCGGATCTGCACCCGGCCGTCACGAGTGCCGTAGGCGAAGCGCGCGGCCGTCGCCGCCGCCGTGGGTGGTCCGGTCGTAGTGACGATGGAGGTCTTGACGAACTGCTCCGCCGTGGCGTCCTTCTTGTAGAGGAACCGCACCGGAGCGCCGCCCTCATCGACGGGCTGGTAGCCCGAGCGCCCGTTGTCACCGCCGAAGAACGGCCAGTGCACCGCCTGCGCCGAGGGCGTCGCCGTCAACGCGACGGCCGT
>Ga0136633_1000464_pt1 | contig 31052 bp, 27 predicted proteins | sample AntDrymeUQ832206_2_FD_105494 | JGI IMG/M metagenome (GOLD analysis project Ga0136633, IMG submission 105494) | Polar desert sand microbial communities from Dry Valleys, Antarctica - metaG UQ83 (22.06) | ecosystem: Environmental > Terrestrial > Soil > Desert | place: Antarctica: Dry Valley... | reverse complement strand
GTCCCTCAACCGACATCACGATGGAGCTTCTCGCTCAGTCGGTCGCCGCCGCGGCACGGCAGGAGCGTCGGCGCTTCATCTGGTGCAGACACTGTCGAACGAGTATCGGTCCGTCACAGCAGCACGATCGCTCTACGTGCATGGCTTGCGCCTCTGCCTACCAGGGCGTCCTCTACTGACTCAGGGAGCCCCGTTGCAGCCATTCGGTGTAGGTTCGCATCGCTGATGCTTCCTCGGGAAGCGGAGGCCGCGGCCGGGGGGTCTTGCAGGACGCCCGGCCACCCCATGCGGCGGCCCGGAGATGTGGCCGCAACGTCCTGACTATCGTGTCACTTCCGTGTGCTCACAACAGGCCGCGTGGATCCCAAGCGGGCAGCATCGCATCCGTCTGGGGATGCCCGCCCGACGCCGATCCGACCCATGTGTCGGAGGTTCCTGGAAGGATGCTCAGGTGCGCTGAAGTCGCGTGCCGCCGCCGACAACCCCGGCACGGTAGGTGCTCAGCGCGCGCAAACATCAAAGGGGTAGGCATGGCAATCAAGAAGTCCGACCTGTACAGCTCGCTGTGGCGATCTTGCGATGAACTGCGCGGGGGCATGGACGCGTCCCAGTACAAGGACTACATCCTGGTGCTGCTCTTCGTGAAGTACGTCTCTGACAAGGCCAAGTCGGACCCAGACAGCCTCATCACCGTCCCTGCCGGCGCAGGCTTCGACGACATGGCGACGCTTGCTGGTGACCCTGAGATCGGCGACAAGTTCAACAAGATCGTCGCGCGACTCGCCGAGGTCAACAAGCTCGAGAAGGTTATCGACGTCGCGGACTTCAATGACCCCGAGAAGCTCGGACGAGGTAAGGAGATGCAGGACAGGCTGTCAAAGCTCATCCGCATCTTCGCCGGGCTCGACTTCTCTAGCTCGAAGGCCAGCGGCGATGATCTGCTCGGTGACGCATACGAGTACCTGATGCGGCACTTCGCTACCGAGTCCGGAAAGAGCAAGGGCCAGTTTTATACGCCAGCAGAGGTCTCTCGTGTCCTCGCCAAGGTCATCGGGATTGGCCCCGAGACCCGCCAAGATCAGACCGCATACGACCCCACCTGTGGCTCTGGCTCCCTACTCCTAAAGCTCGCTGACGAGGCCCCGCGGGGTCTCACCCTCTACGGCCAAGAGAAGGACGGCCCGACGTGGGCTCTCTCGGTGATGAACATGGTTCTGCACGGTAACGCGACGGCGGAAGTCCTCAGCGGCGACACCATCACGAGTCCGCGATTCATCGAGAACGGCCAACTCAAGACCTTTGACTTCTGCGCGATGAACCCACCGTTCAGCTTGAAGTCGTGGAGTAACGGCCTTGAAAACGAATACGACCGCTTCGAGCTGGGGCGACCGCCGAAGAAAAACGGCGACTACGCGTTCCTCCTGCACGTACTGAAGTCCCTCAAAAGCACTGGCAAGGCTGCCGTGATCCTCCCGCACGGCGTGCTCTTCCGCGGCAACGCAGAAGGAGCCATCCGAAAGAATCTTCTGAGCCGCGGAGTGATAAAGGGCATTGTCGGCTTGCCGGCGAACCTCTTCTACGGGACGGGGATCCCCGCTTGTGTCATCGTGATCGACAAGGAGAACGCCCAGGCTCGCCGGGGCGTATTCATGATCAACGCATCAACGGGCTTCATGAAGGATGGAGCTAAGAACCGGCTCCGTAGCCAGGACATCCATAAGATCGTCGACGTCTTTACGAAGCAGACCGAGGTCGAAGGATACTCGCGGCTCGTACCCATCTCGGAGATTCTCGCGGAAGGCAACGAAGGCAACCTCAACATTCCGCGGTACATCAGCTCGACTACGCCGGTGGATGTGCAGGATCTGCAAGCCCACCTGAACGGCGGCATCCCTGATCGCGACCTAGATCTGCTGGAGGAGTACTGGTCTGCATTACCAGAGCTGCGAGGCCAACTGTTTGAGAGCAATCGTCCGGGATACGCAAGCTTGGCCATCGATCCAGCCAGTGTTCACGAAGTTGTCCTCAGTTCACCAGACTTTCACCGCTTCTCCGAAGCCGTTTCCGACGGTGTCGTCAACTGGTTCACGTCGAATAGACAGGTGCTCGCTGACATTGGCTCCGAGACGCGCCCGGCTGAGTTGGTAGCGGCCCTCGGCGAGGATCTGCTCGCCCGGTTTGCCTCTGTGCCGGTGCTTGATCAGTACGACGTGTACGAGAACTTGATGTCGTACTGGCACGACGTGATGCATGACGACGTATTCATGGTCATGAGCAGCGGCTGGGTGGAGGCTGCGAGGCCCAGACGGGCGCTGCAAGATGCGGAGCGCAAGTTGTCGGAGACTCCAGACCTGGTACTTGGCCCGAAGAAGACCGCCACGAAATACAAGATGGATCTGGTCCCGCCCGCGCTAGTAGAAGCGCGCTACTTCGCGGAGCAACGTAAGACTCTTGCCGAACTTGCCGCAGTTGCAGATGGCGCCACGTCGCGGCTCGCCGAATTTGCCGGGGAGCACGCGGTTGAGGACGGGCTACTTGCTGGAGCGATGGAGGACGAAAAGATCACGAAGGCCCAGGCGGCAAGCAGACTCAAGGAGGCTAAGGCGGAAGGAGAAGATGACGAGGAAGTCTCCGCCTTGCAGAGTGTCGTAAACCTCTTCGAGGCGGAGACGGCTGCGAAGAAGGCAGTCAAGGACGCACGGGCCTTGCTGGACGCGGCCGTGTTGCAGAAGTACGAGACATTCTCAGCCGATGATGTGCAGCGGCTGGTTCTAGATGACAAGTGGAACGCGACGATTTCGGGGCTGGTTTTACAAGAAGTGGACGCGTTGATGCGGACGCTGGTCTCCCGCATCTGTGTCCTCGGCGATCGCTATGGAGTCAAGCTCGAAGAACTTGTCTCGCAGACTACTAAGCATGACGAGATGGTGATGTCGCAGTTGCTTCAGATGGGTTTCTCATGAGCGGCCCTTTGCCAGCGGGCTGGGCGGCGGCCAACCTGGGGGACCTGGCGCACATCTATTCGGGGGGCACGCCATCGCGCTCCGTGCCTGCCTACTGGGGTGGGCCAATACCCTGGGTGACGACGACGGAAGTCGACTTTGGTCGAATCTCAAGTGTTAGGCAGAGCATCACGCATGCTGGACTACGGGCATCGGCAGCCAAGGTCGCTCCCGCTGGTTCCCTGCTGATTGCGATGTATGGGCAGGGCAAAACGCGGGGGAAGGTTGCAATTCTCGACATGCCTGCAGCAACAAACCAAGCATGCGCCGTGGTGGAGGTGGGGAGCAGCGTCGCCGCCGAGTACCTGTTTCATTTCCTGGCTTTCCAATACGAGAAAATTCGCGGCCTAAGCAATTCTGGGGGTCAGGAGAACCTCAGTGGAGCCATTGTGAAGAGCATCCGAATCAACTTTCCAACCGAGATCCGAGAGCAACAGCGCATCGCGGAGGCCCTCAACGGTGTGGACCACTTGATAGCCACGCTCCGGAAGCTTGTGGCAAAGAAGATGAGCATTCATGAGGGCATGCGCCATGCGTTGCTCACAGGGGCCGTGCGTCTACCTGGTCATACGGAGCCCTGGAGCCAGCGACGGCTCGGCGACCACGTGGAGTACCTCAAGACGGTGGCCCTTTCGAGGGCGCAACTCGACGCCACGTCCCCCCTGCGATACCTCCACTACGGGGACATTCACGGGTTGAGGACCATAGAGCTTGATGCGGCCACAAAGCAGATGCCCCGCGTCAGCAAGCTCCTGGCGGGCTCGGCGAGCACGCTGCAGGTAGGCGACCTGGTTTTTGCCGACGCTTCTGAGGACCCGGCTGGCGTTGGGAAGTCAGTAGAGATCTCCTCGGTCCCGATTGAAGGACTAGTACCGGGGCTGCACACGATCGCGGCTCGCTTCGACAAGAGGTATTTCGCCAATGGTTTCAAGGCCTACTTGCAGTTCAACCCCGCGTTTCGCGCCGCACTCTTGCGCCTGGCAGCAGGAACGAAGGTCCTTGCTACGACGCGCTCGTACATCTCGAGCATCTCGCTGGCTCTGCCCTGCGTGGAGGAACAAAGGGCAATAGCGTCGATCCTCCGGGATGCAGACAACGAGATTGAGCATCTCCAAGAGAGGCTTGTGAAGACCACTGCGGTCAAGCAGGCCATGATGCAGGAACTGCTCAGCGGGCAAACGCGCCTACCTGTCGAGGATTGTGTGGCATGAGCAACGTCGGACAGGTCGAACGCAAGGCGCAAGAGCGCATCGTCAAGCTTCTCCGCGAGCAGATGGGCTACAAGTACGCCGGGCATTGGGAGACGCGGGTAGGCAACGCCAACATCGAAGTTGCGTTCCTAGAGGCGAACCTTGCTTCGCGGGGATACTCCGCATCTGCCATCTCGAAGGCAATCGCGATACTCAAGAGCGACGCATCGCTCGGGGGTGGCCGGGACCTCATGCAGGCGAACCGAGAGGTCTACGGGCTGCTTCGCTACGGCGTCGATGTCAAAACTGAGGCCGGCGAGATCACCGAGAAGGTCGCACTCGTCGATTGGAAGCACCCCGAACTCAACGACTTCCATGTCGCCGAGGAGGTCACCATCAGCGCGCTGCACACCAAGCGCCCTGATCTCGTTCTCTACGTCAACGGCATCGCCTTGGTGACCATTGAGCTCAAACGCTCAAAGATCGCGGTCAGTGAGGGCATCCGGCAGAGCATCGGCAACCAGGACAAGGCCTTCATCCGTCCGTTCTTCACGACCGTGCAGTTGCTCTTCGCCGGCAACGACGTTGAGGGATTGCGCTACGCGCCTATCGACACCCCAGAGCGGTACTGGCTCTCTTGGCGTGAGCCCTCCGACATAGAGGAGCCACTCGATCGAGCCATCTCACAGCTGTGCAGGAAGGAACGACTGCTCGAAATCGTCCGCGACTTCATGGTCTTCGACCTTGGAGTGAAGAAGACCTGCCGGCACAACCAGTACTTCGGCGTCAAGGCATCCCAGGCGCGAGTGCTCAAGCGGGAGGGCGGCATTCTGTGGCACACCCAGGGGTCGGGAAAGTCCCTCACGATGGTCTGGCTCGCCAAGTGGCTCAAGGAGCGAGGCGCGCGCGTTCTCATCATCACGGACCGCACCGAGCTCGACAAGCAGATCTCGGACGTCTTCGCAGGGGTCGACGAGGCCGTGTATCGCACCAAGAGCGGCGCCGACCTCCTCAACAAGCTCAACACGCTCGACGAGTGGCTCATCTGCTCGCTCGTGCACAAGTTCCGCGGCTCTGACTCCGATCGCGACTCGGACGAGGCCACCAGCGACTTCCTCAAGGAGCTCCGCTCAAGCTTGCCGAAGGACTTCTCTGCCAAGGGTGACATCTTCGTCTTCGTCGATGAGGCACACCGGACGCAGTCCGGGAAGATGCACGACGCGATGAAGGAGCTCCTCCCCAACGCTATTTTCCTGGGCTTCACCGGGACGCCCCTGCTGAAGGTGGAACGCGCGACAAGCATTGAGACGTTCGGCAGCTTCATCCACACATACAAGTTCGACGAGGCCGTCGCTGACGGGGTCGTCCTCGATCTGCGCTACGAGGCCCGCAACATCGACCAAGACCTCACGTCCCAGAAGAAGATTGACCTCTGGTTCGACGCAAAGACCAAGGGCATGACCGACCTCTCCAAGGCCGAGCTCAAGAAGCGCTGGGGGACGGTCCAGAAGGTGACCAGTTCCGAGCCACGTTCCAAGCAGATCGTCGACGACATCCTCTTCGACATGGAGACCCGACCGCGTCTCTCCGATGGACGCGGCAACGCGATGCTCGTCGGCTCGAGCATCTACCAGGCCTGCAAGCTCTACGAGCTCTTCGTCCAGGCGGGCTTCAAGGGCAAGTGCGCCATCGTGACCTCGTACGCGCCACAAGCCGGCGATGTCTCCAAAGAGGACTCCGGCGCAGGAGCGACCGAGAAGCTGCGCCAGTACGAGATCTACCGGCAGATGCTCGCCGACCACTTCAGCGAGCCCGCTGACGTGGCCATGACGAAGGTCGAGAAGTTCGAGGAGCAAGTCAAGGACGCCTTCATCAAGCACCCCGGCCAGATGCGGCTTCTCATCGTTGTCGACAAGCTCCTCACTGGCTTCGACGCCCCGCCGGCCACGTACTTGTACATCGACAAGACGATGCAGGACCACGGCCTCTTCCAAGCCATCTGCCGCGTCAATCGCCTCGACGGCGATGACAAGGAGTACGGCTACATCGTCGACTACCAGGACCTGTTCAAGTCGCTCAAGACCGCCATCACCGACTACACCAGCGGCGCGCTCGACGGGTACGAGAAGAAGGACATCGAAGGTCTGCTCTCGGACCGGCTCGAGAAGGCGAAGGAACACCTAGACGCTGCGCTTGAGACCATCCGGGCAGTGTGCGAGCCGGTCGAGCCGCCCAAGAACACGCTCCAGTACCAGCAGTACTTCTGCACCAAGGTCGAGGCGGACGCCACTCAGCTCAAGGCCAACGAACCAAAGCGTGTCGACCTCTACAAGGCCATCGCCGCCGTCACCCGTGCCTATGGTGCCATCGCCAACGAGATGAACGCCGCCGGTTACAGCGATGCCGAAGCGGTCGCCATCAAGAAGGAGATCGAGCACTACGCCAACGTGCGCCAGGAAGTGAAGCTGGGGGCGGGGGAGGACGTCGACTTCAAGCAGTACGAGGCCGGAATGCGGCACCTGCTCGACACCTACATCAGCGCGAAGCCCTCGGAGGTCATCTCAGACTTCGAGGACGCAGGTCTCATCGACCTCATCGTCAAGCTCGGCGCCGGCGCGCTCGACAAGCTTCCCGCCGGCCTCCGCAAGAGCCCCGAAGCGGCAGCAGAGACCATCGCCAACAACGTCCGGCGGCTCATCGTCGATGAGTACGCGGTGAACCCCAAGTACTACGAGAAGATGTCAGAGCTCCTCGACGACATCCTCAAGCGAAAGCGCGAGCAGGGCCTGGAGTACCAGCAGTACCTCGCGGAGCTCCTCGACCTGGCCGGCAAAGTCGGCAAGCGCGAGTCCGACACCAAGTACCCCGAGTGGGCCACCACGCACGCCATCAAGGCCCTCGTGGACTTCTTCGGCGAGAACCCCAACATGGCGCTGGAGATGGACACCGCGATCAAGCTCAACAAGCACGAAGCTTGGGTGGGCCACAACATGCGCGAGAAGGCCCTCAAGACCGCCCTGCGCAAGAAGGCGCCCGATCTGGCGAATTTCGACGAGTTCTTCGATTTGGTGAAAGCTCAGGTTGAGTACCAGTAGCGGGTACCTGACTGTCCGCGGCATCAACGTCGATGTCGTCTTCAAGGACATCAAGAACCTGCACATCGGCGTGTATCCACCGCTGGGTCGGGTCCGTGTCGCTGCTCCGCTCAGCTTCGACGAGGAGCGTGTTCGCCTCGCGGTCATCCAGCGCTTTGCCTGGATCACTCGTCAGCGCAAGCAGCTCCTGGCGGCGGACCGTCAGTCGGAGCGAGAGGTAGTCACGGGAGAGTCGCACTACGTCTGGGGTGTGCGCCGGCTCCTCCGCGTCGTCGAGCGTCCAGGACGTTGCGCGGTGGCGGTCGAAGCACAGCGTCTCGTCATGCACGTGCCTGCCGGCACCAGCACTGAGCGTCGCCGAGCCGTTCTCGATGCCTGGCGCCGCGCGCAGCTCCGCGCTGCGGTACCGGATGTCATCGCGAAGTGGGAGCCCATCGTCGGGGCGGAGGTGTCGCGCTGGTCGATTCGCAAGATGCGCACCAAGTGGGGTTCATGCAGCCGCGAGAAGGGCCACATCAGTCTCAACCTTGAGCTCGCCAACAAGCACCCGTCACTGCTTGAGTACATCGTGGTCCATGAGATGGCGCACTTGCGGGTGCGAGGTCACGGCGAGGGCTTCACCCGCCTGATGGATGAGCTGCTGCCTGACTGGAGTGCTCGGCGCACCGCGCTGAACACCTCTGTCCTCGCCGCCGAGAACTGGCCGGCAGACAGCTGACCCTCGGTCAAACCGGGTGCGGGGGCAGTCGATACAGGGCTTTGACCCTCCGGCTACGAGCGCTGGCCCCTAGGCCAGAGCGCAGAAGCTCTCCAGCTCGTCGATCTGCTCGTCCGTGATCTTTCCTCGCAGGGGAGAGCACACGGGCCAGTTCGCCGTGAGATGCCCGTACTGGCCCGCCACGATTGGGCCGCCGATCCCGAGCTTCGCGGCCAGCAGCGTCAGTTCCTGACGGGTGGTCGCGGCCTTGATGAGCTGAATGGCGCCGGCGGGCAAGAGCATGTCGGTGGCGAAGGCATCTGCCTCCTTCTCAGCGGGGTCGGGGTGAAGGGCGCTCGCGCCCTTCTCTCCTTCCAGATCCAGGTACGTCGTTCTCCGCGGGTGCAGAACAAGGTGACCGATTTCGTGCAACAGGCTGAACCAGAAGATGTCTGGCTTTCTTTGCCTCTCGGTGATTCCGATGACTGGACGGTCCGCGCCGAGCCACCATGTAGCCGCGCAAACGCGGGTCTCAGGAACCTGCCTGACGAAGACAAGCACGACGCCCGCCTCAGCAAGAGCTGCCTGCGCGGCGAGGAATCCGTTGGGGACATCTAGGTTCGTCATCGCAGGGATGAGTGTTGCTCGCTTGCGAAGAACAGCGGGACGGAAGGGCCCGACATTGAAGGGTTCTGCGCTGCGCTCGACGAGTCGGAGCCAGAGGGCGGTGTTGTGTTCAGCGACGGTGAAGGCTTGGCTGCGTCTGAACGAGACACGTGGCTTGAGCCATGTTTGATCGAAGGCGTCGGGGCTGGCAACACCGAAGAACCTCAGCAGCTTCTCGACCGTGGTGAAGTCGTCGTCGCGCTCGGTCAGAATGCCAACGCGATTCAGCGTTGGAGTGTGAAAGCTCTTGGCCCAGGTCTGATACTCGGGAAGCTTGATCCGTTCGCGCGCCTCACTCTGTTGGCGCTCGTACTCGTCAGCGATGTTGGACCAAAATCGTGGGGGACAATCCAGCGCTCGCTCCAACAGCAACGCAACGTCCGGTGACACGGACACGGCCCGCTTGACCATCTGATTGATGTGCTTGGCCGTGAGTCCGGTCCGCTCTGCCAGCTCGGACTGCCGAATGCCCTTCTGCTCGAGCATCTGGGCAAGCATCAGCCCTGGGTGAAGGGCCCAATCCGGGTGAAGGGTGTTCGGCTGGCTCATCCGGCGAGCCTGAGGGCTGACAGGCCCTCGGCTTGGACGTCGAAGACTTCAAGCCGCGTGACCGTGGCCAGATGTTCGTGGGGTGCTCTGACTGCCTCGCCATCCTCCGTCTGGGCCAGAGCGAGGAGGCGGACGCCTCGTGACTCGAGGACAAGCAGGTTGAATGCTCCTCCGTTGACAGGGCTCATGAGGGTCACCATTCCGGTGGCCAGAGCCTCGGAAAGGGAAGGCACCGACATGCGAAGGACGGTGATGAGCATCTGGACATCGAGGACTGCGGCCGGCCAGATCTGCAAGAGCAGAACCGAAGAAGTCAGCAGTTCGGACAGCCCGGCGTCGGGAACTACGAGCAACATGGTCCCAGTCTTGCCGTTACAGCGGCAAGCGGCAAGCACCTCGGTCGTCAGAAATCGAGAAAGATCTATACTGCAATCGCGATTTTTAGGGTATAAATGACTGTGGGACCCATGGTGGGCCTGAACGTCAGCAGCCCTTCCGGGCTGGAAGGAGGACCCCATGCGGGCCCACATCTACACGGCAGGAACGGGTAAGGCAGTCACCCACGACGACATCGACGAGACCGCGTCGTTCGCGACCCTCGTCAACGTCGATGCGGCGGAGAAGGTGTTCCTCGTCGGTTCCGAGCAGGAGATCGACACCGAGGTCACGCTGCGGCAGGTCGGCGTGGGTGAGACGGCGCACTTCGTCGTTCACCGCTGCGAGAACGTCAACCTGCACGTCGGCTACACCGGGCGTGACCTTGACGAGAAGGCTCACGTCACAACGCTGGTGTCCAAGGTCCTGGACAAGACCGCGAAGCATCTCGGCATCTCGGACTCGGACGCGGCCGACCTCGTCTTCCGCATCTCGGGAACGAACGACGAGCTCGACGAGGCGGCACCCATCGGCAGCTACGTGGCCAACGGCACCTGTTCCCTGGTGCTCGACCTCGTGCACCTCGTCCGCTCGGCTGGCTGAACCATGGCTACCGCCGCTCTCGACCCCGGCAAGCGACTCTTCGAGCGACACCTGAAGACGCCCGGGTTCGAGAGCGGCGTCAGCAAGGGGCTCTGGCAGCACGTCAGCACAACGTGGCCGTACGCCATCTTCCTGGTCAGCGTCGGAGACGAGGATGAGATGGCCATTCGGCTACTGCTTGACGGATACCCGACCCTGGCCCCTGCAGGGCAGCCGTGGGACCTGGACGTTGATGCAGTTCTTCCGCTTTCCGCCTGGCCCACAGGCGGCCCGGAGCCGCAGGTCTTCCGCCCTGACTGGTCGCCCAGCAACGGAAACGGTCCGTACCTCGCCTGCGACCGCATCGCTCTCCAAGGTCATACCGACTGGCACGCCACGCCTCGCGCGTGGAACGCCGAGCGTGACCTCGCCTTCTACTTCCGCGAACTGCACCGCGAGCTTCGTCCGGCGCATCTGCCCGCCCGGGCCCAGGGGGCAGCATGACCCCGGCAATCAGCCTCGACCTCTCCTTGTGGAACTCTTTGCTCGACGAGTTGTCCGCGCGAGGAGAAGGCTGGCGCGAGTCGGCGGCCTTCCTGCTCGCGCCCAAGGATTCCTCCCCTTCCTTGACGGTTGCCGTCACCAGCGTGGCCTACCTCGACGACCTCGATGCCACCTGTCTCACAGGCGGCATCACTTTCAGTGCCGACGGACAGAGCAAGCTCAGTTCGCTCTGCCGCGAGCGAGGCCTCAAGGTCGTCGCCGACGTGCATACGCACCCTGGGACCTGGGTGTCCCAGAGCCACATCGACGCAGCCAGCCCGATGGTGGCCGTCCCAGGGCATCTCGCCATCATCGTGCCGCGCTACGCCCAGAACCGGCCGTGGATCGAGAAGTCTGGAGTGCACCTTTATCGGGGCGACGGCGAGTGGACCTCGGCGTTCGGTGTCCGGGTCCACGACCTGGTTGAACTTCGTGAGAGCGCCCACGCCCCCGAGGACGAAGCCGAGAGTGTCTGGCACCGTGTCGTGGCTCGCCTTCGCCGCCTCTTGAGAGAGGTGCGTCGTCGTGACTGACGAGGGTCCGTTCCGGGCCGACCGGTTCAACCGAACAGCACTCCTCTCGGTCTTGGACAACACAGCTTCAACGGTTGAGGAAGCCCTCGACAGGCATGCCCGCACCGGGGTGGTCATCGCTGCTGACGATGTGGCCTGCGCGAGCTATCTCGGCCAGGCAGCGCTGCTTTCGGCGGTGAGGACGGCAGTTCGTGCTTTCGGGAGCGTGTGGGTGTGCGTTCCGGAGGTGCTCCCCGATGTGCTGGGGGGACCAGATGTCGGGATGTCCCTGCGTGAGGCGCTGGTGACCCAGGGGGCCGCGCTCCACCTGCCCACCGACAGGGTTCAAGTGGGGGAGCGTCGACCAGTCATCCTGATCGGCGCCGCCACGGTGTCGCCCCCGGTAGCCCCCTCGGCCAAGGTCGAGCTGCGTGCCACCTGGTCGGGCTGGACGGCGACAGTCGCCCCTGCCCGCCAGCCGACGCCGAACTGCGACGAGGTCTGCGTCCTCGCGGCGATAGCCGCCGGAGCGCTCGCCGTGAGCGAGGCCTTTGGCCTTGTCGAAGACCGTCCTGGCTCGGACGCCGGGTACCGGACCGTCTCACTCGACCTCTTCGCGCCGCTGGGCGGGCAAGGGCAGGCGCCGCAGCTGGCATGGGCCCCATCAAGCTGGTGGTTGGTCGGCTTGGGACACCTCGGCCAAGCGTTTGCCTGGACCATCGCGTGGCTGCCCTACGAATCTGCGCTGCAAGCAGAGGTCGTTCTTCAGGACACGGACGCGACCACGAAGTCGAACTACTTCACCGGGGTGATGACGCCCGAGGGCTCAGAGGCTGTACCCAAGACGAGGCTGGTTGCAGCTTGCCTTGAGGCAGCCGGGCTTCAGACACGCATCCTGGAGCGCAAGCTCGGCCCCGACCTCCGGCGGGAGCTCGAGGAGGCCCACGTGGCGATTCTTGGCATCGACAAGGTGGCTGCACGCCGCCTGACAACTGGGGTTGGGTGGAAGTTGGCCATCGACGTGGGCCTCGGGCGGGGTGCGCAGGGATACGCCGGCATTCATCTCGTTCGGTTCCCAGGTAGCCGGGCCAGTAGTGACGTCCCAGCTTGGCAGGACGGCGGCGAGGGTCTCGGCTCAGACCAAGTGCTCAGCGGCAGCCCCGCGCTCCGCGAACTTCACGAGCGAGACGAGTGCGGTGCGGTGACCTTGGCCGGCACGGCCGCCGGGGCGTCCTTCGTCGGGGTCGTTGCCGGGTGCCTGGCGATAGCGGAGGCGTGCCGCCCCCTGAACGGAGGAGTTCCCTGCGACGTTCTCGACGTTGATCTGCGCGCTCAGTCAGTGCGCGGGGGAGTGTCCGACCATGAAGTCCTCCCCGCTCCGCTGCGGCTGCGTTGAATACTTCGGGCTGGAAGCCGCGGCCCTGCCGACGTCGACGACTGTGCCTGCGGGAGGTCGAGAGGCTGGCGTCGTGGCGCTCGATTCGTGTCAGCGGCCCGTGCCACGCTGTTTCTGTGGGGGTGGCATCTGCCCTTGCAGCTGCCATGGCACGCGTTCAGCACGCGGGAAAGCACCGAGGAATCACCATGTGGTCGCAGATCTGGGTACTGCCCCCGCTACAAGGCAAAACCGCAGGTCAGGGCCATGATCACCGATCATGGCCCTGACGGCTTTTTAGGCCGTTCCCCATCCGTTCCCCACGGCCCAAGTGGCCGAGCGTGCTCGAAGTCTGTGCATCAAGCACTGACTGGCAGGGAGTGGCATCCGCTGGCGGCCATCGGCAGGCTGCCCGTGCGTGGCTGCGCGACGGGACCTACCGCCTCCGCGGGGCCCATTGCCGTCGAACTCGCCGGCAATGTTGTCAGGCTGGGAGGCCCGGCGGGCCGTTGCGAGCAGCCCTGCATGGGTGCTTGTTGGGACGTCGCATGCGTGGGTGACAACACGTCCCGGTCGGTTGGGAAACCGCGTACCAATCGGCCATGGTTGCTTCGTTCGGAACCGCGCAAGGATCGACCGAGCCGCCTGCCGCCCGGCACGCTCCAGGCCTTCACTCCAACCTTGACGGCAGCGGGCGATCTCAGCCGAACGGCGCCGTCCCACTCACCTCACGGGCCAGATCACGGACGACGCCGGCGAAGCCGCCGTCCGCGACCACCCCGCCGCTGACGTAGGCCGTGCGCTCGACCCGTGAGGCGAAGCGCCACCGGCCGTCGCGTAGCCGGTAGACGTCCTCGTAGACCGCGCCGACGTCGACGAGCTCCGACCTGCCCTCCCACACGACGCCGTTGCGGTTGAGGACGTGGACCCGACCTGTCGCAGTGTCCGGTCCGGTGAAGCGGACCTCGTGGGTGCTCGTCGTGTGCAGCGAGAACGCGAACACCGACAGCGACGCGGGCATCCACGCGGCGAGCTCGACGGGGGTGCCCGCGATGCCGCCGGCCGCGGTGTAATCGATCCGACCGTCCGGCTCGAAGAGCCCCTCCCACCGGACCCAGTCGCCGTCGTCGACCGCGTAGGCGTAGGCGGTCACGAGGTCCTGCAGTGCCAGCCGGTCGGCGGTGCGCTCACCCACGGTCCCGTCGGGTGTCCCCGTCACCCCCGTCACCAAGCGCTCCGATCGATGGCCGCGAGGGTGTCGAGGTCCTGCACCGCCTCGACGGTCCGCCGGATCGCCTCGCGGGTGATCGGCTCGCCGTAGTTGTCGGGCGGGCAGATGAGCCAGCCGATCACCAGTCCCCACAGCGCCGCCTGGCGGTAGCGCTCGAGCGCTTCGTCGTACGACGGGACGCTGTCGACGCCGAGCTCTCGCAGGAGGTCGAGGTACTCCGCCAGCAGGTCGGTCTGGTGCGCGCGCCGCAGCTCCGGCGTCAAAGACGTGACGATCAAGTAGGTCACGTCGTGGGCCCAGCTGCCCCGCACCATGAGCTGCCAATCGAGCAGCCCCCCGGTGCCGTCGGGCAGCAGGTAGGTGTTGCCGAGGTGCGGGTCGCCGTGGAGCAGCGTCGTCGCGCCCTCGGTGTGCCGCTGCTGCACCCGCCACAGCTGCTGCCACAGCTCCGGGAGGGAGCGCCCGAGCGGCGCGATCAGGTCGGCCTTGAAGGGGTGCCGGGCGACCTGGTCCTCGATGAGCTCGAGCCCGATGGTGGTGAACACGTCGGCCATGCCGCCCTGCAGCGGCGTGCCCACCCAGGCGAGGTCGTCGGCGAAGCGCGGGCTTTCCCACCAGGTGGCGTGCAGCACCGCGAGGTGGTGCAGCAGCGACCGGACCTGGTCGACGGTGACGTCGTCGAGCACCGACGGGAAGCGCACGCAGCGCTGCTCGAGGTCTTCCATGAGCAGCCCGAAGCGACCCGACCGGCGGTCGAACTCGCTGGCGTAGACGGCCGGCGTCTCGATGGGCAGCCCGGGTCGCAGCTCGCGGTAGAAGCGCACCTCGTTCTCGTACATCGCCTTGGGGGCGTGCGGCGTCGCGAGCATCGTCTTGAGCAGCATCCGGTCGGGGAGGTCCCCCGCCGTACCCGATGCGTAGGTGAGGCGGAGCAGCGCGCGGTCGGCGGTGGAGGCCACGCCCTCGCCGCAGCGCTTGGCCGCAAGCACCTCGACGGCCTCGACGACCACGTCCGGACGGTCGACGGCGAGGGCGCCGCCGACGATCTCCGGGGTCAGCAGCGTCAGGTCCGAGGGGAAGACAACGGGGTCCATCACTGGCCCCTGAAGGCGGTCTCGACCTGGTGCGAGAGGGCGAGCAGAGCCGCGCCCCCGTCGCTCTCGACGACCAGCCGCTGCAGGTGGCCGGTGAAGGCCTCCTGTGGGTCGTAGCCGTCGCACACCGGCAGCGGGCGCCCCACGCCGGCCAACAGCGAGGCCGAGGAGTTGGGGGTCCACAGGCCCGGCCAGGTGTGCGGTAGCCGACCCTCGGTGACGAGCCCCCCGTCGGCCGTCACCGCGATCTGCATCCCGTCGCCGTCGGGCCGACCGACGAGCGCGAGGCTCGTGGCTCCGACGGGCAGCGCCGCGACGATCCGCGTCTCGTGCTCGCTGACGTAGCTGCAGGCGAAGACCAGCGACGTGCCGTCGGACCACCAGACCCAGCCGCCGTTGTAGTCGCCCTGCTCGGCGAGGACGCCGCGGGTGCCTGCGACCAGCGGAGCGCCGAGGTGGGCGGTCACGGTGAAGCCGCCGGACAGCGACGGCGTGTTGTCCTCGAAGACCCGCTCACCCGGGAGCAGCTCGACGCGGCTCGCCCCCGTCGGCCAGGGGAGGAACAGGTGCGCGATCCGGTCCATCACCCCGTCCGACAGCGGCAGTACGCCGTTGCGCTCGGCCTCCTCGTGCCAGCGGGCGACCAGGCGGTCACGGATCTCGGGGTGCTCGGCCGAGAGGTCGTGGTTCTCCGCCGGGTCGTTGCGGGTGTCGAACAGGTGCCAGTGGTCGGTCGCGAAGTCGCTGCTGCCCGGCAGCAGCTCGCGCTCGGCGTGGGTGAGCTGGTTGACGTGGTCGGTGACGACCTTCCAGCCGTCCTCGTACATCGCCCGACTGCCCCAGCACTCGTAGTACTGGCTGGTCCGGGGGTCGGGCACATCCGGCGACTCCAGCATCGGCCGCAGCGTCACCCCGTCGAGGCTCATCTGCGTGATGCCCGCGAGGGTCTCCGGGGCCTCCAGCCCCAGCAGGTCGAGCAGCGTCGGGAGCACGTCGACCGCGTGGCTGTAGCCGTGCCGGATCTCGCCCGCCGGCAGGCCCGCCGGCCAGGACACGATGAACGGGTCGCGGATGCCGCCCTCGAAGGTGTAACGCTTGAAGCGCCGTACCGGGGTGTTGCCCGCCTCCGCCCAGCCCCAGGGGTAGTGGTTGTAGGTGCGTCGACCACCGAGCTCGTCGACCATCCGCAGGTTGAGGTCGAGGTCCTCGTCGCGACCCTGCGCGAACCGGAACTCGCTGACCGATCCGTGCGGACCGGCCTCGCCGGACGCGCCGTTGTCGGAGACCAGCACCACGACGGTGTCATCGCGCTCCCCGAGCTCCTTGAGCGCGGTGAGGAAGCGGCCGATCTGCGCGTCGGCGTGGGTGAGGAAGCCGGCGTAGACCTCCATCATCCGGGCGTAGAGCCGGCGCTCCTTGTCGCCGAGGGTGTCCCAGTCCGGGACGTACTCGGACCGGCTCGGCAGCACGGTGTCCTCGGCGACGATGCCCAGGGTCTTTTGCCGGGCGAGGGTCTCGTGCCGCCAGGCCTCCCACCCCCGGTCGAACTGCCCGCGGTAGGGCTCGGTCCACTCCGGCGTGACGTGGTGCGGGGCGTGCGTCGCGCCGAGCGCCCACCACAGCAGGAACGGTCGCTTGGCCTGGTTGCGACGCAGCTCGCGGATTCGCGTGATCGCCTCGTCGGCGAGGTCCTCGCTGAGGTGGTAGCCCTCGTCGGGGGTGCGCGGCGGGTCGACGTAGGACTGGTCGCGGACCAGCTCGGGTGCCCAGTGGTTGGCGTCGCCGCCGAGGAAGCCGTAGTAGTGCTCGAAGCCCTTGCCCAGCGGCCAGTTCTCGAACGGCCCGGACGGGGAGCGCTGGTCGCGCGGCGTGAGGTGCCACTTGCCGACGAGGAACGTCGCGTAGCCCTGGGCCTTGAGGATCTCGGCCAGCGTGCCGGCCTCGGACGGGATGCGCGCCGTGTAGCCCGGAAAGGCCATCGGCAGGTCGGGCAGCATGCCGACGCCGACGCGGTGGTGGTTGCGACCGGTGAGCAGGCAGGCGCGCGTCGGCGAGCAGACGGCCGTCGTGTGGAAGTTGGTCAGCCGCACACCCCGGTCGGCGAGCGCGTCGATGTGCGGGGTGGCGAGGTCGGAGCCGTAGCAGCCGAGCTGGGCGAAGCCGGTGTCGTCGAGCACGATGACCACGACGTTGGGCGCTCCGGCCCGAAACGGCCGGGGCGCTCGCTCCGATGTCGACTCCGCCGTCGTCAGCCCGATCTGCGTCACTGCTTCGGTCCCGGGAAGCGCTGCGTCGTCCCCGCTCCGGTGTGCTGGGCGATCCGTCCCTCCACCACGGTGTTGAGCGCGGCGGCGCGCGGCCAGCCGACGTAGTGCGCGAGGAACACGGTGATCTCGCGCAGATCCTCGGGGCTGAGCTCGTCGTTGGCCAGCGCCGCATCGAGCTGGATCGGCAGGACGTTCATCTCGCCCAGCGTCGCGATCACGCCGAGCAGCAGCAGTCTGCGGTCGCGGTTGCTGAGGCCCTCGCGGGTCCAGATGTCGCCGAAGAGGTGCTCGGCGGTGACGCCGAAGAAGTCGCCCGGGATGTCGGGCACCTCGGGCCAGGCGTAGACCTCGGCCATCTTCTTCATGCCGCGCTCGCGGCGGGTCGGCTCCGTCATGACTCCTCCTCGTGGGGGACTCCCAGCGCTGCCGCCAGGTGCTGGTGGGCCAGTCGCGCGAACGGCAGCGGTACGTCGAGCTCGTCGCCGAGGGCCAGCGCGAGCGCGAGGTCCTTCTCGCCCAGGGTGCGGGTGTGCTCGAAGATCGGCCGCAGCCCGTCGTCATCGGCCAGCCGGCCGGTCTCGCGGCGGATCATCACCGCCGAGGGGCCGCCGGTGATGGCGTCGCTGTGGCGCACCACGGCGGCGAGCTTGGTGAGGTCGAGGCCGGCCGCCTCCGCGAGGCACTGGGCCTCCGCCGCGGCGGCGAAGCCCGCGAAGCTCAGCAGGTTGCGGGCCAGCTTGGTCTGGGTGCCGGCCCCGACCTCGCCGACGTGGAGGACTAGCGACGCCCAGTGCGCGAAGACCGGCTTGGCCCGCTCGTAAGCGGCCCGCTCCCCGCCGACCATCACCGCGAGCCGACCGTCGGCCGCGCCGAGCGCGCCCCCGGAGACCGGCGCGTCCAGCAGGTCGACGCCGGCCGCAGCCGCGGCGACGGCGAGCTCCGGCGCGGTGCCCGTCTCGACCGTCGAGTGCACCGCGACGACAGTTCCGGGGCGGGCGTGGGTGAGCAGGCTGTGCACGACCTCGCGGGCCTGTGCATCGGTGAGCACCACGACGCTGATGACGTCGCAGTCGCGGGCGAGCGTCGCGAGGGCCGCGGCCCGCGCGCCCTCCGCGACAAAGGGCTCGGTCGCCTCAGGGCGGACGTCGTGCACCACCAGCCCGCCGGGCACGCCGAGCAGCCGACGGGCCATGGCTCCGCCGATGTTGCCGAGGCCGACGAAGCCGACGACCGGCGCTGCCGCAGAGGTCACCGGAAGACCTGCCCGCCGTCGACGTTGAAGATCTGGCCGGTGATCCAGCGGGCCTCGTCGGAGAGCAGGAACAGGCACATCCCGACCAGGTCGTCCGGCGTGCCGAGCCGCTTGAGCGCGAGCTGCGCGACGATGGGCTCGACGAGCTCGCCGACGGCCTTGCGGGTGGCCTCGGTGTCGATGGGTCCGGGCGCGATCGCGTTGACGCGCACGCCGGCGCTGCCGAGCTCGTGCGCGAGCTGCTGGGTCAGTCCGTTGACCCCGACCTTGGCCAGGCCGTAGAAGCCCGAGTAGGTCCACGCGGCCGTCGAGCTCTGGTTGACGATCGCGCCGCCGCCGCGCTTGCGCATCGACTTCCACACGGCGCGGGTGCAGACGAGCGCGCCGTCCATGTTGACCGACATGAAGCGGCGGTAGTAGTCCCAGTCCACGTTGAGCAGCACGTCGAACTTCATGTCGGCGTAGATCGCGGCGTTGTTGACCAGCAAGTCCACCCCGCCGAACCGCTCGGCGGTAGTGGCCATCATCGCCTCGGCAGACGCCGGGTCGGAAACGTCGACCCGGACGGCAAGCGCCTGGCCACCGTCGGCCTGGATCGACGCGGCGACCGCGGTGGCGAGCTCCTCGTTGAGGTCGGCCACGACGACAGCGGCGCCGGCCTCGGCGAGTGCCCTGGCGTAGGCCTCGCCGATGCCCTGCGCGGCGCCCGTGACGATCGCGACCTTGTCAGTGAACGTGTCGGTGAACGGCATGCTGCTCCCTCTCATGCGGGCACGGCCACGCTGGTGATCTCGGTGTACTCCTCGAAGCCCGCGACACCCATCTCGCGCCCGACCCCGGACTGCTTGTAGCCCCCGAAGGGCACGTCGGCGCCGTACCAGACCCCGCCGTTGACGCCGACCGTGCCGGTGCGCAACCGCGCGGCGACGGCCAGCGAGCGGTCGAGATCGGCGCTCCAGACCGCGCCGGACAGGCCGTAGGGGGAGTCGTTGGCGATCCGCACCGCGTCGTTCTCGTCGTCGTAGGGCAGCGCGACGAGCACCGGCCCGAAGACCTCCTCGCGGGCGATCTCCGTGTCGTTGTCGACGCCCACCACGAGGGTCGGCTCGATGAAGAAGCCACGGTCGTGGGCCCGGCCGCCGCCGGTGGCGAAGCTCGCACCGGCGTCTCGGGCGCGGGTGAGGAAGCCCTCGACGCGGTCGCGCTGGCGGGCGCTGATGAGCGGTCCGCAGACGGTGCCGGGATCGCTGGGCTGACCGGCGCCGAGGGCCGCGAGCGTGGCGGCCAGGACCTCGACGCCCTCGTCGAAGCGGTGCCGGGGCAGCAGCACCCGGGTGGTGAGGGCGCAGCCCTGACCGGCGTGCACGATGCCGCTGAAGCCTGCGAAGCCGCAGGCGTCGGCGAGGCTGTCGTCGTCGAGCGCGAGGAAGGCCGACTTGCCGCCGAGCTCGAGGAACACCCGCTTGAGGGTCTGGGCGGCGTCGATCATCACGGCCCGGCCGGTGGCCGTCGAGCCGGTGAAGCTGACGAGGTCGACCCGCGGGTCGCGGCTGAGCTGGGCGCCGAGAGCGTGGTCGGAGGAGGTCAGGACGTTGACGACGCCGGCCGGGATGTCGGTGTGTTCGGCCACCATGCGCCCGACGACCGAGGCGCACCACGGGGTGTCGGGCGCGGCCTTGAGGACGACCGTGCAGCCGGCGGCCAGCGCCGGGCCGAGCTTGGCCAGGTTGATCTGGTGCGGGAAGTTCCAGGGCGTGATGGCGGCCACGACCCCGGCAGCCTGACGGCGGGTGAAGCGCCGGCTGCGCATCCCCATGACGGTCGACTCGCCGAGGTCCCGAGTCCACTCGTAGGACTCGGCGAGGTCGGCGGCCCAGCCCAGGTCGGCGACGGGCCCGTCGAGGTGCGCGCCGTAGGTGAGCATCACCGGCGCTCCGACCTCGGCGACCGTCAGCGCCCGCACCTCGTCGGCGTGCTCGACGAAGGCGTCGCGCAGCTGACGCAGGCAGTGGGCGCGAAAGGCCGGGTCGGTCGCCCAGGCGCCCTCGTCGAAGGCACGCCGGGCCGCACCCACGGCCTCGTCGGCGTCGGCGGCGGCGGCGTCGGCGGCGACACCGAGCACCTCCTCACTGGCGGGGTCAACGGTCTCGAAGACGGCACCGGAGGCCGCGGAGCGCAGCACCCCATCGACGAGCAGGCGGTCGTACGAGGTCATCGGGCTCCTCCGGTGGCGGTGGTGTCAGGGCCGCGAGTCAGGGGCGCGACGGGCTGCACCTCGAGCACGCTGAAGCACACCCCCGGGGGCGCGCCCACGACCGCGGCCACCGCAGCGGCGACGTCGGCGGGCGAGAGGAAGGCGTCGTGGCGGGCCAGCCCCCAGTGCTGCCACGACCGCAGCACGTCCTCGATCTGGGAGCCCTCCCAGTCCAGGCCCATCTCGGTGGCGGTCTGCCCGGGGCGCACCGTGCTGATCCGCACCCCGGTGCCCTCGAGCTCGCGCTCGAGCACGGCGACCATGCCTTCGAGGGCGAACTTCGAGGTGACGTACGGCGAGACTCCGGGGCGCGGGGCGCGCGTGACCTCGGACCCGATGAAGACAAGGTCTCCACGGCCGCGCGCCACCATCTCGGCGCCAAGGTCGCGCACCATCGCGTGCACCCCGACGACGTTGACCAGCAAGTGGTCGAGCAGGTCCTGCTCGGTGGCGCCGAGAGTGGTCGCCGGTCGCTGGGCACCGGCGTTGGACACGAGCACCTCCACCGCGCCGACCCGTTCGCGGGCCTTGACGAGCAGGGTGTCGCGCGAACCGGCGTCGGTGACGTCGAGGGGCAGCGCGTGGGCGGTGAGCCCCTGTGCGGTGAGCTCGTCGACGATCGCCTGGCAGCGCTCCACCCGACGGGCGGCCAGGACGACGGGGTGACCCTTTGCGGCGAGCAGCCGGGCCGTCGCCTCGCCGATGCCGGCCGACGCTCCCGTGACGAGCACGGGCCGGTCGGTGCTCATCGTCGTACGACCGTGGTGGGCAGGTGGGCGAAGCCGCGCACGTTGACCGAATGGACCCGCTCGGCCCGGTCGAGGTCGAGGTCGTAGTCGCGGACCGTGCCGAGCAGTTCCTCCAGGACGACGGTGGCCTCGAGCCGGGCGAGCGAGGCCCCGAGGCAGAAGTGCGGGCCGTTGCCGAAGCTGAGCAGCTCGGAGGTGTCGCGGTCGAGGTCGAAGGCGTCCGGGTCGGTGAAGACGCGGGGGTCGCGGTTGGCCGAGCCAATGAGCAGCAGCACCCGGTCGCCGGCCGGCACCACCTCGCCGTGCAGCGGGAGGTCGACGAGGGCCGTGCGGGCGAGCACTTGGCTCGAGGCGTCGTAGCGAAGGGTCTCGTCGACCCAGCGCGCCGTGAGGCCGGGATCGGCCAGCACCCGGGCGCCCTGGTCGCGATGGTGGTGGCCCCAGTACCAGGCGTTGGCGAGCAGTTTGGTGGTCGTCTCGTTGCCGGCCGCGACCATCAGGTAGAGGAACGCGACGAGGTCGTCGTCGGGGAGGCACGCGCCGTCGACGTCCACGTCGAGCAGCACCGAAACCAGGTCGTCACGGCGTTGCCGTCGGCGCTCCGCGACCAGGTCGACGTAATAGATGACGAGCTGCAGCGACGCGTCGATAGCCGCGGCCGGTACGTCAAGGACGCCGTCCTCGCGATGGACAACGAGGTCGGCGAGCCGGCGCAGCTCGGCCCGGTCGACGACGGGCACGCCGAGCAGCTCGGAGACGACGTCCATCGGCACCTTGCCGGCGAGGTCGTCGACGAAGTCGAAGGTGTCACTGGCCAGGGCGACGTCGAGGTGCTCGCGGGTGATCTCGCGGACCCGTCCCTCCAGCTCGCGCACCCGGCGCGGCGTGAAGCCCTTGCTCACCAGGCTGCGCATCTGCACGTGGCGGGGGGCGTCCATGGCGAGGAACGACATGACCTTGGCAGCGTGAGGCCCGGTGGCGGCAGGGTCGAGAGAGACCCCGTCGGCGCTGGAGAGCCGCTCGACGTCGCGGAAGGCGTCCTGCACGTCGGCGTGCCGCGACAGGGCCCAGAAGCCCCGCTCATCGTTGCGGTAGACCGGCGCGGTCTCGCGCAGCCAGGCGTAGGTCGGATAGGGGTCCTCATGGAACGCGTAGTCGTAGGGGTCGAAGACCGGGGCCGTCATGGTGTGCGCTCCAAGCGGCTGGCGAAGGCCCCGAGCACGCCCGCGAGGTCGCGGTAGCCGAGCACCCCGAGACCAGCTGTCAGCAGGGCGCCGGCGAAGGCCATGGTCATGCCGGCCAGCACCTCGGGCGGCGCGTCCTCGCCGAGAGCATCGCGGACGCGCTGCCCCATCACGTCACCGATGCGAGCCCGCAGCACCTGCACATCGGGGTCGTGCGCGAGAAGGGCAGTAGTGACGCCCCCCGCGAGGTCCGGCTCGTCGGCGACGAGCAGCGCGACAGGCTCGACCGCCCGGCGCACCCGGGTGGCCACCGTGTGCCGCTGCTGGTGGACGACAGGTGGGAGCGCCTCGATGCGACGCCAGAACTCCGCGGCGAGCAGGTGCTCCTTGCTGGCGAAGTAGGTGTAGGCGGTAGCCGCTGAAACCCCCGCCGCCCGGGCCACGGTCCGCACGGTTAGGGCGTCGTAGCCGACGTCCGCCACGGCCGCGACCGCGGCATCGAGCAGCCGGTCGACGGTGTCCTGGTTGCGCCCCGACAGCTGACGGCGCGGGCCGATCGGTACGGCGAGACTGGACATGTGTCCAGACACTAGATAGGTGCCTGGATGCTGTCAACGGGTGCCGACAGTCGGTCGACGAGGCGCGCGGCATCGGCTGCCGGGGCTACGTTCCGAGGGTGCCGTTCGAGGAGTTGCAGGAGCTGGTCGTCGCCGACGCCGCGGCCCGCACACCACGCCACCTCGCCGGGAGTCTGGCTCGCGCTCACCTAGCTGCCAAGCCTGGCGCGTCAGCCTCCGACGCCCGCGGCAGCGAGTCCCGCTCCGGATCCAACCACGACCAGCAGTGCGACCCCGACGGCGATGAACCGCCCGTCGCGTTCCTGCCACCAGCGCCAGATCAGCCAGCACACGCGCAGCAGGGGCGCTGCCATCGTGAGGCCGACTGCGGTCCAGGCGAGTCCACGTCCGACGTCGCCGGGAAGCAACGTTGCTGCCACGGACAGGGTGAGCACGACGCCGGTCGCCAGGCGGAGGGCGGGTGCCTGCCAGTGGCCCCGGATGGTGCTGACCGTGCCTGCTGGGATCGGGGTCCGGGTCTCGGTCATGCCTTCAGCGCCAGTACGACGGCGACGACGATGAGCAGCCCGCACAGGCCGCGGCGGATCAGGATCGGGTGGAGGTTGCTCTGGACGCGCGCGCCCAGCAACCCGCCAACGAGGCTGCCCGCGATGATCGGCCCGGCGAGCTCGGGGTCGATGCGGTCTTGCAGGGCGAACACGACCAGCGCTGCCGAGGAGGTGATGCCGACGGTGAAGGTCGTCGTGGCGGCGGCGACGCGCACGGGGACGTACATCAGCTCGTTCAGGGTCGGGGTCTTGATGAAGCCACCTGAGGCTCCGGACGTGCCGGCGACGAACCCCGCGACGGCCATGAACCCGAGCCCGCCCGGCAGATGCCGGGTCCGGTACGGCGCGAAGGCACCACCCAGCGGGTAGGCACCGGACAGGGCACCCACCCGCTCGCCGACGTCCGCAACGGTGCACAGGGGATCAGGGGGGTTGCGCATCCCGGAACGTCGGATGCCCACCACCGCGGCGAGTAGCGCCACCAGTGCAAGGAACCGCATCAACATCGACTCGCTCACCATTCCGGACACCAGCGCCCCCGCGACCGCACCGGCGGACGCGACCAGCTCCACCGTCACCCCGAGTCGGTGGTTGACCGCCCGCTCCCGTAGCTGGCGCGGCCCGGCGGCCATCGAGCCACTGGCGACGCAGAGCAGGCCCAAGGGCGCGGCGACGGCCGCCGTGAGACCGGTGAGCACGAGCGCGGGGACCAGCAAGATGGCGCCACCTAGGCCACCCAGAGCCCCGAGACAGGCGGCGGACAGCGCGAGTCCGGCGTACCCGATCGCATCCATGGGTCGAAGTCTGCCTTGAGATTGCAAGGCAAAGGGGCAGCACGTAGAGCGCGACCCACTGGCGCTGATGGAGCACGTCGGTGAAGACATCGACCGTGTGGTGGTGACCCGGCAGTCAGGAGGGCGGCGCCGGGAGATGAGAGCGAGTCGCGATGACCGGCTCCCGGCAGAGCCGTCCGGACGCCGAGCGGCCGCTCAGCGGAAGGTCGTCGAGACGCTTGCCGAGGCGGTCTACCTGGTGGCGTCCACGGACGACGGCAGCGCTGCCCCGGCCTCCATCAGGACGACGACCATGCCGCCGAAGCCGGCTCCGGTCATCCGAGCGCCCAGGACGCCGGGAAGGCCGCGGAGGTGCTCGACCAGAGAGTCCAGAGTGGTCGTGCTCACCTCGAAGTCCCGGCGCAGGCTCTCGTGGCTCTCGTCCAGCAGCATCCCGGCCGCCCCCGCGTCGACGTGGCCCAAGGCGTCGACGACGTCGAGCACGTACATGCTGTGGGTGCACCAGGCTGCGGTCTTGGCGGCGAGGAAGCCCAACAGCCCCGTGACGCGGAAGGTGAACCTCGTACGTCCCGCGGCCTGCGGTAGGTCGACGTCAATCTCGATGTCGTGCATGTCCGCTTCGATGACCCCACCTGCGTCGAGCGCGATGGCGGTTAGCTTCGGTCCGAAGTTGAGCTTGGCGGTGGGGTTGATCGTTGCCTTTGGTCGGAACATCTTGCCTGCCGGGCGATCGTCGGATGCTGCGCAGAAGAACTCGACCGCAAGGTGCAAGCCGTCACGTTGCCGCCACCGGAAGCTGAACTCGGTCGGTTCGTAGCCCGCTAGGGTCAGCGCGGTCTCGAGGCGTTCGTACTCTGCCGTGTCGCCCGTCACGATCGCCATGCTCAAGCACAGGTCGAGATCACCGGTTCCGAGGTGGGGTGCTCCGGGCGGATCGAGAACGAGCAAGCTCGGAACCAGGCCTCCGATCAGAATGGTGTGCTGAGCGGTGAACCCGAGGTTGCGCAGCAGCCAGGCGGCTTCTCCGAGGAGCGTCTTGACCAGCGAAGGGTCGTACGCGTCGCTGAGCGATTCATCAGTAGCCAAGCACTGCCTCCCGGAACAAGGCGGCGGCATCGTCGCCGCGGGGTTCGCTCAACATGTCAAGCCAGACCCGTGCAGCGGGTGCCAGCGACACGGGCCCGTTGCGCCGCGACCCGTGAAGGCCGACCTCGTCCCGATCAGGTCGTCGTTGGGATGCCCTCAACGGACGCGCGGCGCACCCTGCTTGCTGTGGTGCGGTCGTCCCGGCCGCTCTCGCCGAGTCAGGTGGAGCGGCTCGGCTCGCGCTATCCGAACCAGCGCATCCTGCTCGTCGTGCCGAGCGCCTCGCCGGCCGCGGTCGCCGTGGCCACCGCGCATGGCTGGTCGGTCGTGACGACATCAGGGAGAGGCAGCAGGCTCGTCCTCGGCGATGACGTCCACGACCTGCCCAAACCCTTGGACCCGAACCAGCGCCTCGCGTCGCCACGAAATCGCGGCCGCCCGGCGTACGGAACCTTCGCCGTCGCACGCAGACTGCTGGACGGTCGGCCCATCACCCAGGGCGAGCTGGTCTTAGAGACCGGCCTGTCCCAACCGCGGGTGTCGCAAGTTCTGACGGACCTTGCACGCCGAGGGCTGGTGGCCAGGTGGTCCGAGGAACAGGGCGGCAGCTGGTTCGCCTCTGATTGGGATGGCTTCCTGAACTGGTGGTTGGAGACCTACCCCGGCCCGGGCGGGGTTGCCACGTCCTGGTTCGGGCTACGCCCTGTTCGGGAGCAAGCCGTTGCCGCCATCGCTGCCGTACGCGCAGTAGGTGGCCGTGGCGTGATGTCCGGCGATGTTGCTGCCGACGAGCTCGCACCCTGGCGACTGCCGCACAGTGCACTGGTGTACGTCGACCTGCGGACCGCTCGCAACCTCGACTTGGCCGGTGTCCTGGCACGGTCCGGCCTGACGCCAGCGGGCGTGGACCAGGCGACCTTGGAGATCCGGTTCCCCGCAGACCCAGCGGTATGGGGAGACGACGTGGACGCACCACTACCCGTTGCCGATCCGGTGCAGGTGCTCTGGGATGTGCAGCGATCCGGCGGCCCGGACGCCGACCAAGCGGAGGCGAAGTTGCGCGAGGTTCTCAGCGAGCGGGCTGCCCGTCAGGGCGTGCGATCGTGACCGGCCGCGCCCTCGAGCTCTCGTCGACGAGCCGGGCAAGCGATGCCGGGTTCCTCGCCGCCGTGGACCTCTCTGCTGTGGCCCGAGAGCTCGATGCTGAATACCGGCTTATCGGCGGAATGGCCGTGACGCTGCTCGTAGCGGCGCATGGTGCGTCCGGCCTGGCCCCTGACCGCGAGACTGCCGACGCCGACTTCGGCGCCTCGTGAGGTTGTTGCGGACCCGCGTCTTGTGGATGGGCTGTTGCTGCGCGGATACGTGTTGGACCGCGGCAACCGATTCCAGCGTCACCTGGGGACTCTGCTGCTGGCGATTGATGTCCTCGCGCCGTCGCACGACCACCGCATGCGTTCGAACCAGGAGTACGGAGGGTTGTACGTCGACGAGCCACACCTGACTGTCACTCGAACGGGTCGTCCGGATGATCGCCTCAAGCCATGGCTCGCCGTAGCAACTCCTCGACGCGGGCAAGCATGCCTGGCAGCAACGGCGCCCGTCCGGCGACCTGTCTGGGGATGAAGCTGGGCCATTCGGTGCCGAATGACCCGATGCCGCTGACATCCCACCACTGGTTCACGACGCGACCGGCGTGCGACTCGTAGTGACGGCGGAAGGCCTCGGCGGCGTCGTACCCGTAGAGAACGGCAAGGTTGAGGCGGCAGTGGCTGACGTCCAGCTCGGGCGGCGCGAGCCAGATCCCGTTCCAGTCAACGATGCCGGTGAGACGACCGCGGGACCAGAGCAGGTTGAAGTGCTGGTAGTCACCGTGACAGGGCACAAGGGCGACCGGGGGAGGGGGCATGGCGAGCAGGCCTTCCGCGGCACGGCGCAACCCCGCATCGCGCACCCAGGAAAAGTCCTTCTGGTACGGCGAGTAGGGCAGTGCGATCTCTGCGGGCGGACGGGCAGCGTGCAGCACTGGCAGCGGCTCGGCGAGCCGCCGCATCCTGTCGCCCAGGTCCGCCGGAGCGAGGTTGGCGTGTCCCGGGAGCTTGGTCATGAGCATCTCGTCGCCGTTCACCGCGACCAGCTCCGGGCTGGGGAGGTCAACTTCCGCAGTGCAGCTAGAACGCGGGCGTCACGATCCGCATCATCGGACCGCCGCAGCACCAACGACGTACGCGCACCGGAAGGAAGCTCTACGCGCAGCTCACTCACGGTGAAGACGATCCCGCCGCGTACCGGGCGCCGACGGACGACGCGCCCCCCGACAGCTGCCTCGACCCAGCTCGGCCGGCGCCCGTGCAGACCTCGCGCGTTCATGTGCTGTGGAACGGTGCGTCCTACTTCTTGACCTCGCCGAGCATGCCGAGCGTCGACTCAAGCATCAGGTCGCCAGTGCAGCGGTCGATGGCGTAGCTGTCCTCGTAGTTGACGAACAGGAAGCCGCCGGCGGCGAAGCCCAGGCCCTGCTGGCCGACCGGGTTGATCTCGAAGCTCTGCGGCATGTAGCCGAGCGCGTCGTTGGCCTGCGCCAGCGGGAAGGTGATCCGACCGGGGTTCTTTTCCTTGACGGTGTTGGTGTAGTTGGCGAACACCTCGCCCGGCGCGGCAGTGAAGATGATGTCGTTGCCGATCCTGGCTGCGCTGGCCGGCAGCTCCACCGACTGCGCGGAGGCAGAGAGGCACGGCGCCTTCGGGTTCTCGCCGGTGTTGACGACGGCCGGCTTGGTGTCGAACTTTCGGTCGAACAGACCGGGGGTGCCGAGTGCGGTCAGCGGCACGTTGGTGAGGGCGGAGGTGACCGTGGTCGCGGCGACCTTGACGGTGGTGTCGTCGACCGGCCGGCCGGCACCGACGGCCGGGATCAGGTCGGCGAGCTTGGCGCCGGTGGTGCGATTCGCGCCGGTCAGGTTGCCCAGGCCGGTCATGAAGTGCAGGCCGACGCCGCCGAAGCGCTCCTCGAGCCGCTTGTTGTACAGGCCGAGCCAGTCCGGGTGGGCGACGCCGCCGTTGGTGCCGTAGGTGACCGGGTGCGCGGCGTAGGCGCCGAGCGTGCCGATCACGCGGGGACCGGCGGGGGCCGTCGTCTGAGTCGGCGACGGGCTGGGGCTGGGCGTGGTCTTCTTGCCGGGAGCCTCGTCGCTGCGGCCCGGTCCGGCGCTGGGGGCGGCGGTGGTCTCGGCCGGGGCCGGGGCGGTCTGCTCGACGGCGACGGCGCGTAGCCAGCTCATCGACGCCTCCTCGGCGGAGCGGTAGGTGTCGCGGCGCTCGGAGTTGTGCGCGCGGGCCTCCTCCTCGCCGGTCTCCAGCGTGGCGGCCTCCATCTGCATCACGGCCTGCTTGGCGGTGCTCCTGATCGCGTCGGCGATCTGGGCCATGTACCAGTTCGGCACGAAGCCCCAGCCGCCGATGAAGTCGGGGGAGGCGTGCGAGTGCGTGGCGTGCAGCACGTGCGAGGCCGCCGTCACGCCGCGCGCCTTGAGGTCGGGGTCGGCGGCCAGCGCGGCGTTGATCTGCTTGGCGCCGCAGTCGGTGCACTTGCTGCGGTAGTCCCACAGCCAGCCCTCACCGTCGATGACGGTCGTGACGAGCGTCTGCTTGCCGTCGCTGAAGGCCATGCTGCGCACCCAGAGGCCGAACTCCTGGTCGTATGCCTTGACCGGGTTCATCGGGCCGAGGCCGAAGCCGCCCTGGTAGATGCAGTCGGGGTTCTCCGGCCAGACCGAGCCCGGGTTGGCGATGCCGTCCATCGCGTTCACAGCCGCCTTGGGCAGGTCCTGGAACCACGCCGGCTCCAGCGTCTTGCACTTGGCCGGGTCGGTCTCCCAGCGGGCGTTCGGGAAGCGGGTCTTCATGGCCTCCGGGTTGGGGTTCATCGACGTTTTGGCGGCCCCGGCCAGCAGCTGGCCGGCGCCCAGGGTGACCGGGTTGACCGCGAGCGCCGTGGTCGCCGTGGTGCCGGTGGTGGCGTCGCCGGTCACGGCTGCGGTGCCGGCGCGCTGCGCGTCGGTGGCAGTGGGCAACGGCACCGGCGCGATCGCGATACCGGCCCAGGCCGCGGAGACCATGAGCATGCCGGTCATGCCGGCCAGCAGAGTGGAACGGACGACGGTGCGCATGTGGACTCCAGGCTCGGGGGTTACCTGTACTTGTTTCGCCGCGGGTCGGATCTGCCCTGCTGGGTGCGGCACGAGTCGGTGGGTGCCGACTTGTGACCCACCCCTACTGCAGGGTCAGTCCTTCCCCATTTGTCTCGCCGAAAGCGTCGAGGACGGTACCGGCGGCGACCACGGCACGGTCGTCGGGGAGCAGGTTGGTGTCGGCGACCCAGCGACCGTCGACGAGCGCAGCCGGGACCCGCTCGACGCTGCCGTTGGCCCGGGTCACGGTGACCAGGGCCGACGCGGCCGGCGCCGAGGCCGCCCAGGGACGGAACGAGCAGGTGCGGCAGATCTTGCTCTTGCCGCCGTTGTTCCCGTCGTCCTTGATCGTCCGGAACGTCGAGGCGTAGCTGCGCGGGTAGCGGCTGTCCGGAACGTCGAACGAGGCGTCACCGGCCGTGTCGACCCGGCCAGCGGTGACCTGCACGCCGGTCCAGGGGCTGACCTGGAAGGGCTTGGAGGTGAGTGAGTACGCCGCATCCTTGCCGGTCGTACGGGACACGCCGGCGACCACGAAGCGGTAGGTGCCGGTCGGGGTCGATCCGATCCGGGCAGGGAAGGCGTCGAAGGCCTCGAAGCCAGCGGTCCACAGCCACTGCTGGCGGCCGGTGTAGGTGTCAGCGACGCCCAGGACGCCCTTGGGGAAGGCGACCTGGGTCTGCACCTCGCCGGACATGTCCGCGAAGCGCTCCCAGCCGCCGTCAACCTGTCGCTCCACGCGGGCGATCGGGTTGTCGACAGCGTTGCTGCCGCCGCGCCAGGTGAACGTGGCGGCGCCGAAGCGCTGCAGGTCCTTGGGCTCGGTCACAGCCGCGACCGGGCCGATGTCGGCCGCCAGCCCGGCCCTCCAGGCGTCGTAGGCGGGGCCGGAGAGGTTGCCGATGACCTTGGCAACCGCCTCCTGGCGCTGCTCGTCGGCCTGCGACTGCGGATCGTTGATCTCCGCCGCCAAGGACTTGCCGCCCTTAAGCGCCCCGGCGACACGAACCAGCCGGGTGACCATGTAGTCCGCGGTGTGCGGGCCGTAGGTGGTCAGCGCCTTGCGGTAGGAGTCACGGCTCTGGTACTCGCGGTAGGACACCGTGTAGCCGTTGTAGTCACCGGAGTGGCCGATGCCGACGGGCAGCGCGTAGCCCTGCGCGGCAGGCAGCTCCTCCTTGGTGAAGTTGCCCTTGATCAGCTTGGGGTCGGCCGGCTCGCTGTTGGCGTACGGCGCGT
>Ga0136633_1000463_pt1 | contig 31093 bp, 30 predicted proteins | sample AntDrymeUQ832206_2_FD_105494 | JGI IMG/M metagenome (GOLD analysis project Ga0136633, IMG submission 105494) | Polar desert sand microbial communities from Dry Valleys, Antarctica - metaG UQ83 (22.06) | ecosystem: Environmental > Terrestrial > Soil > Desert | place: Antarctica: Dry Valley... | reverse complement strand
GAGGGGGCCGAGCGTACGACGGGCGGGTACCTGCGGCTGGGAGGCGCGCCTGCGCGCGGCGACGTGGACGCGCTGTGGGCGTTGGTGCTGACGCTGTCGCGTGAGCTCGGCGTCGGGGTCGAAATCCAGTACGCCGAAGAGGTCCTGGGTCGGGTGCATCTCGGCGAGCCTGAGGAGGGCCTCGCCGAGGTGATGGGCGCGATCGCCTGAGCGGCGGGGTTCAGGTGGCGCGGACGCCGGAAGCGGCGAGCGCGTCCTCGATGAGGATGCGGCAGCGGGCCTCGAGCAGCGTGAAGGCCTCGTTGCAGGCCTCGGGGATCGCCACCGCGCAATGGCCGATCAGGGTCAGCGGATGCCCGGACGGCAGCCAGGCGCCGGTGCACAGATCCTCGTCGCAGAACACGTAGGTGCCACCGGCGAAGACCGGGAACCTCGCGGTGTGGGCCAGCCGCCGAGCGGCCGAGTCGATGTGACGGTGTGATCGGGCCATCCGCGGAAGTGCGGAACCCTATCCACACCGACGTCGAATCGGCATGCGGGAGTGCGTCGCGGGACCCGGAGGCTCGCTCCGGGTCCCGCGCGCGGGTGCGGGCGGGGGCGCCGAGCCAACGCACCCCTCCCGCGGTCCGGCCGACGGGTCGGGCCGGCCGGACGGTCAACCGGCTTGCGAGTCCGCGCCCGAGCCACTCGCGCGTCCCCCCTTCCACCGGTCCGGCCACTTCGCCGGTCAACCCACAGGCGTGACGATTCCTTTCCCGAGTGTTCAGTCGGACTGAACAACCACGGCGAAGCCGCTCCAGCGCGCCTTGAAGACCTCGCTTGACCAGGTCCGATCGCCAGGCGCCGCTGGGTCGTCGAGCGCGAAGACGTCGCCGGAGACGCCGCGCGCGGTGCAGGAGGGGCTGGCGACCGCCATCGGCCGTCTCGGCGTGGCATCGCGCGACGCGCTCGTCGACGCGCTGCGCCTCGAGGCGAGCGCTGCCTGAACGAGCGCCTCAGCGCCCGCCGGAGCGGGGCCGGGGCGCAGTGACCGCACGCCGGTACACGCGCGCCGGTCGCCCTGGCCCCTCGGAGAACGTCGCACCGGTGTCCTCCAGCAGTCCCGTCGCCTTGAGGTCACGGCGGAAATTCGCCATGTCGACCGGCTCCCCGCGGAGGGCCTCGTAGAGGCGCTGGGCCTGGGTCAACGTGAATTCGGCCGGTAGCAGCCCACCGGCTTTGGCCACGAACCAGGTCTTGTCGGCGATCCGCGCGCGCAGGCGCCAGAGGGCGTCGTCGACGATCTCGCCGTGGTCGAGGGCGAGCTCGGGCAGCTGGTCGATCGTGTGCCAGCTCGCATCGCGCTCGGCGGGCGAGTCGACGGGCAGCGTCTCGGGCGGGACGAGTGCCAGGTAGGCGATCGATGGCAACCAGCCGCGCGGGTCGCGGTCGGGCTGCGCGTAGGTGCGCAGCTGCTCGAGGTGCACCGAGGCGACGCCGGTCTTCTCGCGCAGCTTGCGCTCAGCCGTCTGCTCCGGGGATTCGCGGTCGCCGACGAACCCGCCAGGAAGCCCGAAGCTGCCCTTCTGCGGCGGCTCCAGGCGGCGTGCGAGCAGCACGGCCAGGCGATCGTCGACGAGGGTGAAGACGACCGGATCGGCGTACAGCCCCGCAGGCGCGTCGTACCCGGCGGTGTTGCTGGCGGTCAGGCGATCCACGTACGCATCGTGGCAGGACAAAGCAGGGCGGTCGGCGTCTCGGGGCGCTGCCTATGCGATGCTTAGGCAGATGACGCATGTATCGCTTGGGGAAGCCGCCGCGGCCATCGGGGTCAGCGTGGACACGCTGCGCCGCTGGGACCGCGCCGGCCGGCTGCGGACCACCCGCGACGCCCGCAACCGCCGGCGCGTATCGAGCTCGGAGATCGAACGCCTGACCGCGCGCCCTCAGCGGACGCCGACCGGCCGCTCGCTGTCGGCGCGCAATCGCTTCGCCGGCGTCGTCGTCTCGGTGGAAGTCGACGGGGTGATGGCGCTGGTAGAGATCGAAGCCGGACCGCACCGGATCGTCGCGGCGGTGACGCGCGACGCGGTGGAGGAGCTCGGACTCGCTCCCGGCGTCCACGCCACGGCGGCGGTGAAGGCGACGTCGGTCATGGTCGAACGTGATGCGACGTGAGGGCGAACAAGCTGGGCGCAGCGCTCGCCATCGCGTCGCTCGGCCTCACGGGCTGCGGCGGCGACGCTCTCGAGGGCAAGCGTCCTGAGCTTCGTGTCGGCGCCGCGACCTCGCTGAAGTCGGCGCTGACGGAGTATGCGGGCGCGTTCGGCCAGGCCGGCGTCCGGCTCTCGTTCGCCGGCTCCGACGAGCTCACCGCCCAGGCCGCCTCGGGTGCGCCGATCGACGTGCTGCTCGTGGCCGACCCCGGCCTGCTCGATCGCGCCGGCGCGATCGAGGCCCGCACGGTCTTCGCGACGAACGCGCTGGTGATCGCGGTTCCGGCGGGGTCGGACGAGGTCCGCTCCTACCGCGATCTGAGCCGGCCGGGCATCCGTGTCGCCTCAGGATCCCAGCGCTCCCCCATCGGCCGCTACACGCGGCGCTTCCTCGACGCCCTGCCCGCGCCCGAGCGCGCGGCGATCGCCCGCAACATCCGCACGGAAGAGCCCGACGCGGCCGGTGTCGTCGGCAAGGTCACGGTCAAGGCCGTCGACGCCGGGATCGTCTACGCCAGCGACGTCACGACCTCCCAGGGCCGCTTGGAGGCGATCCCGATTCCCGGCGACCTCGGACCGGGGGTCGCCTACGGCGCCGCCGTCCTGCGCCGCACGTCGCATCCCGACGAGGCTCGGGCGTTCGTGGCCGGGCTGCGGGGGCAGGCCGGGACGGCCGCCTTGCAGCGCGCGGGACTGCAACGGCCGTGAGTGCGGTGAGCCCGTTCCGGGTGGTCGCCGCCGGCGCGCTCGCGTTGCTCGTCGCCTTCCTCGCATTGCCGGTGGTGGCGATCTTCGTCGAGCAGTCGCCCGGGGAGCTGATCGGCGCGCTCGACGACCCCGGGGCGCTCGACGCTCTGTGGCTGAGCCTACAGACGAGTCTGGCCGCGGTCGTCATCCTCGTCGTCGTCGGGACGCCGGCCGCGTGGCTGCTCGCGACGCGTCGCTTCCGCGGCCACGCGCTGCTCGTGACCGTGCTCGAACTGCCGCTGGTCCTTCCGCCCGCGGTGGCGGGCATCGCGCTGCTCGCGTGCTTCAGCGCCGACGGCCTGCTCCCGACCGGCAACCTGCTCGTCCTCCAGACCGCGGGAGTGATCGTCGCGCTCACGTTCGTCGCGGCTCCCTTCTACCTGCGGGCCGCCCAGGCGGCCTTCGAGTCCGTCGACCGTTCCTGGCTCGACGCCTCGCGCACGCTCGGTGCCGGCGAGGCGCGGACGTTCGCCCGCATCGCGATCCCGGCCGCGCTGCCCGGTCTCATCGCAGGCGTCGCCCTCGGGTGGGGGCGCGCACTCGGCGAGTTCGGAGCGACCCTGATGTTCGCCGGCTCGTTCCGCGGCATCACGCAGACCGCCCCGCTGGCCATCTACGAGCGCTTCGGCACCGACTTCACCGGGGCGCTGGCACTGTCGGCGGTCCTGATCGTGCTGTCCGCCGCGCTCCTGCTCACGGTCAAGTCCGGTGTTGCACGCCTCGGCACGCGCTGAGCCCGGCGATCTCGACGCCGCCGTGGACGTTCCCGCGGGAACGTGTCTGGCCGTGGCGGGACCGTCGGGCGCGGGCAAGACGACGCTCGTGCGCGTCATCGCCGGGTTGCACCGGCCGCTCACCGGGCGCGTCGAGGTCGGCGGGACGACCTGGCTGGACAGTGCCTCGAAGACCGACCTCCCACCCGAGCGCCGGCGCTGCGGCGTCGTCTTCCAGGACCACGCGCTGTTCGGTCACATGAGCGCGCTCGACAACGTCGCCTACGGGTCGCATGATCGCCGCGGCGCTCATGATCTGCTGGAGCGCTTCGGGCTGGCGGCGCGCGAGCACGCGAAGCCACGAGAGCTCAGCGGCGGCGAGCGCCAGCGGGTCGCGCTGGCCCGCGCGCTCGCGCGAGCCCCGCAGGTCCTGCTGCTCGACGAGCCGCTGTCGGCGCTCGACGCGACCACCCGCGCGTCGGCGACCCGCGAGCTCCAAGCCGTCTTGGCCGACCTCGCCGTGCCGTCGTTGCTGGTCACCCACGACTTCGCCGAGGCGGCGCTGATCGGGGATCGCGTCGCCGTCCTCGACGGCGGCCGGATCGTGCAGGAGGGGATGGCTGCGGAGCTTGCCGCGAGACCGGCGAGTGCGTTCATCGCCGACTTCACCGGCGCCGTCGTCCTCTACGGCAGTGCCCGATCGGTCGCGGACGGGCTCACGGAGATCGCGCTCGACGGTGGCGGGACGCTCGTGTCCGTCCACCCCGGAGCCGGCCGCGTGGCCGTGACGCTCTACCCGTGGGAGATCTCGCTCGAGCCGGCCGACACCGCGCTCCACGCGACTTCGGCTCGCAACCGCCTCGCCGCGCGGGTCACGAGCGTCACCGAAGTCGGGGGCCGGGTGCGCGTCGGCCTCGACGCCGGGCAGCCGCTCGCCGCCGAGGTGACCGCACCCGCCGCACGCGAACTGGGGCTGGCGCCCGGGGTGCTCGTGGCCGCGACGTTCAAGGCCGCGGCCACCCGGGTCGTCCCCGGCTGACCGTCAGAGCTGGAGCGACTTGGTCTCGAGGAACTCCTCGAGGCCGTGGCGACCGAACTCGCGCCCGATGCCCGACTGCTTGTACCCACCGAACGGGGCGACCGGGTTGAACGTCGCACCGTTGATCTCGATCTGCCCCGCGCGCAGTCGGCGCGCGACCGCCTGCGCGCGCTCGGGGTCGCCCGACCAGACCCCCCCGGCGAGGCCGTAGATCGTGTCGTTGGCCTTACGAATCGCGTCCTCCTCGTCCTCGTAGGGGATGAGGACGAGCACCGGCCCGAAGATCTCCTCGCGCGCGATCTTCATGTCCGGCGTGACGTCCGAGAAGACGGTCGGCCGGACGAACCAGCCGCGCTCGAGGCCGTCCGGGGCCTCGGCGCCGCCGGTCACGATGCGCGCACCCTCGGCCTCGCCGTCGCGGATGAACCCGCGCACCCGCTCACGCTGGGCCTCGGAGACCAGCGGCCCGAGCGTCGTCGCCTCGTCGAACGGGTCGCCCGGGATGAAGTGCTCGGCCACCGCCGCGGCGATCGCCTCGACTTCGGGCAGGCGTTCGCGCGGGACGAGCATGCGCGTGAGCGCCGAGCAGGTCTGGCCCGAGTTCAGGTAGCAGTTCTTCATCCCGCCGGTGACGGCCTGGACCATGTCGGCGTCGTCGAGGATCACGTTCGGCGACTTGCCCCCGAGCTCGAGCGCCACGCGCTTGACGGTCTGGGCGGCGAGCGCGCCGATGCGGCGGCCGACGGCCGTGGAACCGGTGAACGAGACCATGTCGATCCCGGGGTGGACGACGAGCGCCTCCCCGACCTCGGGTCCCGTGCCGGTGACGAGGTTGAAGACGCCTGCCGGGACGCCGGCCTCATGGATGACTTCGGCGAGCAGGAAGGCGTTGAGCGGGGTGACCTCGCTCGGCTTCACCACGATCGTGCAGCCCGCGCCGAGCGCCGCGCTGACCTTGGCCGCGATCTGGTGCAGCGGGTAGTTCCACGGCGTGATCGCCCCGACGACGCCGACCGGTTCGCGCACGATCAGCGAGTTGCCCTCGCGCTCCTCGAACGGGTAGCTCTCCAGCAGCGCGGCGAGCGACGCGAAGCTCGTCACCGGCAGGCCGGCCTGGATCATGCGCGACTGCATGAGCGGCATCCCGACCTCGCGCGTGATCAGGGCGGCGAGCTCGTCGGCGCGCGCGGCGAGCCCGGCGGCGATCGCCTCCAGCAGTTCGGCGCGCACGGCGACGGGCGTGCGGCTCCAGTCCTCGAAGGCCAGCCTCGCGGCGACGACGGCCTGGTCGACGTCGTCGGCCGTGCCCATCGGGATGCGACCGATGACCTGCTCGGTCGCCGGCTCGATGACGTCCTGGGTTCCGGTGCCCGAGCTGGGGACCCAGGAGCCGCCGACGTAGAACGCGTCTCGCTCGATGATGGTCTCGATCGCCATGTTCTGGATCTCCTAAGTGGTGGCCGTGGCCGTAGCCGTCGCGGGTCGGGCGGATGCGGCAATGGCGCCGGCGGTGCGCCGGGCGAGCGCCATGATCGTGACCATCGGGTTGGTGCCCGACGGAGTGGGAAACGCGCTCCCGTCGCCGATCCAGACGCCCGGCGCATCGTGGAGCTCACCCCACGGGTTGGCGACGCTGGTCTGGGGGTCGGTGCCCATCCGGCAGGTCCCCATCTGGTGGGCCGAGAACAGCCGCTGACCGCCGGCGCCCAGGCGCGGGCGCTGCGCACGGGCGATGAACTCCTCGAGGTCGTCACCGCGACGCCAGTGCGGCATCGTGACGGCGAGTGAGATCATCTCGATGGCGCCCGCTGCCTGGTGCAGGCGCGCGAGCTCGCCGATCCCTCGACGCAGGTTGCGCTGGTCGACCGGATCGGTCACCGCGTAGAGCGGCGTCGCGTTGCCGGCGGGATCGAGGACGACCTGCCCGTGACCGTGGTCGCGGGTCAGCGCGATGAACGTCGCCCCGTGGCGGACGTTCTCCATCAGCGCCTTGTGCGCCTCGCCGGATTGCCAGGACACGGCCGAGCCGGTGATGGCCGGGGTGAACTGGGTCGTCTCGATCAGGAAGCCGTGCCCCTCACCGAGGTTCGCGAACTCGTCCGAGAGCCCGGCCTGCGGCGCGCCCCACCAGGCGTCCTGGGCGTCGAGGTACATGCCGAACACGGCGACGCACGGATGCAGTCGCAGGTACTGCCCGGCCGCCGGCCCGCCGAGCCCACTGCGTAGCAGCAACCCGGGGGATTCCAGCGCGCCGCCGGCGACTACGACCTGCGGAGCGCGGACCGTGATCCGGTCGCTGCCGTCGACGACCGCCTCCACGCCCGCCGCGCGGCCACCTTCGATCAGCACGCGTTGTGCCGTGCAGCGGACGATCAGCTGCGCTCCGTCGCGCGCCGCGTCGGCGAGATAGGTCTGCTCGGTCGTGAGCTTGGAGCCCGACGGGTCACCGAAGCCCATGTAGCCGGCCGCTTCCGGGTTGTAGCGCCCAGGATCGGCGTTGCGGACGATCGTCTTGAAGCTCCAGCCGAGCCGCTCGCAGCCCTCCTTCAGCCGCTGCTGCGGACCGTTGAGGTCACTACAGGCATCGGTACCGCCGATGCGCGCCATGACCGCGTCCAGGTGGGCGTCGAAGTCGGCGCCGTCGAGGCCTTCGAGGCCGTGCTCGGTCGCCCACTCCTCGCGCACCCACGGCTTCGTGCGCAGGCAGTTGGTCCAGTTGATCGTGGTGCCGCCCCCGACGGTGGCGCCCGCCTGCAGGGAGACGTTGCCGTCGGCGGTCGGCGTCGGCCCGCCACGCCAGAACAGCGTCTGGTAGGCCTCGAGCTCGAGGCCGCGGAAGTCGGCCTCGTTGAAGTAGCCGCCGGCTTCGAGGACGATCACCTTCAGCCCCTTCGCCGCGAGCTCGGCGGCGATCACGCTGCCGCCGGCGCCCGAGCCGACGATGACCGCGTCGGCCTCGTAGGCGCCCCCGTCCTCGACGGTCATCGGGGTCAGCCGCTTGGGCGCGGGCGTCGGCGCCACCGACGGGCCGGGATAGCCCCACGTCGCCCAGTTCGGGTTCTGGCCCGTCGCCGGGTCGGGTGCGCCGTAGTAGAGGAACAGCGTCGCCTGGACGAACGCGGTCACGCCGGCGGCGCCCAGCGGGTCGCCCATCACGATGTTGCGCAGGATCTGCTCGCGGCTGGCCTGCGAGGGCGCGTCGCCGATCCCCTGCAGGGCGATCACGTCGAGCAGCTGCGCGAGGCCGGCCTGCATCTCCTCGGGGATGCCCGACAGCAGCGCCTCGACGCCGGTCGCGACGCCGAGGTCGCTCCCCTTGCGGGCCCAGAACCCGTCGGGGTCGGGAGTGCGGTCGATGCCGGGGACGACGGTGTCGCAGACGGCGTGGAGCGTGGCGCGCTGGGTCTCGGAGAGGAACTGGGTCATCGCGGCGGACGTTACGCCCCGGGCGCGGGCTGTGTCGAGGCGGCGCTTCGAGACGGCGCAGCGGCCCTATCGGATCACTCGCGGGTACGGGGTCGAACGTACCCCCTCGGGGTATACGAAACTGCCCTATCTTGGTACCCCTACCCGGTATCTCGAAGGAGGCACCATGACCGTGATCACCGCAGCCGACATCAAGGAGCGCCTGACGCTCCTCTCCACCGAGCAGGCCGCCGCCCACCTCAACGGGCTCGACGCCAACCACACCTACATGGCCGACCTCGAATCCGACCTGACGGCGACCCGCGCCGCGTACGTCGGCTTCGCCGTCACCGAGATCGCCACGCTGCGCGGCATGCTCGGCGGCCGCGTCCAGGGCTGAGCCACCCAGACGCCCCCTGCGGACCGCGTGAAGAAGCCCGCGGTCCGCTCACGCGGAGATTTGGTTTATCGAAAACCCCATCGGGGCGAGGGGATTCGAACCCCTGGCCTCGGCACCCCAAATGCCGCGCGCTACCAGGCTGCGCTACGCCCCGAAGGCTGCTGAGTCTACGTCCACTGCGCCCGGATGGAATCGATCCAGCCCTGCGCACAACAGTCGGATGCCTCGACCCACTTCAATCCTCTGCCGTGTCGCGCTCTCCCCGCCTCGGCTACGCGCTCGCCGCCACCGCGGCCACGCTGTGGGCGGTCAACGGGGCGCTGGCGAAGTTCCTGCTCGACGACGGCATCAGCGCGTGGCACCTGAGCGAGATGCGGGCCGCTGTGAGCTTCCTCCTGCTCGCCGGATTCCTCGCGCTCACGCGGCGCGCCGACCTCAAGGTCGCCCGGGAGGACCTGCCCCGGCTCGCGTTCCTCGGCGTCGCCGGCCTCGCGCTCGTGCACGCGACGTACTTCCTGGCCATCGAGCGGCTCGACATCGGCGTCGCACTCGTCATCCAGTACCTCGGGCCCCTGCTGATCCTCGTCTGGCTCGCCGTCGTGCACAAGCGACGCCTCGCCAACGGGCTGTGGGCGGCCGTCGCCCTGAGCGTGCTCGGCTGCGCGCTCGTGGTGGAGGTCTACGACGCCGACGCGCTCGACGCGCTCGGGCTGCTGGCCGCCGGAGCCGCCGCCGTGACCTTCGCCATCAACATGGTCGCTTCCGAGCGGGCGGGCCACCGCCATGCTCCCCAGACGACGCTCGTCTACGGGTTCGGCTTCGCCACCCTGTTCTGGCTGCTCGTCCGCCCGCCCTGGACGTTCCCGTTCGGGTCCTTCGACAACGCTGCCAACATCGCGCTCGCGCTCGGCGTCGCGATCGTCGGCACGCTCATCCCCTTCGTGCTGATCGTCGCCTCCGTCCGGCACATCCCCGCGAGCCGCGCGGCGCTGATCGCCACGCTGGAGCCGGTGCTCGGCGCCGTCATCGCCTGGCCCGTCCACGACCAGGTCCTGGGCGGCCCTCAGATCGTCGGCGGGATGATCGTGGTGGCGGCCGTGATCTGGGTCCAGGCGCATCGGCCCGAGTACGACGTCGAGGCGGCGCCACTCAAGGCCCGGCCGCTTCCGGCCGACATCTAGACCCACACCACACATCGCCTCCCGACAAGGGCAAACCATCCGCGAGGGTGGGACGCAAAGCCACGGAGCTCTCTGAGCCGGCCGGGCTACCGAAGGACCGTGGGCTGGCGATCGACCCCAGCCCCCTGTCCGAAGGAGACGACCGTGTCGCCCCGAGGCCGTTTCATCGCGCTGATCGCCACAGCGCTGCTCATCTCGATCGCCGCGCCCACCGCCCAGGCCCTCGCCTGCTCCGGCGCCGGCGCGCGCCCGACCGCTGCGAACCGCGCAAAGGTCCGCAGCGCCGTCGTGTGCCTGGTCAACGCCGAGCGCCGCAAGCGCGGGCTGCCGGCCCTGCACTCGAACCGCCGCCTGCAGTCCGCCGCGCGCAAGCACTCGCAGGACATGCGCAAGCGTCACTACTTCGCGCACGTCACGCCCGCGGGCAAGACCGACGTGCAGCGCGCCCGCCAGGCCGGCTACGGACGCTTCCGCACGTTGGGCGAGAACCTCGCGTGGGGTTCCGGGAGCCTCGCGACCCCGCGGGCCATCGTCCGCTCGTGGATGCAGTCCCCGGGTCACCGCGCCAACATCCTCAACCGGCGCTTCCGCGACGTCGGCCTCGGGATCGCCCTCGGCGCCCCCGTCCGCGGCATGCGCGGCGGAGCGACCTACACCGCCGCTTTCGGTTCCCGTTAGTAGGGTCGGCCGCCGCTCATGGCCGACGTCCTCCCGCTCCGCGCCCTGCACTTCGATCCGGCCACCGCCGGAGACCTCCAAGACCTCGTCGCCCCGCCCTATGACGTGATCGACCCGGCCCAGCGCGAGCAGCTGGCCGGCCGCGCCCCGCACAACGTCGTGCGCATCGATCTCCCGGACGGCGACGACCCCTACGCCACCGCCGCGGACCTGCTCGCCGCCTGGCGCGAGCAGGGCGCCGTCGTCCGCGACGACGAGCCCGCGTTCTGGGCGATCGCCCAGGACTACACCGGGCCGGACGGCAAGCCCTACACCCGCCGCGGCTTCTTCGCGCGCGTGCGCATCGAGGACTACGGCCCGGGCCGGATCCGCCCGCACGAGCGCACGCACCCCGGGCCCAAGGAGGACCGCCTACGGCTGACCCGCGCCACGCGCGCCAACCTCTCCCCCATCTTCAGCCTCTACGACGACCCGGAGCTGCGGGCCTGGCGCGCGATCGAGCCGCACACCGCCTCAGAGCCGTGGGCCGACGTGACCGACGAGGACGGCACCCACTCGCGCGTGTGGCGCGTCCCGGCCCTCAGCGAAGTGACCGAAGCCCTCGCCGAAGCCGAGCTGCTGATCGCCGACGGCCACCACCGCTACGAGACCGCCCGCGTCTACCGCGAGGAGATGGGGGGCGAAGGCGCGCACGACTTCGTGCTCATGTGCCTGGTCGCCCTGCAGGACGAGGGGCTCACGATCTTCCCGACCCACCGCCTGCTCACCGGGCTCGACGACGCCCGCCGCGAGGCCCTGCGCGACGCCGTCACGCGCGACTGGGATGCGGCGCCGTCCACGAAGGACGACATCGAGCCGCCCACTCAGCGCGGCCCGATCCAGGTCGGTTACCTCGACGGATTCCACGATCGCCCGCTGCGACTCACCCTCAAGGACCAGGCGATCGCCGACGCCGCGCTCGAAGGCATGCCCGCTGCCTACCGGCGGCTGGACACCGCGGTGCTCGAGGCGCTGATCCTCCAGCAGGCCCTGGGAATGACCGAAGACGACATCTCCCATCTCAACGGCCTCGACTATTCCCGCAACACTCCTGAGGCGCTCGAGATGATCCGCTCAGGTTCCGCGCAGGCGGGCTTCTTCATGGGCGCCGTCCCGGTTGAACTGGTGCGCGAGATCGCCGCCGCGGGCGAGGTCATGCCACCCAAGTCCACCTACTTCTTCCCGAAGGTCCCGACCGGTCTGCTCTTCCACCCGCTCGACGAGCAGTAACGTTGTCGGCCATGCGCGCCATCGCCATCCGCAAGGGCAAGTACGAGCACGAGGTCCGCGTCCGCGACCACCGACTGATCGCCGACGAGCCCGAGGACATCGGCGGCCGGGACCTCGGCCCGAGCCCGGAAGAGCTGCTCGCCGCGTCGCTCGCGTCGTGCACCGCCATCACCGTCCAGATGTACGCCGAGCGCAAGGGCTGGGACATGGCCGGCCTCGAGGTCGACTGCGACTACCTGCCCGCCGAGCGCGGCTGCCCCACCCGCTTCGAGCTGATCCTGCGCGTCCCGGAATCGCTCACACCTGAGCAGGTCGAGCGCCTCGGCGTGATCGCCGCGAAGTGCCCGATCCACCGCACGCTCGAGGGCGAAGTCGCCTTCAGGGAGCGCGTGGAGCGCATCGCGCAGGTGTCGTCTTAGAGTTGACGCGCGCCGCGCTCGCCAAGGAGCTGCGCGGGGTCCTGCTGGACCCCGTCGACGCGGTCGCCATCGACGTCCATGGGCGCACCGACGCGGCCGTGCTCGTCCCGCTCTACCTCGACGCGGACGGGCGGCTGCACGCCGTCTTCACCAAGCGCCGCGACGATCTGCGCCGTCATCCGGGCGAGATCTCGTTCCCCGGCGGGCGCCAGGACGAGGGCGAGACCGAGCTGACCGACACCGCGCTGCGCGAGGCCGAGGAGGAGATCGGGCTGCGCCGGGACGCGGTGGAGCTGATCGGCGCCCTCCAGCCCACGCCGACCTTCGTCACCAACTACGCGATCTACCCCTTCGTCGGGCTGATCGAGCCGGGCCAGGAATGGACGATCCAGGCCCGCGAAGTCGACCACGTGCTCGAGCTCTCGCTCGCCGACGTCCGCGACGGCTACGCGCGACGACGCCTCGTCCGTCGCGGGGTCCCGTTCCGCACGGACACCTACCAGGCGGGCGAGCACATGATCTGGGGCGCGACGGCGCGCATCGTGGCGGACCTGCTCGAGCGCGTGCAGGCGCGGCTTGAGCGCGAGCGCGCCGCTCTGTGAGGGAGATCACCGCCGGGTTGACTTCGAGCCGAACTTAAGGTTCGATCTTCCCTTCAAAGGCTCGGGAGGACGAAGTGATGACTCGGTTCGGCGGTTTTCTGATGGTGTGCGCCTGCATGCTCGCGCTCGGCGCGAGCGGGGCGAGTGCGGCGGCGAAGAAGCCGGACCTGGTGGTCCGGTCAGCCTCCGGCGTGCCGGCGAGCGTCGCTCCCGGCGGCTCGTTCGCGATCACCGACACCGTCGCCAACAGTGGTCGCGGCGTGGCGAAGGCCTCCTCGAACGGCTACCTGCTCTCGCTCGACGGGATCCAGACCGCCGACGACACGGTGCTCGCGACGCGTGCGATCAAGAAGCTCAAGGCCAGGAAGTCCTCCAAGGGCACCGTGACGCTCCGCGTCCCGGCGGCGACGCCGCCCGCGCTCTACGTCGTGCTCGTGTGCGCCGACCAGCGCCGCAAGGTCAAGGAGGCCAAGGAGAACAACAACTGCCGGCCCGCCGGCCGGCTTTCCGTGGCCGCGCCGCTCATTTCGCCCATCGTGCCCGTGGTCACCCCGGCGCCGACCGTGACGGCCACGGCGACCGCGACCGCGACGCCCGCGCCCCCGGACACCACGGCACCCGGCGCGCCCTCGATCACGGCCTCGACCCCGGCCCCGCCGTCGGCCGACCCCACGCCCGACCTGGCCGGCACGGCCGAGCCGGGTGCGACGATCCGCCTCTACGCGGGCGCCGACTGCACGAGCAGCATTCTCGCCACGACGACGGCGTCAGCCGGCGGCGGGTTCACGTTCGCCGCTGTCAGCGTTCCGGCGAACGCCTCGACGACCTTCCGGGCAACCGCCGCCGATGCCGCGAGCAACGTCTCGAGCTGCTCGCAGGGCTTCGTCTACGTCCACGACGACATCGCTCCGGCCGCCCCGGCGGTCACCGGCACGAGCCCGGCCTCCCCGGCCACCGACGCCACGCCGGACGTCGCCGGCACCGCCGCCCCCGGGTCGACCGTGCGCCTGTTCTCGAGCTCCGACTGCACCGGCGCCGCGCTCGCGACGGCCACGGCAAGCGCCGGCGGCGCCGTCGTCTGGGCGGCCGTCTCCGTCACGCCCGAGGTCGCCACCACCTTCAAGGCCACCGCGACCGAGGCCGCGGGCAACACCTCGGCCTGCTCGGCCGGCCTGACCTACGTCCACGACGACACCGACCCGGCCGCGCCGTCGCTGACGAGCACCTCGCCGGCCTCGCCCGGCCGCGACCGCTCCCCGGACCTCGCCGGCACGGCTGAGCCCGGCGCCTCGGTCGCACTGTTCAAGTCGACCACCTGCACGGGCGGCGCGGTCGCCACCGCGACGGCGACCGGAGCGGGCGCCGTGTCGTTCGCGGCCGTCGACGTCGCGCTCGACGAGCCCACCACCTTCACCGCCCGCACCACGGACGCCGCGGGCAACGCCTCGCCGTGCTCGGCGACGCTCGTCTACACCCACGACGAGACCGCCCCCGCCGCGCCTGCGATCACCGGCTTCACGCCGGCGTCCCCCGCCGATTCGCTCACTCCGAAGGCGATCGGCACCGCGGAGACCGGCGGCACCGTCCGCCTCTTCGGCACGGCCGACTGCACCGGCACCGCACTCGGCAGCGGGAGCGCCGCGGAGTTCAATGCGCCGGGCATCGAGGTGCCGGTCGGGGCCGACACCGTGAACGACCTGCGGGCCAAAGTGACCGACGCCGCCGGCAACGCCTCCGCGTGCTCGGCGCCGCGCACCTACACGCACTGCTCGATCCCGTGCGAGATCGAGCCCAACAACCGCGTCGAGGACGCGACCCCGCTCACCACGCTTCGCCGCGGGTCGCTGCCCGCGGGGGACTCCGACTACTTCACGTTCACCGTGCCGGAGCGGTCGCGCGCGACCGTGGAGACCGTCGCCGGCGACGGCGGGCCCTGCCCCAACGGAGGTGCGCGCGACACGAAGCTGACGCTGTCCACGTTCGAGGGGATCCTGGACATCAACGACGACAAGGTCGCGGGCGACCTGTGCTCCAAGATCGTCCGCAGTCTCGACGCCGGGACCTACATCGCGATCGTCGAGGGCTTCCAGGAAGGAGCGGTGCCCGACTACCGCGTCGTCCTGACGTTCGCTCCCGAGGCGATCATCACCGCAACCGATCCAGCGTCCCCCTCCGATGACCCCACTCCCTCGGTCAAGGGGCTCGCACCCGCCGGATCGACGGTCTTCGTGCACGCCACCGCGGACTGCAGCGATCAGCCGCTGGCTTCCGGCAGCGAGGCGCTCTTCGAGGGGGCCGGCATCGAGATCGCGGTCGCGCCGCAGACCACGAACCGCCTGCACGTCCGCAGCACCGGGCCCGTGACGCCCTGCGCGGGCCCGTTCACCTACGTCCGCACCACGACCCTGCAGGAGGTCGAGCCCAACGACACGCCCGCGCAGGCGACCGGGCCGATCACCGCCTCCACCGCGGCCGCCGGCCAGATCGACCCCGCGGCCGACGTCGACCACTACCGCATCGACGTTCCCGCTCACTCGCGCGTGGAACTCGAGACCTTCGACAGCACCCAGCAGGCGTGCGCCGATGGCACCGACACCGATCTCCAGCTGCTCGCTCAGGATCAGACCACCCAGATCGCCACCGATGCCAACGGCGGCCTCGGACTCTGCTCGCTCATCAACCGGGTGCTCGCGCCGGGCACGTACTACGTGCGCGTCGCTGAGCAGAGCGGTGCGGCGACGATCGCCGCCTACCGGCTCGCCGTGCGCATGACGCGGGTCGCGGTGATCACCGCATCGGACCCGGTGAGCCCCGGTACTTCCACCACGCCCAAGCTCATCGGCTCGGCGACCCCCGGCTCGACCGTCGCGGTCCACACGAACGCCGCCTGCACGGGCACGCCCGCGGCCACGGGTAGCGCCGCGCAGTTCGCCTCCCCCGGGCTGACCGTGACGGTCGCCCCGCGCTCGACGACCGCGTTCTACGTCCGCCAGGTCGATCAGCCGGCCGAGTGCGCCGGCCCGCTGACCTACGTGCAGGCCGTGACGCTCAGCGAGAGCGAGCCCAACGACACCGCGGCGACGGCCGACGGGCCCATCACGTCGTCAACGTCCTTTGCGGCGGCCATCAACCCGGTCGCCGACAAGGACTTCGTCAACTTCACCATCACCGGACCGACCCGCGTCGAGCTCGAGACCTTCGACTCGTCGCAGGCCGACTGCCCGACCGGCTTCGACACCGAGCTCCGGCTGCTCGACACCAACCAGGCCAACCCCGTCTACGACGACGACTCCGGCCTCGGCTCCTGCTCGAAAATCGTCCGGGACCTCAGCGCGCCGGGGACCTATTACGCGCAGGTCAACGAGTTCGGCAACAACGCCGTCATCGGCGCATACCGGCTGGCCGTGCGCCTGACTCCCTCGGCGACCATCACGGCCTCCAACCCCGCCTCGCCGAACCCGTCGACCACGCCGAAGCTGATCGGGACCGCATCACCCGGGACGGTCAACATCTACACCTCGAGCGACTGCTCCGGCACGCCGGTCGCGACCGGCACCGCCGCGGAGTTCGCCTCCCCCGGCCTGGCCGTCTCAGTCCCGGCAGGCACGACGCGCTCGTTCTTCGCCAAGGCGGGAGACGACGGCTTCTGCAGCGCGCGTCTCCTCTACGGGGCGCTGACGGCGTCCCCGGAGCTCGAGCCCAACGACGATGTGGCTTCCGCCGACTCGGCGGCAGCGGGCGGAGTGATCATCCGCTCGAACGCGCGCTGGTCGGGCTCGCTGGCGTCGCCCGCCGACAGCGACCTCTTCAAGCTGGAAGTCGCCCAGGAGGGCGTGCTGCGCCTGGAGGCCTTCGATGCCTCGATGACCAGTTGCGGATCCGCGGGGCCGGACGTCATCCTCCTGGACTCGACCGCGACCGCCCGCTACACCGACCAGACCTCGGGCATCGGGGGCTGCGGTGCACTGGTCGTCCCGGTCACGCCCGGGACCTACTACGTCCGCGTGGATGACGCCGCGGCCATTGCCGCCTACGTCCTCGAGGCGAACTTCCAGGCGGCCAACGGAGCCGAGAGCGAGCCCAACGACTCGGTCGCCACGGCCGACCCGTTCGGTCCCCTCGACGGCGCGGTCGCGGGCGAGATCACCGGCACGCAGATCGACTACTTCTCCTTCACGCTGGCGCACTCGGGGTCGGCCCGTATCGAGACCGCGGAGGCGGCGGGCGGGGCGACGTGCGAGAGCAACCTGGTCGACACGGGGATCGAGCTGCTGGCCCCTGACGGCACCACCGTGCTCGTCAACGACGACGACGACGGGCGCGGGCGCTGCTCGCGCATCGACGGCACGGGCAGCGTGCCGCAGGACGCCGGCGCGGCGAATCTGGCGCCCGGGACGTACTACGTGCGGGTCCGGCGCGTCGCCGACCCCGCCTTCACCTACCGCCTGCAGATCACCGTCCGGTAGCTGAAGGCGCGACGGGCGGCCCGCAGGCCGCCCGTCGCCGCTCGCCGAGCGGGAAGGGATCGGCGAGGCATGAAGGCCACCTAGCGGCTGCGCCCGCGCAGCAGCCGGACGGCCGAGCGCGAGACCGACGGCGCGCGCCGGGCCATCCTCAGGGCCGTCCGGTCCCCGGGGCGCAGCTCGCGCTCGTGGGCGACCGGCGGCGGCTCGGCGGCGGATCCGACGGCGTAGAGCCGCCACCGCCCCGGCACGCCCTTGAGCTCGTGCTCGCCACGGTCGGCGAACGAGAACGGCGAGCCGACGACGAGGTCCTTGACCGTGCTCGAGACGAGCACTTCACCGCTCGCGGCCTTGGCGGCGACGCGGGCGCCGATGTGCACGGCCAGCCCGCCGAGGTCCTCGCCCATCGACTCGCACTCGCCCGTGTGGACGCCCGCGGTGAGCGGGACCCCCGTCTCCCCGCGCAGAGCGAGGGCGCAGCGGATGGCCCGGGCCGGCCCGTCGAACACGCTCAGGTGACCGTCCCCCATCGACTTCACCAGGCGCCCCCGGTGGGCCCCCACGAGCCGGCGGACCGTCGAATCGTGGTGCTCGAGACGCTCGCGCCAGCGCGCGTCCCCGAGTTCCGCCGCCTGCTCGGTCGAGCCGACGAGGTCGGTGAAGAGCACCGTGGCCAGCACGCGATCGGTTTCCACCACGGCACGCGTGCCGGTGAGGAACTGCTCGATCTCGCCCAGGACGGCCTCCGAGTCGCCGAACCAGAACGCATGGTCGGCGCCCGGCAATTCGACCAGACGGGCGTTCGGCATCAGCTTGGCCATGAGGCGCGAGTTGGCGATCGGCGCGAAGTCGCCGACGTTGTGCACCAGCAGCGCCGGCGTGGCGACCGTGGACAGGATCGGCGTCACGTCCAATCCGCGCACCGCCTCCACGAGCGCGCGCGCCATCCGGGGGCTCGCCGCGGCGCGCTCGAACAGCGCCCAGAAGCGCCGCTCGCCGGGGGAGTCCATGGATGGGTTCAGGAGCCCGGACACCTCGCCCTTGCCCCAGAGGCCGATGGCCCGTTCGACGCGCGCCCACGCGAGGTCGTAGGTCTCCTGGGTGAACCCGAAGCGAGCAAGCTCCTCACCGCTCGCCCGGCCCTTGATAATGCCGCCGTAGAGGATCAGCGACTCGACGCGCTCGGGCCACGAGGCGGCGAACAGCAGCGCGCTCGAGGCCCCTTCTGAGAAGCCCATCAGGACGGGCCGCTCGCAGCCCACGGCGTCGATCACCACGCGAAGGTCGTCCCGGCGCTCCTCGACGGTCGGCACATGGGAGATCGGGTCCGACAACCCCGTCCCGGGCTTGTCGTAGAGCACGACGCGCCCCATCGCCGCCAGCCTTCGCAGCATCGCGACGAAGTGCGGCTCCGTCCACGCGAGATCGAGGTGCGAGATGAACCCGGGGACCCAGACGAGGTCGCGCGGGCCTTCGCCGATGACCTGGTAGGCGATCGCCACGCCGTCCGGGCGCTCCACGTAGCGGGTCTCGGGGGCGTCGAAGCTCACGACGCGACCGTACCTGAAGCGCGACGGGCGGCCCGAAGGCCGCCCGTCGCTGTTCGCCGATCGCGGGAGAGGATCGACGAGGTTCTAGACCGATTTCTCGATCGGCACGTTGACGAGGTTGCCCCACTCGGTCCAGGAGCCGTCGTAGTTCTTGACGTCGTCCTTGCCGAGCAACTCGTGCAGCACGAACCAGGTGTGCGCCGAACGCTCGCCGATACGGCAGTAGGCGATGATCGGGTCGCCGTTGAGGACCCCCTTGTCGGTGTAGAGCGTCTCGAGGTCCGCGCGGGACTTGAACGTCCCGTCCTCGGTGACCGCCTGGGCCCACGGCACGGATTTCGCACCGGGGATGTGGCCGGCGCGCTGGGCGCCCTCCTGCTCGTAGCCGGGCATCGCGATCAGCTCGCCCGAGAACTCCTGCGGCGAGCGGACGTCGACGAGGCGCGTGCTGGCGTCAAGCGCGGTGAAGACCTCGTCGCGGATTGCGCGGATCTCGTCGTCGCCCGCCTGTGCCGTGAAGGTCGTGGCCTCGTAGGACGGCACGTCGGCCGTGGTCGCCCGGTCCTCGGCGATCCACTTCTCGCGCGGCCCGTTGACCAGCTTCACGGCCTCGTGGCCGTAGTACTTGAGATACCAGTAGGTGTAGGCGGCGAACCAGTTGTTGCGGTCGCCGTAGAGGACGATCGTGTGGTCGTTCGAGATGCCGCGGGAGCCCAGCAGCGCGCCGAAGGCCTCGGCGTCGAGGAAGTCCCTCCGGGTCTGGTCCTGCAGGTCGAGCTTCCAGTCGAAGCCGATCGCGCCGGGGATGTGCGCCTCGGCGTACAGCGCCGGGTTCTCGTCGACCTCGACGATGCGGATCGACGGGTCCTCCAGATGATCGGCCACCCACTGGGTGTCGACCAGGACGTCCTTCGCGTAGTCGGTCACGCGCCTGCCTCCTGAAACTTGATCCGATTTACGGGCTTTGAAGGAGTGTAGCCACGGCGGCGACCATGTCCACCGTCCAGCGTTCACGTTCCCCGGGAGCGGTGGCGACCAGCTCCACGGGAATGTTCCAGGTCTCGCTCGCGGTCCGGACGATGCCCGCCCCGTGCTCGAGCCACTCACCGGGGAGCGACCCCGCGGCTTCGTAGACCAGGCCGCGGACCGGTGTGTCGACGACCTTCTCGCAGAGCATCCGCAGCCGCCCGTCGTGCAGATCTCGCGCGCCGTCGCCCGCGGCACTGCCGAGCAGCCAGCAGACGATCGTGGTGGCGACCAGACCGTCCATCAACGTGGCGATCCGGTCGGGGTCCCCGAGGTAGGGCTCGGCGCCCGTGGCGGCAATCGCGTCGAAGTTCTCGCGCGAACGGGTGGTCCCGCGCACGGCGTGCCCGGCGGTGCGCAGCTCCCGGGCGAGCGCCTGCCCGCGCCCGCCACAGCCGACGATCAGGACCCGCGCCATGTCCTAGGCCGAGAAGAGCTCGTGTACCCGCGCGACGGGGCGGGCGAGCACCGCGCGATCGCCGTATTCGACGATCGGTCGCTGCAGCAGCTCCGGATGCTCGGACATCGCGGCGATGATGTCGTCTTCGGAGGCGTCGGAGAACTGCTCGGCCCGCGGCTCGCGCATCCGCAGCGCCTCGCGCGCAGTGATGCCGGCCTTGTGCAGCAGCGAGCGGATCTTCTCCTCGGAGAGCTCGTCGACGTGGTAGTCGACCGTCTCGAAGTCCACGCCGCGCTCGACGAGCAGTGCCGAGAGCTCCTGGCAGGTCGTGCAGGCCGGCTTCTCGTAGACGGTCAGCTTGGGTGCTCGGTGAGGCATCAGATGTCCTTCTTGGATGGGCGGATCCCGAGCTGCTCCTGGTCGGCCCAGTAGCGCTCGGCGTACTCGTCGAGCTCGCGCCGGTGGCGCGCCACGTCGCGCTCGAAGTCGTCCTCGGTGCGGACGTGCTTGCCGTGGCGCGTGCGTAGCTCGTTCTGCGCAGCGATCATCTGCGCGAGGTCGTCGATGTCGTTCTGAGCCTCGAGCTCCGGTGAGCGGGTGGAATGCCAGTCGAGGATCTCCGCTCCGGACTTCGGGTGGTAGAGGCCGAGCAGGACGACCCAGACGATCAGCGCGACCATCGCGCCCGTGACGATGAGGGTGAAGGTGTCCACCTCGCAGGCAGACTACGCACGAGCCAGCACGGCGGTGCACTGCGAGGACAGCACGCCGCCGTTGCCATGGGCCACGGCGAGCGCTGCATCGGGGACCTGGCGCCCGCCGCACTCGCCACGAAGCTGGCGCACGGCCTCCACCAGCATGAGCAGCCCGTACATCCCCGGATGGCAGTAGGACAGCCCACCGCCGTTGGTGTTCATCGGGAAGTCGCCACCCGGACGGGTGCGCCCGCCTTCGACGAAGGCGCCCCCCTCGCCCTTCGCGCAGAAGCCCAGGTCCTCGAGAAACAGCAGCGGGGTGATTGTGAACGCGTCGTAGAGCAGTGCGAGGTCCATCTCCTGTGGCCCGACGCCGGCCTGGGCAAAGGCCTCGCCGCCGGAGGCGACGGCGGCCGTGCGGACGAGGTCGGGCATCTCGGAGATGTGGCGGTGCGTGCTCGCCTCGCCGGCGCCGAGCACGAGGACGTGCGGACGCCCCAGGGAGCGCGCGCGCTCGGGCGAGCACACGACCACCGCGGCCCCGCCGTCGTTGACCAGGCAGCAGTCGCGCACACCCAGCGGATCGGCGACCAGCGGCGCGGCGAGCACGTCCTCGATCGCGAGCGGGTCGCGCGACCAGGCGGCCGGATTCAGCCGCGCCCACTCGCGCGCCGCGACCGCGACCTCGGCGAGCTGCTCGCGCGTGGTGCCGAACTCGTGCATGTGCCTTGCGGCGGCGAGCGCGTACGCGGTCACCGGCAGCGCCGGCTCGTACGGCGCCTCCCACCAGGCGACTTCCTGGACCGAAGCGCTCGAGCGGCCCACCAGGCGCTGGGTCGAGCCGTGGGCGATCACGGCGACCGAGCACTGCCCGGCGCCGATCGCTGCGGCGGCGTGCCGCAGGTGGGCCATGAAGCTCGATCCGCCGACGTTCGTGCCGTCGAAGAACCGCGGCCGCGCGCCGAGCGCCGCGGACAGGCTCAACGACGCCATGGGGACCTGCGTCGATGCGGCGAGCACTCCGTCGAGGTCCCCCGCTTCGAGGCCGGCGTCCTCGAGCGCGCGGGCCGTCGCCTGCGCCATCAGGTCGACGGGCGTGATGCCGTCGGCGACCGCGCCGAGGTCGGATTCGGCGGCGCCGACGATCGCCAGTAGCGCCTCCGGTGGCGTCACGCCGGCACGAAGACGGGGATGTGGTCGGCGCCGTCGAAGCGCACCCGGACTCGCAGGCCGATGGTGACTTCGCCCGCGTCGACGCGGCTCATCATCCGAAAGCCCTCGTCGAGGTCCACGAGCGCGATGTTGCGCGGCTCGCCGTCACGCGGACGCACCCAGGTGGTGGAGTGGACGGTGCCGAGGCCGGCGGATTCGCGCCAGTCGTCGATGCCCATCCGAGGCGGGAAGACGGGGCCCGAGGCGTCGGCCTGATAGAGCAGGACGCCCCGGGCACAGCCCTCCTCGAAACGCGTGCGGGGCGAGGTCGGCACCGCGCCGCACGCTACCGGCGCACGGCGGCCGCTACGTTCCGGACGCGTGAGCCTTCCTCGAACCATCGGCGTCGTGGGCGCCGGGACCATGGGAGCCGGGATCGCCCAGCTCGCCGCCGGCGCCAGGATCCCGACGCTGCTGCACGACCCCGACGAGGTGGCCCTCCAGCGCGGGCTGAGCGCGGCCCGCAAGCGTCTCGACGACTTCGCCGGGTCGCTCGACGCCGCCCACGACCTCGAGGATCTCGCCGGCTGCGACCTGGTCATCGAGGCCGCCCCGGAGGACTTCGCGGTCAAGTGCGACCTGTTCACCCGGCTCACGACCCTGGTCGCTCCGCATGCGGTCCTGGCCACGAACACCTCGTCCCTGTCGGTGACCGAGCTCGCGGCCACGATCGAGGGACCCGAGCGGCTCGTCGGCCTGCACTTCTTCAACCCCGCCCCGGTCATGAAGCTCGTGGAAGTCGTCGCCGGGGCGCTGTCGAGCCCGGCCGCGCTGGCCATGGCGCGCGCGACCGGAGAGGCGATGGGCAAGCGCGTCGTCGACGTCCTCGACGGCCCCGGCTTCCTCGTGAACCGCTGCAACCGCCCGTTCTCGCTCGAAGCGCTGCGGGTCGTGCAGGAGAACCTCGCCACGGTCGAGCAGGTCGACCGGATCGTGCGCATGGGCGGGGGCTTCCGGATGGGTCCGTTCGAACTCATGGACCTCGTGGGCCTCGACGTCGGGTTCGCAGTCCAGCGCTCCTTCTGGACCCAGTCCTACGGCGAGCCGCGCTGGCGGCCGTCGCCCCTGATGGCCCGGATGGTCGCCGCGGGCCGTCTCGGGCGCAAGGCCGGGAAGGGCTGGTACGCCTACCCGGCCGGGCCGCCGCCCGACCCGCCCCCCGGGCCGATCGCTGATGCCGATGGCCTCGTCGTGATCGCCGGACAGGGCACGCTCGCGGGTGAGATCGCCGGGGAAGCCGAGGCCGCCGGATGGGACGTGCTCGAGCCGGTCGACGCGGCCGGCGCCGTCCCCGACCTGATCCTCGATTGCGGCGCGACCGATGAGGACGGCCCACTGCAGGGAGCCCCGCAGGCGATCCTGTGCGATTCGGCGTCGCTGGCCGCGCTGGATCCCGGCGGCTCGAGCGTCGGCTTCTTCGCCGTCGCGCCGCTGGGCGGGTGCGTCGAGCTCACGCGCGGGGCAGGGTCCTCGCCGCTGGCCGTCGAGCGCACCGAGGCGTTCTTTCGCTCGCTCGGCCGCCACGTCGAGTGGGTCGGTGACGCCCCAGGCCTCGTGCTCGGACGCATCCTGGCCCAGCTCGTCAACGAGGCGTGCTTCGCACTCGGGGAGGGCCTCGGCAGTGCCGAGGACATCGACGCCGGGATGGTGCTCGGGCTCAATCATCCGCGTGGTCCACTCGAATGGGCCGACCTGCTCGACCCTGGCCTCGTACTGGCGACGATCAGCGCCCTGCAGGAGGAATACGCCGAGGAGCGCTACCGGCCGGCGCCGGCGCTGGTGCGCGCCGTGCGCGAGGAGCGCGAGCTGCGCGCCCTCTGAGACGCTCTAGCCTGGAACCAGTGACCCGCACCGCCGCCCTCGGCGCCGTTCTCGCGGCGCTTGCCGCGCCGGCGGTTGCCGCTGGCGCTCCCCCCGCCGTGCCGATGGAACTGCCGTCCGGCGCGCTCGCCCGCTCGGCGTCGGCGCTTGCGCCGACCTGGCTGGTCGGCGCCCGGCCCGGCCGTGCCTCAGCCGCGATCGCCCGCCGCCACGGCGCGGCGCAGATCGACGCGGGCGCCTACGAGATCGACACGAGACGCGCGCGCGGCCTCGCCACCGCGCTGCGCGAGCGCGGCCTGCTCGTCTTCGCCGAGCCCAACCGCCCGGTCGCGCTGCGCCAGGCCGGCGTCGCCGACGACCCGCTGTCCAAGGACGCGCGCTGGCGCGACTTCGTGGTCGAATCGACGCTCATCCCGCCCCCGGTCACGCCGGAGAGTCCGCTCCTGGCGGTGATCGACTCCAAGATCGACCTCAACCACCCCGAGTTCGTGGGTGGCTCGGTCGGGACCGACGCCGGCGAGACCCTCGGCAACGAGCATGGCACCGCCACCACCGCGGTCGCCGCCGCACCGAAGAACGACGTGGGCATCCTGGGCATCTGGCCGGGCATGCGCGCGATCAACGTGCCGCTGCCCTCCGAGCAGATCTCCTGCGGGGATTCCGCGCGCCAGATCGTGCGCGCGGTCGCGCTCCAGGCCGCCGTGATCAACATGAGCTACGGCTCGCCCGATGCCTGCTTCACCGAGTACGTGGCGCTCCAGCGCGCGACGAAGGCGGGAGTGACGCTCGTAGCGGCGTCGGGCAACGAGTTCGACCAGGGCAACAAGGAGCAGTTCCCCGCCTCGCTGCCGCACGTGCTCACGGTCGCCGCCATCACGCCGAAGTCCGAGGCGGCGTTCTTCTCGAACGCGAACGCCGGCGTGGACCTCGCGGCTCCCGGCATCGGGATCCTGACCGCCGTACCGGTGTCGCTCGACGTGGCCGACGGCACCCAGGACGGCTACACGGGCGTGTCCGGGACGAGCTTCGCGGCGCCGATGGTCGCCGCTGCCGCGGCGTGGGTCCGGGCCGTACGGCCAGACCTCTCGGTCGACCAGGTCGGACAGGTGATGCGCCTGTCCGCGCGCGACGTGGGCGCACCGGGGTATGAGACGAGTACGGGTTTCGGCGTGCTCGACGTCAAGAGCGCGCTCGCCAAGGCGCCGCCGGCGCGAGATCCACGCGAACCCAACGAGGACATCGTCTGGGTCGACGGCCGCGCCTTCGGCCGGCCCGCCCAGGCGATCGCGCGCGGGACGACGCTCAATGCCCTGATCGACGCCTATGAGGACCCCCGCGACGTCTACCGCCTGCGGGTCCCCGCGCGCTCGAGGCTCACGGTGACCACCACGCCGCGGTTCGGCAACCCCGATCTGGCGATCTTCGACCGGCGCGCCACGGCGGTTTCCCAGCGCAGCCGCCTGATCGCCGCGAGCACGCGCGGCGGCAGCCGGAAGACCGACCGCGTCACCGTCCGCAACCGCGGTTCCAGGGCGACGACCGCGTACGTCGTCGTCGTGCTCGACCGATCCGGCGGAACGCTCGACGCGGGCTACAAGCTGACCGTCAGGAAGGGGTAGTCGAGGAGGCGTACTGGGCTTCCGCGAGGTCGCCCGTGCCCTCTAACGCGGGCGGCGTCGGGACGTCCGGGTTGTCGCGCAGGTACCACTCGGCGTCCAGCGCCGCCTGACAGCCGGAGCCCGCCGCGGTGACGGCTTGGCGATAGGTGTGGTCGACCAGGTCACCCGAAGCGAAGACACCGGGGATGTTCGTGCGCGTCGAGCGCCCGTCGACGGCGACGTAGCCGTTCTCGTCGCTATCGACGATCCCGCGGACGATCTCCGACTGCGGCTCGTGGCCGATCGCGATGAATGCGCCGGCCATCGGCAGGTCGCGTTGCTCGCCGGTCTCGCTGTGGGTGAGGACCGCCCGCTCCAGGGCACCGTTGTCGCCGGCGACGAACTCCTTGACCACGTACGGCGTCAGCCACTCGATGTTCGCGGTCGCCTGCGCGCGCTCCAGCATGATCTTCGAAGCGCGGAACTCGGCCCGGCGATTGACGATCGTCACCTTCGAGGCGAACTTCGAGAGGAAGATCGCTTCTTCCATTGCGGAGTCGCCGCCGCCGACGATGATCGTCTCCTTGTCGCGGAAGAACGCCGCATCGCAGGTCGCGCAGTACGACACGCCGCGGCCCGAGAGCTCCTCCTCACCCGGGGCGCCGATCTTCTTGTGCTCGGCGCCCATCGCGAGGATGACCGTGCGGGCCCTGAAGACGTCGTCGCCGACCTGGACGGTGTGCGGCTCCCCGTTCTCGCCGGGGATCAGCGCCGTGGCCTGGTCGGTGAGGAACTTCGTGCCGAAGCGCTCGGCCTGATCACGCATGGTCTGCATGAGCGCAGGACCCATGATCCCGTCCGTGAATCCGGGGTAGTTCTCGACTTCGGTGGTCTGCTGGAGCAGGCCGCCCCACAGGTAGCCCTCGATCACCAGCGGCTCCAGATTCGCGCGCGAGGTGTACAGCGCTGCGGTGTAACCGGCCGGGCCGGAACCGATGATGATGACGTTCTCGATGGGGCTCACAGGATCTCCGTTGGTGGGCACTTCATTTTGTATAGCTTAGCTTCCGGCGGGCGTCCCAGCGCTCCACCGTCTTGCGCAGCTGCAGATACGCGACCACACCGGGGATCGTGGGCAGCCAGAAGGTGAAACCGCGATAGGCGAGCACCGCGACGACGGCGAGGCCCGTATCGACACCGAAGGCCGCGAAGGCCCCGATCATCCCGCCGTCGACCCCACCGATCCCGCCCGGCAGCGGCAGCAGGTTGCCGAGCATCCCGACGAAGAAGCCCATGATCACGACGCTCAAGGGCGGCGCCTCGCCAAACGCCTGGAAGGACGCCCACAGCGCCGCGATCTGGAACGCCCAGAACAGCACGGCGCCGGTCAGGGCCGGGTCGCGCGAGCGCAAGTGCGCGAGCGCGTCGCGCATGCCGGCCGACATCGTCGCCGGTGCCGTGGCGAGCTTCTGCGCCAGGCGACCGATTCGGCCCTGCCGCTTGGCCCAGCCCTCGAGTCGCTGCTGAAGGTCGGTCGGCACGAACGCCACCGACAGCCCGACCGCCGTCAGGACGAGCGCGAGCGTGGCCGGCAGGAAGGTCATCGCGAACGGGTCGGGACCGGGCAGCAGCCCGAAGTGCAGCCCGTAGCCGACGAAGATCACCGCGGCGGTGTAGATCAGGTAGGTCAGCGCGAGAAACGACAGCGTCTTGTCGGCAACGACCTGCTTGCGCATCCCGGCCTTACGCAGCGCCCACGCGGTGAGCACGATGCCGCCCGCCCCGCCCGCGCTGAACAGGCGCGTGGCCGCGAGGCCGGCCATCGTGATCTGGTAGCTCTCGCGCCAGTTCAACCGGCACCCCGCGGCGCGCGCGAAGACGCCCTGGAAGAGCAGGACGTAGCCGCCGAACATGCCGACCGTGCACAGCAGCGCGATCACGAGCCAGCCCGGATTACCATCGTTGATCCGCTCCCATGTGTCCTCGAGACCCGCGAGCTGCGGCAGCAGCAGGTACAGCGCGACGACCATCGCGAGGACGAAGACGGCGAAGAAGGCCATCTTGCGCGTCGTGAAGTCGAATTGGGGCCCGCCGGAGTCGTCGTCCTCCTCGTCCTCGTGGCCCGCCGGATCGGCGACGTCGGCGGAACTCACGCCCGGGCCCGCTGCTCGAGGGCCTGGACGCCGCCTGCGAAGGCCTGCAGCGCCGGGGCGATCGCCGGAGCTCCGCGACGCACCGCCTCGGTGAGCGCGAGGCCGGCGAGCAGGTCGAGCACGTAGTGCTCGCCGAGATAGACGAGCGCGACCCCGAGCGTCGCGGTGTACGCGGCGCCGATGGCGCCTGCGACAGGACCGGTCTCGGCGAGCATTCGTGCGGCCATGACGGAAAGGGCGAAGTGCAAGGAGGGCATGGCGGCCAGCGGATTGCCGCCGAAGACACCGTACAGCGGCTGCCAGCCGGACCCCCAGAACTGCTCGCCGTATTCGACCATCATCCTCCGCACCTTGGGATGTCGCCCGTCGTCGAGGAGGCCCTGCTCGGCTGCATACCAGGGCGGCGCGGTCGGGATCGCCCAGTAGCCGATCACGCCGATGTCGAAGGTCGCGTAGAGGTGCGTGGCGGTGCGCGCGAATCGCTCGGGATGACGCACGAGCACGTAGAGCGCCGTGCCGTGCGGCACCATGAACCAGATCCAGTGTGACCAGATCAGCGTCTTCTCGACGGCGCCGAAGCGCTCCGGCCGCCCGAACGCCCGCTGCAGTCGCAGGGTCGGCGTGGTGCCCAGGCCCAGGGCACGGTCGAAGCGAAGCGGATAGGCCACCCGGACCCGTGCCTCCAGGCGCTCGGGGTCGTCGTTGGGCATCTTGTACGTGGCCAGGTAGGCCCACATCTGCAGCGCGCAGGTGGCGACGTCGCGCGTGCGCGAGCGGGGAACCAGGACGCAGAGCGCGATCGGAGCCAATGCGGCGGTTGCGGTTACCGCGGGCGCGGGGAGCTTCAGGCGGCGCCGGACAACGGGCGCCGCGACCCCGAGCACGAGCGCCGTCGCGGCGGCCGCGCGGATCAGGTTGGGGCGGGGCACGGCGGGCGCGAGTATATGAACGGTCGGTTCCTTGACGGTTCGCGCGCTGTGGGGTGGAGAAACGGCAACGGCGACATTGAGGAGGAGGGTTCCGGTGGGGGCGGCGATCTACCGTCATGGAGCGTCACGCGGCAGCGAGTTCCGGGTCGCTTGACGCTCCATGCCGCTCTGGCCGTCACCCCCCGTCAAGCGCCGATTCAGCGCGCATCGCTCGACGGACCATGACGGTGGAACGCCTCCCGCGCCCGTCCCTCAACTCCCACCCGGCGGCCGTTCGACGAACGCGCCGCAGCACAGCAAGGCCCGAGCCGGTCACCAACCCCTTACGCCATGACCCCCGCAGCCGCGGCCACCAGCGCCGCCACGACGGGCGAGTCGTCGTCGACCTCGGGGTGCCACTGGACGCCGAGCACGAAGCGCCGGTCGGGCAGCTCCACCACCTCCACGAGGTCGTCGAGCGTCGCCCAGCCCGTCGCCGTCAACCCTTCCCCCAACCGGTCGACGCCCTGGTGGTGGTGGGACTTCGTGCAGTGCAGGAGCTCCCCGCAGACCCGGTGGGCGAGCGACCCGTCGAGCAGCCGGACGTCGTGGTCGGCGTTCTCGAACGAGCCGAGGATGCGCCGGTGGTCGGAATGGCCGACCGCGTCGGGCAGGTGCTGGATCAGTGTGCCCCCGAGGGCGACATTGAGGAGCTGCATGCCGCGGCAGATGCCGAGCAGCGGCAGGTCGCGCTCGATCGCGCAGCGGGCCAGCGCGATCTCGAACGTGTCGCGCTCGGGCTTGGTGTCGACCGTGTGCGGGTCGGCCGGCTCGCCGTAGGCGGCGGGGTCGATGTCGCACCCGCCGGCGAGGACGAGCCCGTCAAGCCCGAACAGCGTCTCCTCGGGATCGGTGACGGCGAGCGGGTCGACCGGCAGCAGCAGCGCGAGGCCGCCCGCGTCCTGGACGCGCTGGATGTAGGAGCGCGGCGTCAGCGAGACCTCGCGGTCCCAGGCGGCCCAGCGCGCGCGCTCGGGCGCCGAGCAGATGCCGATGCGGGGACGGGACATGCCCATAGGATGCCGTCCGGTGACGACGGAGCGCACATACGAGACCATCGAGGCGCGCCAGAATGCCGGCGAGCTGCGGATCACGCTCAACCGACCGGAGTCCCTGAACGCCTGGACCATCGGATTTGGCGAGGAACTGCTCGAGTTGCTGAGCAGCGCTGCTCAGGACCCCGCCGTCCGCTCGGTGACGATCACCGGCGCCGGACGAGCCTTCTCGTCGGGCGCCGACCTGCGCGCCGGCTTCAACCCGACGCCGGAGGGCAAGCCGGACGTCAAGACGCCGCTGGACTCGATCTACCACCCGCTGATCACGCAGATCCGCACGATGCCCAAGCCCGTCCTGGCGGCCGTCAACGGCCCCGCCGTCGGCATCGGCTGCTCGCTCGCCCTCGCCTGCGACCTGATCGTCGCGCGCGAGTCGGCCTACTTCTTGCTCGCCTTCGTGAACATCGGCCTGGTCCCCGACGGCGGCTCGTCGCTGTTCATCCCCGCCCGTGCCGGCTTCACCCGCGCGGCCGAGATGGCTCTGCTGGGCGAGAAGATCCCGGCGCGCCAGGCGTTCGAATGGAACCTGATCAACCGCGTCGTGGCCGACGACGAGTTCGACGCCGCCGTCGACGAGCTCGCGTGCAAGCTGGCTTCGGGCCCGACGGGCGCCTACGCGGGCGCCAAGCGCCAGCTCAACGCGTGGCTCTACGAGCGCATGGAGGCCCAGCTCGCGCTTGAGGCCGACACCCAGCAGGAGGCCGCGAGCTCGGCCGACTTCATGGAAGGCGTCGCCGCCTTCCTGGGCAAGCGCCCGCCGAGCTTCGGCGGCTGATCAGCGCGCCAGCTTCACCGCTCCGGTCACGACCGCCGTCTGGTCGCCGTTGACCAAGGTGAGCCGGAGCCTGTAGAGGCCCGGCCTGGCCTTCTTCTTGCCGGCCTTGCCGTTCCAGGCGACCTTGTTGATCCCGACGCGGGTCCGCCCGAGCACCGTCGCCACTACCTTCGAGCCCTTCGAGACCTGCAGGGTCGCCCCCGCCTCGAGCGTGCTGACGTAGCCGAAGGAGACGCGCCGTCCTGCCCGGCCCTTGACCGTTCCGGCGATGGCGGCGGCCACGAGCTTGAACGCGGGCGGGCCCTGGGGGCCGGTGAGACCGGCAGGGCCTGCGGGGCCGGCGGGGCCGGCGGGGCCAGTCGGGCCGGCTGAACCCGGTGCGCCGTTCGTGCCGCTCGTGCCGTTCGTCCCGTCAGTCCCGTCAGTCCCGGCAGTGCCGTTCGTGCCGTTCGTCCCGTCGGAGCCGTCCGTTCCCGGCGGAGGCTGGTAGACGTCGAGCGTGTAGGTCGCGTCCTCGACGGAGCCGAACGCGCTCGAAGCCCCGAAGACGAGCACCTCCTCACCAACCCTCCTGCCTGCGTACGTGAAGCGGCCGGTCGCCGGATCGAGCTCGCCGACCGTGCCGAGCGCGCCCTCCTTCGTGATCAGCTCGTACGTGAACGGGTCGCCACCGGCCGCGCACGCGAGCTGGATCGTCGGCGACGTCCCGGCGGCGACCTGCCGCCAGTC
>Ga0136633_1000462_pt1 | contig 31106 bp, 26 predicted proteins | sample AntDrymeUQ832206_2_FD_105494 | JGI IMG/M metagenome (GOLD analysis project Ga0136633, IMG submission 105494) | Polar desert sand microbial communities from Dry Valleys, Antarctica - metaG UQ83 (22.06) | ecosystem: Environmental > Terrestrial > Soil > Desert | place: Antarctica: Dry Valley... | reverse complement strand
CCTTCGGCAACATCGACCATGCGACGACCGGCGTGCGCTACGGCGGCCGGTTGGGCGACCGCGCCCACTACCGCGTATTTGCCAAGTTTTCCGACCGTGCCGCTTTCACCAGGGAGTCCGGCGATCCGGCCGCCGACGCGACCGACCGGCTGCACGCCGGCACGCGTGTGGACTGGAAGCCTGGGCTGCGCGACAGCGTGACCCTGTCCGCCGATGTCTTCAAGGGGCGCGCGGGGCAGACCTTGAGCTCCAGCAGCAGTCTGCCGATCACTGCCGCCAGCATCGACTCACCCACCGACACGACCGGAGTCAACGTGCTCGGCCGCTGGATGCGCGACCTCGGTCCGCAGTCGCAGTTCACGGTGCAGTGGTACTACGACGACATCCGTCGGGATGACGTCCTGGTCGGGCAGGAACAGCGCAACGTCGACTTCGACGTGCAGCACAACTGGTCGCCCGGTCGCCATCAGATCGTGTCGGGTCTCGGGTACCGGCGGTCGAGCGACGTGCTGCGCGGCACCGAGTTCCTCTCTCTGGCACCGCCGCGCCGCTCGGTGAACCTGTCGAGCGTCTTCGTGCAGGATGAGATCGCGATTGTGCCGCGTCGGCTGCACCTCACCGTTGGCACCAAGTTGGAGCACAACTCCTACACGCAGTGGGAACTGCAGCCAGGTGCGCGCCTGGCGTGGACGCCGCACGCGCGACACACGGTCTGGGCCGCAAGTTCGCGTGCGGTCCGCACCCCGTCGCGAGCAGAGAGCGACGTGCGGATCGTCTTTGCCAGCGCTCCCTCCCCGCAGGGCCTGCCGGCTCAGCCCGTCTTGTTCGGCAATCCCGATTTCCAGGCCGAGGTGTTGGTGGCCAGGGAACTCGGGTATCGGTTGGTGCCAGCCTCGACGGTCACGCTCGATTTTGCCGTCTACAAGAACCAGTACGATCGGCTCCGGACGTTCGAGTCGGGGACGCCATCGCTGGCGTTCGGGTCCGCAGGGCCCTACATCCATGCGCCGCTGTTGTTTGGCAACGGCATGACGGGCACCGCTCAAGGGTTCGAGGCGTTGGCCAACTGGACTCCGTTCTCCAACTGGCGCCTGGCCGCCAGCTGGTCGTTCATCGATGTGGACCTCGAGCACGTCGCGGGCAGTAACGATCAGCTCGGCGCCCGCATCGAGGACGACAGTCCTCGTCATCAGGTCCAGGCGCAGTCCTACTTGACCCTGCGGCGTGGCGTCGAGTTGGACGTGACCTACTACGGGATCGACCGCCTGCAGAACCAGGGAGTTCCGGGCTATCACCGTTTCGACGCGCGCCTCGGCTGGCGAGCGTACGAAGCACTCCGTCTCAGCGTCGGGGTCCAGAACCTCGGCACGGGGCGGCGGCGTGAATTCGGCGCGTCGCTCGGGGAGACGCCGACCTACATGGGCCGTGCGGCCTACGCGCAATGCCAGTGGCGCTTCTAGGCTGGGTCGCGAGTGCGGTGTTGGTGGCAAGCCTCTGCGTGCCGGTACCGCTGCGTGCCGCGCTGGACGCCGACGAGTACGCCGTAAAGGCGGCGTTCCTGTACCAGTTCACCCAGTTCGTCGAGTGGCCTGCCGACAGCTTCGCCGATGCCGGCTCGCCCATCGTCCTCGCGGTCCTCGGCTCCGATCCCTTCGGGGAGAGTCTGAAGCGGGCGACGGAGGGGCGCACCGGACAGGGCCGCCCGATCGTCGTGCGGTACCTCAAGCCAGGCCAGTCGCTGCGCTCGTGCCACATCCTGTTTGTGAGCGCGTCCGAGGAGGCGCGCATCCCCGACCTGCTGCGCACGGTTGGCCCGGCGAGCATCCTGACCGTGGGCGACTCGAGCGGCTTTGCCGAAGCCGGCGGCATGCTCAACTTCGTGGTCGACGCGGCGCGGATCAAGTTCGAAGTCAACATCGGGGCTGCCGAGCGCGGCCGTGTCCGCATCAGCTCCAAGCTCTTGAAGCTGGCCAGTATCGTCGACCGGGGCCGCAGGTGAGCACGGGTTGGCGACAGCCGATGTCGGTCCGTCGGAAGCTGACGCTGATGACGACGCTGACGACGGCGGTGGCGCTCATCGCCGCCTGTCTGGCATTTGTGGGCTATGACCGGGTGACCTACCGTCAGGCGCTGGTCGGCAACACGCGCGTGCTCGCCGATGTCGTGGGGGCCAGCTCCACCGCTGCGCTGGCCTTCGACGACGTCAAGACGGCTCGCGAGGTCCTCTCGGCGCTGACCGCGGAGCCACACGTGGTGGCCGGGAGTGTCTACGACCGGGAGGGACGGACCTTTGCCAGGTACGTGCGGCCCGGCTCCGACCCACGGTACTCGACGCCGCCGCCCGCGCCGGACGGTCACCAGTTCACAGCCGATCGCCTGCGCCTGTTCCGGGAGATCAGGCTCGGTCGCGACCGGATCGGCACCGTCGATGTCGAAGTCGACCTGGACGGGCTGGACCAGCGGCTGCGACGGCAGGCGCTGTCGGTCCTGGTCATCCTGGTCGGCGCATCGGCGCTGGCTTATGTGCTGGCGTTTGCCGTGCACGGGTGGCTGGTGACTCCGCTGCTGGAACTGGTGCGCACGGCCCGCCGCGTCTCAGAGAGCAAGGACTACGCGGCTCGCGCCAGGAAACTGACGGCCGACGAACTGGGCACGCTCGTGGACGCGTTCAACTGCATGCTCGACGCCGTCCAGGACCGCGACTCGGCGCTGCTGGTGGCCAACGAGCAGGCCGTCGCGGCCAACCGCGCCAAGAGCGCATTTCTGGCCAACATGAGCCACGAGCTTCGAACACCGCTCAATGCCGTGATCGGCTACAGCGAGATGCTGCTCGAGGACCTCGACGATGCGCCCGACGCGCCCGCCCGAGCTGATCTGAAGCGCATTCACTCGGCGGGCAAGCACCTGCTGGGCCTGATCAACAACGTGCTGGACCTCTCGAAGATCGAAGCCGGACGGATGGAGCTCGACCTCGAGACATTCGCCGTCCGCGACCTGGTCAACGAGGTCGAGGACACCGCCCTCCCCCTGGCGCAGAAGAATCACGACTCGCTGCACATCGAGGTGGCCGCCGACGTCGGCGTCATGCATGCCGACATGACGCGAACGCGCCAGGTCCTGCTGAACCTGGTGGGCAACGCCTGCAAGTTCACCGAACATGGCGACATCCGCCTGCGGGTCACCCGCGACAGCCGTGACGGTGTCGACTGGCTGACCTTCACCGTCGAGGACACCGGCATCGGCATGAGCCAGGCCCAGCTGCTGCGGCTGTTCGCCGATTTCACACAGGCCGACGCCTCGACGAGCCGCCGCTACGGCGGCACCGGGCTCGGCCTGGCCCTGGCTCGTCGCCTGTCGCTGCTGATGGGGGGCACGATCGACGTCGTCAGCGCTCCGCACCACGGATCCACCTTCACTTTCTCCCTGCCGGCACGCGTGGTGCCGGTGCTCGACCACGCCCGACAGGCAGCGTGACCACCATGCCGACCATCCTGATCGTCGAAGACAACGAGATGAATCGCGACATGCTGTCGCGCCGCCTGATCAAGCGCGGGTTCGACGTGCGCACCGCGATCAACGGCATCGAGGCCATAGGCCTGGCGCAGGAGCTGCCCGATCTGATCCTGATGGATCTGAGCCTCCCGGAACTGGACGGCATCGAGGCGACCCGGCGCATCAAGCAGTCCCGACGCACCGCCGACATCCCCGTGATCGCCTTGACCGCGCATGCGATGACCACCGACCGCGAACGGGCGCTGGCGGCCGGCTGCGCCGACTTCGACACCAAACCCGTTGATTTCGCCAGAATTCTTGAGAAAATCGGGCGACAGCTGCGTCTTCGCCAGGCCGACGCGTCGGCATCGCCGCTGCCGCCGACCGGCGCGGATCTGCTGCGAGCTGATGGCGCCGCGCCGCCTGACCAGGGTCATCTCCTGGTAGTCGACGACGATCCGGCCAACCGCGACATGCTCTCGCGCCGCCTTGCCAGGCGCGGCTACGACGTCGTCTGCGCCGCGTCCGGACCAGAGGCGCTGGCCTGCGTCGAGCGGCAGACCTTCGATGCCGTGCTGCTGGACCTGATGATGCCGGAGATGTCCGGGCTGGAAGTTCTCGACATCCTTCGCCAGACGTATCCGCCCCTCGTCCTGCCAGTGGTGATGATCACGGCGCGCGACCGCAGCGAGGACGTCGTCGAGGCGCTCGGGCGAGGCGCCACCGACTACATCACCAAGCCGGTCGACTTCACCGTCGCTGCCGCCCGCATCCGCAACCACGTGGAGGCGTGCCGGGCGCAGCGGTCGATACGCCTGCGCGAACAGCGATATCTCCTCGCGGCCCGCGCCAGCAGCGACGCGGTGTGGGATTGGGACATCGACGCGGGCGTCGTGTACTTCTCGGAGCAATGGGGACGCCTCACTGGCACGGCGTCCAGCTCCGAGGTGGAGACGTTGGAGCACTGGCTGTCACTGGTCCACCCTGCCGATCGCGAGTGCGTACGACAGTCGCTCGGCGAGCATCTGTGCGGGGACATGCCGCAGTGGGAGAGCGAGCACCGTCTCCGCCATGCCGACGGCAGCTATCGCTGGGTGCTGGCGTGCGGCGTCACCGTCCACGACGCCGGGCGCCCGACCCGGATGGCCGGCTCCATCGCCGACGTGACCGATACGCGCGGGTCGGACCCGTTGACGGGCTTGCCCAATCGGTTGCTCTTTCTCGACCGGCTGGACTGCGCGCTGCAGGGGTCGGTGAGCCGGTGTGCGGTGCTGTTTCTCGACATCGACCGCTTCAAGGAGGTCAATGATGGCCTCGGGCACCTCGCCGGCGACGAACTGCTCCGGCAGGTGGCGCGGCGCATCGAGGCCGGGCTGCGCCGCGGCGACATGGTGGGGCACCTGTCCGAGCGCGCGACGCTCTCCCGACTGGGCGGCGACGAGTTCGCCGTGCTCCTGGAACACGTCCCCGACGAGGCCGCTGCCCAACTGGTCGCCGAGCGGATCAGCGGCGGCATGCGTACGCCGTTTGTCATCGGGGGTCGAGAGGTGACCGCATCTGCGAGCATCGGCATCGTGGTCTCCTCGGGCGACATGTCGGCTCTGGACATGCTCCGCGACGCAGACCTCGCGATGTACCGTGCCAAGGCCCGCGGCCGCGGGCTCGTCGAAATCTTCGACCAGACCATGCGGGAGGAGATGCAGCTCAGGCTCGCGCTCGAAAACGATCTGCGCCAGGCATTCGTTGTCGGGGAGTTCGAGCTGCTGTACCAGCCGATCTTCGAACTGCAGCACCCACAACTGCATGGCTTTGAGGCGTTGGTGCGCTGGCGTCATCCGGTTCGCGGCCTGCTCTCTCCAGACGCGTTCCTGCCCATCGTCGAAGAAGCCGGCATGATCGTCGAGCTCGGGCGGTGGGTCCTGCGTCAAAGCTGCCACCAGCTTCGGCAGTGGGACGCGCTGCAGCCGGCCGGCCGTCCATTGACCATGAGCGTCAACGTCTCGCCGCTGCAGTTTGCCACCCCCGGACTGGTCGACGACGTCACCGCCGCCCTGCTGGACAGCGGGATCGCGGCGGACCGCCTGAAACTCGAGATCGTCGAGACGACGCTACTGCGTGGATCGGAAACGGTGCTTGCGACCTTGCGGCAGTTGCGCGAACTCGGGGTCGGGCTGGTGCTGGACGACTTCGGCACCGGGTACTCGTCGCTCAGCTACCTGCAGGCATTCCCGCTCAGCACGCTCAAGATCGACCGTTCCTTCGTCATGCGGATGAATGAATCAGAGCACGAGCCTCTCGAGATCGTGCGAACGATCGTCGGGCTTGCCCACAACCTGGGACTGGACGTGACCGCCGAAGGGATCGAGACCCCCCAGCAGCTGACATGTCTGCGCCAGCTCGCCTGCATGTTCGGTCAGGGCTATTACTTCGAGCGCCCGCTGTCGGTCGACGACGCGCAGACCCTGCTCATGCAGCCTCGGAGCGAGGTCCCTCCCGTTGGTGAGATGGCACCCGCACCGACACGACACACCACCGCGGACCGTCCCCGGCCTGAGCCCACGCCCATGCGGTGACGCGCGCCAGCGGCAGCGACGCCGCTGGTCTGCGGCTCGGCACTCACCGGGCTGCGAGCCGGTACACTTTCTCGACCAGCCGGTGGCCCAGGTCGACGATGACGTCATGGGCGTCGGCCTCGTCCAGGACATGACGGGTGACCAACTGCGCCAGGAACGTCGCGTCGACGCGACGCGCGACGTCGTGGCGTGCCGGGATGGACGGAAAGGCCCGCGTGTCGTCGTTGAAGCCCGCCGTGTTGTAGAAGCCGGCGGTCTCGGTGGCGGCGTGCCGGAAGCGCAGCATGCCTTCGATGCTGTCGTGGAACCACCACGGGGGACCGAGCACGACGGCCGGGTAGTGGCCGGCCAGGGGCGCCAGTTCGCGGCTGTAGGTGGTCTCGTCCAGCGTGAACAACACGAGTGTGAACCCCGGCTCGTTGCCGTATGCGTTGAGCAGGGCGTGCAGGTTGCGCGTGTACTCGGTGGCGACCGGGATGTCGCAGCCACGGTCGGCGCCAAAGCGCTCGAAGAGTCGCTGGTTGTGGTTGCGGAAGCTGCCCGGATGCAGCTGCATCACCAGGCCGTCCTCGACGCTCATCCGCGCCATCTCCATCAGCATGTGCGCGGTGAAGCGATCCGCGTCGGTCGCAGTGGCGCGGCCGGCTAGCGCTCGCGCGTAGATCGTCGCGGCCTCGGCATCAGGCAGGCGCTCGGTGTAGGGGACCAGCACGGCATGGTCGGTGGCGGTGGCGCCCATGCTCTTGAAAAAAGCGCGTCTCGCCGCGAGTCCGGCGATGAACGACGCGTACGTGGTCATCGATTCGCTGGTGAGATCGCCAATGCGCTCGATCTCGCCGCGCCAGCCCGGATTGGACAGCGTGACCGCCATGTCCGGCCGGAACGTGGGCCGGACGTCGCCCCAGCCTTCCGCCCGCATCGCCTGATGGTGTTCGAGCGAATCACCGGCCGCGTCGGTCGTGCAGAGCACCGCGATGTTGAAGCGCTCGTACAGCGCCCGCGGCAGGAACTCCGGCCTGGCGAGACACGACTCGAGGTGGTCGTACATCGCCATCGCGTTGCCGGTGTGCAGCGTCTCGTCGATCCCGAAGACATCGTCGAATTCGTGCTTCAGCCAGACGCCCGTTGGCGTGCCTCGATACAGATGGTAGTTGTCGGCAAACAGTTGCCAGATGCGCCGCGGGTCGGTCTCGACCGGCGTGCCGTCGCGCGAAGGAATGCCCAACTGCTCGAGGCGCACACCCTGCGAGTAGAGCATGCGCGTCACGTAGTGGTCGGGGATGACCAGCAGCGTGGAAGGATCGGGGAAAGGGTGGTTGGCGGCAAGCAGCTTCGGGTCGACGTGCCCATGCGGGCACACGAGCGGCAGTCGTTCGACGCGGGCATACAGGTCGGCGGCGATGGCGCGCGTCGCGGGATCTGGATCGAAGTACCGATGCGGGTGCAGCATGCCGACAGGGTAATGCCGAACGCCCTGGTCGGGACCCCTTCCTGTCCGCGCTGCGTCTGACGAGGCACCTACGTGTCCCTGCCCAGAGCCTCGGTGGCGAGTGGTGCGAGGCAAACCCACGCGGTGTGGGCGGTCCGGATGCATCCAGCAGCGCCGGCGCTCCGTAGGATTGGATGGCCGGAGTCCCGGCCACCAGGAGGAATTCAATGAACAAACTGCTCGCAACGGCGCTCTGTGCCGCGGTGGGGATGGGGTGGGCGATGGTGCCCGGGCAGGCATCCAGTCATCGGGAAGCGCCGCTCATCGCTCAGGATCCGTCGGCCGACAACACCGACGTCTATGCATTCGTGGACCCCAACGAGCCCACGATGGTCACGCTGATCTCGAACGTGATCCCGTTCCAGAAGCCGGATGGCGGTCCGAACTTCTATCCCTTCGACCCGAACGTGACCTACGAGCTGCACATCGACAACAACGGCGATGCGGTCGAGGACATCACGTTCCAGTGGCAGTTCACGACCGAGGTCGCCAATCCGGCGACGTTCCTGTACAACACGGGAGCCGTCACCTCGATTGCCGATCCCGACCTGAACGTCCGGCAGTTCTACAGCCTGACGCGCATCGACGGCCCCCGTCGGACCGGCCGCCGCACGTTGCTCTCGGGACGCCTGCCAGTGCCGCCGCCCAACATCGGGCCGCGCTCCACACCCAACTACGGCGCTCTGGCCGGGGGCGTGCAGCAGCTCCCGCCCACCGGCATGCGCGCGTTCGCGGGACCCCGTGACGAAGGTTTCTACGTCGATCTGGCCATTTTCGACCTGCTCGGCGTCGGCTCCGGCCAGGTGGAGGACAGCACCGCCGGCTTCAACGTCAGCTCGCTGGCGCTGCAGGTGCCCATCCGCGACCTGACGCCGACCGGCACGCTGCCGGCAGGTCCGTCCGACCCCATCGGTATCATCGGCGTGTGGGCGACCAACAGCCGTCGCGCCATCGCCACCCGGTCGGCCGGAAAGATCGACTACTCCGGTGACCTGGTGCAGGTGTCGCGCCTGGGCAATCCGCTGGTCAACGAAGCGGTCATCGATCTGGCGCGCAAGGACGTCTTCAACGCCATTTCCCCGACCTCCGACGCGGCGGCCCTTGACCGCGTGCTCGACCCCGAAGTGCCCAAGCTGCTCAACCTGCTCTACGGCGTTCGTTCGCCCGCGGCACCGCGACAGGACCTGGTCACCATCTTCCTCACGGGCATCCCTGGCCTGAACCAGCCGCAGGGTGTCGTGCCCTCGGAACAGCTGCGACTGAACATGGGCATCCCGCCATCGCGTACGCCCGACCCGATGGGTGTGCTGCGCGGCGACAACGCCGGCTTCCCCAACGGGCGCCGCGTCGGCGACGACGTCACCGACATCGTGCTGCAGGCTGCGGCGGGTGCCACCCCGCTGACGCCGGCCTTCAACATCGCGCCGAACAACCAGCTCGGCGACGGCGTGTCGGGCAACGACGTTCCCTACCTCCAGGTATTCCCGTACCTCGGCATCCCGCACGCGGGGAACCGCTGATGGCGGCGCGTCGGCGATTGGCTGCGGCCGGTGGTCTCGCCATCGCCGGCGCGCTGATCGCGGGAATTTATATGTACGGGGGCGGCTCGTCGTCGGCGACGGCGGGCCGTCCTCCCATCCACTTCGGGACCCCGCTCGAGACCGGTCCTGCGACCATCACCGCGGAACGCGAGCGCCTGCAGGCCTACATCAACGGCACGCCCGCGGACGTCCCTGCAGCGGCCCGGCTGGCTGAGCTGTCGCTGCGGGAGGCACGGGTCACGGGGAACGCCGGCCTGGTCGTCACCGCGGAGCTCGCGCTCCGGCGGGCCCTGGCCACGCGGAGCAGCTACGAGGGCGAGCGGGTGCTTGCCGCGGTTTTGCTCAGCCAGCACCGCTTTGCCGAAGCGTCACGCATCGCCACACGCCTGAACGCGCTCGAGCCCAAGGACGCCTGGCTGCGCGGCGTGCTCGGCGACGCTGCCCTCGAGCAGGGCGACTACCAGCAGGCCTTCGATCAGTTCGACGCCATGACCGGGCTGCGTCCGGACGCGGCAGGCTACGCTCGCGTCTCGTACGCGCGCGAGCTGCAGGGTGACCTGCGCGGCGCGTTGCAGGCGATGGTCATGGCACTCGACTCGACAAGCCCCCACGACCGCGAGGCACAGGCGTGGCACGCGGTGCAACTGGCCGCGCTGCACCGCCAGCTCGGCCATCGGTCCCAGGCGCGCCTCGAGGTGGAGCGTGCGCTGCATACCTTCCAGAATTACCCACCAGCGCTCGCCGAACGCGGCGCCATCCTTGCCGGCATCGGCGATCTCGACGGCGCCGCGGCCTCGCTGACTGCGGCGCTGGACATCGCGCCCACTGCCGGGTGGTTTGCGCAACTCGGCGACGTCGAGGCCGCTCGAGGCCGCGAGTCCGAGGCCGAACGCGCGTATGCCCGTGCCGACGCGGCATGGACGACCGAGACGCCCGAACCACGCGAGCATGCGCTGTTCCTGGCGATGCACGCACGCGACCTCCCTCGTGCGTTGGCCCTGGCTCAGCAGGCGACGCGTGGCAGCCGAGACATCCTCAGCGCCGAGGCGCATGCGTGGGCAGCCTACCTGTCCGGAGATCTGGACACGGCGCGTCTCAGGATCGAGGAGGCGCTGAGCACCGGGTCGCGGCTGCGGCGGCTGCGGTACCACGCGGCGGCCATCCATGCCCGCCTGGGCAATCGCGATGAGGCGCGCGAGCATCTGCGGCTGGCGCTGGCGTCACCGCCCGCGGCCGACCTCGTCGAGGCGAGCGCGGTATCCGCGCTCGCGCGCGAGCTGGGGCTGGCCGGCACCGCGCCTCCGGGCGACGCTGTCGCACGGGTAGCCACGCGCTGACCGACGGCGCTGCAGATAGCGACGGCACACGATGGGTCGCCGGCATGCACTTCGCCGGCGACGAAGCTGCCGCTCATCGCCGCGAACGTCTGGGACGCGCTGGCGGGGCAGCCGAAAGTCCGGGTGACCCATGTGTGCCCGCTCCTCGGCGCCGTCGATCGAGAGCGCCATGACGCGGAACGCCTCACCGGTCACTTGGGCAGTTCGGCGTTGAACATCCAGCTGATGCCGAAGCGGTCCACGAGCATGCCGAATCGCGCGCCCCAGAACGTGTTCTCGAGCGGCATCAGAATGCGTCCGCCCTCCGACATCGCGGCAAACTGCGTGTCCACGTCTGCGATGTCGCCGTACTGCAGGCACACGTGCGTGTTCGTGCCAGGCGTCAGCGTCGATCCGGGCATCGAGTCGCTGATCATCAGCGACGCCGAACCGATCGACAGCGAGGCGTGCATGACATGGTCGGCAGCGTCTGGCCCCGCAGCCATCTCGGGCGTCTCGCCGAAGCGCTGCAGAAACGTGACCGTTGCACCGAGGGCGCGTCCGTAGAAGGCAATGGCTTCAGCGGCGGTGCCATTGAAGTTGAGGTAGGCATTGACGCTCGTGGCAGGCATGACAGCTCCTTGGATTGGGATGACGAACCAGCCGTAGGACGCAGCATGCCAGAAACGACTGACACCGACTCAGGGGACCGGGACGCGACGGGCCGTCATGGAAACCAGATCGTGAATCGCGTGGGACCACCGACCGGTCCGTCGAGGGTGAACGCGAAGCCGTGGCGCGTCAGGATCTCCTGCACCAGCGTCAGCCCTATTCCCTGACCCGATTCCTTGGTGCTGAAGAACGGCGTGAACAGGTGCGCGCGCACCTCCGGCGCCAGACCGGGCCCGCTGTCCTCGACCTGCAGGTACGCTCGCCGCTCGGCAACGCCGGTCCGGAGCACGACATGGCCACCGACGTCTGCCGCCTCGATGGCGTTCTTGACGATGTTGACCAGGGCCTGCTCCATCAGCGTGCGGTCGAGCAGCACCGCCGGCACCGGCGCCAGGTCCACGTCGATGATGATGCCGCGGCGGTCAGCCTCGGCCTTCATCAGCCGACGCAGGTGGTCCAGGAGATCGTGCAGGTCAGCGGGTGCGACGCGGGGTTCAGGCAGCCGAACGACGTCGGCAAAGGCCTTCATGAACGCGCCGAGCTGGGTGGTGCGATTCATCACGACCTGCAGCGCGCCCTCCAGGTCGCTGCGGCTCTCACCAGGCAGCTGCTCCGCGACGACGAGACAGGAGGAGAGCAGCGAGTTGGACGCCGCCACCGAGTTGTTGACCTCGTGCGACAGCATGCGAATCAGCTTCTCGTAGGCGGCCTTCTCCGCGTGTCGCAACTCCTCGGTCAGCTCCTCGACCAGCAGGAAGGTGCGACTGAACCCGCGGTCCATGAAGCTGCCGCGACTGGCTTTGGCCCGTCGCCCGCCCGGCAAGGTCACCACCCCGGACGCCGTGCCCGCCAGCGCCGCGATGACCTCGCTGAGCGGCGTCCCGTGCGCGGTCGATGGCACCCCGGGCCGCGCCTCCGGCCCGAGCAGCCAGGCGGCCGCCGGATTGAGGAAGTCGACGCGGCCGTCGTGGTCCAGAATCACCGCACCTGACGGCGACACCTCCAGCAGGCTGTGCAGAAAGTGGTGTTGTTCGCGGACCCTGACGCGTTCGGCGCGCAGGGCGTCGGCCATCCGGTTGTAGATCTCGATCAGCCGGTCGATCTCAGCCTGCCCGGTTGCCCGGAAACGTGTGGTGTAGTCGTTCTCCTGCAGCAACTGCGCGCTCTCGCGCACCAGGGCGTGGGCGCGGAGCAGGCGACCCACGAGCCAGGCGCCGGCGATGGCTGACAGCACGAGACCGGCCTCGATGGCGAGCAGGCCCCAGGCTGATTGGCGCGCCAGGCGCCAGGCGAGCCACGCGGCAATGGCGTGCAACAGCAGGAGATACGCGTAGAACAGGCGGCGAAGGGTCACGCCGATATTCCGTACTTCTCCAGTCGGCGATACAACGCGGCGCGGCTGACACCGAGCGATTCAGCCACCCTGCTGAGGTTGCCGCCATGGTGCCGCAACGACTTGAGGATCATCGCCCGTTCGATCTCCTCCATCGTCATGCTGCCGACCGGTGGCAGCGGGTCGTAGGCGCTCCGCGGGGTCACGCCCTCCATGTCCGACGTGGCGCGGAAGTCGTCCACGTCGAGCACCCGGCCCGACGTGACGAGCGCGGCACGCTCGATCCACTGTTTCAGCTGGCGCACGTTGCCGGGCCAGGGCAGCGACTGCAGCCACTTGGCCGCGGCCGGGCTGATCACCAGCGACTCGCGTCCCTGCTGCTGTGCAATGGTCTGGACAAAGCGGTGGGCAAGCAAAGGGATGTCTGCCGGCCGCTCTCGCAGCGCCGGCAGGTGCACGGCAATCAGGTTGACGCGGTACAGCAGATCCTCGCGAAACTCGCCTCGCCGCACCATGTCGGCAAGCGACCGGTTGGTGGCCGCCACGACACGCACGTCGACGGTCCGCTGCTGGCTGGAGCCGAGCACCTCGTAGGTCCGATCCTGAAGGACCCGCAGCAGCTTCACCTGCGAGGACGGGTCGAGGTCGCCGATCTCGTCGAGGAAGATCGTGCCGGTGTCGGCGAGGTCGAAGCGACCCTGCCGGTCGTGGCGCGCATCGGTGAAGGCGCCGCGCACGTGCCCGAACATCTCGCTCTCGAACAGCGAGGCCGAGATGCCGCCGAGGTTGACCTTCACGAACGGCTGTCGTCGCCGATCGCTGTTGCGGTGCAGGGCGTCGGCGATCAACTCCTTGCCGGTGCCGCTCTCACCCGTGATCAGCACGGATGCGTCGGTGGCCGCGACGCGGCCCACCAGCTGCAACAGCTTGAGCATCTGCGCGTCGGCGCTGACGATCGCGTCGAAATCGTAGCTCGCATCGAGCTCGTCCCTCGACACTGGGGAGACGTCGTGGCCGTTGGTCGTGCCCGCGAGCCGCAGCGCGGTCTCCACCGTCTGCAACAGGGCCGGGTTGGTCCAGGGCTTGGTGACGAAGTCGGAGGCGCCGAGCCGCATCCCGGCCACCGCCAGCGAGATCGATCCCCACGCGGTGACCAGGATGACCGGCAGCGACGGGTGCGCATGGCGAATGGCGCGCAGCAGCTCGAGGCCCTCGTCTCCGGAGGTGCGGCGCGAGAAGTTCATGTCCTGCAGCACCAGCGCGCACGCGTGGTGGGCCAGCCACTCGCTCGCGGCCTCCGGTGTGCCGACGGCATGGGTGCGGTAGCCGGCCTGCTTGAGCAGCAGGGCCAGCGACGCCCGGACGGCATCGTCATCGTCTGCAATCAGGATCGGCGCAGTGTCGGTACGGACGTGAGAGCCCATGACTCACTCGTAGCGTAGCGCTTCGGCGGGCGGAATGCGTGTGGCCAGCAGGCTCGGGTACCAGCCGCAGAACGACGTCAGCAGGAAGAGCAGCACGGCCGATAGCGCCAGGCTGAAGGCGTAGAGCACCGGCGGCACCGGCCCCAGCCAGCCGAGCATCGGCACCTGCGCGAGGAGGATGGCGCCCACCGTCATCGCGATGCCGGTCATCAGCGCGATCTCCAAAAAGATCTGTTGCTTGATCCGGGCGCGGTCGGCGCCCTTGGCGCGACGCAACCCGAGTTCCCGGATCCGCTGCGTGACGTTCTGCCAGAGCACGCCGCTCAGGCCCAGCGCCACCATCAGCAGCAGGAAGCCGGCCAGCATCCCGAGGATGGCGAGCGGCGTGAGGTAGTTGTTGCGCAGGTACTCGGTGCGGATGTCTTCGGTGGGCTTCATGCTGAAGCTCCAGTCGGGGGCCTGGGCCTGGAGCGTATTGACCAGACGCTCCTCGAACTCCGCGGTCACGCCGGGGCGGACGCGGATCGAGAGCACCCCTGGCAGCTCCGCTCGGGCGTGCCCGGGCTGTGGTGCAGTCCCGGAAGCCTGGGCGTGTGCGGCCTCAGCGGACGCCGCTGCGACGGGCTCGGCCGCCGCCGTCACGATGTCGTTGCGCACGATCAGGTAGTTGGCCGGTGTCGAGTACTCGCCGAACTGCCGGAAGTCCTCGATGACCCCGACCACGCGCTGAGGACGATTCGCCTCGGCGTCGCCGGGCCGTGGGGGGCGCTGCTCGGCGGGCATCATCTGGCCTGCAGCGCGAGCCTCGCCGAACACCTCCCGGGCCATCCGCCGGTTGATCACGATGGCATCCCAGTTCTGACCGACGTCCTCGCGCGAGAACCAGCGACCGTCGACGACCGTGATCGACAGCGTCCGCGCCAGTTCATCGTCGGCACGGTTGCCGTTGTACTCCACGCGGCGTCCGTCTTCCAGGGTGAGGTCGCTGTTCCACTGCCAGTTCCGGAACGTGCCGAGCTGCAAGTGGCCGATCGATTCCACCTCCGGCATCTGGCGGGCGGCGTCGATCAAGCGCTGCATCCGCGCAAACCGCTCACGATCGACCTCGGGCGTGCTCTCGATGCCCCGGGGTACCCGCACCAGTACGTCCCAGACCCGCTCGTAGGAGAACCCGAGCGGGGCCTGGTAGTTGCGCCAGTAGTGGACCGCCACGGTCGTCACCGCCGCGAGGACCAGGAACGACAGCAGGATCTCGGTGATGATGAGGAAGTTGGCGCGCTTGCGGTTCCAGATCAACTTCAGCAGGTGGAGCGCCATGGGCTACCTCGTTCCCTTCAACGCGATCACGGGGTGGACGCGCGACATCCGCCAGGCGGGATACACGCCGGAGAGCAGGCCGAAGACGACGGCCAGGGCGATGCCCCAGACGAAGATGCGGGGGTTCAGCGTCAGGGCGGCGTAGGGGATCAGGCCGCTCTGGTTGATCGACCGCAGCACGAAGCCGGCCAGCAGGAAACCCATCACTCCGCCGATGATCGTGAGGGCCAGGTTCTCCACCAGGAACTGCACGACGAGGGTGCGGCTGGACGCACCGAAGGCCTTGCGTACGCCGATCTCGGAGGCGCGTTCCATGATCCGGCTGACGTTCAGGTTGACGAGGTTGATGGCCGGCAGCGCCATGAACATCAGCGCCGCTCCGGCCAGTAGCATTGTCAGGAACCCGCCGTACGTCCTGGTGAAGTCGGTCTCGCCCGGATAGAGGTTTCGGCCCATGCCCTCGAACGGCGTCTCGAGGTTGGCCGAGAGCGTCTTCCAGTTCGACTTCTCGGGGGACTTCCAGGTCGACATGCGCGAGTGCAGTTCCGCGCGGACGTCCTCGGGGCGGGCGTTCTGCGCGAGCAGGAACGCCGGCGTGAAGTCTCCGAGGTACTCCTCCTGCCAGCCCTTCGACTTCTGTGTGCTGAGCGGCGCGTAGAGGTCGGCCGACGGGGTGCGCAGCGAGGGCACGTCCCGCACCACGCCAATCACGCGGAAGCGCTGGCCATCGGCATCGATGTAGCGACCGATCGCCGGGGCCCCGCCGAAGAACCGTTTGCGGCTGGTCTCGTTGATGACCATGACCAGGCGTGCCGAGTCGACGTCGGCGCCGCCGTAGGCGCTGCCCTCGAGAAACGCGAACTGGTACACGCGCCAGAACTCGGCGTCTGTGTGCTTCAGCGTCGACTCGATCTTCCGCCCGTCGACGAACGAGGTCGCGAGCGAGCCCGCGGTCTGCACCGTCATCAGCTCGACACCCGGCAACTGACGGGCGTAGTCGTTCACGAGCTTGTAGCCCGGAGCGCTCTGCCAGGTATTGCCGTCGCCCTGCATGCGCGCCCGGCTCATCACGAGCGTGCGACCGAAATTCACTTCTGGCGGCATCGGCGACAGCGTGTGGTCAAACAGCGCCACCGCCACCGTGAGCACGACCAGCGTGAAGCTGGTGCCGAACAGGCTGATGGCGGTGAACACCTTGCGCCGCTGCAGCACTTTCCAGGCGAGCGTCAGATAGTTGGTCAACATGTCGTGGTCACTCCCCTGTCGGCCGGCTGAGGCAGCCGGCCCTACCAACGAGTGCGGCCTGCGCCGCGCTCACTGCACCTGCCGGCCGTCGAAGAGCCGCACGACACGGTGCGTCTGCTCGGCCTTCTGCGGATCGTGCGTCACCATGACAATCGTCGTGCCGTCCTTGTTGAGCGTCTCGAGGATGCCCATCACCTCGTCGCCCATCGCCGAGTCCAGGTTGCCCGTCGGCTCGTCGGCGAGCAGCACGATCGGCTTGCCGACAATGGCGCGGGCGATGGCGACGCGTTGCTGCTGTCCACCGGACAGCTGCGATGGAAAGTGGTTGACGCGCGAGGTCAGACCCACCCGGTCGAGAGCTGCCAGCGCGAGCTGGCGACGCTGCCTGGCCGACCCGGCGCGGTAGAGCAACGGCAGCTCCACGTTGTCCACCACCTTGAGATCGGGGATGAGGTGGAAGGTCTGGAAGATGAAGCCGAGGTCACGGTTTCGCATCTTCGCCAGGTCGCGATCCCGGTACGACTCCACCCAGCGGTCGTTGAGGCGGATCCTTCCGTCGCTCGGCTCGTCGAGCAGGCCCATCAGGTTCAGCAACGTGCTCTTGCCGCAGCCGGACGGGCCCATGATCGAGACAAACTCACCCTGCTCGATGTGAAGGTTGATGTCGGCCAGCGCGACCGTCTCGATACGGTCGGTCCGGTACACCTTGTTGATCTGCTCTAGATGGATCATGGCGGGAGTCACTTCACTCTCAGCTCCGGCGCCGACTCGTAGTCGCGCATGTCGGAGGCGATGATGTGGTCGCCGGCGGCGAGGCCGTCGACCACCTCGAACCAGTCGAAGTTGGAGACGCCGAGGCGCACCGGCGTGCGGTACGCGCGGTTGTGGCGCAGCACGAACACCTGTTGCGCACCGCCACCCTGGGAGAACGGGCCGCGCGCCACACGCAGCACGCGCGCCTTGCGATCGGTGATGACCTGGACGTCGACGCGCAGGTTCGATCGCAGCCACGCCGCATCGGGCGTGTCCAGCGCCACCTGGAAACGCAACGCCCCGTTCTGCATCTGAGGCTCGACGACGCTGACGCGGCCGGTGGTGACCAGATCGTCGAGTCGCACACTCACCGGTTGCCCCACGCTGATCCGAGAGGCGTTGACGTCCGAGGTGGTGGCCTCGACGCGGAAAGCGGTCAAATCGGCGACGCGCGCCAGCACGTCACCCTTGCGTACAAGCGTGCCTTCCTCGTCCTGCACGAACGTGAGCACGCCGTTCCTGTCGCTCTTGGTGGTGGTCAGTTCCAGCAGCCGCCGTTGCTGGGCGTCCTCGGCGCGCAGCGACTGCATCTGCAGGGACAAGCCTTCGAGTTGCGCGCGATTTGTCGCCCCCGCGTTGACGCGACTCTGCTTCAGGCGACCGAGGTCGACGTCGGCCTGCGCGACCTTCAGCTCCGATTCGCGCAGCGCCTCCTGCGACAGCAGGCCCTCCCTGGACAACGCCAGGTGGCTGGCCAGCGCCGACCGCAGCGCCTGCAGTTCGAGGTCCTTGGACGCGATCTGGCCGTCGATGTCAATCAGCTGCGACTCCAGCGTCAGGCGCATGCGCGCCTGCTCATTGCCCTTGAGCGCAATGTTCTGGCGCAGCTTCTCGGCTTCGAGCTCGGAGTCGCTGGTGTCGAGGCGGACGATGGGGTCGCCGGCCGTCAACTGGTCGCCGACCTGCCGCAGCACGGCGAGGACGCGCGCGTCGATCGGACTGGAGATGACGTGCTCGATGGCCGGGACGACGGTGCCAGAGGCCGTCAGGGTTGCCTCGAGCGGACCGCTCTCGACCATGGCGGTACGGATGCGATCGCGCCGAACGGACGGTCGCAGGAGGTCGGCGCCCCAGACCAACGCCGAGGCCAGCACGACGAGTCCCGCCGTGACCGGCAGCCAGCGCTTCACCTGGGCCCGACGCCGAACCGATGATTCGAGGGGGCGATCCACAGCTTGAGACACAGCAACCGCCGTGCCGCGAAACGGCGCGCTTTCCGGGCAAGTCGTTGGTGCGGCCGTTCAGGGCCGGACACCCAGTGTTCGGAAGCGGACACTCTGACAGACATCGGAGGCCTGCCCACCGACGGGCCAGGGCCCTACGCGAGGCGGGAGACCTGGATGCCGCGCGCTGCGAGCGCGGCCAGCAGGGCGTCTGCATGGCCGTCGAGACCGAGGCGTTCGGGGGGGTGGATGCCCGCCGGCACTCGACCATCCATCAGCCAGCGCGCGGTGATGGCCGCGGGAAGGCCGGTCGTCCGCGCCATGCTGCTCAGCGGGCTGTCGGCGGGTGGGCGGTCCACCATCTGCCAGTGCCACGCGCGTGGCGTGCCGTCGGTGGCCTGACCCGCGACCTCGACCCGCAACACGGTGAGGTCGCGCTCGCCGGGGCTGTACTGCCATTGCGGGAAGAGGAGCGCGGCCGTCAGATCGCGCGGGGACACCGGCCGCCCGTGGATCATGACAGGCGTGCTCCCCAGCAGGCCGGCGTCACTGATCACGCGCATCGCCGCCAGGTGTCCCGGATACCTGAGCGTCCGCTCGACCATCGCCTCGGCAGCCACGGTGTCGACCAGACTGCGCAAGCCGTCGGTGTTGAACGCTTCCAGCTGGCCGACGCCGGGCACGTCGATGAGGGCTGGTTCGCTGAGCGCGGGCAGGGTGAGGCTGCGTCCCGCCCTCACCAGCCGTGCCGGACGGGTGTACTCCTCGAGGACGTCGGCAGGCGCAAACGGCGCTTTGTACCAGAACGGGGGCTGCGGCGACTCCGGCAGTCCGCCGACGTCGATGCGTACCGTCTCGGTACGCGCCAGCAATCGTGCCGCCCCACCGACAAGGACGTGGCTCAATCCCGGGGCCACGCCGCAGTCGTACACGATCGTCGCGCCGGAGGCACGCGCCATGGCGTCGCAGGCGCGCGGGTCCTGGGCCAGGAAGCTCACGTCGACGTGCCGGCGACCGAGCTGCGCCATCTGCTCGAGCACAGCAAAGGCCAAGGGGCTCGGCAGCGTGCCCACCGTCACGTCGACGTCGGCGACGAGCCGTTGCACGGCGAGCGGGTCGCGAAGGTCGGCCTGGCGTGTGTGCACGGCCATCCGATGTGCGATGGCCTGCAGGCGGTGCGCGTCCACATCCGCGACCGTCACCTCGGCAACCGGCGCCACGTGGGTCAGATCCCATGCGACGGCCTCACCCACGACTCCGCCCCCGAGCACCAGGACACGCATCGGGCGAGCATAGCCGTATGCTCTGTGCCATGTCCCCCTGGTTGCGCGCGATGTTGCTGTTGGCGGCCACCGCCAGCGCGGCGCCCTGCGTGGCCCAGGAGGCCCCCCCGGCCCCGGGCGGATGGTTTGCCGAGCATGTGCGTCTGTCGGGCGAGGCGAGCGCCGCGATGTCGACGACCACGGCCCGGGAGGAAGGCTGGTTCAATTTCTCCGATTACGAGAACAGCACGGTGCGCTCGCTGCGCCTCTCGCTGGTCGGTGAAGTCACGCTGTCGCGACGCATCGCGTTGATCACCGAAGTGCGCACGCTGCAGCTGGACCGTCCGGAGGCGTACGCGCTGTACGTCCGGGTCCGGCCGTGGCTCTCCCAGGCGCTCGATATCCACGCCGGCCGCATCCCCCCGACCTTCGGGTCGTTTCCGCGCCGCCTCTACGTGGCCGACAACCCGCTGATCGGGATGCCGCTCGCGTTTCAGTACCTGACCTCGATCCGGCCGGACGCGCTGCCGGCCACGCCCGACGAACTGGCGCGGATGCGGGGTCGTGGCTGGCTGGCCAACTACTCGGTCGGCGATCGGCGCGAGGCGGCCGGCCTGCCGATCGCCAATGCACTGCGCTGGGACACGGGCGTGCAGGTGCGGTGGCAGCGGGATCCCGTCACGCTCTACGGCGCCATCACCCAGGGCACCGTCGGCAACCCGCGGCTCTCCGACGACAACGGCGGTCCGCAGCTTGCCGCACGCCTGGCCTACGCGCCGCACCCGGCGGTCACGGTGGCGGCCTCGGTGGCCAGCGGTGCCTACCTTGCCAGGTCGCTCACCTCGTCACTGCCGGGTCCGGGGCGATTGCGCAGCCATCGTCAGCAGGCCTATGGCGCCGATGTCGAGCTCTCGCGCGACCGCTGGCTGATACGCGGCGAGGCTGTGTGGAATCGGTGGGAGCAGCCTGCGTTCGGCGTCCAGTCCGTGCGCGACCTGAGCGCGACTGCCGCGATGGTCGAAGCCCGCTACAAGCTGTGGCCCGGGGTGTACGCCGCTGGACGCGTCGATCGTCTCGGCTTCTCGACCATCACGACGACCCTCGGCGCTCGCACCTGGGATGCCGACGTCACGCGGGTGGAGCTGGGTGGTGGCTGGACCGTGCATCGCCACGTGCTCGTGAAGGCAAGCTGGCAGCGGAACCGCCGCGACGGCGGGCGCGTGCGAGCGAGCGACATCGGCGTGGCACAGGTGGTCACGTGGTTCTGACCCCGCACGGATGGCACGTATTGCTGGTGGCCACCCTGCTGTGGGGCATGCCTGCCCAGGCGCAGGCGCAATCGACGACTGGCGTGGTTCGCGGGCGATTCCTGCTCCCGGCAGGCAGTGCCGACGACCGCCGCCCCGCGCTGATAGAACCGCGGGCAGTCCCGCGCACCCGCCAGCCGCGGGCCGGTGTGGTGTATCTGGAAGTGGCGCCGTCGGCGGCGTTCGAGGAACCGGTCGCTGGGCGCGAACGCCTGGACCAGCGCAACGAGACGTTTGTCCCGCATGTCCTGGCCATCCGCACGGGCACCACCGTGGATTTCCCGAACAGCGATCGCATCTACCACAACGTGTTCTCGCTCTCGCCGGCCCGCCGCTTCGATCTCGGGCGGTACGCTGTCGGCCGCTCCAAGGCGGTCCGCTTCGATCGGCCTGGCGTGGTGCGGGTGTTCTGCGACATCCATTCGCACATGAGCGCCTTCATCCTGGTCTTCTCCCACCGCTACTTCGCCGTCACGCAGCCGGACGGCACGTTCCAGCTGCCACCGGTGCCCGCCGGCACGTACATGCTGGCAGGCTGGTACGAGGGCGAGGTGCGTGCCAATCGGCAGGTTGTCGTCCGGGCTGGCGAGACCTCGGTGGCAGATTTCCCGGTGCCGTGATGCGCACGCTCGGCTCGCTGTCCAATCGCCTGTTCCTGGTGTGCGTCGTGCTCTCGATCGCCTCGATTGGCGGCGCGATGTTGTTTGTGAGCGTGCGGCTGACGCGCGAGCATGAACACGCCATGGCCCAGCGGCTCGACGAGACCATCACCCTGGTCGAGCGCCAGCGTCGGCTGCTGCTCGAGACCTCGACGCGGCTGGCGCGTTTGGTCGCCGACCTGCCCAAGCTCAAGGCGGCCCTGTCCACCGGCGACGCGCCCACCATCGCGCCGATCGTGGCCAGCTACCGCGACGAGATCGGGGCGGATGTGCTGATCGTCAGCGACGCGACAGGCGCATCGGTCTTCACGGCAGGCGATGCTCGCGGCGACGTGGCGACGCGCCGGCTTGCCCCGGACGGCATCAGACCGGGCGCACCCGCCGCGCTTGCGACCATGGCGCACCCGCGCGGCATCCTGCAACTGGTGAGTGTGCCGATCGTCATCGGCTTCGATCCCACGGAGCAGCTCGGTCTGCTGAGCGTCGGGATGCTGCTCGATGACGCCCAGGCGCGCGAGCTGCGAGCCGCGACCGGCAGCGAGCTCGCGTTCGCGATTGGACCGGCCGTGCTCGCGTCCTCGATTGGCCCGGCGGCGTCGCCCGCGCTGGCGCCGGTGCTCGACCGTGACTCCGGCATCGTCGAGATCGGCCCGACCCGCTATGCCTGGCACCGGTTCGCGCTGCAGCCGATGCCCGGCGAGGTGGCCGAGGGCCGCGGCCAGCCGAGGCTGGTGGTGCTGCGTTCGACCGAGGAGGCCGACGCCACGCTCCGCAGCGTCCGTATCGCGCTCGCGGTCATCGCGGTGCTGACCGCCTTGACGGCCAGCCTTGCCAGCTACGCGGTAGCGCGGACCATCACGCGCCCGCTCTCGGCGCTGACCACGTCCATGCGCGAGATGGCCCGCACCGGCATGCTGACGCCGGCGCCGCCACGCTCGACGCGGGTCTGGGACGACGAAGACGTACGCGTGCTCGCCGGGACCTTCGATGCCATGACCACGGCCATCGCGCGCTTCCAGCAGCAGGCGTCCGAGCGCGAGCGGCTCACTGCCCTGGGGCGGCTGTCCACGGTCATCGCCCACGAGATCCGCAACCCACTCATGATCGTGCGCGGTGCGCTGCGTGGCCTGCGACGTCGCGATGATCTCCTGGTCACCGAAGCCGCGGTCGACATCGAAGAGCAGGTCCAGCGCCTGGACCGCGTCGTCAGCGACGTGCTGGACTTCGCGCGGCCGGTGCACCTTGACGTGGCTGCGGCGTCGCTGCACGCAGTCTGCCGCGAGGCCGTGGCCGCCTGCATGGCCGCCGAGCCCAATCCGCCGGTGTCGCTGCACCTGGACGACGCCGCCGATGCCGTACGTACCGACGCCGATCGACTCCGCAGCGTGCTGGTCAATCTGATTGCCAATGCGCGCGAGGCGGTGCGCGCGGCTGACCCCGCGCCAGGAGAGGGGCTGGTCACCGTCGGCACGCGGCGTGCAGAGAGCACCATCGTGATCGAGGTCGCCGACACGGGGACGGGCATGGAGCCAGGCGTCGCGAGCCAGGTGTTCGAGCCCTATTTCACCACCCGCCGCACGGGCACGGGCCTTGGCCTGGCCATCGCCCGCAACATCATCGAGGGCCTCGGAGGCACCATCATCTTGACCAGCACGCCGGGAGAGGGCGCCGTCGCTCGCATCACGTTGCCGCACGAGGACATCGAGCGATGACCCACGGCACCGTGCTGCTCGTCGACGACGAAGAGAAGATCCTCAAGACCCTCGGCCGGGCGTTGCGGGAGGACGAGCACGAGGTGACCACCACCTCGTCGCCGCAGGAGGCCCTGCGATTACTCGGCGCACGCCAGTTCGACGTGCTGATCGTCGATTACCTGATGCCGGGCCTCACCGGGATGGACGTGGTGCGGGAGCTGCAGGCGACCTCGCCCGAGCCCGAGCGTCCGGGCGTGCTGATGATGACCGCGCATGGCACGGTGCGCAACGCCGTCGAGGCGATCAAGCTCGGGGTCCGCGACTACCTGCAGAAGCCGTTCGACATCGACGAACTGCTGGTGAGCGTGCGTCGAGCCGTCGAGGATCAGCAGTCGCGCAGCCGACTGCGCTACCTGCTCTCCGAGCAGAAAGCCCAGTTCGGCCAGTACGGCATCGTCGGACACAGTCGCGCCGTGCAGGACGTGATTGCGCGCGTCGAGCTGGTCGCGCGCAGCCGCAGCACCGTGCTGATCACTGGAGAGACCGGAACCGGCAAGGAGCTGGTGGCTCGGGCCATCCACGACCGCAGTGCGGAACGAGCGCAGCCGTTGATCCGCGTCAACTGCGCCGCATTGCCGGAAGGCCTGCTCGAGTCCGAGCTGTTCGGGCATGTGCGCGGCGCGTTCACCGGTGCCGTCAACGCGCGCAAGGGACGGTTCGCCCTCGCCGACGGTGGGTCGATCTTCCTGGACGAGATTGCCACGATCAGCGGCAACGTGCAGGCCAAGCTGCTGCGCGTATTGCAGGAGAAGGAGTTCGAGCCCCTTGGTGCGGAGCGCACCCAGCGCGTGGACGTGCGGGTGATCGCGGCCACCAACCGCGATCTGCAGGCCCTGACCGCCGAGGGCAAGTTCCAGAACGACCTGTACTACCGCCTCAACGTGATTCCGATCCGCATCCCGCCTCTGCGTGAGCGTCGCGAGGACGTGCCGCTGCTGGTCGAGCACTTCACGCGCCGCATCGCCTCGTCACTCGGCAAGCCCGACCTGCGAATGGAGGACGGCGCGCTCGACGCGCTCGTCAGCTACGGGTGGCCCGGGAACGTGCGGGAGCTCGAGAACACGATCGAGCGCGCCGTGGTGCTCGCCACGGGGTCGTCGATCACGCGCGATCTCGTACTGCTCATGCCGGGAGCGCAGAGCGAGCGCACGGGCCTGCCGTCCGGACGGCTGCACGAGAACGTCTCCTGGGCGGAACGCGAGTCGATCCTGGGGGCCCTCCGCGCGGCCGGCGGTGTGAAGAAGGACGCGGCCGACACGCTGGGTATCAGCCAGCGTGCGCTCTCGCACTACCTCAACAAACACGGCATCGATTGACCGGCCACGCCACGCCGATTCCAGGAACACTGACGTGGGCAGTCCTTACGTAATGCGTAAGCGCTTTCGGTCTTCGTCCGCACCGACGGCAGCCGTGCCGGGAACGATCGCGCCCGGCGCGTTCTCGGCGCCGGCATGTTCCTTGCGCATGCGCTCGGCATGGAGGGGACTTCCGTGCATCAGTCCGAGTGGCGCCGCCGTGCGCTGTGCTTGCCGTTGGTTGCGCTGGGCCTGATGGTGACGATGGCGTCCCAGCAGCCGCCGCGCGTGATCGAGGTCAAGGCCAGCAGGTACGACTTCGACCCGTCCACGATCCAGGTCCAGCAAGGGGAACGCGTGCTGCTGCGCGTGACATCGACGGACCGCCTGCATGGGATCGGCATCAAGAAGTTCGGTGTCAACAAGGAGATCCCGAAGGGTGAGACCGTTGACGTCGAGTTCGTGGCCTCGACCGCAGGGACCTACGAGGTGCTGTGCACCGAGGACTGCGGCAAGGGTCACGACGACATGATTGGCACGCTGGTCGTCACGGCGGTGACGCCATGAGGCCTCGTCTGGGTGCACGGGTCGCGTTGGCCGTGTGGGTGAGTGCCTTGGCGTCGTCGGGTTGCGACGAGAAGCTGGCCGACATCGCTGGACCGTCACCGTCGTTGACGCCCACGTTCTCGAGCATCGCGCAGAACATCTTCGCCAGTACCGACAGTTCCGGTCGCGTCGCCTGCACGCAGTGCCACACTAACCAGGGCCGCGTGCCTGCCGCCAATCTGAACCTGCTGCCAGATGTGGCGTACGCGCAGCTGATCGGCGTGAGCAGCGTGCAGAGACCTGGCGCGGTCCGTGTCGTGGCAGGCGATGCCGCCAACAGCTACCTGGTACAGAAGCTCGAGGGCGGCGATATCGTCGGCCAGCGGATGCCCCGTACGGCCGGACCCTTCCTCACCGAGGGCCAGATGCTCATCATCCGCCGCTGGATTGACCAGGGCGCACAGAACAACTGAGGCGCACATGAAGACCATCATTCTCGCCACCGCGCTGGCGCTGGCCGCGACAGGCGCGCCATCGGCGTCTGCCCAGCCAGGCCAGGCCGGGTCTGCGCCGACCTCCACCGTTGCCGACGGCGCAGCCACAGCGGGGTCGGATGCACCCGACGTGGCCCCCGACGACCCGAAGGCCGTAGCCGCGGCGGCCGCGGCGGCCGGGCAGGACGAGGACGCCGACCAGGACGTGAACCTGGCCCAGCCCGACTTCACCATCGTGGCGTTGCCGACGACTCTGCGCATGCCGAAGGGGAAGTTCGCCTTCCGTGTCACGCACCGGTTCGGAAGGCCGCTCGGCGACGGCGACTTCGGCGATCTGGCCGCGGACCTGTTCGGCCTGGACGCGGGCGGCCTGATCGGGCTCGAACTGCGGTACGGGCTGTGGCGTGGTACGCAAGTCGGCGTCCTGCGCACCAGCGACCGGACGATCCAGTTCTTCGCCCAGCAGCAGATTGTGGGGCAGGGCCGGTTGCCGGTGGGGCTGGCGCTGAATCTGACCTCCGAGGGCACCAACAACTTCCGCGACAGCTACTCCCCCGGGGTCGGCCTGATCGTGTCGCGCGAGATTGGCAGGGTCGGCGCGGTATACGTCGAGCCCACCTGGATCAACAACACCAACACCCTGCCGAGCGAACTGGCCGATGACAACGACACCTTCCTGATCGGTGTGGGCGCGCGCGTGCGCGTCAGCCGCCGCGCTTATCTGGTTGCGGAGGCGGCCCCGCGCGTCGGCGGATTCGATCCTGGGTCGACCCACGCCAGCGTCGGTATCGAGATGCGGGCGGGGGGCCACGCCTTCCAGCTCAATGCCTCGCGCGGTCTTGCGTCGACGATGGCGCAGGTGGCGCGTGGCGGCAGCAAGGACGACTGGTTCATCGGCTTCAACATCTCGCGCAAGTTCTGGTAGGACTCGGGGCTGGAGCCGTGGCCGATGCGAGTGCGGGCGGTCGGCGGTGCGTCCGCCTGGCTCCGCGTTCGATCGTCGCGATTCCTGCTGCAGCCGGGAGGGTGCCGTCGTGTCCCCGCATGTCGGCGCTCTTCCGTGCTGTGCGTCTGCGCTGCGACATTGAGCGCAGCGCCAAGTCCAGATTACGTGGGGCGTAAGCCGGTTACGCGCTGCGTAATCACATCGACCACGAGAAGACCGGTACGGGGCCTGCGCTGCACATCCACCACGGCATGTTGTTTGCTCTTACAAAGAGTGGTTCAAGGAGCCGGCCGACTGGCCAATGGCGGTGGGTTGGGCAGCCAGCAGCTACGCCAGAAGGTCGTCTTCCTTGTGAAAGCGTGGGGCACCGGGGCGTTCCCCGGTGCCCTCTCGCTCATGCTCCGGCCCGCCGTCCTGGCGAGCCGTCGCGTGCCACGGCCACCCGCCGAGGCACCTCACGTCATCCCAACATCAGGTAGCAGCGTCAACGCGTGTGGACCCCGTCCGCACCGCGCGGCGACCTTCTGGTGCAAACTAGGGCTCCGACGACGGTCATCGGCCAGGTGCGGAAGTTGATGACTTCGAGAGACAGCGCCTGTTTCTCTCCGAGCCAGCCAGCTCCGAGGAGAGTGAATGGCATCGAGATCAGAAGTGAAGCGGGTGTCGCACGAGAGCGTCGCAGAGGCCGCAGAGGTCCTCGCGCGGGCATTCCAGGACGATCCGCTGCAGAAGTATGTCTTCCCGGATGAAGAGGAACGGCTCCGCCGGTCGGCTGCCCATTTCGGCGCGGCGCTTCAGTACGGTCTGCAGTTCGGCACCGTGAACGAGGCGCCCGGTGGCGCGGTCATCGCGCTCCCGCCCGGGGAGACCGACGTGACGGCCAGCCGTGCCGAGCTGGGAGGTCTGGCGAAGCTGCCCGATCTCATCGGCCCCGAGGCCGCCGCGCGCTACTTCGGCGTCACCCAGGCGGCAGAGCCGATGCACCATCGGCACGCGCCCGGGCCGCACTGGTACGTGATGGTGCTCGGTGTCAGCCCGGAGGCACAGGGCAGCGGCCTGGGCCGCGACCTGCTGCACAGCGTCTTCGCTGAGGCGGATCCGGGCCGGCTGCCGGTCTACCTCGAGACGACCCGGGCAGCCAACGTCGCATTCTACGGACACATGGGGTTCGAGGTGGTCGAGCAGTTCCGGGAGCCGGCCAGCGGACTGGACGTCTGGGGATTCCTCCGTCCACCCCGCGAGGTCGCTGCCCCCACCCCACCACCGCGTCGGCCGCGCCGCCGTTACCAGGGCAAGCGCTAGCGGTCGGCCAGGCGCACCTTACTTCTTCTCGGTAAACCCCGTCGGCAGCGCAACGCTCGCCGCATCGACGTCGGTCGTCAGCTTGGTCAGCTCGACCGACGTCGTCATGATGATTGCGCGCTGCGGCGGTGCGTCGTTGTTGCCCTTCTCGGCCTGCTCGGCCATCTTTTTCAGGCCGCCCAGCATGCCACCGAACCCCTTTTTCTTCGGCTCCTCGGCCGCCGGGATGGCCTTGGACGTCTGGTTCGCGGTGCCGTCGACCTTGGTGCCCTCGGCGCGCATCCTGTCGAGCGCGGGCTTGATCTGCGGATACATCGCCATCGCCATCGCCATGTCCTGCGCGGAGGCGCCCACGACAATCGGGCCGTACAGCTTCTGCGCGAACTTCATGTCGAACTCGGCGAGGTCTCTGGTCGACGGTGCGTTGGGCGCGGTCCAGAGGTCCGTGGTCATGACCATGCCGCCGGAGTCATTCAACGTCTTGCCTTTTTCCCGCACGGTGATCGTCACCACGGTCTGCTGGGTGTCGAAGCCGTTGATGGTCCTGGCCACGCCGGTGTTCTTCATGGCGAAGTCGACGTCGTACTCCCTGGCGTTCGGATCCTTCTCGGCCGGCGTGGCCGGCTCGCTGGGCCGCTCGCGCTGCGCAGCTTTTTCGGCGTCGCGCCTGGCCTCTTCCATCTGCTGGCGCAACTGGGCGAACGTGGTGACGGTGTAGGTCTTCTTCTTGACGTCGAGGTCATAGACCTTCTCCTCGGTCAGATCGATGATCTGCCCGGTGGAATCCGACATCGTCGCCTTGCGACTGCCCTTGACGGCCACCATCGAGGTCACGCCTTCGCGCGCGCCCTTGCCGCCGAACATGTTGACGAGCTTTCCGACCGCGCCCCCAAGCTGGAACCTGACGCGCTGGTCGCTGCGGACGTCGGCGGACAGGCCGGTCGAGGTGAGGGTCAGGACACAGGTGACACACGCAACAGTCAGGAGCACACGGCGCATTGAATTCCTCCGGGACCAATCCTACGACGTGACGGGACACGCCGGGCTCAGCAATTGCACGCTGTCCCCAGCGTGGTCGACGACGCGAGGCTCGAAAACGGAACCCGCGGCGGCGACGCGCAGTATGCTGTGGCGTGCATGCAGGCGCGCCACTGTGAAAGGTGATCGGATGTCCGACGATGAGAGTCCACGCGGCGCGATCAGCGGGCAGCAGGCGCTCGCCGTGGTGCGCATCGGCCTCGGGCTGTTGTTCGTCTGGGTCTTCTTCGAGAACTACGGCAAGGGCCTGTACACGCCGAAGGGCTACGCCGACCTGATCGAGGTCTACCTGACCAAGGGACAGGCGCCTGACGCCTGGAAGTCGGTCATGTCGCTGATGGCCGCCAATGCGCCGGTCGCGGCGCCGCTGCAGGCGCTCACCGAGATCACGTTTGGCGTCTGTCTGATACTCGGCGCCGTGACGCGTCCGATCGCGCTTGGAGCTGCGCTGTTCCTGACCTCGCTCTGGGTCTCGGAGTGGGGCACGGCCTGGATCTGGGAGCTGCTGTTTCCGATGATTGCGGCGTTTGCGCTGGCTCTTGCGCCGTCGGGACGGACGTGGGGTGTTGACGGCTGGCTGGCCCGCCGTTATCCGCATCTTCCACTGTGGTGACCAGGCCGATGCGCGTCTCCGTGGTGATTCCGGCCCGCAACGAAGCGGGCGCGATAGGGCGGGTGATTGCCGACTTGCCGCGGGACCTCGTCGCCGAGGTCATCGTCGTGGATGGCGAGTCCACCGACGGCACGCGCGAGGTAGCCGCCGCGTCAGGTGCTCGCGTCATTCGCGAGCCACGCCGGGGCTACGGTCGGGCCTGCCTGGCGGGCCTGGACGCGATCGACCCGGCATCCGATGTCGTCGTCTTCCTGGATGGGGACTACAGCGATCGTCCGGCGGAACTGCCGCAGTTGCTCGCCCCGATCCGCGACGACCGCGCCGACCTGGTGCTGGGCTCACGCCTGGCAGGCATTCGGGCCGCGGGCGCGTTGCCATGGCATTCGATTCTCGGCAATCGCGTGGCGGCGGCGGCGATCAGGGCGGCCTGCGGCGTGTCGCTGACCGATCTCGGGCCGTTTCGCGCCGCACGCCCAGCGATGCTGCGCGCCCTGTGTCTGCAGGAGCAGACGTATGGCTGGCCCGTGGAGATGATCGTCAAGGGCGCCGCCCGCGGCTATCGCATCGCCGAAGTGCCGGTGAGCTATCACCCGCGCATCGGCACCTCGAAGATCACCGGCACCGTCCGCGGGTCGCTTGGCGCGGCCTGGTGCATCTTCTCGGGGATTGCCAAGTATCGGTTCAAGGAAGGGCGCGCCCGCGCGCCCGGCAGGGCATCGTGACGCCCTGGCCCGACCGCGTCCTCGTGGTGATGGCCAAGGCCCCACGCCCGGGACGCGTCAAGACGCGGCTGTCTGCGACCTATTCGAGCGCCGCCACCGTGGACCTGTACCGCTGTCTGCTGAGCGACACGCTGACGCTCGGACTCTCGCTCGAAGATACCGCCGTCGCCGTCATGGCGCCCGCCGGCGATCTCGATGACCTGATGCCACTGCTGCCGCCGTCGGTCACCGCCGTGGCACAGGAGGGCGCGGGTCTGGCCGCGGCGCTGGCGTCGGTCTTTGCCACCTTCACGCGCGACCGACCACGCCGCGTGCTGGCCTTCAACAGCGACAGTCCCCACCTGCCCGCCCGCCTGCTCGACGATGCATTCGACGCCCTGTCGACGCACGACGTCGTCGCCGGTCCGACTGACGACGGCGGGTACTACCTGGTCGGGGCCACGGCGTCGCACGAGGGCCTGTTCGATCCTCTGCCGATGGGCACGGGTGGCGCCCTGGCGTCGCTGGCCAGCAATGCGGCGGCTCTTCAGCTCACGCTGCGGCTGACGGGGGAATGGTTCGACGTGGATGTGGCCGGCGATCTCGAGCGCCTCGCGGCCATGCTGCGCGAGGATCGGTCGCTCGCGCCCAGGACCGCCGCCTGTCTGCAATCGTGGTCGCTGAGCGGGGCCCAGACGACAGCGCAGCCGAGCCGCCAGGACACACCGTGAACACGGCACGCGTGGCGGCGCATGGTGCGCTCATCGGCGCCGCCTTCGTGCTGCTGCGTCGTTGGTCGCCGGCCGACGGT
>Ga0136633_1000461_pt1 | contig 31115 bp, 25 predicted proteins | sample AntDrymeUQ832206_2_FD_105494 | JGI IMG/M metagenome (GOLD analysis project Ga0136633, IMG submission 105494) | Polar desert sand microbial communities from Dry Valleys, Antarctica - metaG UQ83 (22.06) | ecosystem: Environmental > Terrestrial > Soil > Desert | place: Antarctica: Dry Valley... | reverse complement strand
GTCATCGAGCACAACCTCGACGTCATCAAGACCGCCGACTGGGTCATCGACCTTGGTCCGGAGGGCGGTGACAAGGGCGGCCGGCTCGTGGCCGCCGGCACGCCCGAGCAGGTCGCGCGGGTTGCGGCGTCCTACACCGGCCGCTACCTCCGCCCGGTCCTCGGCATGACGGAGATCGCTGAGCCACGGAAGGATCGCGCCAGCCGGCGCCGTGAAGCAGTGGCCGCCAGCTGACACCGGAGCGCGCGCATAGACCCGGAACAAGGTTTCACTCGAGCGGTCAGCGCACCCAGAGCTGGTCGAGGAGCACGGAGTAGGCAGGATGGAACTGGTAGTTCCCGACGCGCGCTGATACGAAGTCGGTGCCGTCGTTGAAGAGCGGCGCCCACAGCGCCAGATCGACGACGGCTCTGTCGATCTCTGCCCACTCGTCTGCGGCGGCCGCCGCATCGGTGGCCTGGAGTGCGCCAGCTGCGGCCATGCGAGCGTCGAGCGCCGGATCGCAGTTGTTCGTCAGCCCGGCGGCTCCCTCGCAGGTGAACGCGGACAGGAAGCCGCTGGGTGCCAGCGAGTCGGCTAACCACTCGAAGGCGCCGATCTGGACGCGACCCTCGTCGAAAATCGCCTCGTAGACCTGCTCGTCCTCGGTCACGGTGTCCAACGTCGCGTCGTAGCCCAGGTCGCCGAGGATGGTGACGAGGTGGCCGGCAATGTCGTTGTAGCGAGCCACCACCGGCCCGACGACGACCTTCGCGCCACGCGTACCCGAGGCATCGACGAGCCGTCTGGCAGCGTCGAGGTCGGGCGCCTTCCAGCGTCCGCCCGGATCCGGTTCCATGGTGTAGGGGCAGTAAGGGCGATACCCGGGATAGGCCGGTGGCAGCACCTGGCAGGTGATGCCGACCGCGAAGGCTCCACCGTACTGCTCCGCGATGTGCGCTCGATCGATGGCCATGCTGACAGCCTGACGAGCCTCGAGGCTGTCGAACGGGGGTAATGCAGCATTCATGAAAACGAAGACCACCGAGACCGACGAGAAATGCAGCTGCGCCGGATACTGCGTGCGCAGCGCGGCGAACGTCGCGGGCGCGATGCGGTTGCCGAACCGCAGGGGCATCAAGTCCGCCTCACCACGCTCCACCATGGAGGCCTGCTCATCGGGCTCGATCCCGCTGGTCCACACGATCTCGTCGGGGAAGCCATCAGGCCGCACGTCCGTGTCCCACGGTCGGAAATAGGGGTTTCGCACAAGGCGGATCTCCGTCTCGCCGATGGCGGACACCGTGTACGGACCGGTGCCCGGAAAGGCGCCTTCAACCGGGGCGTTCAACGGCACCGTGTCCGGCGCCGGATAGGCGTATGGCAGCGCGAGCTTGTACAGGAAGTCAGGATCTGGCTGCGACAGATGGAAGGTCACCGTGTTCGCGGCTGCGTCTGTCACGATCCCGGCGGAGAGATCGCATCGCTCCACGGGAGGCTCCGCGCACGCGTCGGCGCCCAGCAATGACGCGAAGTAGATGGGCCCGATCGCCTCGCCGTTAAACGGATCCTCGATCTGGAATGCTCGCTCGATGCCTCGCCGAAAGTCCTCGGGCCTGACCGGCTGTGCGTCGGAATAGACGAGCCCGGTACGCAACTGGAAGGTGTAGGTCTTGCCAGCGTCCGTCGGCCTCGGGATGGAGGTGGCGAGGTCGGGCAGCAGCGTCGAGCCCGCGATGCCGCCCACCCGCCGGTAGGCAACCAGCCCGTCCGCTTGGAAGCTCGCGAGGTGATAGTTCGGGAAGCCGAGCGCCGGGTCGGCGTCGGGGGCCTGGCTGCTCACGATCCGCAGCGTTCCGCCTCGGTGGCTGGCCGCCGATGCGCGGGTGGCCACCCACACCTGGCCCTCCACCCCGGCGAGCGCCTGGGCAGCGCTCGCGGTCGTGATCCGCCTGGGCGGCGACGATGAGTCCGCCGCGTCGAACTGATACGCCGCCCCCTGGAGGTCAGCCACCCAGACGACGCTGTTTGTCACGATGATCGAGGAGAGGGAGCCGCCGACGTCGATGGTGGCCGTGACCCGGTGGCCTACCGGATCGATCCGAGCGACCGTCCCGTCACTGCTGGCCACCCAGACCGACCCGGCGCCGATGGCCACCGCGGTCGGCCGCGACCCCAGGGGGATCGGCGCGGCCAGCGTCGCCCCGCTGCGCGGATCGAGGTGGGTCACCGCGCCGCCGTCCTGGCTCACGACCCACACCCCGGCATCGTCCACGGCCAGGGCGACCGGCACGGCGGCGACGCCAATCGGGGGGTCGACTTCGCCCGTACGCGCGTCCAGCCGCACGACCGTGCTGTCGCTGGCGTTGGCGACCCACAGCGACCCTGCACCGACAGCGATGGCGGTGGGTCCGTTGCCCACGACGATCGTGTCGACCACGCGGCCGGCGGCCACATTGACGCGCGAAACGGTCCGCTCGCCACTGTTCGCGACCCAGAGCGATCCCTCTGCGACGGCGATGCCCGTGGGACCACGCCCCACAGCGATACGGTTCACAACGGCCCGGGTAGCCAGATCGATCTGGGAGATGGAATCGGCGCCGGTGTTGGTCACCCAGACCGATGCCTCGCCTACCGCCATGCCACCCGGTCGTTCTCCCACGGGGATGGCGGCCACTACCTCGGCGCGGTCGACGTCGATGACGCCGATCGCGTTCTCGACCACGCCGGCCAACGCCGGAGGCCGCCACGGGCTCCAGACGAACAACCCTCCGAGAGCGACCGCGAGCGCGAGGATGAGGCTGAGGCCCGCAACCAGGCGTGGCCGCCGCTGCCAGATCGGGCGGGTCTGCGCACGACGGACGGCCGTGGCCCGACGAGTGGCTCGCTCTCCGACCTTCCCTGGCACGGCGGCTCCGTCGCTGGACCGCGTGACGGCGAAGATGGGCCACTGGCCCGGGACTCCCCTCAGGTTGCGGACCCCGCGGTCATCGAACCGAAGACCAGCTCCGGCCGCCAGGTCGCGCACCGTGCCCGAGACCAGGACCTCGCCCGGGCCCGCGGCAGCCATGATCCGAGACCCGATGTGGACCGCGATGCCGCTCACCTTGGCCCCGCTCTGCTCCACCTCACCGACGTGCAGCCCGGCGCGCACCTCGATGCCCAACTCCCTGACCCCGGCAACCACGTCGAGCGCGCACTCGATGGCGGAGGCCGGCGCATCGAAGATGGCGAAGAAGCCGTCGCCCGCCGTGTCCACCTCCCGGCCGCCGCGCCTCCGCAGCGCCGCACGGACCAGCGCGTGGTGGAGCTGGACGAGATCGCGCCAGCCGCTGTCACCGAGTTCAGCGGCGTGCTCCGTCGAGCCGACGATGTCGGTGAAGAGGACTGTCGTCAGGAATCGTTCGGAGCCGCGTCGGCCTTTCACGCCCCGAGTTTGACGCCGCGGACGACTACGGGCAATGCAAGGCCGTCGATTTGGTGACCCGCACTGAGCAGTGCCGAATCAAGTTCGTGCCGGCGTCAGGAAACCCATCTCGGCCAGGAATGGTGACGGCCGGGACGCGTCAAAGGCCAGGATCAGCTGACGCGTGGCGCGCGTAAGCGCCACGTAGGCGAGGCGCCGCTCCTCCTCCATGGCGCGATCGGGATCGTCCGCGTCCATCAGCGACCGGCGATTCGGGATGCGATCGGCCTCGAAGCCGAGCAGCACGACCGTCTCCCATTCCCGCCCCTTTGAGGCGTGCACGGTGGCCAGCTCGACCGGGGCCCTCGGGTCGCGCAGGGCGCTGATCCGCGTACGAACTTCGTCATAGGCGGATACGAACGCGTCGGTCGTCATGAAGCCGGTCGTCCAGCCGAGGAGGGCGTCCAGCGCGGCATGGTCGTCATCGGTGAGGAGGTCGCCGGCCGGGCTGCCGCGAGCCCACCCGCGGGCCGCACGGAGGCGGCGAAGGACGTGGAAGGGGTGGTCGCGGTCGTCGCTCGCGCGTGCGGCATCGATCAGCCCCACCACGGGCTCGGACTCGACGATCGGTGCCACGGCCGTGGTGTGGCGGACGCCGGCCCGCACGAGGGCCAGGAGGATCGGCGTCAGCTCGCTGCGGGTGCGCGACAGGAAGCACAGGCTGCGGTCGAATCGGTCCTCGTCGGCGGCAAGCCGCGTCATGGCCTCCACCCAGTGAGGGTCCGTCGTGCTCCATGCATGGATGGCCGCGTCGTCGCGCGGTGCGCCGGCCGGCGCGCGAATCGGCTTGGCAAACCGCTCCCGGTTGCTTGAAACCATCCGTGCAGAGGCCTCGATGACCGACCGTGGGCATCGGTAGTTGGTGGCCAGCATCACGCGACGGGCGGACGGATAGTCGGCCGAGAATCTCAGGATGCGGCGCACGTCCGCCAGCCGCCAAGCGTAGATGGTCTGATCGTCGTCACCTATGACCATCAGGTTGTCCTGCGGTGCGGCGAGGAGCCGAACGAGGCGCTGCTGCGCCGAGTCGACATCCTGGAACTCATCCACCAGCACATGCCTGAACCGATCCTGCCATCGAAGTCGGAGGGCTGCGCCCGATTGCAGCAGGCGGCAGGCATTGACCACGAGGTCATCGAAGTCGAGCGCGCCGCGAGTGTTCATCAGCGCCTGGTACTCCTCAATCACCATCCGCGCGTCGTCGGTTACTGCCTTGCCCTCGATCTTCCAGGCGGAGAGCGCGGTGTCGATCTCGGCCGCCTCGGGCAGCCGCGCCGCGTCCGCGAGCAAGCCCGGCGCGCACCGGCGGCGCGCAGCCCGAATGAGCGGCAGCCTGTCGGCGATGAGCTCGGCGCGTTGCCCGGCGTCGAGTAATACCTGGCGCGCCAGGGCATGAAGCGTCCGGACCTCGATCGCTTTCGCATCGGCCACATGCCGCACCAGCCGTTTCTCGATCCGCAGCGCGAGGTCGAGCGAGGCGTCGCGGTTGAAGGTGACGACACAGATCTGATCAGGTCGGACGCCGCGTGCCAGGAGCACCGCCATGCGCGCGATGAGGGTCGTCGTCTTGCCGCTGCCTGCCGGCGCGATGATCTGCGCCGGTCCGTCGGGCAGGGTTGCGGCTGCCCGCTGCTCCGGGTCCAGGGCATCGAGGATCGGCGTGAGCCATGCCGGCATCGCGAGGGTCGTATCCAGCGCCATGTGTTGACGATACGGACCGCCGCTTATCGGTCCATTACGGCTGGCTTAGCAGCTGCGGCGACCGGTCATGGGCTTTGACTACGCGCCGCTCGGACCTGGCAACGGACTCTCGCCCTGCCGCGTGCGCGGCGACATTCCGCTAGGCTGCAAGAGCGGTCAGAATCCGAGCCAAAGGTGCCTCATGAGAATATGCTCGCCTTCGGGCATGAGCGGAGGGTTCACCGAATGGAGCGCTGGCTCCCGCGGGCGGTAGCAATTGTCGGCGGAATGGTGTTCGTCGTCTTCGGCGTTTGGGCGATGGCCGATCCGCGTTCGTTCTTCGAGGTCCTTGCCCGATTCGAGCCGTACAACCAGCACTTCCTGCAGGACATCGGAGCCTTCCAGGTCGGGTTGGGGGCGGTGCTGCTTCTGGCCGTAGCAATGACGGCTGCAGACGCCCTCGCAGCCGCGTTGCTCGGAACGGGGCTTGGCGCGGCCCTCCACGTGCTCTCTCACGTCATCGGCGTCGACCTTGGCGGAGCGCCGGCGACCGACATTCCCGTCTTCACTGGCCTTGCCGTCCTTCTGCTGGCGGGCGGTGGGCTGCGCTGGCGCGCGAGCCGGGCTCGACCGGGCTGACCTCATTCCCGCGCCGGCTATCTTGGCGCGGTGGCCAGGGGCCGTGGTGTGGAGTCGTCGCTGATCCGGTCCGCTCGCGACGCCGCTCCAGGCTGGTCCGTCGCGTTCCCGGCAGCGTCGTCATGGGTCCATCTTGGCGACCGTCGCTTACCGGCCGATTGGCTCCGGCTTACCGGGTGAGCCCGTATCCTGTCGCCGCAGCATGAGTTCACCCCGAGCCGATCCTCCGTACGACCGCGAGCTGATCCGATCGGGCGGCGTGTCGGGAACGCGAACGCGTCGCGAGGGCAGGGGTCACAGCGGCCGGGGTGCGTATCGCCCTCCTCCGCCTCGTCCTCAGCGTCGGCCTCGCTCAGGGCGGCGTGTGATGGCCAGGGTGCTGACCGTTGTCCTGCTGGCGCTGGTCATCGGTGTGGTCGTCCTGGGCCTGCGGGCGGCGGCGTTCAATGCCAGCGTTTCGAGCGCGCCCTTTCTCTCGACGGCGCTGCTGGGCGCTCTCAACGGCAGCGACCGGGTCAACGTGCTGATGGTCGGCTATGCCGGTGGCGATCAAGGCGGTGCCTTCCTCGCGGACTCGATCCAGATCATGTCGGTCGAGCCGACCACGGACACGACAACCACGATCCCGATCCCACGCGACCTGTGGATCGAGGGCGTCGGCAGCTTCGATCAGGACGGAAAGGTGAATGAGGTCTTTGCCGTTGGCAACGCCAGCGGCGGATTGGATGAGGCGGCGTCTCTGCTGGCCGAAGTCCTGTCGGAGGTGACCGGACTGCGGATCGATCATTGGCTGTCGATTGACTTCGCCGGTTTCCGCGACATCGTCGACGCCGTCGGCGGGGTCACGGTCGACAACCCGGTCGCTTTCGCATATACGATGACCGAGCCACAGCACGCCATCGGCGACTGGAGCGCCGGCGCATTCGAGGCAGGCGAGATTCACCTGGACGGGGAGGCGTCGCTCGCGTATTCCCGCGCGCGCTACACGAGCGTCTTCGCCGAGTCGAACGATTACGCGCGGTCGGTGCGCCAGGCGCGCGTCCTGGGCTCCCTGCGCGAGCAGCTCGGCGCGGGCGGCATCGCCTCAATCATTCCCGGCCTGCGGCTGATGGACGCCATGGAGGGACGGGTGCGGACCGATCTTTCGGCGATCGACCTGTTTCTGCTGTCCTCGCACCTGTCCAGCGACCGGCGCATCGAGCTGACCGAGGGTCTCGTCCTCACCGCGACCAGCAACTCGAACGGCGCGTACATCCTGATTCCGGCCGGCTGGACCGGCCCAGGCTCGTATGGAGGCCTCCAGGCCTACCTCTCGGCAGCGCTCTCGACCGATGCGCAGTAGGCGGCGCATTCGCCTGGTCGACATTCCACGGCTGCTCGTCGGCGGCGCGCTGCAGTTCGCCGGTCTCTTTGGGGGCCGATATCGCCGCGTCGAGGGCGCCCACGTCCTCGCCTCCGATGCCGATGGTCGCATCCTCGTTGTGCGCACCACGTACCTGGGGCCGGGCTGGATGCTCCCTGGCGGCCGTGTCGAGCGCGGCGAGACGCCACATGCCGCGGCGGCTCGCGAAACGCGCGAAGAGACGGGCCTGGATAGCGTCATCGAGCGCCTGGTACTCGTTGATGCGCGTCGAGGCCGCGACGTCAGCTTCGTGTTCGCGGGACGCGTCGCAGGGGGCGAGCTCGACCCGCAGCTCGGCGAGATCGCCGAGGTGGGGTGGGTGCCGCGCGAGGAGATCGCTCGGACCTCGCCGCGGCTGCATCGGCTGCTCGAGATCATTGACGAGGCGGGGGATGAAGTGGCCTACATGGGCCTGGGTGACCCTCCCCGCTGATTGCTGGGGCGCGTTCCGCCCAATTCTCGTCAGGCGAGTGCTATCCGGGGTTGGCGTCGGTTCCCGGGCCGCCCGCGCCGCTGCCTGAGCGTGGCGACCCGGCGCAATCCTGCCGAATTCTCACCCAGTGACAGTCTGCTTCAGTCGAACAGGCGATTCCTCAGATAGCGTTCATCTGGTGAGAATTAGCACGTGGGCGAGCCTTCCGACGACGAGCCTAGAATCAGTAACCCATGAGCCCCCAGCGCGCACTCTCGGACAAGCTGCGTGGCGCGTTGCGGCGCCTGCCGACGAAGCCGGGCGTGTACCTCATGCAGAACGCCGACGGGCGCGTGCTGTACGTCGGCAAGGCGGACTCGCTGCGGAGCCGGGTGCGCTCGTACTTCGCCGCTCGCGGACCGGAGGACGCCCGGATCGCGCACATGGTGACCGAGGTGGCCGGCGTCGAGTACATCGTCACCGACACCGTGTCCGAGGCGTATCTGCTGGAGAGCAATCTCATCAAGGAGCACCGGCCGCGCTTCAACATCCGCTTGCGCGACGACAAGAGTTATCCATTCGTGAAGATCACGCTGGGAGAGGACTTCCCACGGATCGTCCGCACCCGACGGTTGGTGCGCGACGGGAGCCGCTATTTCGGGCCATACGCAAGCGCCAGCAGCGTGGACGAGACGCTCAAGCTGCTGCGCAAGATCTTCCCCTTTCGAACGTGCAACCTGGACATCCCCGAGGGAAAGCGAGTGCTCGAGCGACCCTGCCTGCTCTACTTCATCAACCGGTGCCAGGGTCCCTGCATTCAGGCCGTCCCCAAACCTGCCTACCGCGAGACCATCGGCCAGATCGTCGACTTCCTTGACGGCAAGCAGGAGCCGATCGCGAGGCAGCTGCGCCGCGAGATGGAGGGCCAAAGCGAGGCCCTTCGCTTCGAGCAGGCGGCGACAACCCGCGACAAGCTGCGCGCCGTCGAGCGCACCATGGAGCAGCAGAAGATGGCCGCCTTCAGCCGCGCCGAGCACGATGTGATCGGTATGGCGCGCGACGACGACGCCGCCTGCGTGCAGGTCATGCAGGTCCGCAACGGCAAGCTCATCGGCCGCGAGCATTTCATCGTCGAGGGAGCCCGCGACGTGAGCGACGCGACGGTCCTCGGCTCATTCCTCCAGCAGTACTACGCCAGCACCGATGCGGTGCCCCGTGCCCTCCTGGCCCCGCTCATGCCGGCCGAGGCCGATGACCTGGCGGCCTACCTCGCCGAGCGTCGGGGCGTGCGCGTGACCATCAGCGTGCCGGAGCGCGGCGAGAAGCGACGCCTGGTGGCCATGGCAACGAGCAATGCCGTCGAGGCGTTGGCACGGGAGCACGCCGAATGGATGGCCGATACCTCCCGGCGTGACGAGGCCCTCTCCGAACTGGCTTCCGCGCTTGAGCTGCCGCGGCCCCCGGAGCGGATCGAGTGCTACGACATGAGCAACATCCAGGGCACCTCGGCCGTGGGAAGCATGGTCGTCTTCATCGACGGCCGGCCCGAGCCGAAGGAGTACCGGCGTTTTCGGATCCGATCGGGCGAGACGCCGGACGACTTCCGCATGATGGCCGAGGTGCTCCGGCGCCGATTCAGCCGCGTGGCGAAGCTGCGCAGCGAGACCGGCGCGCTGTCGCTCGATGCCGTGGGGGCCGACGAGGTCCCGGAGGAAGACAGCGATCGGCGGCGGGACGTGGGCTGGGCCATGCCGGATCTCGTCATCGTGGACGGGGGCAAGGGACAACTCTCGGCGGCGGTAGGCGTCATGGACGAGCTGGGCATCCGGGATGTGCCGTTTTCCGGGCTGGCGAAGCGATTCGAGGAGCTCCACCTGCCGGGCCGATCGGCGCCGGTGGTGCTGCCTCGCCGGTCGCAGGCGCTGTACCTGGTGCAGCGCATCCGCGACGAGGCGCATCGGTTTGCCATCACCTATCACCGCGACGTGCGCGGCAAGAAGGCGCTGCGCAGCGAGCTGGACGACATCGGCGGCATCGGTCCCGGGCGCAAGCGGACCCTCCTCAGGCGTTTCGGCTCCGTGCGGCGCATCCGGGAAGCCTCGGTCGAGGAGGTGGCGGCCACGCCGGGCATCAGCCGCGAGCTCGCCGAGCGCCTGAAGGCGCACCTTGCCCGCGAGGGCATGCTCGCCTGAGAGCCGGCCGTGTCGGCTATACTGGCGCCGCCCGCCGCTGGTGAAGCGGCGCGTTTCGTGTCCGAGGCAGACCGCGCGCCCGCACGACATCCCGCACGATCCGAGGGACTGAAGGCCGTAGCATGACCTGGCGTCGCATCGCCCCGTGGGTGATCGGGGTAATCGCCCTCGTGGCGATCTTCATCAACGTGCCGCGTATCACGCTCGGCGTCGACGAATGGCTGCCGGACGAGGTACTCGGCGTTCAGTTCCGGACCGTGCTGGGCCTCGACCTGGAGGGCGGGCTGCGCGTCACGCTCGAGGCGCAGTCGCAGGACGACCAGGCGGTCACCGAGGAGCAGGTCGAGACCGCGCGCAGCATCATCGAGCGCCGCGTCGCCGGCATCGGCGTCAGCGAGCCCCAGGTGCGCACCGAGACCGGCGGCGACGGTTCCCGCAGGATCGTGGTCGAGATTCCGGGCGTGAGCGACGAGGACCAGGTGCGGCAGCTCGTCGGCTCCACCGGGCAGCTCCAGTTCATCGATCCACTGGGCCAGCAACTGACCGACGGGCAGGACATCCGGCCCCTGCTCGAGAGCGGCGCCGTGCGCGAGCTGTTCAACGGCGGAGAGATCAATGACGGCAGCGTCGCTCCAGCGGCGGACGGCAACCTCGTGGGAGTCCAGTTCACCCTCGCGGACCGCGGCAGCGACATCTGGTGCGACTTCACGACAGCCAACGTGAACCGACCCGGGCCGATCGCCCTGGACGGCGCGATCATCACGGCGCCGACCATCCGCGGCGCCATCTGCGGGGGTGAAACGCTCATTACCGTCGGCCCTGCGAGCGAAGCGAACGAAGCCGAGCGTACGAACCTCTACAACACCCTGCGCTTCGGCGCCCTGCCCATCTCCCTCATCGAGCAGGGCTTCGAGACGGTGGACCCGACCCTGGGCGCGGACTTCCTGGTCCAGGCGCTGGTGGCCGGTGGCGTCGGGCTCCTGCTCGTCCTCCTCTTCATGGTCGCCTACTACCGGATGCCGGGCGTGCTGGCCGCCCTGGCGCTCATCTTCTACACGCTGGTGATGTACGCGATCTTCCGGACCATCGGCGTCACCCTCACGCTGGCCGGGGTCGCTGCCTTCATCCTGTCCATCGGCATGGCGGTCGACGCCAACATCCTCATCTTCGAGCGCATGAAGGAGGAGATCCGGGCCGGCAAGACGCTGGGCCCGGCCATCGAGGCCGGCTTCAACCGCGCCTGGTCCAGCATCCTGGATTCGAACGTCTCCAGCCTGCTGGTGGCCGGCTGGCTCTACTGGCAGGGCACGACCGTGGTCAAGGGCTTCGCGCTGGTCCTCATCATCGGCGTGCTGGTGAGCATGTTCAGCGCCGTCACCGTCACCCGGACCATGCTCCGATACGTCATCAGCACGAGCTGGGGTCGCCGGCTCGAGCTCTACCACGTGGAGCGCTAGGTCATGTACGACATCGTCGCCAGGCGCAACCTGTGGTTCGCCATCAGCGCGCTTCTGACGATCCCGGGTCTGATCTTCATCTTCCTTGGCGGCCTGAAGCCATCCATCGACTTCACCGGAGGGACCGAGTGGGAGGTCCGCTACGCGGATGAGCCGACCGCCGCCGAGATGACCGATGCCCTGACCGCCTTCGGGTATGACGACGTCGTCGTCACCGAGCTGGCCGATGGGTTCCTGCGGATTCGCACGGAACCCATCGACCTCATGCCGCCAGGAGGGATCGAGCCCTCTGCCTCTGCCTCCGAGGTCCCGAACGCGAGCGCCTCCGCCAGCGCCGACGCCTCCGCCAGCGCTGCGCCCGCGGCATCGGCCTCCGCCAGCGCCGCGCCGAGCCCATCCGCTGAGCCAACCCCGGCGCCGATTGCACAGGGCACCGAGTTCGCCGGCCTGGAGGGCGACCTCGAGGATCGATTCGGGCCGGGCGACCCCCGCAGCGTTCGCACGGTTGGCCCGATCATAGGCGCCGATCTCATTCGCACCTCGGCGATCCTCATCATCATCGGCGAACTCTTCATCCTGGCCTACCTGTGGATGCGCTTCGGCTTCCGGTTCGGGACCGCGGCCATCGTGGCCCTGCTCCACGACGTCATCCTGGTCGTCGGCACATTCGCGATCCTGGGGTACTTCTTCAACCTCGAGTTCGACGCGCTCTTCGTGACGGCCCTGCTGACGATCATCGGCTTCAGCGTGCACGACACGATCGTCGTCTTCGACCGCATCCGCGAGAACCGCGTGCGGCACGCCGGCGAGTCGTTCGGCGCGATCGTGAACCATTCGATCCTCCAGACCGCCGGCAGGTCGATCATCACCTCGCTGACTGTGGTCGTGACCCTGGGGGCGCTGCTGCTCCTGGGCCCGCCGACGATCCGCACCTTCGCCTTCGCTCTGATGCTCGGCGTGGTGAGCGGTACGTACTCGTCAATCTTCAATGCCAGCCAATTACTGGTTGCGTGGAACGAGTGGGCCGCGAAGCGCAAGGCTCGACCAGCGCGCACGTAGGTCCGATAACCGAATGGTAAGCGGCGGGTCATCGGCCGCGGCTACCATGGGCGCCGTGATCGTCCCGAGCCTCGAGTGGCTGCTGCCAGAGCCCGTGTCGGATCCCCCGGCCTTCGGCGGCTTCGGACGGCCGGTCTCGACGCTCCTCGCCCGTCGCGGATTTCGAGACGACGAGCAGCTTCAGCGCTTCCTCGCCGCCGGCGCCGGCGCCCTGCATGACCTGTCGCGCATGGCCGATGCGCGGGTCGCCCTTGATCGCATCGACGCGGCGCTCGAGGAGGGGGAGCGGATCGCCATCTGGGGTGACTACGACGCCGATGGGATGACCGCCATCGTCGTCTGGGTGACCGCGCTGCGGCGGCTGGGGGCTGATCCGCGGCGGTACGTTCCGTCGCGCCTGGCCGAGGGCTACGGGCTCTCCGCGAGCGGGCTGCGGCAGTTGGCCGCCGGGGGCGTCGGCCTGGTGATCACCTGCGACTGCGGCGTGAGCAACGCGGCCGAGGTGGAGGTCGCCCGTTCGCTGGGGCTCGACGTCGTCATCACCGACCATCACCTGCCGCCGCCAGTCCTGCCGAGGGCGATCGCGGTCGTGGATCCACACCGCCCCGACTGCGCGTACCCGGACGCCGATCTCACCGGCGCCGGTCTCTCCTACAAGCTCGCTGCGGCACTCCTGGACCGGCATGGCGCGTCGAGTGACGGCCTGGCGGCGGTGGCGGCCATCGGAACCATCGCCGATATGGCACCCATGACCGGCGAAAGCCGCGCCATCGTGCGCCTGGGCCTGGACGAGCTGGCACGCACTGAGCACGCCGGTCTCCGCGCGCTCCTGTCTCGCGGCTGCGACGCGCCCGGGCAGCCGACCGCGCGCGACCTGGCCTTCGGCGTGATTCCGCGCATCAACGCGGCGGGGCGCATCGCCGACGCCGAGCTTGCCATGGCGCTCCTGCTGGAGGAGGACGCGCAACGCGCCGAGGAGCTGGTCACGGAGCTGGAGGAGGTGCATGAGCGCCGCCGAGAGCTCACGAAGACGGCGGTCGAGGCCGCGCGCCTGCTGGCCGATGCGTCGCCGGGGGTCAGCCCGCTGCTCGTCCGCGACGATTCGTGGTCGCCCGGTCTGCTCGGGCTGGTGGCGGGCCGCCTCGCGGACGTGCTGGCGCGTCCGGTCGGTGCCGCCACCCTGGTCGGCGACGAGCTGCGCGGTTCGGTGCGGGCGCCGGTCGACTTCCACGTGGCCGCGGCGCTCGGGGCCTGCGCCGCCCACCTCACCAAGCGCGGCGGGCATGCCGCGGCCGGCGGCTTCAGCCTCCTCCCTGCAGCCTGGCCGGCCTTCGTGGCCGCCTTCGGCGCGCTCTCGCGGCCGTATCCGCCGAACGCGGCCGCCGAGGCGCAGAAGCCCGGACGCCAGGTGGTTGATCTCGTCCTGCCGGCCCGCCTCGTCGATTGGACGCTGGCCGAGCAGCTGGAGCGGCTCGCCCCGTTCGGACCCGGGCACGTCGAGCCGGTGCTGGCGGTGACCGGCATGGTGGTGGCCGACGTTCGCCGCGTTGGTCCGAAGGCTCAGCATGTCGCGTTCCGCCTGCGCCGCGGACTCGAGACCTTCGACGCCATCGCCTTCGGACTCGACGCCGATCGGCCGCTCCCCATCGCGGGCGACGCCGTGGACCTCGTCGGCACGCTCGAGCGAGATACCTTCGGCGGGATGCCGCGCCTGCGCCTGCGTCTGATCGACTTCGCGCTGACCGATGCGAGCCCACTGCTGGCGCGCCGCTTGCCGCCGGCCGAGCTGGCCCACGCCGGATGACGGCTTCCGCGCTGGATCGGCTGCACGCGCGTCGTGCCCACATCGGCGCGCCGCTGTGTCTCGGCATAGACCCACATCCCGACCAGCTCCCGGATGGGCTGGGGCACGACGCGGGCGGGATCGAGGCCTTCGCGCGGGGGCTCATCGAGGCGGCTTCGGGTGAGGTGGTCGCCGTGAAGATCAACGTCGCCTTCTTCGAGGCCTTCGGATCGGCGGGGTGGGCGGCCCTCGAGCGGGTGCGGCGCGACGTCCCGTCCGAGCTCGTCTGCATCCTGGACGCCAAGCGTGGCGACATCGGCTCCACCGCGGAGCGCTACGCGGCGGGCCTGTTCGGGCATCTCGATGCCGACGGCGTGACGCTCGCGCCCTATCTCGGCGAGGACGCCATCGACCCGTTCCTCGAGTATCCGGACAGGCTCGTCTACGTCCTGGCGCGCACCAGCAACCCATCCGCCTTTCGCGTCCAGGAGCTGCGCGTCGACGGCCTGCCGCTCCACCTCCAGGTCGCACTGTGGGCCGCGGAGCGTTGGCCGGGCGGTCGCGTCGGCCTTGTGGTGGGAGCGACCGCACCCGCGGAGCTTCGTCTCCTGCGGCAGGCCGTGCCGAACATGGCGTTCCTCGTGCCCGGCGTCGGTGCGCAGGGAGGAGATCTCACAGCGTCCGTGCGAAGTTGCGATGGCGCCATGGCGCCGGGGCTGGTATCGGTCTCGCGGGCAATCGCCGGCGCATCGTCTGGTCCCGATTGGCGCGAGGCCGCCGCGGCGGCCGCATCGGCTCTGCGGCGCCAAATGGCCGATGCGGTGCTACAATCGTCGGCCAGTCACGCCCAGGCGGCCAACCACGGAGGATCGTGAAGTCCGATGCCGATTCCCGGACCGATGGAGCTCATCCTGCTGCTGGTGATCGTCCTGATCATCTTCGGCCCCGGCAAGCTGCCCGATATCGGCAACGCTGTCGGGAAGGGGATCCGCGAGTTCCGCAAGGCCTCGACCGAACTCGAAGACTCGGTGCGCGGCGACTCGAAGCGGACGACCGCCGACGAGAAGCCGTCGGGCGAGAGCTCGGACCGCTCTCACTGATCCGCGTCGCGCCGGTCCCGTGACCCGCGACGAGGCCACGATGAGCCTCCTCGAGCACCTCGAGGAGCTGCGCGGCCGCATCATCGTCATCGCCGTTTCGATCGTGCTCGGCGGGATTGCCGGGTTCTTCCTCTCCGAGCAGATCATTGCCATTCTGCGTGCCGCCCTGCCGGAAGGACAGGACACGCTGATCCAGATCAGCGTCGGAGAGTCGCTCGCGGTGCGCCTGCGCGTGGCGCTCTACGTGGGCGTCGCCATCTCGATGCCGGTCATCCTCTACCAGGTATGGCGGTTCGTGACCCCGGGGCTCACGCGCCGGGAGCGGCGGCTGATCTGGCCAATGCTCGTCGGTGCCAGCGTCCTCTTCGCCATCGGCATCGGCCTCGGCTACTTCGTCATTCCCTACGCGCTCGACTTCCTCCTGGGGCTGGCCCTCCCCGGCGTCGAGACTCAGCTCCGGCTGAGCGAATACGTCAGCTTCGTCTCGACCGTGATGCTCGCGTTCGGGCTCGCGTTCCAGTTCCCGGTCCTCCTGCTCCTGCTGGCCCGCGTCGGGATCCTCAACTACCGCTTCCTGTCGTCGCGGCGTCGGTGGGCGATCCTGGCGATCGTCCTGTTCGCGATCGTCGCGACGCCGGGCGGCGACCCCCTCAGCTCGATGGTTCTCTCGTTTGTCATGTACGCCCTGTTCGAGGCGACCCTTCAGCTGATCCGCAAGATCCGCCCGTGAGTGTCTGGCTCCTGACCGATGCGGCCATGGACGTGCACGCATCACCCGGCCACCCGGAGCGGCCAGACCGGCGCGGCGCCGTCGCCGATGGGGTTCGCGACGCGGCCAGCGACGTGTTGCACGAACCGGAGGTCGAGCCGATCGACGACACGACGCTGGCGATGGCCCACGACCCGGCCTATCTCGACATGCTCGCGGACGCCGAGGAGCGCGGCGGCGGCTGGCTCGACGCGGACACGTATCTCGTCGTTGGCTCCCTCCGCGCCGCGCGGCTGGCCGCCGGGGCCACGCTCCAGGCTGCCCTCGCCATCGCGGATGCGGAGGCAGAGGTCGCCTTCGCGGTCGTCCGTCCGCCGGGGCATCACGCCGCGTCGAGGCGCGGGAGCGGCTTCTGCCTGCTCAACAACGTGGCGGTCGCCGCCGCCGGCCTGCGGGCGGCGGGACACGCCCGGCGGATCGCGATCATCGACTGGGACGTCCATCACGGCGACGGCACCCAGGAGATCTTCGCCAGCGACCCGGACCTCTGTTACGCCTCGACCCACCAGTCTCCGTTCTACCCCGGCAGCGGCCTGCCGGAGGAGCGCGGCGTGGGCGAGGCGGCCGGCTCCAAGCACAACCGTCCCCTGGCGGCCGGCGATGGGAACGAGGCGTTCGTCGGTGCCTGGCGTGACGAGCTGCTGCCCGCGGTCGAGGCGTTTGCTCCCGAGGCGATCCTCGTATCGGCCGGCTACGACGCGCATCGTGCTGATCCGCTCGCCGAGCTCGACGTGACGGAGCACGGATACGCGGAAGTGTCGCGGCTCCTCGGGGCGTTGAGCGGCCGTCTCGGCCTGCCGGGCATCGCACTGACCCTGGAGGGCGGATACGACCTCGACGCGTTGCGCGCGTCCGCGGCCGCGACGGTGCGCGGGCTCCTCGCGGGCCGCTCGGAGGTGCCGGTTTGAGCGTGATCGGCGGCTATACTCGATAGAGGTTCAACCAGGGAGGGGACGGTGGCGCGCTCCATACCGACCGAAACGGCGCCAGGGGGCCGGGCGGCGCATGACCGAGGGGTCGTCGCGGCGCGTCCGGAACCGGTGCCCGCGGACCACCTGCTCGTGATCAGCGGACTCTCGGGCGCCGGCAAGAGCCAGGCCAGCAAGCTGTTCGAGGACCTCGGCTACTCCGTTGTCGACAACCTGCCGGCCGCCCTGCTCGACCACTTCCTCGCCCTGCGCCACGAGCAGCCCGAACGCTACCGTCGTTCAGCGCTGGTGCTCGACATTCGCGCCGGCGACCCGGCACGCGCGATCGAGCGCGCCGCGGCATCGGTCGAGGCCGAAGGCTCACGACTGGAGCTCGTGTACCTCGAGGCCAGCGACGCCAGCCTGGTGAGCCGATTCAGCGAGACCCGGCACCGTCATCCGCTCCAGGCCACCCGCAGCGGTGTCCAGGCCAGCATTGCCGAAGAGCGCCGTCGCCTGGCGCGCACGCGAGAGATGGCGGATCACGTTGTCGACACCACCGGCCTCTCCATCGGCCAGCTCAAGGATCGGCTATTCGCGCTCGTGCCACGCGATTCGGCGACCGACGATCTGCGCATCGACATCGTGGCCTTCGGTTTCAAGTACGGTATCCCGCTCGAGGCCGACCTCGTCTTCGACGTCCGCTTCCTGACGAATCCGTACTGGAACCCGGATCTCAAGCCCCTCTCCGGCCTGGACGAAAAGGTCCGTCGGTTCGTTCTCGAGCAGCCCGCGGCCACGCGGTTCCTTGAGCTCGTCACCGAGCTGCTCCAGCTCACGGCCCCGGCCTACCGCGCCGAGGGCAAGGAGCAGCTGCGGGTGGCACTCGGCTGCACCGGGGGCTACCACCGGTCCATCGTGCTGGCCGAGGAGTTGGCGCGACGCCTGGAGGCGCTGCCGGATGCATCCGTGACCGTGTTCCACCGGGAGCTGGAGCGATGAAGCGACCGCGCCTGCCGCGTTGGATGTATCCCGGCATGCATCTCAAGCGCTGGCTGGTGCTGCTGTTCGCGGGGATCGCGATCCTGGGGCTGGGTGCGGCGATCTTCATCCGCGACCTGTATCGGACGAGCGCCGCCGATGAGATCGCCGTCGTCTACTGGCTGACCGGCGCCTGGATGGAGCCGCAGATTCGCGCCGCCGTGGTGGCCGCCCTCGGCATTGGGCTGACGGTGATCGGCATGTGGGGTCTCATGCGCTCGGTCATCTCGCCGTTCGTGGCGCGCGGCGACAGCGTGATGGAGGTGCTCTACACGAAGCGCTACCTGGCGCGCGGGCCGCGGATCGTGGCGATCGGCGGTGGAACTGGCCTCTCCACCCTGCTTCGCGGCCTCAAGGGTTACAGCGCGAACATCACCGCGGTGGTGGCTGTCGCCGATGACGGTGGCAGCAGCGGCCAGTTGCGCAAGCAGCTCGGCATCGTGCCACCCGGCGACATCCGCAACTGCATCGCCGCCCTGGCCGACGCGGAGCCGCTCATGACGCAGCTCATGCAGTACCGCTTCCCTGCGGGCTCGGGGCTCGACAACCACGCGTTCGGGAACCTGTTCATCGCCGCCATGACCGCGATCACCGGGGACTTCGAGGAGGCGGTGCGCGAGTCGAACCGGGTCCTCGCCGTGCGCGGGCAGGTCGTACCGGCCACGAGCGTGCCGCTGAACCTGTCGGCGCAGCTGGTCTCGGGCCGGCATCTCTATGGCCAGGTCGGCATCGCGGCCGCCGAGGAGCGCATCGAGCGCGTGTTCATCGAGCCCGCCGACGTGCGCGCCACCGGTGAGGCGCTCGAGCGAATCCTCGAGGCGGACATGATCGTGATCGGGCCCGGCAGCCTGTTCAGCAGCATCCTGCCCAACCTCCTGATCAGCGACGTGCGCGACGCGCTGGCGGCCGCCTCGGGACTGAAGGTGTACGTCTGCAACGTGGCGACCCAGCGGGGCGAGACGGAGAACCTGACCGCTTCGGAGCACCTGCACGCCCTGTTCGACCATATCGGCGACGACCTCATCGACTACGTGGTCATCAACCGCGACACGGACGCGCGCCACCCGGAGGGCTGGAGGGCCGAGCCGGTGAAGGTCGACTTCCGGCGCCTGGAAGAGCTGCCGGTGGTGATCGTCGAGGAGGACGTCATCGACCCGAACAATGCCCATCGACACGATCCGGCGAAGCTCGCCACGGCGCTCATGCGCCTCCAGCAGGAGGATCGCGTCGACCGGCCGCGCCAGCGGCGGGTGCGGCGGCCGGCCGCCCACGCTTCCTGACGCCGCGGTGATCCTGGCGGGCGAGGTCAAGGGGGAGCTGGCTCGGATCCAACCGGCCCGCGCCTGTGATCGGCGCGCCGAGCTGATCGGCCTGCTCCACGGTTCGAACGGCCCGCTCCGCACGCTTGACCACGCCATTGCCAGGACCGCGGTGCATCTGGCCTCGACCCTGGGCATGTCGGTCAGTCCGCCAAGCGCGCCCATGCCGGACCGCGTTCGCCGCGGTGGCCGTCACCACCTGTCGGTCGAGCTGGATCGCTCCGCGCTTGGGGCGTGGTCGTGGGACGCGGCGCCGGCCTGCGACCGCAGGGCCTTCCTGCGCGGCGTCCTCCTGACCAGCGGCTCCATCTCGTTTGGCGCGTCGGGACCCCACGTGGAATTCGTCCTCGCCGATGTCGCGGATGCGTCGGCGCTCGCGTCGGCGCTCGAGTCCCTGGACGTTCGCGCCATGCGTTCGGAGCGCCGCGGCCGCCATGTCGTCTACCTGAAGGGGCAGGAGGAGATCGCGGCGCTGCTGCGCCTGGTCGGGGCCAACCGCGGTGTGCTCGAGCTGGAGACGGTCCGCGTCGGGCGGGACGTGCGTGCCCGGCTCAACCGCCTGCTCAACGCTGAGGAGGCGAACCTCGGGCGCACCGTGCGCGCGGCCGACCGTCAACTGTCGGCCATCACCCGCCTCGAGGCGGAAGGTTCGCTGAGCAGGCTGGCACCCGTCCTGCGCGACACGGCAGCCATCCGACGCCGCATGCCGGACGCCGACCTGGATACGATCTCAGCGGCATTGGGCGTCAGTCGCTCGGCCGCGAACCATCGGCTGCGGCGGCTCGTAGAGCTTGGCGCCGACAAGGAGGACTGATGCGCCGACCGGTGATCGCGGGCAACTGGAAGATGAACCCGGCAACCCGCGCCGAGGCGGAGGCGCTGGCGCAGGCCGCGCGTGAGGCGGCCCAGGGCGCGCCGAGCGTCACCACCGTTATCTGCCCGCCCACGATCTGGCTGGCGGACGTGGCACGGGAAGCGGGTGACGGCGTCGAGATCGGTGCCCAGACCATGCATTTCGAGGAGCGCGGCGCCTTCACCGGCGAGACGAGCCCGCTCATGCTCGCCAGACTGGCGACGTTCGTGATCATCGGCCACTCCGAGCGGCGGCAGTACGACGGCGAGACGGACGAGGGAGTGGGTCGCAAGGTGGCGAGCGCGGTCGCCCACGGACTGCGTCCGATCGCCGCCGTGGGGGAGCGCGCCGGCGAGCGGCGGGCCGGGATGACGGAGGCGGTGATCGACCGCCAGCTGCGCGCGGCACTGGCCGGCCTGCATCACATCGCAGGCACTGGGCTGGTCATCGCCTACGAGCCGGTCTGGGCCATCGGCAGCGGCGACGCCGCCTCGGGTGCCGACGCGCAACTGGTGGCCGCCCAGATACGCGGCATCCTGCGCGAGCTTGACGCAGAGGGCGCGGACGGGATTCCCATCCAGTACGGCGGCAGCGTGACCGATGCGAACGCGCACGAATTCTTCTCGCGGCCCGATATCGACGGCGCGCTGGTCGGCGGTGCCTCGCTCAAGGGCGACGCCTTCGCCGCCATCCTCCGCGCGGCCGAAGCCGCCACGTGACGGTTCTGCTCGTCGTTCTCGATGGGTTCGGCCTCAACGACGATCCCTCCCGCAACGCGCTTCTGGCGGCCTCGATGTGGAACTGGCGCCGCATCCTCGACGAGTCGCCGCATTGCCGGCTCGGGGCCTCGGGCGAGGCGGTCGGCCTGCCCGTCGGTCAGATGGGCAACAGCGAGGTGGGCCACCTCAACCTTGGTGCCGGCTTCCGGGTGCTCCAGGACCTGCCGCGCATCACGGCCGCCATCGATGACGGCAGCTTCTTTGCCAACGAGACGCTCACCGCCATCTGTCGCGATGTCATCGCGAGCGGAGGCCGGTTGCACCTGCTGGGGCTGGTCGGGCCGGGAGGCGTACATGCGGTGGACGAGCACATCGTCGCCATGGTCGAGCTGGCGCATCGGTCCGGACTTCCGCCCGACCGTGTGCTCTTCCATGCCTTCACCGATGGACGCGACACGCCGCCCCGCTCGGCCGCGACACTCCTGCCCGCACTCGAGGCGAGCTTCGCCGGCCATGCGCGGATCGCAACCGTCAGCGGGCGCTACTACGCCATGGACCGCGACAGCCGCTGGGAGCGCACGAAGCGCGCGTATGACGCCATCGTCGAAGGTCATGGACTCCCGGTTGCCTCGGCCGCCGAGGCGGTGGCCGCCGCCTATGCGCGCGGCTCCGGAGACGAGTTCATTGAGCCATCGGTCGTCGCGGGGACGCCGTCGCTTGCCCCCGGCGATGCGGTCATCCACCTGAACTTTCGCGCCGATCGGGCGCGACAGCTGACCCATCCGCTGGCCCTGGCCGATTTCGACGCCTTCGACCGCGGAGATCGCCCGATCCCGCTCGACATCGCGACCCTGACCGAGTACCAGGCGGCGGACGAGCTTCCCGTTCGGGTCGCGTTCGGGCCGCTCATCATCGACTCGCTTGCGGCGCATCTGTCGCGCCTCGGCATGCGGCAACTCCACGTTGCCGAGACCGAGAAGTACGCACACGTCACGTACTTCTTCAACGGCGGCGTGGAAGAGCCATTCGCCTACGAGGAGCGCATCCTCGTGCCGTCGAACCGCGAGGTGGCGACCTATGACCTGGCGCCGGAGATGAGCGCCGGGCCGATAACCGACCATCTCGTGGCCGCCGTCGAGCGCGGCGAGCACGACTTCATCGTTGCCAACTACGCCAACCCCGACATGGTCGGGCACACCGGCGTATGGTCCGCAGCGGTCACCGCGGCGGAGTACATCGACGCCTGCCTCGGCCGCCTCACGCGCGCCGTGGTCGGAGCGGGTGCCGTCATCGCGATCACCGCCGACCACGGCAACATCGAGGAGATGCGCGACGCTGCCGGCAACCCGCAGACCAAGCACACCACGTCGCCGGTGCCGTTTGTCCTGCTTGGTGATGAATACGAAGACGTCGAGCTCCGCGACGGCTCCCTGGCCGATGTCGCCCCCACCTTGTGCGAGCTGCTCGGCATCCCGGCCGGGCCGCAGATGACGGGGACGTCGCTGATCGAAGCCTGAGCGGGCCTCTGCTAAACTGCGCCGGCAATGCAGACCCCCCTCCTTCTCGCCCAGATGATCCTCGCCATCGCGCTCATGGCCGCCATCCTGCTCCAGCAGCGTGGGACCGGTCTGGGTGGCGCCTTCGGCGGGGAGGTGACGGCCTATCGCAGCCGGCGCGGCATCGAGCGGACCCTGTTCCGCATGACCATCGTGTTGGCTGTCCTGTTCGTGGCCTTCAGCCTGCTCAACCTCCTGCCGCAGAACTGACCGGGGCCCGTGCTATCATCGGCCCTCGCAGTCGGAACCGATCCGATTGCGGCCGTGCCGAGGTGGCGGAATAGGCAGACGCGCTAGGTTCAGGACCTAGTGGCCGCAAGGTCGTGTGGGTTCAAGTCCCTCCCTCGGTACCAACCTCGGGCCCAGGTGGCGGAATTGGTATACGCGTACGTTTGAGGGGCGTATGAGGCAACTCATCCGGGTTCAAGTCCCGGCCTGGGCACCAATTCCTTCCTAGACCGATGCGCCGCTCGCCTCTTCCGCGAGCGGCGTTTGCTGTCATCCTGGCGATTCTCACCCCACGGCCATATCGGCCAATGAGTGGCCGATATTCCATCCCACGGCAGCTCCGGCCAGGCAGCGGGGTGCCAGGTTGGCTTTGGCGCCCACCCCACGCAAGTTCAGCCAATCGTTGGCCGTTAGGCCCACCCCACGCACAGGGTTAGCAGGGCGCCCGTGCTACCCTCGCCGCGAGTCGGGCGGTTAGCTCAGCTGGTCAGAGCGCCTCGTTTACACCGAGGAGGTCGGGGGTTCGAGCCCCTCACCGCCCACCATCGGCCTGTTAGCATTCGATGCGTCAACGCCCCGAGCGCGAGGAGCAACCTTCAATGCCACTGTGGGTCATCATTCTGCTGATCGCGCTTGCGGTCATTGTCCTGTTCCTGATCTTCACCTACAACGGCCTGGTCCGGCTGCGGAACATGGTCGACGAGGCATGGAACCAGATCAGTGTGCAGCTCAAACGCCGCCACGACCTGATCCCGAACCTCGTCAACGCGGTGAAGGGCTACATGGACTTCGAGCAGGAGACCCTGACGAAGGTCATCGAGGCTCGATCCGCCGCGGTCAGCGCCCAGCAAGGTGGCCCGGCCAACGCCGCCCAAGCGGGCCAGGCGGAAAACTTCCTCACCGGCGCTCTCCGTCAGCTTTTCGCGCTGGTCGAGAACTATCCCGATCTCAAGGCGAACGAGAACGTCATGCAGCTGCAGGAGGAGCTGACGACGACCGAGAACCAGATCGGCTTCAGCCGGCAGCACTACAACAGCACCGTGCGCGAGTTCAACACCAGCGTGCAGACCTTCCCGACCGTGCTCATCGCCGGGGTGTTCGGATTCCGCGAGCGCGACTACTTCCAGATCGCCGAGTCGGACGCCGCTGTGCCCGAGGTCAACCTGCGCACCACCTAGACCGATGAGCGCCGCGGCGCGCCCGGCGCCGACCACCTTCTTTCGCGAGATTGCGCGTAACCGTCGTCGCAGCAGGATGCTGGTGGCGGTGGTGATCGTTGCCCTCGGCGCCCTCGGCGGCGCCATCGGCTACGCCTCCGGCTTCGGCTGGGGCGGCGTCGTTCTGGCCCTGGTGATCGCCACCGCCATGAGCGTGGGCTCCTTTTTCGGCGGCGATGCGCTGGTGATGGTGACCAGCGGTGCCCGCGAGATCGATCTCGCCAAGCCGCCACCGGACCATTTCCAGCAGTTCGTCAACGTGGCCGAGGAGATGCGGCTGGCAGGCGGCCTGCCGCGCCCGCGGCTGTGGGTCATCGACGACTCCGCGCCGAACGCCTTCGCCACGGGGCGCGACCCCGAACACGCCAGCGTGGCGGTGACGACCGGCCTCCTGGAGAAGCTGGATCGCGAGCAGCTCCAGGGCGTGGTGGGTCACGAGATGAGCCACATCGGCAACCTCGACATTCGCTTCACGCTGCTCGTCGGCGTATTGGTCGGCAGCATCGCGCTGCTGGCCGATTGGTTCCTGCGCTTCACGTTCTGGGGTGGCGGACGGCGACGCAACAATGACCGAAGCGGCGGTGGGGGAGCCGTCGCAATCATCTTCATCCTGGCGCTCGTGCTGGCGGTCGTCGCTCCGCTGATCGGCCGCCTGGTGCAGGCCGCCGTGAGCCGGACCCGTGAGTCGCTGGCCGATGCGACCGCCGTTGACCTCACCCGCAATCCGGTGGGCCTGGCGCGGGCGCTGCGCACGATCAGTGACGATCCCGAGGTGCTCGAGGTCGCCAACCGCGCGACCCAGCACCTTTACATCGTCAACCCCATCAAGTCGTTCGAGGAACGCGCGAAATCGCTGTGGGACACGCATCCGCCCATCGGCGAACGGATTCGCGCGCTGGAGGCGATCGGCGGTCAGATGGGCCTGACACAGGCTTCGGAACCGATACATCGGTCTATCCGCACCTGAACCACCCTTCGGGCTGGATCAGACCGATTTATCGGCTCGGATCCCCGCACGAGCGGCGCCTCCGGGTGTTGTTCAGGCTCAGCGCCGACCGATACTTCGGTCCATCCGCACCTGAACCGCCCCCCGGGCTGGATCAGACAAGCTCCTATCTTGTCCCGCCGGCCGCTGGGCTGACCGCCTCCGGCTCCGGCTCCGCCTCCGGCACAACATTGCGCATGCCGCGCACCTTGGTTCGGAAGAATGTGCGCCTGGCGGCACATTGCGCGGCGGATCAGCCGCGCGTGGCTGCCATTCACGCTCAAGTGCGACCGGTCGAGCCCGCATCCAGCGTGCAAAGTGCACGCACGCGCACATTGTTCAAGATGGTCGTTCCGTGACGCGCAGCCAGCGTGCATCGGTTCAGCGCCACCCGCGATCGGCGAGCGGACGGCGGCGCGGCAGTGGCAGCGCCGGGCCCTGCTGTGCCGATACATCGGCGCTGCGGTTGCGGGCGTCGGTGCGCATCGGTATCCTTCGGTCCGCCTGATGCGGATCCCATCGGCGCCGAGGTAGCTCAGTCGGTAGAGCACCGCCCTGAAGAGGCGGGTGTCGTCAGTTCGATTCTGACCCTCGGCACCAGCAACGCGGTATCATCGATGAACAAGCGGGCGGAAGTGGCTCAGTTGGTAGAGCATCACCTTGCCAAGGTGAGGGTCGCGGGTTCGAGTCCCGTCTTCCGCTCCATTTTCATGTCCGGCTGGTGCGGATCGCGGCTGACCTGCTAGCGTGAGGGCCGAGCGGTGCCCCGTCGTCTAGTGGTAGGACAGCGGACTTTGGATCCGTGAACCGAGGTTCGAATCCTCGCGGGGCAGCCAGCCCGACAGACAGCGGTGGCGACGTGCCCGAGTGGTTCAGGGAGCGGTCTGCAAAACCGCGTACACGGGTTCGATTCCCGTCGTCGCCTCCATTCCTTCGCGCGGCTCAGGGTCCGTCGACGGGACCCAGCTCATCCTGGCCCGGCAGCAGCGGCGCCAGGAGGGGATCCGAGGGTGCCGTGGGTGGTGCCGCGACGCGCGCCGCCGCAGACATCTGCACCTCGCCGGTGCTCGCCGTGGTCAGCACAGCCCCGGCGGCAGTGGGTCCCGAGCCTGCCAGGCCGTCGACGGCAAGCCAGTAGCCCGCCAGGGGGCCGGAGCTGACGGAGACCGCCGGCTGGCCGTTGATCCTGGCCGAGGCGGTGTACTCCCACGTGCCAGCCGCAGATGTGACCGTGTTCGTCTCCGTGATGGTTCCATCCGGGGCAAGCCGGTAGCCGGTGTGCTGTCCGTCGGTCACCGCGACGGGGCGGGGCCAGTAGTACTCGAGCCGGTCGACGAAGCCCCTGGCTATGGCGGACGGCGACTCGCGGATCCACTGCCCGGCAAAGGGGCCGTCGGTCATGTAGAACCAGATCCCGTTGCCCGGCGCGATCCAGCCGTATGGCACGGTGCGCTGGGCGTATGAGGCGCTCGACGCGCCGACCGCGGCGGTCGTGCCGTCGGTGCGCGTGCCGTATGTGTCGAACTGGGACGCAGTGTGAGTGCCAGCCTGGAACGCGACGGTGCCGCCGCTCCTGAAGTTCGGATAATCGGCGGTGAAGGCATCGGCCAGCCGTCCGAACGTTTCATTGCGCGTGTAGCGGTAGAGCTGGATGAACTGGCCGATCACCGACAGGTGGTAGTCAGGATTGCGGACCCTCCGGTCGAGGCAGCTCTGCGCCAGGCAGTAGTTGCTCACGCCGCCGGGCACGCGCGCGATGTTCACGAAGCGTTCGGTGGTGGTAATGGCACCGATGAGGAGCTGCTCCGCATCGGCGCTATCAGTCAGGCGCCAGTAGTCGTACAGCCCGAAGCTTGCGAAGTTGTGGCCGTTGTAGGTGTGGTCGAGGGGTAGCCACGGGTACAGCTCCAGCCAGAGGAGGTCGTTCTCCACGACGGCCACCCACGGGTTCCCGTCCTGACGCGCGACGGTGAACGAGGCGAACGTTTCGTGCGCGGCCTGGAGCCACCTAGCGTCGCTGGTCACCTGGTAGAGCCGCACGAAACCACTCAGGGCGATGCCCTGGGCCATGCCCGAATACCACGGCGCGCGCATGGTGCCGCGCCCGTGAAGCACGAAGTCGAAGCCGTAGGGGAAGAAGATCGCGCCCTGGTGGCGGACGGCGCGCGCCAGGAGCCGCTCGGCGTTGGCGATGGCAAGGCGGAGGTATTCCGGGGCAGGGCTGATCCGATAGTTGCGCAGCATGTTCACCACGTATTGCGCCTGGCCGACCGGATGGTCGTACCATTGGCCGTCGGTGTGCAGGAACTGGACGGCGCCGGTCGCGTCGCGCGTGCCGTAGATCTCCACCAGCGAGGTGCCCTCGAAGGCGAGCATGTCCGCCGGGAGGGCCTGGAGTGTGTGGCCGTCGCTTCGGAAGCTGTGCGGACCCACGCGCTCGAGCGCGGTCGCCGGCTCCCAGGTCGCAAGCTGGATCGATGGCACGACCGCCGAGGAGACGGCGCTCTCGCCGCCGAGCAGGACGACCTCGCTCGGAAGCAGGCGCCGCAGCTCAGTGAAGGTGGGCGAGGGGACCGCCACCCGTGTCGTCAGCAGCAGCGGGCCTCGTGCGGCCGCGGCCGCCGGGACGCCGGCAACCGCGTCGGCGAAGCTGAGGCCGGTGGCGAGGTGCACCTTGGAGGCAAATGGGAAGGCCTCGGCACTGATGGCGGCCGAGGTCGCGTAGCGATCGGCGCCGAAGGTACGCGTCACGCTGGCGCCGGTCGCGGCCCTGAGCTGGTCGAGCACGGTATCGGCGACCGCGGCCGGACCGCCGACGACCACGATCCTGCCCGGCCCAAGCCGCTGCAGCTCCGTCTGGACTGCGACGGGGAACCCGGTCGGTCGCACCAGCAGCACCGGGCCGCCGAGCGCCGCCGCCGCGGCCCCGGCCGTCAATGCATCCGGAAACGTGGCTCCTGTGGCGACATACGCGACCGGGACGCCGGCGGGAAAGTACGCAGCGCTGACGGCGGCGGCGGTCGCGTAGCGGTCGGCGCCGGCGATGCGAGTGACGCCACCGGCGGTGTAGGCAGCCAGCTGGGCTTCGACGGTGGGTGAGACGACGGTGGTGCCGCCGAGAATGACGATGCGAGCCGGCTGGAGGCGAGACAGCTCGGCGCGTGTCGCGTCGGGGAGGCCGCGCGCCAAGGTCAGGAGCATCGGCGCGCGCAGCCTCGCCGCTGCCGGTCCGCCGGCCAGCGAGTCGGGGAAGTCCTGTCCGGTCGCCACGAACGCCACCGGGACACCGGGCGCGAAAGTCGCCTGGCTGATTGCCGCGGCTGTTGCGTAGCGATCTGCGCCCCACAGACGCCCGATAGTGGCTTCGGCTGCGTGCGTCGGCGACGCCGGTGCCAGCACCGCCGCGACAATTGCTGCCAGCAGCAGCCGTGTTCCACGTGTCATGAGTCCCCCAAATGCAGCCATTCGGTCTCCCTTCCGCAGCAAGGCGGCCGGGACAGCATACCGGCGCCGCGCCAGCCCGCGATGGGACTTCCGGGCCACACGCTCGGAAGCCCGGAGTGCGCTACGCTTCGACCGAGGCGATCGGCCGGAGTGGCGGAATGGCAGACGCAGCCGGCTTAAACCCGGCGGCCGCAAGGCGTGGGGGTTCGAATCCCTCCTCCGGCACCAACCTCAGCGACGGCCGAACAGGCTGCGTCGCCGGCGCTTCCGGGGGGAAGGAGCGTGATGCTCGATGCCGATGACGGCCTGGGCCACGCGGCGCAGCGCGGCCGCGGCTGGGGTCGCCGGGTGAGCGATGACGAGCGGCACGCCCTCGTTGACCGAGCGGATCATGTCAACCTCCGTGTACGGGACCTCTGCGGCGGGCTTCGCCCGAAGCAGGTTCTCGACGTCCCTCGTCTTCAGTAGCTCCTTGGGAAAGAGGTGGTTGACGACGAGGTGCGTTCGCCCGTGCGGCGCAGTCGTTTCGGTCATGAAGTTCATGAGCAGGCTCATGGCCCGCAATGCGGCGATCTCGGGGAACAGGACAAAGATGTGTGCGTCTGCCTGTTCGAGCAGCCACAGGCTGCGCGGGTCCAACCTGCTGCCGAGATCAACGATGATGTGGTCGAACGATGGCCGCATCAGCTCGATGATGCGCTGGAGCGGCTCGAGGCCGACCTGGAAATCGCCCTCTGGCCGGGCCGGGGCTGCCAGCACGACGAGGCCCGATGAATGGGTCGTGAGGTGCGAACGCGCCAGTTCAGGATCAGACAGCGCCTGGTCATCGCCGGCGAGGCCGCCGAGGTCGTAGCGAGGCGTCAGGTTGAGATGGGTGGCGACCTGTCCGAACTGGAGGTCCATGTCGACCAGCAGCACTCGCGAGGCCGGGATCGCGCCGTTGTTCGACGCCAGACCGGCGCTGGTCGCCGGTGCGCCGCCTCCGGCGAGGAGGACCGCGGTGTTGACGGCGAGGGTCGTGGTACCCACCCCGCCCTTCGGACTGAAGAAGGCAACCAGCTCGCCGCCGGTGCTCGAGGCCACTTCAGGCTGGTACTTGCCGGCGCGAATGAGGAGCGCCATGACACGGCCCTCGAGCTCATTGCGGGCGAAGGCTCCGGCGATGACGTCGTCCGCGCCCGCCTCGAGGAACGCGATGCGGGCCTCGACGTCGTGGGCGGGAGCCACGACCAGGATCGGCGTGATGCGGCCTTCGCTGGCCGTGCGCAGCGAAGCGATGGCGCCCGACGCGGCAAGCCCCTCGGCGACGATGAGATCGACCGGGCGCCCGCGCATGGCGGCCACGGCATCCGCCGGCGTGGTCACCGTCGAGGTCGTGTATCCGGCATCGGTCAATGCCGTCTCGAGCTCCGTTCGGAGTTCGGTGCCACGCGCGCAGATCAGGATCGGGTTGGAGGGCATGGGCTCAGGTAACAGACAAGTTGGTGAGCCGGAGTATACGGGCGATTGGCCTGATTGCCGGTTCGCATGGGTCCCGGCTATACTGGCCCTCGCGCCTCCCGCTCGTGGAGGCGTGGTTCAATGTTCGACCAGGGCCCCTTTCTGCCGCGCGTCGAGTCAAGACTCGTGAGCGTCGCAAGCCCATAGAGAGGAGGACGACGCTACTGATGCGCCGATACGAACTCATGCTCCTGCTCAGCCCCGACCTGGAGGACGACAAGCTTCAGGCTGCGGTCGAGAAGGTCACGCGCGCCATCGTCAATGGCGGTGGCAGCCTCACCAAGGTCTCGCCGTGGGGAAAGCGACGGCTCGCCTACGACATCGGCCGCCACCGCGAGGCCAGCTATTTCCTGATCCAATTCGACATCGAGCCTGCGCAGGTGCGCGAGATCGAGCGCGGCATGCTCATCACCGAGGAGATCCTGCGCCACCTCGTAACCGTCCTCGAGGATCGCGGAACGACCGATGAGCTCGCGCCCGCCGCGGCCGCGCGCCCTGACGATGAAGAGGACTTCGCACCCGGCGGCACCGCCGCATTTAGCGATTCGGACGACGATGATTCGGACGAACATGACCCGTCGGACGGCACCAGTGACGACACACCAGACGATGAGGCCGATGCAGAGCCGGGCCGTGCCGCCGGCCTAGAGCCGGCCGACGAAGAGCGCGCCGCGGGCTGACGCCCGTCGCTGAAGGGAGCCGCCATGTCGCTCAACAAGATGATGATCATCGGCAATCTCGGCGCCGATCCCGAGCTGCGCTATACGCCCAGCGGGAAGGCCGTCACCAATCTGCGCGTCGCCGTCAACAGCAATCGGCGCGGCACGGACGGCGAATGGGTCGAGGAGACCCTGTGGCTGCGGGTCGAGGTCTGGGACCAGGCCGCCGAGCGTGCCGCGGAGCAGTTCCGCAAGGGCAATAAGGTGTATGCGGAGGGCGAGCTGCGCGCCCGCGAGTACGAAGGCAACGATGGGCAGAAGCGGACCTCGCTCGAGCTGCGCTTCGCCCGCGTCGTCAACCTCGAGCGCCGGCAGCGAGACGAGGAGGGTGCCCCTGCCGGCAGCGGCGGTGCCTACGACGACGCCCCACCGCAGGTCCGTCCCCGCGGAGCCGGCCAACCGCAGGGGTCATCCGCGCCCGGCGCCGAGATGGACGTCGACGACATTCCGTTCTAGACCCACCTGATCCACGAGGACCGATACCGAACATGGCCAGTCCACGATCCCGCCGCGAGTCGGCGGACTATTACCGCGATCGGCGGCGCCGCAAGGTCTGCAACTTCTGTGTCGACAAGGCCGAGACCATCGACTACAAGGAAGTGAACCGCCTGCGACGGTACCTGAGCGAGCGCGCCAAGATCGAGCCGCGGCGCAAGACCGGCACCTGCGCGCGCCATCAGCGCATGCT
>Ga0136633_1000460_pt1 | contig 31116 bp, 30 predicted proteins | sample AntDrymeUQ832206_2_FD_105494 | JGI IMG/M metagenome (GOLD analysis project Ga0136633, IMG submission 105494) | Polar desert sand microbial communities from Dry Valleys, Antarctica - metaG UQ83 (22.06) | ecosystem: Environmental > Terrestrial > Soil > Desert | place: Antarctica: Dry Valley... | reverse complement strand
GCCGGATGCACCTGCCCCAGCCAGTCCAGGTCGATCATCGCGCTCGGTACGTCGCGCTCGGCGAGCAGGTCTCCGACCGCCTCCGCCACCGACGTCTTGCCCGCGCCCATCACGCCGGACACCACCAGCACCTGTGGGGCAGGACTCACAGCAGTGCCGTCAGCAGCTCGTCGTGGGCCCCGATGACCAGGTCAGCGTCGGGCTCCCCGGGTGGTGGCGGGTCATCGTAGACAGCGGTGTACCGAGCCGAACGCATCCCGAAGGCCCGGGCCCCGCACACGTCGGTGCGCCACAGGTCGCCGACGTGCAGTGCGGACGACGCCGGCACGCCGAGTCCCGAGAGAGCGCAGTCGAACATCGCCGCGGATGGCTTCGTCACCCCGACCTCGTCGGAGAACGCCCACACGTCCACGAGATCGAAGAGACCCACCCCGGCGAAGAGCTCCCGCAGCACCCGTCCCGGTGAGAACCCTGAGTCGCAGACGACTGCGATCCCCAGGCCGCGCACTCGAAGCTCCGCGAGGACCGACTCAGCGCCCTCGCACGCGCTCACGCCGGTGACCAGCGACGCCTCTTCGAGCTCTCGGGTCAGCGACGTGACCAACGACGTGTTCGACGCCAACCCGTGACGGGACAAGAGCCACTCCGCGATGTGCGCGGAGACGAAGTTCTCCGCTCGTAGCCACGCGTCGTGGTGGCGCTGCCACCCCTCGGTCATCTCGACCCGCGCCTGCTCGACAGGGATGCCTGCTGCGGCCGAGAGCACCTCGACCCGCCGGGCCGTCGCTGCAGTCTCGTCGTGGGGGAGCAGCAGGGTGTTCCAGCAGTCGAAGGTCACGGCGCGCAGCACCGGTCCACCCTATGAGACTGCGGGTGCGCACCACGGCGTACGCCGACTGCGGCTAGTAGTGAACCGATTCCCCACGACGCTGCGACAGTAGGGGTGTGCAGATCCACGACGACCCGCGGACGGACGCCGAGCTGTTGGCGGTCGTGGCGGAGTCCGACCGCGACGCGCTGAGCGTGCTCTACGCCCGCCACGCGCCGTGGCTGGTGCTGCGGCTGAGCCGTCGGTGCGCCGACCCTTCGGTCGTCGATGAGACCGTGCAGGATACCTTCCTGGCGGTGTGGCGCAGCGCCCGCAAGTACTCGGGCCAGGGTGAGGTAGCGGCCTGGATCTGGGGCATCGGCGTACGCCGGCTGATCGACACCCTTCGGCGGGAACCCGCAGCCACGGTGATGCTCACCGAGCCGTCACGAACGGAGATCTCGGCCGAGGAGCAGGTGCTGCTCGGCGTCGAGTACGGCGACCTGGCCGGCGCGCTGCACACCTTGTCGCCGGAGCTGCACGCCGTGGTTCAGGCGACTGTCCTCGACGGGCTGACAACGCGCGAGGCCAGCCGACTCCTCGGCATCCCAGCCGGCACCGTGAAGACCCGGATGATGCGCGCCCGCGCGGCGCTGCGAGAGGAGCTCGTATGACCACCGCACCGGGGACGTGGCACCTCGACCAGACACTGGTACGCCGTTACGTCGACGCCGTCACCGACGCGGTCACCGCGGCCTCCGTTGAATCACACCTGCTGCGCTGCGCCGGCTGTCGCCAGGCGATCGCCGACGAGTCGGCGGATCCCGCGAGCGTGGCGCGTCGAGCGCTGATCTGGGAGGACGTCGTCGACCGCCTCGACGCCCCACGGGTGGGCATCATCGAGCGGCTGGTGCATCGCCTCGGCATCGGAGCGCACGACGCTCGGCTGCTGGCCGCTACGCCTTCGCTGCAGGTCTCGTGGCTGGCTTCGCTCTTGCTCGTGCTCGGCTTCGCGGTCGCGGCAGCACACGGTCGTGACGAGGCTGGCGCGCTGTTCCTGCTCGCCGCTCCGCTGATCCCAGTGGCCGGCGTGGCAGCCGCTTACGGACCCGACATCGACCCGGCTCACGAGCTGGGCATCGCCGCGCCGTACCGGACCTCGCGGCTGCTGCTGCTTCGCTGCGTTTCGGTGCTGGTAGCCAGTGCCGGCCTGGCCGGGTGTGCGGCGCTCGCGCTGCCGGCAGCGGGCTGGTCGCAGGCAGCCTGGCTGCTCCCCGCCCTGGGTCTGACGCTGACGACGCTGGCCTTGTCCACCCGGTTGTCGCCGGTCGTCTCCGCCGCCGCGGTGGCGCTGACTTGGGTCCTGGTGGTCGTCAAGCTTGTCCAGCTCGACCGGACCGCTGAGCTTGCCGGGGCCACCGCCCAGGCGATGTTCCTGGCTCTTATCGTGGCCGCTGCCGCGGTGGTCGTCGTACGCCATGACCAGTTCGACACGAGGAGCGCCGTATGAGCACCACCTCCACCGTCGTCGTCGACGAGGTCACCCGGTCGTTTGGACGGACCCGGGCACTCGACGGGGTGGGCTTCACGGCCGGACAGGGCGTCACCGGTCTGCTGGGCCCCAACGGCGCTGGCAAGACGACGCTGCTGCGGATGATGGCTACCGTGCTGGCTCCCGGCGGTGGTCGGCTCACCCTGCTCGGCCTCGACCCGGCGCGCGCCGAGGACCGGCTGGCCATCCGCCGCCGGCTGGGCTACCTGCCGCAGGAGCCGGGCTTCTACCGCCACTTCACCGCGTTCGAGTTCGTCGACTACATCGCCATCCTCAAGGAGATGACCGACCGCCGGTCGCGCCACGACGAGGTACGACGGGTGCTCGCCCTCGCCGGGCTGGCCGAGGAAAGCGGCCGGAAGATCCGGGCGCTCTCCGGCGGCATGCGCCGCCGGGTGGGGCTGGCGCAGGCGCTGCTGGGCGACCCCGACCTGGTGATCCTCGACGAGCCGACTGCCGGCCTCGACCCTGAGCAGCGGTGGCGCTTCCGCGAGCTCATCTCGACGATCGGCGAAGACCGCACGGTGCTGATGTCGACCCACCAGACCGAGGACGTCGGAGCGCTGTGCACCCAGGTTGTGGTGATGGACAACGGCCGGACTTGTTTCGACGGGACGCCGCGCGAGCTGCGCGAGCTGGCCACCGGGCGCGTCTGGCTCTCCGAGGCACGCGCGGCCGGGGTGCGGCTGTCCTGGCGCACCGGCGAGGGGGAGCACCGCAACCTCGGCGACGCGCCGCCGAAGGGCGCCCGGCTGATCGACCCGACCCTCGAGGACGGCTACTTGCTGCTGCTTGGTGAGCGAGCGCTGGAGCCGGCTGCATGACGAAGACCGGGTTGGCGCCGAGTGCCGTCGCCGTACGCCGCAGCACCCGTGCGTTGGTGCTCTCGTTCGGCTGGCCGGTCGCCGGCTGGGCCCAGCTGCCGTGAGGGTTCGCCAGCTCCCGCTGCTGGCCGGCGTTTTCGGCCGGACGGCCCAGTGGCGCCCGCTTGCCCCGATGGTGGCGATCAGCTTCGGGCTGCTGGTGTGGGCCGACCTGCGCGACCGACCGGGCACGGCGCTCTGGCTGCTGCGGGCAGCCTCGGTGTTGCTTGCTGTGGGGGTGGCATACGTCCTCGACGACGCGGCCGCCGCGTTCACCGGCTCGTCGCCCACCCGACTGGGCATCCGCCGAGCAGTGCCGGTGGCCGTGGTCCTGACGGCAACGGCAGCGGCCTGGGCCGCACTGCTGGCGTATGGCGCTGTGGTGGCGACGGAGCCGGTGCCCGCGGCCGGCCTGACCGTGGAGCTGGCGGCGCTACTCGCCCTCGCGCTGGCCCTAGCCGCGCTGTACGGGGGAGTTGCCGCCGGGCCGGCGCTGGTCGTGGCCGTGCTGGTCATGGCCCGGCTGCCCGAGCGCTGGTCACTCTTCGGCGGGTCGCCCGGCGACGCGACGTGGTCGGCGGCGCACCAGCGGTGGGTGCTGCTGCTCGTGGTCGCGTTCACAACGGTGGTCTGGACATCCCGGGACCCGGCCTCGCGAAGAAGGGTGCTGACGTGATCTTCCTGCTGCTGGCCGTGGTGGCCGGGGCATTCTTCGTCTCCGGACCGTTGATGGAGCGCAACTGGCTGCCGATCCGGCACCGGTTGGTCGGCGTGGGAGACGTCGGCGCCGGCCACGTTCCGGCCGCGGCGCCGCGTGTCGTCCGTCGTACGACGAGCCGGACTCGGGTCGTCCTCACCTTGGCCCGGCGAGAGGGGCGCCGGCTGCTGCTGCACCCGGTCATGGTCGCCGCGGTGCTGCTGAGCGCGTGGTGGGGGTGGGACTCCCGCGCGGCGTCGCCGACGGACACTTACAACGTCCTCACCAGCCAGTTCCACGTGCTGGTCACTGTCGGGGTGCTCGGCTGCCTGGTCGTCCACCTCACCGTCTCGGCGCCGCGTCGAGACGACCTCGAAGAGCAGTTCTCCGCGCTGCCGGTCAGCGACGTGGGGCGCACGCTGGCCCTGCTGCTCGGCTGCCTGGCCCCGGCGGGCGCAGCGGTGCTCCTCGCCGCCTTCACCTGGCTGGCGGTCACCGTCTTCTCCGACACGGTGCTGTTGCGCGAGCCGAGCCTGTGGGCCTACGCCAGCACACCGGTCACCGTCCTCGGTGGGCTGCTTCTCGGCGTGCTGCTCGGCCGCTGGCTGCCCTGGCGAGGAGCCGGCTTCCCGGCGCTGCTGCTGGTGGTGGTGGTGTGGTTGGAGCTGGCCGGCGAGGGCCGTCGCGCCTACCTGGCGCCGGTCACCGAGCGGGCGGTCTACGACAAGATCGACGTCTACCGCGCGGGCAGCGACGCGTGGCACGTCGCCTACATCGGCGGACTGTGCCTGATGGCCTCGATCGGGGCGTTGCTGCGCTCGCCCGGTCGGCACCGTGATCGGCTGCTCGGTCTCGGCGCGGTCGCCGTGCTGGTCACGGCATACGCCGGGTGGGCGCAACTGCCCTGACCTGCCGCAGATCAGCCGTTCGCTTCGCCACAGGCGGGTCGAGATCGGCGTGCCGCGTTGGCGCAGCGCTTGGGTGAAATATTTGGTGGATTGCCTGGCTCGTTACAGCCGCCGGGGTGGGAACCGGCGGCGACCTTTGTGGACGAAGTCGAAGAGCGACGTAGCCGCGCTCTAGCGCGTGCAGGCGCTCATGATCTTGAAGGGAGAGGGACGGCCTGTGTTGAACACCGAGCTCAGGTGACGCAGAACTCGTTGCCCTCGGGGTCGCGCATGACCACCCAGAAGCCGCCCATCTCCTCGGTCTCGCCGACCTCGGTGGCGCCGAGGCCGACCAGGCGGTCGACGGTCGGCCTGATCTGCACTCGTCGCAGCTCCGCCGCGGCGCTCGGGCCGTCGCTCACCCCGACGTCGAGGTGCACCCGATTCTTCGCCGTCTTCGGCTCTGGCACCCGTTGGAAGAACACCCGCGGACCGGCGCCGGTCGGGTCGACGATCGCGCTGGCCTTGCCGAACTCCGACTCCGGCACGCCCCACGCGGTCAGCGCCGCTTCCCAGGACTTGAACCCGTCCGGGGGCGGCTGCACGACGTACCCGAGAGCCTCGGCCCAGAACGCCGCCAACGACGCGGGGTTGGCGCAGTCGATCGTGACCTGGAGCTTGCCGCTCACCGCACTCAGACCTTACGCAGCACCGTGACGACCCGACCGAGGATGGTCGCCTCGTTGCCGGAGATCGGCTCGTACGCCGGGTTACGCGGCATCAGCCACACCTGGTATGCGCGCTTCTTGTAGACCTTGACCGTCGCCTCGCCGTCGATCATCGCAGCCACGATGTCGCCGCTCTCGGCGTTGGACTGCTGGCGTACGACGACCCAGTCGCCGTCGGCGATCGCCGCGTCGATCATCGAGTCACCGACGACCTTCAGCATGAACAAGGTGCCCTCGCCGACGAGCTCGCGGGGCAGCGGGAAGACCCCTTCGACGACCTGCTCGGCCAGGATCGGCCCGCCCGCGGCGATGCGCCCGACGATCGGTACGTAGGCCGGCGTCGGTCGCGCCGCGCGCGCCTCCTCGGTGTCCTCGGGGTCGTGCGCAGCGAAGACCTCCATCGCGCGGGGCCGGTTGGCGTCGCGGCGGAGGTAGCCCTTCTTCTGCAGGCTCTCCAGCTGGTGGTGGACGCTCGACGTCGACGTCAGGCCGACAGCGTCGCCGATCTCCCGCACGCTCGGCGGGTAGCCGCGCCGCTCGACAGCGTCGCGGATCACCTCGAGCACCTTGCGCTGTCGGGAGGTCAGGCCGCTCTCGTCCGGCGGGCCGTCGGGGAGCTCCTGGACCGTGCCGGTCGCCTTGTCGGTGATCTTGTCGCTGGTCTTGCCCATCGTCGTCGTACCTCCTGCGCTGGACGTGCCTGGCTGCTCCGCCGACGGTAGCGGCGCGCCGCCTCGATATCAAACACCTGTTCGAAAAAGTTTGTGGCGAGTCTGGATTGTTGCGCCCGGGGCGGGTATACATCGCACAGACGTTCGATCGAACACATATTCGTTTTGTCACACCCGGGAGCCAGCATGAGCGCCATGACCTACCAGACCTCCTTCAGCGGCCCGCCGACGCCCGGACCCCGACTGGCTCCCTCGCGCATCACCCGGGACCGGCGCGCCATGCCGGCCGCGACGACGGCCTCGCCGGCCAGGCTCACCCGGCGAGGCCGCGTCGTCGTGGTGCTGGTGCTCGCCGCTCTGACGTTGCTCGCGTTCTCGGTCGGCCGCGCGACGACGTCCGACGCGACCCGCGGTGGTGCCGCAGCGACGCCGCGGCCGACCACCGTGGTGCAGCCTGGGGACACGCTGTGGTCGATCTCCCGGCGGATCGCGCCGGGCGCTGACCCGCGGCGGATGGTCGAGCGGCTGAGCTCGCTCAACGACCTTGGCGGACGCCCGATCCAGGCCGGCCAGCGCCTGACCCTGCCGCACGCCGGCTAGAGCTCCGCCTCTCATCAGACCCGGGCCTGCGAGACTGGTCCGGATGAGACCCGACGATGCGCGAGCCGTCGCTGACGTCGCGGGCCGCGGTGTGGGCGCGATCATCGGTGCTGTCGAGGGTGTCCAGGCTGCTGTGACGAGGCGGGCGTACGGCGCACTCGGGCCGGTCGCCGTCGTGCCCCGCGTCGCTCAGCAGGCGGTGACGTCCGGGGTGTACGCAGCCGTGCGCGGGTCAGTGGTCGTCGCGTCGCGCGTGGCCGGCGCGGTCGCCCAGCGGCGCGGCGATGACGACGCCCCGCCCTTGCACGACACGCGGCGCGCCGGCTGGCTCAGTGCTCTCAACTCGGCCTTCGGCGACGGCTTCGCCGACTCGCGCAGCCCGCTGGCCGGCCGGCTGTCGATCAGGGTCGCCGGCCGTGCCGTCACCCCCGCCAGCGACGCGCTCACCGCTGCATTTCCGGTCGCCCATCCGCGGGTCGCCGTCTTCCTGCACGGCCTCGGTCACACCGAGAGAGCCTGGGGCGAGCCGTCGTACGGCGAACGCCTCGAGCGCGACCTCGGCGGCGTGACGGCGGTGCACCTGCGCTACAACACCGGCCGGCACATCAGCAGCAACGGTCGCGACCTGGCAACGTTGCTCGACGACCTGGTGGCGCACTGGCCGGTGCCGGTCTCTGCGCTAGTGCTGGTCGGGCACTCGATGGGCGGGTTGGTGATTCGCAGCGCGTGCCATTACGCCGGTGCGGCTGATCACGCGTGGCCCGCCCTTGTCACCGACGTCGTCAGCATCGGCACCCCGCACCGTGGCGCCCCGCTCGAGCGTGCGGTCAACATCATCACCGCCGCCCTCGGCGCGATCCCCGAGGTCGCGCCGATTGCGAAGCTGGTTGACCGCCGCAGCGCCGGGGTGAAGGACCTGCGCTATGGCTACCTGCTCGACGACGACTGGGCTGGCTACGACGCCGACGAGGTCGGCATCGACCGCGGCGCCGACGTAGCGCTGCATCCCAGCGCTCGCCAGCACTTCATCGCCGCGACGCTGTCGACCAAGACGGGGACGCGCCTCGGCGCGATGGTCGGCGACCTGCTGGTGGTGCCGGCCAGCGCCCACGGCCAGGCCTACGCCGAGCGTCGTACCAGCTTCCCGCTCGACCATGCCCATCACGTCAGCGGCACCCATCACCTCGCGCTGTTGCGCCAGGGGCGGGTCTACGACGTGATCCGCGACGCCCTCACCCCGCCCCCCCTCTCCGAACAATGACCCTTTCTTCCCGCCTCGCAGCGCAGAAGTGGTCCGGGTTCGCGGTTGCCGGCGGAGAAATCTGAACGGAATGGCCGGCCCGTCCATCTCAGTCTCGTAAGACACTGGGCGAGAGGGCGAGCATGGCGGAGATGGTGGGGGTGGCGATGGCGGGTACGGCGCATCGTGCGCCTCGCCTGGCCGGGATGACCGCGGCCCGCTCGGCGGCGTACGTCGACTGCTTCGACCAGCACTTCGGTCGACTTGCCGGCTACTGCGCCACGATGGTCGGCGACCGGCACGCGGGGCAGGAGATCGCGCAGGAAGCCTTCGCGCGGCTGTTCGCCAAGTGGGTCGGAGTGCGTGACCCGAAGGCCTACGTCTACCTCGTCGCCACCAACATCGCGCGCGATCAGTGGCGCCGCGACGGCTATCAGCGCAGCGCCTACGGCGACGTCGTACGGCGATCTCCGACTGTCGCCGATCCTCCCGATGTTGAGCTGCGCGACCTGGTCGACCGGTTGCCTGACCGGCAGCGCCGCGCGGTGTTGCTGCGCTACTACGCCGACCTGCCCATCACCGAGGTAGCCGCCCTGATGGCGCTGCCGGACGGCACCGTGAAACGACTGCTGCACGAGGCGCGAGGCGCACTCGGGCTGGCTCTAGGAGACGACCGATGACGACACCGCAGCTGCCCGACCCCATCCGCTCGGTGCCGGCTGAGCCCGGCACCTTGGACGCGGTGCTCACTACGGCCCGCCGCCGCCGAGCCCGCCGGCTGCAGGTCGTCGTCGGCGCTGCCGCCTCCGTCGCGCTACTACTGAGCGCCGTCGCGGTGATCGACCCGGGCGGCGACAGCAGCCAGACCATCGGCGTCACCGACGACGGCGTGGACGACCCCGCTGTCGGTCCGACCGACCCGCCGGACAGCGGGACCGACCCCAGCGACCGGCTGAGGAGGTGTGGCGACATTCCTGCGGCGGAGGTGCGAAGTGACGAGAAGTGCACGTTCCCGCTGACCTTCACCCCCTCAGCCGCCCCGACTGGTGCGCCTGGCTCGGCACCCGGGTCGGCGCCGACCTCCGGGGAGCCCGACCCCACCGCCGAGCCGGAACCCTCAGATGACCCGACCACCGAGCCGCAGCCGTCGCCGTACCCGACCCCGACCAAGTCCTCCCCGCCACGTCCGACGCCGTCGCCCGTACCGACCCGATCCTCGACTGCGAAGCCGACGCCGACTCCGCAGCCGACCGGCCAGCCGAGCGAGGCCGCGCGCGGGCCGATGCGCCGTACCTACATCGAGGGCACCGTGACATGCGGCGGCGGCCAGCAGTGGTGCGGCAGCGCGCGCGGCGCCGGCAACCGCCCGGTCGACTTCTACGTCCGCGCCTGCCGCTCGGCCGACGCGGGGCCGGGCCAGCTCGAAGTCAGTCCACCCGAAGGCGACTTTTCGGTCTATCGCGACGGCGAGCAGGTCTGGCGCTGGTCCGCGGGCCGGGCGTTCCCGGCGGTCGTCGGCATGCTCGATGTGGCGGCGGGTGACTGCTACGAGTGGTCAACGACCTGGCAGGGCGTCGATGACTACAACAACCGCCTGCCCGCCGGAGCGTACGAAGTGATCGCCCACGTCGTTTCCGGGCAGATCACGGAGCCGCTCGGCTTCCGCACCACTCTCACCTGACCTGCATCCGGCAGTTGGAGCGCGGGTGACGCTTCTAGCGGACGCCGGCGCTCGAACCCGGTGGGCCAAACCCCCGGGCTGCTGACATTCGGCCGCTAGGCTCGCCGGCATGCGCTGTCCGTTCTGCCGCCACCCCGACTCGCGCGTCGTCGACAGCCGCGAAGTCGACGAGGGTACGGCGATCCGCCGGCGCCGCTCGTGCCCCGAGTGCGAGACCCGCTTCACCACGCTCGAGACCGCGAGTCTGCTGGTCGTGAAGCGCAACGGCACCAAGGAGCCCTTCACCCGGGCCAAGGTGATCACCGGCGTACGCCGGGCCTGCAAGGGTCGCCCCGTCGACGACGACCAGCTCGCGACGCTGGCCCAGCACGTCGAGGACGCGATTCGCGCGAAGGGCCAGGTCGAGGTGCCCAGCGGCGACGTCGGCCTGGCCATCCTCGGGCCGCTGCGCGAGCTCGACGAGGTCGCCTACCTGCGCTTCGCCAGCGTCTACCGGGCCTTCGAGGAGGTCGGCGACTTCGAGCGTGAGATCGCCGGCCTCAAGTCCGGCAAGCCGCCGGCCGCGCCCGACGCCTGACCGCCGGCACCGTCGACGTCCAACTCCGCAGTACGACGCGGGATGAGCTCGTTTCGGCGTCTTACTGCGGAGTTGGAGCCGCTACTGCGACTGGTCAGGCGATGCGGGCCCGCCGCCGGCGGCCGAGCAGGAACCCCGCGGTGGCAAGGACGAGACCGGCCGCACCTACGACAGGGATGCCCCCGGTTGCCGGCAACCCGGCGGTCGGCCGCGGCTGGGTGGGTGCTGCGACGACAGGCGCTGCGGCGGGGGGTGCCGCCGGAGCCGGAGCGCCCGCGGATGCAGCGCCGGTCGACACTGCCCACACCGTGTCACCGTCGAAGTACGTGTGCGACGGGCGCAGCGCGGCCGCGAGCCCGTCCTGGCCGTACTGCGCCATCTTCGACAGAAGCGGCCGGCTCATCGGGAGGTTGGTGGCCACGATCCCGATCGTGGTGTTTTCGCCGGCCTTGGACTTGTTGAAGGGGCTGCCACTGTAGGCGCCGCAGCCGCCGGGCGGGGGCTCGAGCCCGCCGAACTCCGAGCCGACCTGGTACACCCCCCCGATGAGGCCGCAGGCGTTGCCGAGGTCCACCGCGGTGCCGAAGGCGTTGACGTCGACGACCGCGCCCACGATCACGCCGTCGCCGAGGTCCTCGCTGGCAAAGCCCAGCCCGCCCTTGAGGCCGCCGGCTGACGCGCCCGCTCCGCCCCCAACCGATCCCTGCGGCTGCGGTCCCACCTTCGCGGCCGCGATCGCCTTCGCGCCGTACTCTGCCGTCGCGTGCGCCGTCCACGGCCGGCCGAAGCGGCCGAGGTCGAAGATGACTGAGGTCGGCACCACCGGCATGACCTTGCCACCGCCGATCGGGGTGCCGAGGCCCTTCTTCTCCAACCACGGGGTGACGCCGTCGGCGGCCTCCAGCCCATAGGCGCTGCCACCAGTAAGGATCAGCGCATGGACTGGCTGTACTGAGGTGTCCGAACGAGTCGAGTCGGTGCCCCGTCCGCCGGGCGCCGAGCCGCGCACTTCGACGCCCGCGGTACCGCCGCCAGGCAGGTGCATCACCGTCGTGCCGAGCGTGCCGGTGTCATCGGTGAAGCTGCCGATCGTCACGCCGGGTACGTCGGTGATGTTGTTGAACGGCCCCGCGCGCCCGGGACCCTTCGGGTAACCACCAGGACCGGCGTCGCAGGCCTCCGGAAACGTGCTGCAGTAAGACGCCGTGCTGCCGACCTTCTTGGCCGCGACCATGGCGTGAACGATGGCACGAGCCATGGTCCGCTTCATCGCTTCGCCGACGCGGTCGACAGTCGCGAGACAGCCCGCGTCCTGTTGGCAGCGCGGGTCATCCGGCAGGACAGCGCTGCCTTGGGCGCCGAGGCCGGGAGCCACCAGCGTGGCGAGCCCGACCGTAGCTGCGACGACACCGACACGTCGCAGCGACCGGCGACCGGTCTGTCGGCCCATCACTGGCTCTGGCTCGATAGCTGGTGGCGCTGCCCGGCGACGGCCGACGGCGTACGCCGCAGCGAAGCAGAGACCCCCCACTGCGCTCAGGAGGAGCCATGGGACGTCTCGACTCGAGCTGGCGTTGCCCTGGGCCGACATCGCGGTTGCCGGCGGCGCCGGGCTGATCGGCGCGACCTTTGATGCCGCGGCTGCGCCGGCCCCGCCGCATGCGCTGGCGAACGTGTCGCAGTACGACGACGCGAGGCCGGCGACCGATGTGGCCTCGAGCATCGCGTGCCCCATGGCGCGGGAGACGACTTCCGGCACCGAGTTGAGGAAGATCTGGTACAGGAGCTGGCAACCGAGCGCAGTGTTGCGGATGGCTGCGTGCAGGCAGTCCGGAAGAGCGCCAACTCCGGGCGTGAACTTGTCGGTCGAGATGGAGAACATCGTGTCGCCCGCGCCCATGCCGTGGGAGGCGCCGAGCGCGCGAGTGACGCCGTCGTGCGCCACCTCGGCGACCTTCTGGTTCATGGCCTTGTCGAGGTTGATGTTGGTGGCGACGATGCCGAGGACGCTGCCGGTGTTGCCTGGACCCGGTGCCACCGACGGCGCACGGTAGGTGCCGCACCCGCCTTCGGGTCCGGTCCGACCGGCGAACTCAGTGCCGACCCCATAGCGTGCGGCCAGCAGGCCGCAGCCGCGAGCAACGTCGACCGGGCTGCCGGCGCTGTCGATGACGACGAGTGCGGCAACGATGATGCCCGGGGCGACTTCGACGCTGGCGCTGCCTAGACCACCTTTCAACCCCCCGGCGACTGCACCGGCGCCAGCGCCGACGTTGCCCTGGTCCACCGGTCCGAGACCCGACGCGGCAGCCTCGGCCGCGTCGAAGCCATCCTGGAAGCCGGGGCGCACCGAGGAGTCGCGACCGGGACGCAGGTCGTTGATCGCGGCGCCGGGCAGGATCGGCACAACCTGGTCGGGAGTGAAGCCGACCTGAAAGCCCTGGTTCTGCTCGTACAGGTACTGCATCGCCCCTGGACCAGCAGCGAGCCCGTACTCCCCGCCACCGGTGAGCAGGATGGCATTGACCTTCTGCACCTCGTTGGTGGGTTTGAGCAGGTCGGTCTCGCGAGTGATCGCGGAGCCGCCGCGCACGTCGACCCCGGCGGTCGCAGTGTCGGGGACGTAGACGACCGTCGTGCCGGTGCGCGCCTCTTCATTGGTCACGTGGCCGACGAGGACTCCGGTGACGTCGGTGATGTCGTTGTTGAGTCCCGGTGTGCCCTTCTGCTGCGCCGAGGCGGTCGACGGCAGTCCCGCAGCCATCGTGCCCGCGACCAGCGCAGCCAGCACGACCCGTGCTGCTCTGTTGCGACGTACGGCGGAAGCGCCACCCTCGTGCGACATTGATGCTCCTTCTGGCTGGGACGCGAGGCCGAGTTCCGCCGCGCGCTGGTGCGTCAGCTCGTGCAGTGCCGATCTGCGACCGAGAGTGCTTCGTCGAGGATCGAGAGGCCTTCCTTGGCCTCGGTCTCCGTGATGGTGCACGGAGGTACGACGTGCAGCCGGTTGAAGTTGGTCAGCGGTAGCATGCCGCGGTCCTTGCACGCTGCGACCAGCTCGGTCATGGCCGGGCTGGTGCCGCCGTACGGCGCGAGCGGCTCTCGCGTCGCGCGGTCGGCGACCAGCTCGAGAGCCCAGAAGACGCCGAGACCTCGCACCTCACCGACGCACGGGTGGCGATCCGCGATCTCGCGCAGCCAGGGGCCGAGCACTCGTTGGCCGACCTCGGTGGCGTTGTCGAGAATTCCCTCGTCGGTCATCGCTTGCATCGTTGCCACGGCAGCCGCACAGGCCAGGGGGTGGCCGGAGTATGTGAGGCCGCCGGGGTAGACCCGGTCGGCGAAGGTCGCGGCGATCGCCTCATTGATGATCACGCCGCCGAGCGGGACGTAGCCTGAGTTGATGCCCTTCGCGAATGCGATCAGGTCGGGTACGACGTCCCAGTGCTCGACGGCGAACCACGTACCGGTACGCCCGAAGCCGCACATCACCTCGTCCGCGATGTAGACGATGCCGTGCCGGTCGCACAGAGCGCGGACGCCGGCCAGGTAGCCCGCTGGCGGCGGCATGATGCCGGCCGTGCCAGGCACGGTCTCGAGCACGATCGCCGCGATGGTGCCGGGGCCCTCCAAGGCGACGACCTGCTCGAGGTGCTCGAGGGCGCGCGCCGACTCCTCCTCCTGCGTCGTGCTGTGGAACGGCGAGCGGTAGAGGAACGGCCCGAAGAAGTGGACGACACCCGCGCTGCCCTGGTCGTTGGGCCACCGTCGCGGGTCGCCGGTGAGGTTCACCGCGGTGGTGGTGCCTCCGTGGTACGAGCGGTACGTCGACAGCAGCTTGGTGCGCCCGGTGTGCAGCCGCGCCATGCGCACCGCGTGCTCGATCGCTTCGGCGCCGCCGTTGGTGAAGAAGACCTTGTTCAACCCCGCCGGCGCGAGCTCTGCCACCCGGCGTGCGGCCTCGCTGCGCTGGTCGTTTGCGTGCTGCGGCGCGATGGTGCAGAGGCGGTCGGCTTGCTCCTTGATCGCCGCTACCACGCGCGGGTGCTGGTGGCCGATGTTGGTATTGACCAGCTGTGAGGAGAAGTCGAGGTAGCGGTTGCCCTTGTCGTCCCAGATGTGCACGCCCTGCGCCCGCTCGACGACCATGGGGGTGAGCGCAGCCTGGGCGGACCAGGAGTGGAAGACGTGCGCACGGTCGAGCGCATACGTGTCGATCATCGTCGGGAGGGAGCTCGTCATCAGGTGCTGCTGGGGAAGCCGAGGTTGAGCCCGCCGCGAGACGGGTCGAGCCATCGTGATGTCACGACCTTGCCTCTCGTGTAGAACTGCACACCGTCGGCGCCATGCGCATGCAGGTCGCCGAAGAGCGAGCTCTTCCACCCGCCGAAGGAGAAGTAGGCCATCGGCACCGGGATCGGCACATTGATGCCGACCATGCCGACCTCTACCTCCTGCTGGAACCGTCGTGCGGCACCGCCGTCGTTGGTGAAGATCGCCGTGCCATTGCCATAGAGGTTGGCATTGATCAGCGTGAGGGCGTCGTCGTACGTCGACACCCTCACCACCGAGAGGACCGGTCCGAAGATCTCGTCGGTGTAGACCGACATCTCCGGACGCACCTGGTCGAGCAGCGTCGGCCCGAGCCAGAAGCCGGCGTCGTCACCGTCGACGGTGACATCCCGGCCATCGACGACGACCTTGGCGCCGTCGGACTCGCCCGCCTCGACGTAGCCGACCACACGGTCGCGGTGCTCGCGGGTGATGAGCGGTCCCATATCGCAGCCGCGCCGACCGTCACCGGTCTTCAACGTCAGCATGCGCTCGCGAATCTTGTCGACGAGTACGTCGCCGACCGGGTCCACGGCGACGACGACGGAGATCGCCATGCAGCGCTCGCCGGCTGAGCCGAAGCCGGCGTTGACCGCTGAGTCCGCCGCGAGGTCGAGGTCGGCATCGGGCAGTACGACCATGTGGTTCTTCGCGCCGCCGAGCGCCTGCACCCGCTTGCCGTGCCGCGTCGCTGTCTCGTACACATGACGGGCGACTGGGGTGGAGCCGACGAAGCTGACCGCACGGACGACGGGGTGCTCGAGCAGCGCATCGACGGCCTCGCGACCACCGTGGACGACATTGAGTACACCTGGCGGGAGACCGGCTTCGGCCCACAGCTCGGCGAGCCGGACGGACGCGCTCGGATCCTTCTCGCTGGGCTTGAGCACCACGGTGTTGCCGCAGGCGATTGCGACCGGGACGAACCACATCGGAACCATGACGGGAAAGTTGAACGGCGAGATCACGGCGACTACGCCCAGTGGCTGGCGAATGGAGTAGGAGTCGACGTTGGTCGACACATTCTCGGAGAAGCCGCCCTTGCTTGCCGCCGGCACCCCGCAGGCGAACTCGATGACCTCGAGCGCCCGCTGCACCTCGCCAGCGGCGTCGGCCAACACCTTCCCGTGCTCCGCGGTGATCAACGCCGCGAGCTCGTCCCGGTGGGTGTGCACGAGCTCTCGCATCGCGAACAGCACCTGGGTACGCCGAGCCAGCGAGGCCTCCCGCCAGCCGGTGAAGGCGCGCTCCGCCGCCGTGACAGCGACGTCGACGTCGGCCGCCGAGGCCATCGGCACGAGCACCGTGTTGGCGCCCGTCGCCGGGTCGTGCACTAGGCCCTGCTCGGTGGACGTGCCAGACCACGGCGCGCCGTCGACCCAGTGCCGGACGTGGGTGGCTGCCATGGGGACCCCTGCGGAGAGCGGATGACTGGAGTGTCCGAGTGTGTGACGCCGGGGAACCGGCGGCCACCGTCACAGTGTCATGTGATCGACGCTAACCCTTACAGTATGTTCGTGATCCCCACGGTGACGGACGTCCTCAACCTCGATGAGCTCCGTGCCGGTCGGCCGGACGTGGTGGCCGGCCGGCTCGGTCTCGACCGACCGGTGCGGTGGGTGCATGTCAGTGAGATCCCTGACATCGCACCTCTGCTCAAGGGCGGCGAGCTCATCCTCACCACAGGCATCGCCTGGCCGGACTCTGATGCCGCCGTGGCCGACTACGTCGACCAGCTCGACGCCGCTAATGCCGCTGGAGTCGTGATCGAGCTGGGCCGTCGATTCCCCCGTGTGCCTGCTGTCGTGCTGCGGGCTGCGGACGCCCGGCAGTTCCCGGTCGTCGCGCTGTCCCGGCCGGTGCCATTCGTCGGCATCACCGAGGTCGTGCACCGGCTGATCGTCAATGCGCAGTACCAGCTACTGGAGTTCTCCGACCACGCCCATCGAGCGTTCACCGCGCTGAGCATCGAGGGGGCGTCGGTCCAGGAGGTGCTCGACCGGGCGTCGGCGATGACGGGTCAGCCGGTCGTTCTCGAAGACCTTGCGCACCGAGCGGTGGCCTACAGCGCCGGACCAGCCGGTCCGGCGGAGGTCCTGCGCGACTGGGAGTCGAGGTCACGCGGGGCCAGCGCCGACGCAGAGTCGACGACGACGAGCCCGCACGGCTGGCTGGTCACGCCGGTCGGGCCGAGGTTCCAGCGCTGGGGTCGGCTGGTGATGCCCAGCCCGGCGCAGGACAACCCGCAGCTGGCGATGTTGCTCGAGCGGGCCGCCGAGGCGCTCGCACTTATCCGGCTGGTCGAGCGCGACCGTGCTGGCCTCGAGCAGCAGGCGCACGGCGGCCTGCTTGCGGACCTGATGCGAGGCCGGACAGCCGACCGGCCGGCGCAGCGGGCTCGCGCCGAGTCGCTGGGATTCCCCGCGGGTCGGCACGCGTTCGTTGGGCTATGCGTTGCTTCCCGGTCCGCCGATCGCCTCGACCCGGTGGTGCAGGAAGGGCGGGACCGCACCTTGGCCGAGTCGGTGTCGGCCGCGTGCCGGGCGAGCGGTCTGCCGGCGTTGGCATCCTCGCTGCAGCCCGATCAGGTGCTCGTCCTCGTCGCGGTACCTCGTCAACGGACGGCCGATGCGGCCGTCGAGCAGGTCGCCCAGGCGCTGGACGCCGCGCTGCGCGCACGCGGCGAGGGGCAGCCGACTGTGGGAGCGGGGAGGGTGGTCGAGTCCTTTGACGACGTCGGCGCCTCGTTGTCGGAGGCGAGACATGTCGTGGACGTGATGTCGTCGAGCGGTGAACGAGCTCATCGCGCGTACTACCGGATGACGGACCTCGGCCTCCGAGGGCTGCTCGCCAGCATGCGGGACGACCCTCGATTCGTCGGCTTCGCCGAGTCGCAGCTCGGCCCGCTGCTGGCCTACGACGCCCGTCGTGGAACAGCGTTGGAGCAGACATTGCGGCAGTACCTCGAAGCAGGCGGCAACAAGAGCCGCCTCGCCCGGACCGGCTACATCAGCCGGCCCGCGCTCTACGCCCGGCTGGCCACCATCGAGGCGGTTCTCGGCGTCGACCTCAACGATGCTGATGCGGCCGCCGGGCTGCTTGTTGCCCTCGAGATCCGCTCCCTCCGGGCCAGTGAGGGCCAGCCCGCGTGACGAGAATTGGTCATAATGCGCGCAGTCCGGGCGTGAACGAGGAGGTTCTGTGACCGACCGTGCGCCGTTTCGCCCGGTGCAGACAGTCCGCGCATACGAGCGCATTGTCGAGCAGGTCGAGCAAGCGGTGCTGTCCGGAGCGCTCAAGCCGGGGGACCGGCTGCCCAGCGAGCGCGAGCTGATCGTGCAGTTCCGGGTCAGCCGCTCGACGGTGCGCGAGGCGCTGCGAGTGCTGGAGAGCGGTGGGTTCCTGCGGTCGCGGCCGGGCGACCCGCACGGGCCCGAAGTCATGCCGTTGACGACGCGGACGTTGGAGAAGTCGCTGCACCGATTGATGCGCGTCGATGAGGTATCGCTCGCGCAGCTGGTGCAGTTCAGGATGCTGCTGGACGGATCGGCGAGCTATCTAGCGGCTCGAGCACGCAGCGACGCGCAGCTTGCGGACATGCAGCTGACCCTGGACCGGATGGCAGAGTGCGTGGACGTTGGCTACGCCGAGTTCAGCGAAGCCGACGTCGCGTTCCACGATGCGTTGGCGAAGGCAAGCGGCAACACGTTGATCGAGGTGTGCTGCGCAGCCGTTCGCGGCGTAGTCGTCGGGCTCATCGCCCAGAAGATCGCCTCGGCCGCGGACCAGGCTTCGTTGATGACTCAGTCTCTCGCCCACCACGCTGAGGTACTCGACGCTGTGCGGGCCGGGCAGGGCGCTCGAGCCGCGGAGCTCGCGCGCGAACACCTTTACGCTTACTACGCCGAGCACGTCTCAGAGCCGGAGCGTCAAGTGCTTGCGGATCTCGTCGCCGGTGCTGGTCTCACCGCCGCCGTCGACTAGTCCACCCCCGTGGTCAGCCGGCGCGGAGGATGACCATGCGGCTCACGGTCAGCTCGTCCACGGCGAAGCGTGGGCCCTCGCGGCCGATACCGGAGTCCTTCACGCCGCCGTAGGGCATGGTGTCGGCGCGGAAGCCGGGGATCACGTTGACCAGCACGCCACCGACCTCGAGGCATCGGGCCGCGCGCATCGCGATGTCCAGGGATCGGGTGAACACACTGGCGTGCAGCCCGTAGTGGGACTGATTCACAGTCTTAAAGGCCGCGTCGATGTCATCCACCGCACGGATGCAGACGACCGGGCCGAAGACCTCCTCGTCCCAGGCGTTGGCACCATCGGGTACGCCGTCGAGGACCGTCGGTCCGAGCGGGTCGTCAGCGCCGCCGCCATGCAGCAACCGGGCGCCGGCGGCGACTGCGTCGTCGACCCATGACCGCACGCGCGCCGTCGCGGCCGCATCAACGAGCGGAGCGATCCGCGTGCTCTCGTCTCGGGGATCGCCGACGACGACGTCGGCGAGGCGCGACGTGATGCGGGAGACCAGCGCGTCGTGCACCTCGTCGACCACGATCACCCGCTGTACCGAGATGCAGGCTTGCCCGGAGGCGTAGTAGCCACCAGTGACGACGGCATCGGCGGCGGCATCGAGGTCAGCGTCTGCGGCGACGACGAGGGCGGCGTTAGAGCCGAGCTCGAGCAGCACTTTGGTCGGCGCAGCGGCACGGGCGATTCGATGGCCGACCGGCGCGGAACCGGTGAACGACACCGCGCCGATCCGCCGGTCGGTGACCAGAGCAGCGCCCACCTCCGCGTCGCCGGTCACCAGCTGAACTGCGGCGACCGGGCCACCGGCAGCAGCGAGAGCCTCACGGAACAGGTGCACCAGCCACAGGGTCGCCAGTGGCGTCTGCGGTGCCGGCTTGGCGATCACCGGGCAGCCCGCGGCGAACGCGGGGGCGATCTTGTGGGTGGCCAGCAGCAGCGGATAGTTGAAGCCGGCGATGCCGACGACGACGCCGATCGGCCGGCGCAGCCAGAAGCCGAGGAGCCCCTCGCCCGCCGGGGTCAGGTCCAGCGGCACGGTCTCCCCGTGGATCCGCGAGACCTCCTCCGCCGACGCTGCCAGGGTGACGAGAGTCCGGGCGACCTCGACCCGGCAGTCGACCAGCGGCTTGCCAGTCTCAAGGACGAGCAGGTCCACGAGGCGCTCCCGAGCGGCTTCCACGTCAGCGTGCACCCGCATGAGGACGGTCCGTCGGACGTGCGCCGCCAGGTCGGCGACCTGCTCCTTGACGGCCACTGCCTCGTCCAACGCCAGGTGGGCCAGTGCGACATTGCCGACCGGTGCCTCTGCGACGGTGCTGCCGTCGTACGGGAAGCGCACCGGCGCCGTCGCGGAGGCAGGCAGCCACGAGGCGCCGACCGGGAGACCAGCGGGGAAGGGGAGCGGGAAGGACGGCACGGCGCGCCTTTCTGAAGTCGGACATGTCTTGACATGACACTCGTGGGGGTGTGATCGTGCCCGCACTGTGCCTGGTCAGACCAGTACACCCGCATCCGGTGCCGAGCGCTACACCTCGTTGTTCTGCCTCGACGGCCTCACCGCTGTCGTCGTCGGCGCAGGGGGTGGCATCGGGGCCGAGGTCGCGGCTGGGCTGGCGGCCTTCGGGGCAACCGTGATCTGTGCGGATCTGGACCCGGCCGCGGCGAAGACCGTCGCCGCCGGAGTCGCCGGCGCGCACGCTGTCGGCCTCGACGCCGTGGACCCCGACGCCGTGGCGGCCGCGCTCGAGGCGACCGGGACGCCGGACCTGCTGGTGACGACCATCGGCACCAACGTGCGCAAGCGAATCGCCGATTACACACCCGACGAGGTTCGCCGGGTGATCGACGTCAACCTCGTTGGAACCGTCAACTTGTTGCGCACCTACGGCACCGCGATGGCGGAGCGGGGACGCGGCAGCATCGTCGCGTTCTCCTCGGTCCGTGCCCTCACGGTGGAACCCGGCCAGGGCGTGTACGCCGCGACGAAGGCGGGGGTGATCCAGCTGATGCGCACCGCCGCGGCAGAGCTCGGCCCGAGCGGCGTGCGCTGCAACGTCGTCGCACCCGGTGTGGTCGAAACACCGCTCACCGAGCAGATCCGGTCCGTGCCGGAGTGGTACGACGCCTACGCGCGCAAGTCCGCGCTCGGTCGGTGGGCGCAGCCGGCCGAGCTCGTGGGGGCGGTCGTCTACCTCGCGTCGGCGGCCAGTTCGTTCGTCACGGGCTCGGTGCTCTACGTCGACGGCGGCTGGACCGCGGTCGACGGCCGATACGAGCCGCCGCGATGACCCGTCACCTCGACATCGCTGTCGTACCCGGGGACGGGATCGGGCCGGAGGTGACGGCTGTCGCGGTCGACGCCCTCAGGCAGGCGTCGGAGATGTTCGGCTTCGGCCTGACGCTGCGCGAGTTTGGTTTCGGCGCGGCTCGCTACCTGGAGACCGGAGTGGTGCTCGACGACGACGACGTCGCCGAGCTGCGCCACCACGACGCCATCCTGTTCGGCGCCTGCGGCGACCCACGGGTGCCGCCAGGTGTGCTCGAGCGGGGCCTCGTCGTACGCCTGCGGCTAGCCTTCGACCAATACGTCAACCTGCGACCGGTCCGCCTTCTGGCCGGGGTGCCGACGGCGTACGCATTGATGGCCCCTGAGCGAGTGGACCTGGTGGTCCTCCGCGAGAACACCGAGGGCCTCTACACCGGTGGTGGCGGTACGACGCACCGAGGTGCGGCGCACGAGGTGGCCACGCAGGTCTCCACCAACACCCGGGTGGCGACCGAGCGGCTGGTGAGGCACGGCTTCAGCCTGGCACAGCGACGCCGGCGCAAGGTGACCCTGTGCCACAAGACAAACATCCTCACTCACGCAGGCGACCTCTGGCAGCGCGTCGTCGACGACGTGGCGGTCGACTTTCCCGACGTCGAGACTGACTACGTGCACGTCGACGCGATGATGCTCCACCTGGTGACCAGCCCTGAGAGGTTTGACGTGGTGGTCACCGACAATCTCTTCGGCGACATCGTCAGCGACCTCGCCGCGACGCTGCAGGGCGGTCTGGGCTACGCGCCGAGCGGCAATCTCGACCCGAGCCGAGCGCACCCGAGCATGTTCGAGCCGGTGCACGGCTCGGCGCCGGACATCGTCGGCACCGGGCGCGCCAACCCGGTTGCAGCAGTGCTGTCCGCGGCATTGCTGCTCGACCACTGCGGTGAGCCGGAGGCGGCGATTGCGGTCGAGTGCGCCGTCGCCGCGGCGACCCGCGCACTCACAGCCCACGACAAGACCAGCGATATTGCTGGTCGGATTGCGCTGTCGCTCTCGCGACAGACCACCCCACAAGGAGGACCACAGTGAGATCCGGACGACTGCGCGGAGCAGCGGCATCAGCTGCGCTGGTGATGCTGGCTGTGGCCGCATGCGGGGGAAGCTCCGACGACGACGGCGACGACACGACGTCCGGCGGGGACACCAATGCGGTGCTGACGGTGGCTGCCGAGGCAGAGCCGGCCACGCTCGACCTCACCACGGTGGCTGCCGCTGCCATCCCGCGACTGCTGCTCTACAACGTCTACGAGGGTCTGGTGAAGCTCGACGGCAAGGGTGAGATCCAGCCGCTGCTCGCCAAGTCGTGGAAGATCAGCGACGACCGCAAGACCTACACCTTCACGATGCAGGGTGACGCGAAGTTCAGCACCGGGCGCAAGCTCACTGCCGCTGATGCGGTCTTCAGCATTGACCGCGCCCGGGCGGCTGACAGCAAGCACCCCTTCAAGTCCCAGCTTGCGGTCGTCGAGTCCGCGACCGCGAAGGACGACACGACGCTTGAGGTGAAGCTCAACCGCACCAGCAACAGCTTCCTCTACAGCATGGCCAACCCGGTCGGCATCGTCTACGACAAGGACTCGATCGCCGAGGTCGCAACGAAGCCGGTCGGCAGCGGGCCGTTCACGTTTAGTGACTTCGTCCGCGGCAGCAAGCTGACGTTGGTCCGCAACGAGGACTACTGGGGCGACGAGGCGAAGGTCGCCAGTGTGATCTTCCGCTTCTTCACCGACGCCACCGCGACGGTCAACGCCGCGCTCGCCGGCGAGCTCGACCTCGTCACCAACGTCCGCACCCCGGAGGCGATCGCGCGTTTCCAGGGCAACGCCGCCTACACCGTCGTCGAGGGTACGACGAACGGCGAGGTCGTCATGGCGCTCAACAACGAGAAGGGTCCGCTGAAAGACAAGCGGGTCCGGCAGGCGGTCATCCACGCGATCGATCGAGCCGCACTGGTCAAGACCGCGTCCGCGGGGTACGGCGAGCTGATCGGCAGCATGGTGCCGCCGACTGACCCGTGGTACGAGGACCTCTCTGGTCTCTACCCGTACGACCCGGCCAAGGCCAAGGCGCTGCTCGCCGAAGCCGGCTTTGCCAACGGTCTGACATTGCAGATGAAACTGCCCACCCGACCGGATGCACTCGCCGCGGGGCGCTTCGTCGAGGCCCAGCTCAAGGCCGTCGGCATCACCGCGAAGACCACGCAGCTGGAGTTCCCGGCCCGCTGGCTCGACGTCGTCTTCACCAAGGCTGACTACGACATCTCCATCATCAGCCATGTCGAGCCGCGCGACATCGAGAAGTACGGCGACCCGAAGTTCTACTGGCGCTACCAAAACCCGAAGGCCAAGGAGCTGTTGACCCAGGCCGACGCGGGCTCGCCGGAGGAGCAGATCGCGAAGCTGAAGGAGCTGGCCAAGCTCCTCGCCGACGACGCGGCGTCCAACTGGCTCTACTTGCAGCCGAGCCTGCAGGTTCTGAAGAAGGGTGTGTCCGGCTATCCCGAGAATGCTGCGACGCTGTCCTACGACATGACCAAGATCCAGAAGGCCTGAGCGTGACGGAAGCCGGCGTGGCGGCGAGCGGAGTCTGATGTCTGGTCTTCTGCTCGCGCTACGCCGCGCCGGCTTCCTTCTCGTCAGCCTGTTTATCGCGTCAGTGCTCGTCTTCCTCACCTGCGCGGTGCTGCCCGGTGATCCGGCCCGGGTCGCGCTCGGCGTCGAGGCGACGGAAGAAGCGGTGGCGGCCCTGCGTCGCGATCTCGGCGTCGACCGCTCGCTCGTCGCGCAGTACGCCGACTGGGTAGGCGGGCTGCCCCGTGGTGACTTCGGACGGTCCTATGTCACCCAGGTAGACATCGGCGAGCAGATCGCCGACCGGCTGGGAGTGACACTGAGCCTGGTTCTCGGCGGGATGGTGGTGGCGCTGCTCATCGCCGTGCCTTTCGGTGTGCTGGCCGCCGTCCGACATCGCGACGCTTCGGGCACAGCGCTCACGGTGGGGAGCCAGCTCGGTCTCGCCGTGCCCTCGTTCTGGGCCGGGATCCTGCTCGCCTACGTCTTCGCCGTACGGCTGCGTTGGCTGCCGGCCAGCGGCTACACCAACCTCGCCGACGGAGCGGTCGAGTGGGTCCGTCATCTCCTGCTGCCCTGGCTGGCCCTGGGGCTGGTCCAGGGCGCGGTGCTGATGCGTTATGTGCGCTCGGCGGTGCTGGACGTGCTGCGCGAGGACTTCATGCGCACGGCCCGCGCGGTCGGCCGCACCAAGACTGGCGCGCTGTGGCGGCACGGTGTGCGCAACGCCGCGATCCCCGTCGTCACCGTGCTTGGCGTGCAGCTTTCGACGCTGCTCGTCGGCGCGATCATCATCGAGAGCGTCTTCACCCTGCCGGGCATCGGCACGATGCTCTTACAGGGCGTCGCCAACCGTGACCTGCTGCTGGTGCAAGGCACGATCATGGTGCTGGTTGGGTTCGTGCTTGCCCTCAACTGGCTGGTCGAGGTGCTCTACACCGTCCTCGACCCACGGCTGCGGGCCGCGACATGACGGCTGACGGCATGGCTGCCGCCCAGGTCGACCCGCTGCTCGCGGGTGAGTCCGTCTCCGGCGTGCGTGGGCGCCGGAGCGGCAACCTGGCCGCGCGGATCGGCGGCGGCGTCGCCGCGTTGGTGGTGCTGACCGCTCTCGTCTCGTTCGTGTGGACTCCGTACGACCCGACCGGCATCGACCCGGAAAACCTGCTGGCCGGCCCGGTCACGGGCGGGCACCTGCTCGGCACTGACAACTTCGGCAGCGACATAGCTAGTCAGCTGATGGCCGGTGCGCGGGTGACGCTGCTCGTCGGCATCGTCGCTGTGGCGATCGCCGGTCTCATCGGCACTCCGCTGGGCGTGCTGGCCGGCATGCGACGCGGCTGGGTCGGTGCTGTCGTCGTACGAGCCGGCACGATCCTCTTCGGCTTTCCCGCGTTGTTGCTTGCGCTGCTGCTTGCTGCCGCGTTCGGAGCATCGACCGGTACCGCGATGGTGGCGATCGGGGTGGCGACGATCCCGGCATTCCTGCGCTTGTCCTACGCCGCGACCCTGCAGGTGATGGCGAGCGACTACATCACCGCGGCGCGGACGTCCGGGCTGAGCGGGCTGCAGATCGCGCGGCGCCACGTGCTGCCCAACATCAGCTCGGTGCTGCTGGTGCAGTCCTCGGTCGCCTTCGCGTTGGCCATCCTCGCCGAGGCCGGCCTGTCCTACCTCGGGCTCTCGACCCGCCCGCCGACCCCGAGCTGGGGTCGGATGCTGCACGACGCGCAAGGATTCCTCTTCACTGACCCGCTGCTCTCGGTGTGGCCCGGATTGGCGATCGCCGCGGCGGTGCTGGCCTTCAACCTGCTCGGTGACGGGCTACGCGACCTGCTCGACCCAAAGCTGCGTGACCGGTGAGCGCACTCGACGTGCGCGACCTGTCGGTGCGCTTCGGCTCGATCCCCGTGGTGCATGACCTGACTTTCGCGCTGGCGGCCGGCGACCGCGTAGGACTCATCGGTGAGTCCGGGTCGGGCAAGTCCGTCGCCGCGCTCGCAGTCATGGGACTGCTGCCGGACGGAGCGACCGCGTCGGGTCACGTCGAGGCCGAAGGCACCAGTCTGCTCGACCTGCCGGAGAAGGCGCTGGCAGCGCTGCGGGGTGAGCGCGTGGCGATGGTCTTCCAGGAGCCGATGACGGCGCTGGACCCCGTGATGCCGGTCGGGACGCAGGTGGCGGCCGCGGTGGCGCTGCACCAGGACGTGAGTCGATCGGACGCGCGGGCGAAGGCGAGGGAGCTGCTTCATCAGGTCGAGCTGCCCGACCCGGACCGGGCGATGGCGACGTATCCGCACCAGCTATCCGGCGGCCAGCGCCAGCGCGTCGTGCTGGCGATGGCCCTGGCCAACGATCCGGCGGTGCTGATCTGCGACGAGCCGACGACGGCACTCGACGTGACGATCCAGAAGCGGATGCTTGCGTTGATCGATCGGCTCGTGGCAGACCGCGGCACCGCGCTTCTCTTCATCTCCCACGACCTCGCGGTCGTGTCTGAGCTGTGTGCACGAGTTCTGGTGCTCTACGGCGGACGTCTCGTCGAGCAAGGTCCGATTGCGCAGGTCTTCGGCGCACCTCGTCACCCTTACACTGCCGGGCTGCTCGCCGCGTCCGCGTTGAGCGATGTCGCCCCAGGCTCGCCCTTGGTCACCATCGAGGGGTCAGTGCCTGGGATTGGCGCGTTCCCCTCAGGTTGTCCATTCCGCAACCGGTGCCCACGCGCGCTGCCCGAGTGTGTCGAGGTGCCGCCGATGACGGCGGAACCCGCGGGTGCGTCGTACGCCTGCTTCAACCCGGTGCCGTCGTCGGCTCCTGCCGCTGCTTTTACGAGGCCGACACGGCGGCGGCGATGAGCGACGAGGTGGTGCTGTCCGTTCGCGGGGTAACCCGGGAGTTCGTCCGGCGTCGACCGCTCTTCGGCGCACGACCTGAGCCGGTGCGCGCGCTGGCCGGCGTCGACCTTGACGTACGTCGTGGCGAGCGGTTCGGCATTGTGGGGGAGTCCGGCTCGGGCAAGACGACCCTTGCCCGGCTGCTGATGGGGCTGGACTCGCCGACCGCTGGCACGATCACCCTCGACGGAGTGGCAGTGCACGACAAGAGCCAGTCCGAGCTGCGATTTCTCCGCCAGCGAATGCAGATGGTGTTCCAGGATCCGATGTCATCGTTGGACCCGCGCATGCGGGTGCGCGACATTGTCCTCGAGCCGTTGATCGGTCTGCGATTGGACGAGAACCGCGAGGCGCGGCTGGCCGAGCTGCTGTCGTCAGTGGGTCTCAGTCCAGACGCAGCGGAGCGATTCCCGCATCAGTTCTCCGGCGGGCAGCGCCAGCGCGTGGCGATCGCGCGGGCACTGGCGCCACGACCGCAGGTGCTCGTCGCCGACGAGCCGGTGTCGGCGCTGGATGTCTCGGTGCGTGCGCAGACACTGAACCTCCTCACAGACCTCACGTCACGGCTCGGTCTGACGCTGGTCTTCGTCTCGCACGACCTGTCGGTGGTGCGCTACCTGTGCGACCGAGTCGCCGTGATGCGGCGGGGCGCGATCGTGGAGCAGGGTGTGACCGCCGAGGTTTACGCCGACCCACAGCACGCCTACACCAAGGAGCTCCTCGCGTCGGTGCCCGTGCTACGGCACCGACCTGCTTCGCTGGCAGGGGGACGCGATGAGTGACGAGTCCCTCGCGGACTGGGGGGTGGCCGAGCTGACATCGGCGTACGCCGACGGCTCGGTCTCGCCGGTCGATGCCATTGACGCCGTGCTGGCCCGGGTCGACCGGCTCGAGCCGGCGGTCCATGCGCTCTACCTGCTCGACCACGAAGCTGCGCAATCGGCTGCCCGCAGCAGCGCGGCGCGGTGGGCTGCGGGGGCGCCACTGAGCGGCCTGGACGGCGTGCCGGCGACACTGAAGGACAACATCGCGACGATCGGCGACCCGGTGCCGGTCGGATCGGCGGGGACGTTGTTGGTACCCGCCGCCGCGGATGCGCCGCCGGCGGCGCGACTGCGCGAGGCGGGCGCCGTGCTCTTCGCCAAGACCACCATGCCGGACTTCGGGATGCTCTCCTCTGGGGCGTCGAGCTTCCACCCGCTGACGCGCAACCCGTGGAACCTCGACTGGAATCCAGGCGGTTCCAGCGCTGGCGCGGCCGCTGCGGCCGCAGCGGGCTACGGACCGCTGCACGTCGGCACTGACATCGGCGGGTCGCTGCGGCTGCCGGCCGGGTGGACCGCCACCGTGACACTCAAGCCGTCGCTCGGTCGGGTGCCGATCGTGCCGCCGTACCACGGCCGAGTGGCCGGTCCGATCACCCGCACTGTCCATGACGCGGCCCTGCTGATGGCGGTGCTGGCGCAGCCTGACTGGCGTGACGGGATGAGCCTGCCGGCACAGTCGGTCGACTGGACTGCACTGGCGGGTGACGTGCGCGGGCTGCGAGTCGGTGTGCACCATGATGCTGGCTGCGGTCTCCCGGTCGATGACGAGGTCTCGGCGGCCGTGCGGGCTGCTGCCGACCTGTTCGCCGCGGGTGGCGCGGAGGTGACCGACGTTGCGCCGTTCTTCACGCGAGAGATGCTTGACGATCTCGACCTCTTCTGGCGCGTGCGTGGGTGGGTCGACTTCTCCGCGCTGCCGACCGATCGTCAGGCCCTCGTCTTGCCGTTCATCGCCGAGTGGTGCCGCGGTGGTGCCGGGGTGCCCGGGGAGGTGGTGATGCGCTGCGTCAATCGCAAGATCGAGATCCGCGCGGCGACCATCGCTGCGACGCAGCCCTACGACGTCGTGCTGTCGCCGGTGTCGCCGATCGCCACGTTCGCGGCTGAGCTGGCGTCACCGACCGACGACGTGACGCGACCGCTGGAGCACATCGCGTTCACGGCGCCGTACAACATGAGTGAGCAGCCTGCTTCGTCGATCAACTGCGGATTCACCGCGGACGGGCGGCCGATTGGGCTGCAGATCGCCGGCCGTCGTTTTGACGACCTCGGCGTGCTGCGTGCCACGCAGTGGTATGAGCAAGCCCGCGCGTCTTCCGCCGTACCGCACTGGCCCGACCCCAGCCGCGCTTAGCCGGCCCGACGATCCGTTGGTCGCTTCAACTCCGCGGTACGACGCGAGATCGGCTCAATGTGGCGACGTAGCGCGGAGGTGAAGCCGCCGCGGGCCTAGCGGAGGGTGATGAGCCGGCGGCGGCGCAGTGTGATGTACGCGGTCAGGCCGACGGCGATGGCGCCCCACCAGAAGGCGTCGCTGCGCTCCAGGGGCCACTGCGGCTCGAGCAGGTGTACGACGCCGATCGCAGCCAGGCAGGTCATCGCCTCGTGTCGGCCGCGCCGCCGCGCGACGACGAGAGGGGCCGCGAGAACGGTGAGCCCGACCAGGTCGCCGACGACACCGCGGGCGAGGTAGTCGTGGCCGTAGCGCAGGTAGAGACCGGTCGACGCCACCACAGCGACAGCGGTGCTGGCGAGCTCCACGCGATCGAGGGACGAGCGGAACGTGGTGGCGTGGGCGAGTGCTCTGATCACCTCCCCTTCATACCCGACGAGCCACTGGCCCTGCCGACCGTACGGCGGTTCAGCACCTGAAAGGTCGACCGGTCGACGTTACAGTGGCCGAATCGCCGAACGGTCGGCGGAGCCCGAACGGTCGGCGGAGCTGGCGCGGTCGGCGGGGGTGGTGCGGTCAGCGGCGCACGGTGCCGCGGACGGCCCAGGCGCGGGCGGTCAGCGGGATCGCACCGGTGCCGTCGGCCGGCAGCCGGCTGCGGAGCAGCTCGCGCAGCTCGGCCCGCGCGTCCTCAGTCAGCGACATGGCGTACGACGCCGCCGAGCCCTGACCGCCGAGGAACGGACGCCAGAAGTCGTCGAAGTCGGCGAACACCGTGGGCACCACGATGCCCTCGGTCGCGACGTCGGTCAGCCCGGCTGTGGTGAAGAGCTCAGTGAGCGGCTCGGGGCGGCAGAGCGGAAAGCGGGTGCCCTCTTCCACCGCGACGGCCGCAGGGTCGTGGTCGACGGCAGCGTCCCAGAAGTAGCGCATCAGCTCCATGCCGCGGCCGTACTCCCACACGTACGCCGCGACGGTCGCGACGGACTTGGCGACCCGCTGCATCTCGACAAGCGCGGCGGCCTGGTCGGGCACGAAGTTGAGCACCAGCCCCGACACCACCGCGTCGAACTCTCCGTCAGCGCGACCGAGCGCCATCGCGTCGGCGACCTCGAACTCTGCACGCGGGTCGGTGACAACCGAGCGGGTGTGGTCGACATACGACGCCGATGGGTCCACGCCGACCACAGCCGCCGGCTCCGCGGCTGCCAGGATGGCCGACGTCAGCGCGCCGGTGCCGCAGCCGACGTCGAGCCACCGTGATCCCGGCGCCACCTCGACCCATCGGACGAAGTCCCGCGCCACCGGCCGACTCCACCGCCCGACGAACCCCTCGTACGCCGCACCGCTGCTCCACCTGTCCGCCATGGTGCGCCCCCTACAGCGTGATCGTGTGATGTCCCGACTTGAGCATCAGATCTGCAGAACCGTTGCAGCGCAGCACACCCGAGCAGCCCGGCGGCAGCTCGACGACGTAGTCGACCCCACCGCCGGTGCGATCCCAGTGAGTGTGCACCACACCCTGCGCAGTCTCGTACGTCGAGTCGGCCCAGTCGATACCGGCACCCGGCACCGGCGTCAGCAGCACCCGCGCAAAACCAGGCGCCGTCGGGTCGGGCCGGATGCCGGCGACGGTCTCGTAGAGGAAGCGCACGACGGAGCCGAGCGAGGTGTGGCTGAAGGAGTTCATGAACGGGTCCTTGAAGCCGGCATCGGGTGTCCAGCTGTCCCAGTGCTCCCACATCGTCGTCGCGCCGTGAGTGATGAAGTGCAGCCACGACGGCAGCTCCTCGCTGCGCAGCAGCTGGTAAGCCAGGTCAGCCTCACCGTGCTCGCACAGCACAGTGAGCAGGTGCTCGGTGCCGAAGAAGCCGGTCGAGAGCCGAGTGCCCCTTGCGCGTACGTCGGCCGCGAGGCGTTGCGCCGCAGCGGTTGCCGCTGCGCCGTCGAGCAGTCCGAAGCGCAGAGCCAGCACAAGACCAGTCTGCGTCATCAGCGTCTCGCCGAACCGCGATGCGAAGGCTTCGCGGATGCGCGAAGCCAGCTGCGCGTACGTCGTACCGGCGTCGAAGTCGCCGACCGCACACAGCGATGACGCCACCGTCGCAACGCTGTCCGCGAGGATGGCCGTCGCGAAGAGGTCCTTCGGCGTCTCGTCGAAGGACAGCCAGTCGCCGTAGTCCTGGCCGCGCTTGTGCTCCCAGATCAGCGACGGGTTGGCCTCGACGGCCGCGTCGACCCATCGGCGCATGTGCGGCAGGTGCCGCGTGAGGATGTCGGTCGCGCCGGAGAAGAGGTGCACGATCCACGGCGCCACAACACATCCGTCGCCCCAGCCCGGTGCGGCGCGCACGTCCCACGGCGGCACCGCGGGCGCGACGTCGGTGTAGAGGCCGTCGGGTGTCAGCGCGTCGGCAACGTTGTCGAGCCACGCGCTGTAG
>Ga0136633_1000459_pt1 | contig 31180 bp, 21 predicted proteins | sample AntDrymeUQ832206_2_FD_105494 | JGI IMG/M metagenome (GOLD analysis project Ga0136633, IMG submission 105494) | Polar desert sand microbial communities from Dry Valleys, Antarctica - metaG UQ83 (22.06) | ecosystem: Environmental > Terrestrial > Soil > Desert | place: Antarctica: Dry Valley... | reverse complement strand
GCTGTCGATGTTTGGTGGGCTCGACGCGTTCGGGCGACGGCGAGCGCAGGAAGACATCACCGATCGCGCTGCGCTCATCCGGGTGCTCATCTAGGCGGCACAGGCACCCGACGTGCCCGAGTTCCTCGAGGACCTCTGCGGGAACGGGATCGACGCCGTTCATCCACTTCAGGTACCACTGCGTCCCGGCGATGGAGCGTTCGTAGAGATCGGCCAACTGCTGGGCACGCGGCGTCTTCTGGAGAAGGTCGATCGGGTTGGGGGCATCGCCGACCATTGCTTGACCGCGGCGCGCGACAAGCCCGAGTTCCTCCATGGGGCTGCGGTAGTACAGCCCGTAGCCGCCCAGATGCGTCTTGATCGACCGCTGCCGCTCGTATGCGCCGGGGCGGGTCGCAGCGAGCGGACGTCCCACGCCGTTTCCGATCACGCTCGGCGCGTCGCACCGAGGGCACAGGTTCGCGGCGATGCAGATCTCGAACTCCCGCTGGCGCATGAACTCGTCGAGTCCCGCGTTGTCGGCGACCGCGCCGCTCCTGGCGTAGTGCCGCAGGAGGAACGAGTAGATCGAGAAGTACCTCGCGCGCACCGACAGGGCGAGCACGCCGGGCAGCAGCCCGGGCAGGATGCGGTCCGTCGTGATCGTCTGAAGCCCGAGAGGGTCCTGCCCGGCGATCTCCCTGAGCGCAGGTTCGATCCACTCACAGAGCGGCGGGGGGCCGGCGGTGACTTCTTCGAGGCTCATGGTGTGTCAGGTTCCGGCGCAAGAAACGCTTGGTGTCACGGGTCGCTCCGGTCGGTCCGATCCTGACGCGCATTCCAACGACGCGACGGGGCCGGTGTGTCTGATCGCGCATGCACACCTGAGCGCCGTCGTGGCAACGCCGTGCGCGATCAGCGAACTACTCAAGGCGATCGGTGGATATCGAAGAAACAAGTCGGATTGTTCTACGGCTGCGCGATGCGTCACGACGCGCGGTAAGCGAGCTTGTAGCCGTCGTCTTCTTTCGCCAACTGCCCGGATTCAACGAGGTCGACGGGATCTGGGAGCAGATCGAGGCGCCTGGGCGGGTCGTTGCCCGTCGACCGATGCACGACGAGGACCGCGTATCGGTCGCCTTCGCCCGCGTCGTGGAACCAGCGCGCACGCTCCCATTCGTTGCGCGAGAGGTGGAAGGTTCCATCCCGGGTGCTCTTGACCTCGACGCACATGGCGATCGGATCGTGGTCCGGCGTGGGGCGCAGCCAGCCGAGCAGGTCGAATCCAAAGCCGTCGCTGTGGCGGGACACGTGAAGGAGCTCGGTCAGTTCGTCGATGAGTTCGTCCTCGTCGAGCTCGGGCTCGCAGGCTGGCTCGGCGTGTGCGCCGGCCCTCTCCACGGGCGGTCCTTCGTATCGGTTGAGTAGGGCGACGATTTCGTCGACCGCGATGCGGCGGTCGGCGATCGACAGCGCGACGAACTTGCTCAGCACTGCGGCGAGCGCCCAGCGCTCGCCGTCATCGCCAAGGCGCCGCTTTCGCGCGTCGGTCGTCGAGGTGACCTTGACCGTGGCGACCTTGCGCTTGCCGCTGGCCGGCTTGCGCGGTGTCGGAGGTTTCATTCCGATGGGTGGTTTCGGGTGCAGAGCCTGCGTTTTCAGTTGCTCGATCTGGCCGCGGAGCCGTTTCGCGAGCTCTCGCTTCGGGGCGTCGAGGGCGGCTTGGATAGCCCCGAGATGTGCGGTGTCGAGTCCGTGCGTACGCGCCAGAGCGAGAAGGGCTTTCCTGTCCGGGGGCGCGGATAGCTCGTTCGTGATCAGGTCGGTCAGTGCGGTTGCGAGTTGCTCGTGCATCGCCAAGAGGTCCGGAAGGGCGGGACGAAGCTGATCTGGAGACGTTGGTGCGATCGGCAGGAGTTTTCCAACTCCGCTTGCCTGGGCGCGCACTGCCGATCGAGAATCTCCATGCTGGGTGCGCGCGAGGATGCCAAGGAGCACGAGTTCGCCACGCCAGGACGCGGCGGAAGCTCGCAGAATCCGAGCGCGCTCCTCAGGGTCGTAGAGCTGCGCCACGCGGGCCTCGAGTTCGGCGGCGCTGGTCATGCCCGCGATCCGGACCAGCTCGGCTGTCGCGCCGTGCGCGAGGGCTTCTGGATCGGGCTCAAACCCGCAGGCCGTGAGAGCGTCGACGACCGGCCCCAGCCACTCACTTGGAGTCGGGTCGAGCGCGAAGCGCAGCGTCTGCGGCGTCCTCCAGCGATCCGGAGCTGCCTTCGCTTCCTCAGGTGGCCTGCGCGTTGAAAGCACGGCAGCGGTGGGGCGACGGTGAAGCCGAAGCCAGCCGCTGAGCCGCCGTCGAGCTACATCGATCGCGAGACCGTCAAGCGCGTCCTGCGCACGCAAGTGGTCGTCGAGCCGCGACAGTTCAACGTGGTTATGTGTGAGGAGCCAGAGGGGACCGTCAGTCTCGACGTTGGTGCGAGCCGCTTCCCCTCCGCCGTGTTCGATCAGACGTATGGCGACCTCGGTCGGCAGGCCGGCCGAAGTGAGCTCGTCAACGGCGTGATCGAGGTCGGTAACCGGCGACGCGTCTACGCCGCGCAACACGGCAACGATCGCGCCGAACCAACGTTGCTGGCGAGCGCGTTCCTCGTCGGACACTGCCCCGAGGCCGACCCGAATCGCGTCTACCTCGTCGGTGGTGATGCCGAGTTCGTGCAACGCCTCCTCACGTTCGGCGTCACTCTCGGCGAGAAGAAACAGCGCAAACGTCGCTGAGTACGCGGGGTTCTCGAGCAGCTTGGCGAGGTGCGGCGCCAGCTTCCGACGAAGTGCGTCCTTCCAGGTCTCGCCGGTTAGGTCGTGATACAGGATGGGATTGGCGGAGAGGGCGCCCTCCAAGAACAGATCCTGGTCTGAGCCTTCGCCAATGGTCGCGGTCTCGTCGGTGCCCTCGACGCGCACATCGACGATGAGATCATCGACCTGCACGACCCGGAGGTTCCGAAGACGTCTCGCCCGTTCCTCGAACTGTTGGCTGCCGAGCTCGACGGTCTGCGTTCCGAGGCTGTGGTGCGCGACGATGGCCAGGAGCTCGGGGATTCGGTCGTCGAGCAGGTCGCCAAGCTCGTCGGTCACGTCGATGCTCTTGTCGGTCGGGCGGCGCTCCTCCACCACTGCGAAGGGTGGAACGCCAAGTCGAGTTGCGACGGGTCCCTTATCTCTGGGGAGCGCCACGAACGGCACGCGACCGGTGAAGTAGCGCCGGTAAGAGGCGAAGGTTCCATCGTCGTGACGCGCTTCTGCCGGTCCTGCGTGCCCAAGGGAGTCCCCGAAATCGCACAGCACGCCGACGCGCGAGATAGCGGCGTTGACCGCGTCGCGATCGGATTCCCAGAAGTCGTCTAGCCGCTCGTACGCGAGGCGGTGCAGTCCCGCGAACGCCTGCCGTGCCCCGCTCGAGGAGCCCGGGGAGACAGGGAGCGCGCCAGCCTCGAAGTCTGCGCGAAGCGTGGCCAGCAAATGTTCGGTTCGCGGCAGACTTGCGTTTTCGAGCTCGGCGATCCCAGCGACGTGACGGAGCTCTCGTGGAATATCGAGGCTGGTGTCACACAGCGGCAGGTAGCGCAGAGGACTCTGGCGGAGGCCGGCACCGGAGGGTTGGCGCTCCGACCACCACGCCGCCAGCGCGACTTGCGGGTCGGGAACCGCCTCTCCGTTCAGCACCACGGGGATCCACGGCTCGGATTGCAGCTGAATGGCGAGGATGCTCGGGTAGTTGTCCTCTGCCGCGCTGTCATAGCGCGCTTCATGCCGTCCGCCGCCGCTCCTGCAACGCGGGCAGAACACAGCGCATCGGCGGAGGCGGGTGTAGAGCGGCGCTCCCGCTGCGAGCAGCTCAGCCGTGCGAGCGGCGTCCCGCGCGGCCGCGTCGGCAAGCGACCATCGAAATCGAAAGTCTTCGGCCATCCAGACGTTTTGATGCTCGTCGCCTGACCACCGGTGGCGGCCAAAGTGCCATCCGCCGCGGGACGCGATCCGTTTGAGCTGGTTGTCGTGGAGAGCGTCTGTCCACGGAAAGCGAGCGCGGTCACGCATGTCGCGGCCCTCAAACGCCTCCACCGGGATGAGTTCCCACACGCCGAGTGTGAGCAGGAACGCATGCACCATCGTGTTCGACTGTACGCTCTGAGATGGCTCGAAGGTGAGGGTGTTTGCGGCGATGGCCTCCATCACGCTCGCTGGCGATCCAACCATCACGCTGTCGCTGGGCCGCACGGCTTCCAGCGCACGGTAGGCGCGGACTCGTGCCTCGAGGGCACTGGTTGTCGGACCACAAGCTCCGCTGGCAAGCCAGTCGGCCCAGTCGTCCCCGAAGGCGAGTGTGGTCGCCGCCCGCCACTCGTGGTCGCGTGTAGGAAGGTGCACCTCCGAGAGGAGGCGGCGGCGACGTTGACGCTCACCTTCTGCTGTCTCGCCGCCTTGCCCGGGTCGGCACCAAAACCACGTCGTGGGGTCGAACTCCGAGGCCCGTTCGGTCGCCGAGGTGACGCTGAAGTCGCTACGTCGTTCGCGCACGAGGAGCGCGTAGAGGAAGCGGAGTAGCGCGGCCGGGTCGTCGTTCGCGCCGGCTACGCCCGACAGGCGATTGATCACGTTGTCGACGGTGAAGTCACGGACCCCGAGTGGTTTCGCGCGGTCAACCTGACCTTCGCTGTCGAGCAATCCGTCCGGCAGAAAAGCGACGTCCAACGCCGGGGGTGGAACGAGCTGAGCTCCGGCGAAGTCCCGCGTCCGGGCCATGACAAGCTGGCTGCGATTGCCGGGGACGCCTTCTGACGCGTCGGGGACTGGCAGCAGGACGCGCTGGCCGTCGGCTGCGCCTACGGGAACGAGGTATGCGTCCGGATCTCCGCGCAGGCTGTTGACCAGCGAAGTTGCCTTCTGCCGGTCGTGAAGGTCAAGTGCGGCGATGAGGTCGAGCAGGGCGCGGAACCGGGCGCCCTCCTCGCCCGGTGCCCAGGCACCCGCTTGTCCAGGTCGGCATAGTGCTGCAACGGAATCCCACAGGTTGGAGGCGTCCTCCGGTGCCCGGTCCATCAAGAACTGATGCCCAGGATCGCCAATCGCTCGCGAAGGGATTCCGCGGCTGGTCCGGGCCATGATGTACCCCGGATCGAAAGCGTCGACGATGCGGTCGACGAGCTCGCGTCGTGCATCGACGAGCACCGCGGTTGGCGTGGTGAACGGCGGCACTGTCGGTCCCGGTGCGAGCGGCACCCAGGCCACTTCATCGAGGAGCCGGAGAACCGAGGCACGGAAGATCGCCGCGTGATGGTCTTCGGGAGGGCTGCTGCTCCCCAGCAGATCTGCGAGCGGGGTGAGGACGGACGGTGCGCCGTCGGCGGTGTCCGCTACGCCGGTCGCGACGAGCTTGGCCAGCTCATCAAGGATCGCGGAGTTCCGGGCGGCTGAGCCGTCGTAGAACCCGGTACGCGCCGCGTCGACCTCGAAGTACCCGTGCAGGAGAAACGGGAGACCGGATCCGATTGTGGTTGGGAAGAACAGATGAAACGGGGAGGAGGTCGAGCCGGGGACGGCGGCCACCAGGTCGTCGCGATCAACGTCGCACCGCAGGCCAACCGCTATCTCGCCGGCGAGTGCTGAGGTGTCGGGAAGGACGCGTCGATAGAGCCGCCATCGGCTTGTCGGGGAATCGTTCCGGCGTACCGTCACGAGTTCACACGTCGCTCCGTCCTTCAGCTTGACCGGGGCGCTCCAGTCAGGCTTCACGACGAGCGTCGTGTCTTCGAGTAGATCGACGATCTCGAGTCGGTCCAACGTCCCGAGCAGCAACAGCATCTCGTCGCTCATGTCCGTAAGCGCATCACGCACGACGTGGAGCCACGTGCTCTTGTCCATCGCAGCATCGGGGCGTAGGTCGTCATCGAACGGGAGTCGAATCACAGTGTCAAAACCCTGGTCGGCGAGGGCTCGTACCTCGGGCGGCAGGGTGTCGACCCACATCGGGTAGCGCAGGACAGGAACCGCCTGGAGCGGGTCGCGGATGTCGTCAACGGCCGTCAGATGAACATCCCACTCGGGGGACACGGCGCGGATGAGCTCGAGCGCACGCATCGGATCGAAGCGGATTGCCAGGGGCTCGACAGACTCCTGAAGGCCCGAGTAGAGCTCCGGCGTAAGCGAAATCTCAAGCACCGACTTGAACCCGATCCCCTTGTGTCCGATGGCCTCTCCGTGCGCTTTTGTCGACCGTCCGATGTGGCCGAGCGACTCGATGACCGCCGTGTGGGGAAACGGCACCCCCTGGTTTGCTACGAGGAGGCACGGGCCGTCGGTGAGGACGACGCGTATGCGCGAGCGACGATCGCTCCGCGGGTCGACCCTCCAGGCATCGGCACCGTTCTGCAGCAGCTCGATCAGGAATCGTCCGTGGTACTCCCGCCCTAGAAGTCGCTCCGCCCGGGCGAACGAACAGGTCTCCTGTACCTGCTCCGCGGTGCTGCGGCGCGACCGCTCGGCGACACGCTGCTCGATAAAGCTGCGCGCGACCTCGCGTTCGGACAGTCCTAGATCGATCATATCGTCGATTGTGTCCAGCTTAGCCGACGACGCGTCCGACTTACTGGCCGCGGGCTTGCGATCGGAGCGCATGAACACGCGTCGACCTCGGGGCTTGTCAGAACGATGCGACTCGGCTCGACTCTTCGGTGAGGAGAATGGAGTTCATGCCGATGACGCTCACGAGGCGGTTCACCGGGGCGTTCGATTACGCGCGAGAGCACCACGCCGGCGATGTCCGCAAGGGCACGACGGTTCCGTACCTGTCACATCTGCTTGCGGTCTCCGCGATCGTGCTTGAGCACGGCGGCACTGAGACGCACGCGATCGCCGCGCTGCTTCATGACATTGTCGAGGATGGTGGCGGTGAAGCGACGCTGGCCGAGATCGGGGAACGCTTCGGCCCGGACGTCGCGGCGATAGTGCAGGGCTGCAGTGACACGACGGCGGCCGTGAAGGAGGACTGGCGGCTGCGCAAAGATCGGTACCTCAACCACCTCGAGCTGGCGACGCCCGACGCGATGCTGGTCTCGGCGGCCGACAAACTTCACAACGCCCGCTCGATCTCGGCGGACCTCCGTGAGCACGGTGACGACTTGTGGGCCCGTTTCAATCGCGGTGCGCAAGATCAGCTCTGGTATTACGGCGCGCTTCGTGACGTGTTCTTGCGCCGGCTGCCTGGGCGGCTTGCGGATGAGCTTGATCGCACGGTCCGTGAGATCAACTGTCTCGCTGATCCGGATGATCGGATCGGTCTTCTCGGTTACGCGTGCACGTTCTGGAGTGTCCAGGACAGTCCCGAGAGCGGCGCGATGGTCGACTGGCCCGATTGCCCGCTTGTCGTGCACAAGGAGAACGGCAGGCTGGCTGTCCGGGCGGAGGTCGGGCGCAACTGCCTTGCCGACTACGAGGACGGTGACCTCGACGGCCTCGACACCTACTTGGACGTCGACCTCGGTGATCTACGGCTCGAGTACCGCGAGCCGTCCGAGGTGGCCTGGTTGGTGGGCGACGACTGCGGGGACCTTCGAGAGATCTGCGAAACCGTTGCGCAACTGGCTCCGACGGTTGCCAGCCAAATGATCGAGCTGAAAGTCATGATGTGTCCGCCGACCACGACCTACGCCGACATGGTGGCCAACGGGCCCTGGTTCAGCGCCTCCGGGCCTGCAGTCCCGCGACCGGCTCTGCAATGGAGTGAGCACTCCGGTGGCTACTGGACAGGGGTTGGTGCGCGGGACACGCACTGGGAGGCCCGCGACGGCGGGACTGATGGCCCCCAGCGTTTCAGCATCACCGTCGCTCATTGGGTTCATCTCGACTGGTGGGTGCCGACCCTCGAAGACGCCAACGAGCTCGCGGCCGAAGTCGACGGTCGCCCGCCGGTCCCAGCGTCCGAGTGGGTCGTCGATCGAGCGATTGTGGCGCCGAAGACCGACGAGGAGGATGAGCCGTACGCGACACGTACGGCTCCACCCGCGGCCGCGAGTGAATGCGGTTCGACAGTTCCACCGCAGGCCGTGAAGCCGCGGCGTGGCTCGACTGACTGGTGGGACGATCCGAGCGGGTTCTGGAAGTGCACGAGCTGCGGTGCGTTCCGCGGCGGCATCGACGAACCACGATAGGTCCGGGGTCACCGTCCGCACGGTGCTGTCAGTCATCGGCGGCGGTTCCACGGGGTCGCGATGACCGCGCACTTTGAAGGACTCTTCGTGCCTTCGGCGTCGGCACGTGCGCATGTGGTAGCGCTGTCTCGGTCCGGTGCTATTGAGCGGAGATCGGCTGCGCCATCTCGACCAGGCGGCAGACGCCGTCGACGAGTGCCATCGCGGCAAGGCTTGAGCAGTCGACGTCCAGCAACCGGCGGCTGTGGACCAGGACGGCGAGGCACTGGGCTCGCGAGATCGCGACGTTGAGGCGGTGGGCGCCGAAGAGGAAGTCGACGCCGCGGGGGACGTCCTCGCCAGCCGAGCATGTCATCGCGCAGAAGACGATGGGTGCCTGCTGACCTTGGAAGCGGTCGACGGTGCCGACTCGCACGCCGTCGGGGACACGCTCGCGGATGCAGCGGACCGCAAGGTTGTACGGCGCCACGATCAAGATGTCGTCGGCGACGAGCGCACGGACAGTCCCGTTGTCGTCGGTGACGGTGGCACCGATAAGCAGGTGGCGGCAGGCGGCGGCGATGGCCTCGGCCTCTTCCGAGCTGGCCTGGCTGCGTCCGTCGTGCTCGACGGCGAGCGTGCGCAGCCCGAAGCCGGTGAGCGCGCCAGTCGTGGCGTCGGCGCGGCGTGAGGAGCACGCCGCCCGTGAGTGCAGGCGCGAGTCGTAGCTGCGTTCGGAGACGAAGGCGCAGACGTCGGGGTGCATGCGCCAGGTCTCGGTGAGCAGCACACCGTCGCCGGGTGGGATCGTGCTGGCACCGTTGAGCAGGTGCTCGAGCACGGAGGCGCCTGAGCCGCCGGGGTGGTCGGCCTGGGTGACCTGGGGGAGCTGCTGTGGGTCGCCGAGCAGAATGACGTTCTGCGTGGCGAGGCTTACTGCGACCGCGTCGGCCAGTGCGAACTGGCCAGCCTCGTCGATGAACAGCAGGTTGAACGCTTCGCGGTGCTGGTCGCGAGCGAACAGCCAGGCGGTGCCGGCGACGAGCTTGTGAGCGTGGGTGACGTCGTCGTTCTCATCAGCGATCTCGACAAGCCCGTGGGGGCTGGCGTAGCCGGCCCCCTTGTAGATGCCGGCGAAGGTCTCGCCTTGTTCGTGTGCGCATTTCTCGACGTCGCGCAGGAGGTTCTGGACGACGGCGTGGCTCTGCGCGGTGATGCCGACGCGTCGGCCGGCAACGAGCGCGGCGACGATCATCCGCGCGCCGCGGAAGGTCTTGCCGGTCCCGGGCGGTCCTTGGACGGGCAGCACGGCTCGGTCGAGGCCGAGGGTGGCGGACACGAGCGCGTCGGTGTCCTCACCGAGCCGACCGGAGGTCAGCCGGGGCGGCTCGCGGCGAAGTAGTGCGCGGGCGGCGTCGAAGCGTCCGTCGCCAGCGAGCAGCGACCTGGCGAGGTCGAACAGCGCGTCGCGCAGCACCTTGACGGGGATGATGGTTCCGTCGACAAGCGCCACTGGCGCCGGTGGCGGTTTGGTGTTGCCGCGTCGCAGGACGACATGGTCCTCGGCGACGGCGACGACGTTGAAGCCTTCCCCGGTGGTCGGGTCGTCCGCGTCGCCGCGGTCGAGTCGGAACTCCTGCGGCGGGAAGCTGAAGAAGTAGTCAAGTGATCGCTTGTACGGCGTGGGCGGCCGGGAAGGGTCGGGCACGAGTCCGGCGACGGCGTCGCGTTCGTCAAGAAGTTCGGCCAGTGGCTTGCCCCGGAGGTCGAAGTAGCGCCACCAGGTCGGCTTGCCCTCGCGGTGGTGGTAGAGCAACAGGTGCGAGAGCAGCCGGCGCTCGGCTTGATCGGGGGTGTCGTCGTCCCAGTGGGCGGCTAGGTCGGCGGTGAGTGGTTCGATCAGCGCGAGCGCGTCGGGCATCCACGCGGGTGGTCCGTGGTCCTCCTTTGGCTCGGGTTCGCGGTAGTCGTCGAAGTTGACCTGGAACTGCGCCTCGGCGGCCGGACGCATTGTGTCGAGGACCCAGTCGCGCAGCGACAGGGTGGAGAGGCAGTCTTCTTCGTTGTAGGTGCGGATCGCGTCGAGCAGCTCGGGTTCGCCGGTGTCTAGCCAGGCTTCGTAGGCGATGATCGATCCGCCGCCTTCACGCACTCGCTTCTCCATCCGGGTGAACTGGTGGTGGCGTTCGAGCTTCTTGAGGGAGTAGCTGTCCTCGCCGACCTGCATGCCCTGCCGGACAACGGCGTACAGGTCGACCATGATCTGGCTGCGCAAAATGTCGTCAACCTCGTTTTCGCGCGTGGCGTGCTGCACCGAGAGCGACCGCAGCTTGGACAGCTCATGGGGCGCGTAGTGGAAGACGTGCAGGTCGGGATGCGCGGCGCGGAGCTCGATGACGCGGTCGACGAAGATCTCAAAGGCCGCCTTTTCGGCGCCGGCGTCGTGCGCCCACACGCATTCATAGCCGGCGTCGGCGGTCCACCAGCCCCAGAGGTACTCGATGCCGGCCTCGCCGACGTACGGGTCGCCTTCCAGGTCGAAAAAAATGTCTCCCCGGCTCGGGGGCGGAAGCAGCGCGTAACCTGCGGCGCGAGCGGGCGGAAGGTGTCGGTGGGTGGGTAGGCCGCTCGAGCGCGACTGGACCTGAAGGTCGGCCTGGTGATGCAGGACGTCGAAGCGCTCGGGTCCGAGCGGCCCGTGGTCGGTGATGACGGTGGCCTGCGCGAGCTGCAGGACGGTCGGTATTCCGAGATCGACGAGGCGCTCGCGCTGGTCGCGGCGCGCGCCGGCGACGAGGCTGAGGTGGTCGTCGGCGACAAGCCTCTGGCGGCACTCGTCGGCGAGCGAGCAGATGGCGCAGTGCGCGACAGGCTCGGGGTAGGTCTCGCGGCCGGGGCCGGCCACGACCTTCTCGAGGTTGTCGACGACGCGGCGGTGAAGTGCCGCGTAGCGGGTCAGGTGGATCGCGGCGATCGACCCGTCGCCGAGGACGAGATGGGCGATGCCGGGGTCGACGCCCTGGACGGTGGTGAGCAGTCGGTTGTAGAGGCTGAGCTGATGGACGACGTGCGGTCTAATCTGCTTGGCGAGCTTGGTGTCGAGCACTTCGTAGGCGTGTTCGCCAACCGTGGACCCGAGCGGGATGCGTCGCAGGAAGTCGGCACGGCCTTGCCACCGGCCGTCGAAGAACTGGGCTTGGTAGATCAAGGGCGCGCCGTTACGCATGGCGTCGGCGGTCGCCGTCGCTGCCGCTTCGAGGTCCTCTCGTATGTACGGGCTTGTGGGCGTTGACAGGTTGACGTGGCCGCCGCACTCGGCGCTGAGTCGGGCGAGCTGCTCGTCCTCGTGGCGTTGACCGTGTTCGCGGATGAGGTCGCCGTGGGGGTCGCTCGCGGAGCGAGGCTTGCCGCGTTCTCCGCGCACGACGGCCAGGCGCTGCTGGGTGAGGTGCGCGCAGCCGAGGTGGTTGGTGAGGTCCGTGGCCGCGAGGACCAGGGTGCCGTCAGCGAGAAGGAACATAGAGGGGAAGTCGTCGGCCGATGGGCCTACCCTGACACCGTCGAGCTGGCCCGACCCGCTATCTGTGCGATGGGCTCGTCGAGGGTCACGCTCGACGTCACCAGTCGACGGGCGTGGTGAAGCTCACGCCGGCGACCGCGTACTTCTCCGGCCCGGTCACGCCGCTGGCCTCGATCTTTTGCAGCGCGTAGTTCTCGGCGGCCGTCACGCAGCGCGCGCGGCAGCAATACCTTTTTTCGGCGCGTTGGACGCGTCCATACGGCGCCGAAAGCGTCGAGTGCAACTCGCCGACGTCGGCAATGGCTGTGGTGACCTCCCGCACCGCGGTGGCGACGGCGCACCTGAGCGCACTGCTGTCGCACGGAACGCGCCGGCGTTTAGGATCGGCTGATGAGCAGCTCTCGCCCATCGGTGGTTTATGGGGACTGGTCTCGGCGGTGGATCACGCTCGCCGCGTTCTCAGGCGAGCGCTGCGTCGACGTTGACGACCGCATCGACAAGGTCCTCAAGCTGTGGCGCGAGGACATCCCGCTCCCCTGGCAGCGGCCTGCGGATCCGCGGCTCCTCGCGAAACGCTACGGGCGCACCCACCACAAGCATGGCGTCCCCAAGTCAGGGAGTGAGCACGAGATCGAGTTTGAGATCTTGGGACTTGATTCGCATCCGATCCCGTCGGGGCGTTGCTTCGGTCACAAGATCGTCGATGGCGTAAACGCGGTGCCGCTCGCCCGCGATGCGGCCGGCGGCCGCGGCGGCAACGTCGAGGGCGACCTGCTGTTGCTCGCGGGATCGGGGGGCGCGCATCGCGCGTTCTTGCTCGAGGTCAAGAGCACGTCCAACGATGCGTGGTACGCGGTCGTTGAGAACCTGCTTCAACTCAGGCTGTTCCTGGAGAGCACCGAGGCGAGGCGAATCTTCCAGAACCGTGCCGTCGCGAAGGACCTTCCGAAGCGTTTGCCCGTGACGGCTGGCGTCCTCGCCCCGCGGGCGTTCTACGTCGCGCCCAAGAAGAAGCGGAATGCCACGGCGCACGCGCGCGAGCTGATCGACGCGATGGCGACGGAGCTCACTGGGACACCGATCGAGTTGGGTCTCTGGGAGGGCGGCGAGATCGTTCGGCTGGAGCCCTGACCGGTCGCCGACGTTGGCCGGGTTCGCCGCCATTGGGCGTCATCCCTGACCTGTCGGCGTTGGCTGGGCCTCGGCGGGAGCGAGGTCGTGGTCGAGGAGCCGTTCGTCGCGCAGCTCATCGAACGTGAGGAACTTGAGGCGGCGCATCACGCCGTCGCCGTGGGCCTGTCGGATCCAGGCAGCGACCTTGGCGGCGCGGGCCTGGTCGGGGGTGATGATGAGTGCGGCGCGGGCGTTGTCGTTGGTGAGGATGGTGGCGACCTTGCCGAGGATGCGGGCGCGGGCGTTCTACGTCGAGCCAGTCGCCGACGCGGTTGACGGCGAACTGATGGGGGATCGATGCCTCGGAGAGGTGGCCGGGACCGGGGCCGCCGCGCAGCTGCGCGGCGGCCCGGTGACGCAGGCGCAGCGCGGTGATGCCCTTCGCGGTGAGGCGGTAGACGCTGGCCTGCGGGTGGTTGAGATCGCCGGAGGCCAGCAGGTCGGCGGGGAGGTCCTCGATGGCGAGGCGGTCGACGTAGCCGGCCTGGCGCAGGCGGACGAGGCGGTTGCGCGTGGTCTCGCGTGCGTTGTCGGGGAAGACAACGCGGTGCAGGTGGCCGAGCGTCTCGACGCGTCGTTCTAGGAGCGTCTCGAAGAGGTCGTGGTCGCGGGCGCGCAGGCGGACGTTTTTCGTGCACGTGACGGCATGGGCCTTACGTTCGGGGTGGTTGCGGGTGCCGTCGAAGACGGTGACGATGGTGTGGACCACAGACCGCCTCAGCCTCCGCCCGCTCCACACCCACAAGGTTCGCCAGCCCCGGCCGCGACCCTTGTTATGAACCCCACAACTGAACGGTTACGGTTGGAGTGCTGCGTCCAGGTGAGGCTGTCGCGTAAGTCGGTGTCGCCGCTCACGAGCACAATCCAGCGCCAGACGACCTACATCGAGGGCCCGAGCCCCCGATTTGGCTGCGCCCGCCTTCGGCTCCCTCCGCCAAACAGGCGGCGACCTTCTGCTCCTTCGTCCCTGCAGCATCTTTCGACACAACAACACGTCCGTTCTGGCCCTCAAGCTCAGTAATCCATCAGCGGACGTCGTCTACAACGAGCTTGGCAGAGAGGGGAGCCCACAGACGTCGGTAACTCCTTCGCGAGCGGTCTCGTATCGCCCGCTTCGCGCCGTCTGCCCCTAAGCTGAACGCCGTTTGGGTTGGCGAGGCTTGTCGAGGAGTTCCTCGAATGGGCCGGTCCTGTTCTCCCCGAAGTAGTGGCCATGAGTTTTGCGAATGGTGCCGATCGAGTCGGCTCCTATCAACACGACCTCGTACCCGTCGATCGGCTTGAAGCGCAGTTCATATTCGCGGTACAGATCACGTGCTTCCTCTGGGGTGAGCTTTTCGGAAGCGACTTCGAGGTCCATGTCGCGCCAATGATCGAGGCGAGATTCCCGCCAGTTGTAGACGATGAGGAAATTCCGGATTGCCATCAGGCGGCGGAAGGGATCACGTAGCGACCTAACTCTTGGTGGAGCGTACGGAATTGTCGTCGGATGGGTTCAGCAACGCGCTTGCCGGAGTCCATCGTCCAAAATGCGTCTGAGGCGATGCGAAAGTACTCCAAGAAGTCATCAGGTGCCCTTCCCTCTTTCACGTCATGGTCCGAAAGTGCGGTGACCCGTTCAACGCCCTCCGCCCATGAGTGTTGACGAAATGTGCGGAGTTGGATCTCAATCAGTCGTTCGTCTCGCAACACAATGAGATGCAGAGCCCTGTATGCCGTGTCGGATCGCCCGTCGCACCGGTAATCGGACTCGTGCTTGACGTCCCAGTACTGCGATCCGTAGTTGCGGATGCGCTCGGCAGCTAGTGGACGTGTCCGCAAGTCCTGCGGATTATGTGAAGGAGGCCGTGGGTGTGGGGCGAAGTAGTGCTCATGCCCAGGACCAGTCGGCATCAGATCGAGCTTTGGCAGGATGAGCGTGTCGAGCTTGAGCGTCGCGCAGCGACGGTGACGTTGCCCTGGCGGGTGGTGCAGCGAGCGCGGATCGTGCTCTACGCCGCGGAGGGGATGCAGGACATTGACATCGCCGCGCGGCTTGACTGCTCGGCTGACAGCGTTGCGCGCCGACGACGACGATTCTGTGCTGAGCGTCTGGACGGGCTGGAAGATCAAGCGCGGTCGGGTCGACCGCGCCGCTTTCCCCCCGCAAGAGGTCGCCGAGGTCAAGGTGATCGCGTGCGAGTTGCCCACCAGTCACGATCTGCCGCTGTCAGCTGTCACGCTTCTCGCGCGCTGAGCTGCATCGCCTGATCCTGGAGCGCGGCGTGACCGAGGCTTCGGCCTCGACGATCTGGCGCTGGCTGCACGACGACGCGATCAAGCCCTGGCAGACGCGATCGTGGATCTTCCCGCGCGACCCGGACTTCGCTGAGAAGGCCGGTCGCGCGCTGGACCTTTACGCCCGTATCTTCAAAGGCCGCCGCCTACGCCCTGACGAGTACGTCATCTGCGCCGACGAGAAGACCCAACTACAAGCGCTCGGCCGACGCCATGACACCGTGCCGCCCGGTCCCGGCCGACCCGGGCTGGTCGAGTTTGACTACCTACGCGGCGGCACGCTGGCCTACCTGGCCGCCTGGGACGTCCACCACGCCCGACTGTTTGACCGCGTCGAGCAGACCACCGGGATCGTCCCGTTCGCCCGGCTCGTGCAGCAGGTCATGACCGTCGAGCCCTACGCCTCGGCCCGACGAGTGTTCTGGATCGTCGACAACGGCAGCTCGCACGCCGGCAAGACCTCGATCGCGCGGATGCACAAGGCCCACGACAACGCCGAGCTGATCCACCTGCCCGTCCACGCCTCCTGGCTCAACCAGGCCGAGCTGTTCTTCTCGATCGTCCAGCGCAAGGCCCTGACCCCCAACGACCTCGGCTCGCTGCAACACCTCGCACGGCGCCTGATGGACTTCGGCCAGCACTACCGCAACATCGCGCGCCCGTTCGAATGGACGTTCACCCGCCAGAAGCTCGACCGTGTCCTGGACAAGATCACCGCCCAGCCCCAGCCGCTCGCGCTGGCCGCCTGAACACGGCACCACTTACGGACACGTCCACTAGCTCGACACAGTCCGGATCGGGCAGCACTACTCGGCACCCGCCGAGGTCTTGCATACGTGCAAGCTTCATGTCCTCATACCGCGCGACCTTCTTTATTATCTGCGGCATGCGCTTTAGCCGTTGAGCCACGACCAGTTCGTCGATCACCGGTGCCAGGCGTCGTCCAACTGCTGACGTCACCCAAGCCAAAGGCTCGGCGTGACTCTGTCGCCATGCGTCGACCACCCGAGCAGCCTCGAGGCGCTCGGCCATCGCGAGGTGGGTTTCCCCGCGACGTGCAGCCGCCAGAAGGAAGCCCGCCTTGTTGACTTGGCCCTTCGAAGGCACGACCTGCGGTCCCAGACTGAGCTGTCCAGATGGAGAGGGCCGTCGCACCACTATCTGATCCTAAGGGATCGGCGCGCGACCAAACGCTTGGTCCCTCGTAGCTGCGAAGTCTTGGCCATCGCTAGAGCGCCCGGTTACGCTTCGCCAGCTGGGTGGGAGATGACCTACACCCCTCTACGCGATGACGAACGACTTTCCCCCTCTCCCGCAATGGCCAGCAAGGACATCAACACCGTGCCCATCGACGCGCTCGACACCGAGACGCTCGTACTCGTGGTCCGCGGCATCGCGGCCTCGGCTGCGAAGAACACCGACACGATCGACGACGTCGAGATGCCCCTGATCGCCCCGCGGACGTTCGACGAGACACCGGACGCGGAGTGATCCAGGCCAGCCAGCACGGGTGCCGACGCTCGGCGAAGGGGCGGCGAGCAAACTGGAAGCCGTCGTCAGCTGCGGTCTCGCGCGGAACGAGTCAGACTGCAGCCAGCATCAGCGTCCCACACCCGCCGTGAGAGGAATCGGCGACGTGTGAGCGCGATCTCGGTTTCCTCCCCATCTCTGATCACAAGAATTCCCCAGGGGCCTGAGGCGTAGAAGGGTCGCGGTAGACGGGACTGAGGTGAGCCCAAGGTCCGCTACTAAATTAGCCATCCGCTGTCTTAAACGACTTGACAGGTTCCGCCGGTCACGGAAGCCAACCATTGAAGGGGAAGAAACCGAGGCTGGGGTCGTCCGGCGTCCCGACGAGGAGCCCCCGGTCGAGGAAGCGATTGAACTCCTCGCACGCGGTTTCGGGCACGAGGCCGCAGCTGTGGCAGGCCGCGAGGTTGCAAGAGTCAGGTCCCTGTCCGGCAGTCGAGCCGATCTCCATGCAGACCGGGTCAGAAGCGCACCACCCCGCGCCGCGCAGCGATGTGTCGAGAACGTCCTCTAGGTAACCGGGCTTACCCATCCGCACGAGGCCGCCCATCGTTCCTTCAGCGTCACCGGCCGCTGTGTAGATGAGGACGGCTCCCTGCTCCCGGCCTGGGTCGGAGGAGACGTACAGCCGCTCCTTGAGCGCGGCGCTTGAGTAGCCGCACTCGAATGTCAGCTGGTTCATGGTGACGTGCGCGAGCGTGTGCAGCATCACGAAGCGGGCCGTCAGATCTCGGTCGCGGAGGTTGCGCCGGCGCTGAGCGCTTTCATAGAAGGCGCGCAGCGCGGCGACCCGGGCCGCGACGTTCGGCTGCCGCTCCCAATCGGTCAGCTTGGCCTCACTCAACCTCAGGAATAGGCCCTCGCCGTAGACGCAGTAGCCCGGCAGCCAGTTCTCGTGACGCTCTGGCCGCCTGAGCCACAGCTGCTCGGCGCGTCGCTCGAAGTCAGGCGACTGCTCGGGGAAGACGCGGTTGAACCCAGCCAGAACGCGCGTCTCGCGGAGGCGCTCGACGAGGTTCACCTTTGTGAAGACCTCACGGATGATGCCCGCGTAGTCGTCGGGCAGGACAGGGCTGACGGTGAGCTCCTGTGCGTCCGTTGCGTCGTCGAGTACGGCGGCCTCGGCCCGGCGGAACTCTTCTTCGGTCTCTTCGTCGTCGCCGTGATCTTCCGGGACGTCACGGCTCCCGACCTCCACCGCGAGGGCAGCCTCTGCAGCAGCTTCTAGCTCACCGTCTTTATACTTCTGCAGCATCTTCATGTAGCCGCCGCCGCGCAGCTTGGCGGCAGTGATCGCCAGGCCTCCGTCGTGATAGCTAATGATGCGGTTGATCAGGTCGGGTTGGCTGAGAAGGAGCCCGACCAGTTCCTCAGATGCGCTCTTGGTCGCTGTTGCCGGGAGGTAGATCGCGCTGCGGATTACCCCGAAGTACACGTTCGACGCGGCGCGGAGGCTCCCGCGGAGCGGATAGTCGCAGGTGCGCGGCTCGGCCGAGCCGTGCTGTGGGGCGATGCCGTCACAGAGATACTTGGTTCCCGGCGCAACGTTCTTCGTTAGGAAGCTCGACTTGCCGTCGGCAGCGGCCTGCGTGATCTGGCTGAGGTTGCGTTTCTTGCCGCACGAGCAGCTGACGCGCTGGTTGGCGAGCGTCGCACCTCCCGTCGAGAACAGTTTCATCTCGCCACTGCAGGAGGGTGCGGCACTTTTGTGCACCCACTCGCGCCATGGAAAGTCCTGGATGTGGCCCCCCTCGCACATCGCGACGAAAGGGACTTGAGCGAGGAAGCGGGTGCGTCCTTCCTTTTGGCAGCTTGAACACCTCTGACGTCCGACGGCGGTGAGTGGCAGCGACGTCAGGGTGTGGCACCACGGGCAGAAGTGCCACTGCGGGAAGCGCATGAAAGGCACGCTCATCTCGACGTTCGGGACCTCCTGCCCGCGCCGCCGCCGGCGGTAGTCGGGCGGGAGCCTGAAGTGGTCGGTGCCGAGACGACGCTGGAGCCGCCATTCCTCGACGCGGAACTCGGTGTCGTCCACGATGGTGCCGTCTTCGTCTTGCCCGAACCAGTGGTCGAGGCCGGCGGCGAGCATCGATGTCCCGTCCGGGGCGACGAGCATGGCGCCGGGACCGAAGGGGCTGATCATGTGGGAACGGCGGACTGGGGCTCGCGACATCAGGAGTCCCCTCGCTCGTGCTCGGCGGCTAGTAAGTAAGCCTTGCTGATCTCGGCCCGGCACTCTGCGTCGACATTGCGCAGCGACGTGGGCGTCGGCCAGGAGAGCAGCTGCTCTTCTCTGCTGGCGTAAGCGCCGGCGTAGCGCAGGAGCGAGAAGTCCTCGGAGTCACCGGCGGCAAGCCAATCAGCGTAGTCCCAGTTCTGCCATTGAGCCACGCGCTTCGCGAATACTGCAGCGAGCTGCTCAGACTCATCCGGATCGATCGCTTCGACGCGTGCCCGCAACAAGACGAGGGCATCGTCGAGCAACTGTTCAGGTACGGGCCGGGGCCCGAGTTCAGTGTCGGCGAGCTGCCGGACGTAGGCAACAATCACAGCGTGCAGTGCGCGGTCTAGAACCGGCGGTGCGAATGGCGTCACGCTGGTCGGTTCGACCTGTGCGTACAGCCGCTCGTGGTACGAACGGAACTTCTCAAAATGCGAGCGGTCGCGAGGCTTCGACGCGCTGTATATTGTCGCGACGAGCCCGGGGCGCTCCCACCAGCTGCGGCCGACTCGGCCCGTCGCCTGGATGTACTGAGCGGTGGTCTTCGGCTGGCCAACCACAGCCATGAGCGAGAGGCGGTCGATGTCGACGCCAACCTCGACGATGTTCGACGCGAGGCAAACGTCGACGGCGCGGTTAGCGTCTTGGGTGCGCTTTGTCTCCAGCTCCTCGATCGCCTTCGGGACCTCGTCATTACGGAGGCGGCCGGTGAGCTCGGTATCGCGCCATACGCGGCGGACCTCCGACGAGTCGAGGCCTAGTCGTTTCTGGATGACGCGCGCGTAGTCGGGGATGTCGGACTGCAGGAGTGACACGGTTGTCCCGAGCTCGCGGAGGGAGTTAAAAAACACCAGAAGCGTCCACCACGGATCTTGGACTTCCGGTTCCAGCAGGGCGGCCGCCTGCAGTAACATCGTGAAGGTCCGGACTTGGGCCGTCTGGACGGATCCCAGCCCAGCCCCGTGCACGCCAACGTATACGCGCCCTGGTTTTAGGGTCCCGTCCTTGTGGCGCGCGTAGCTCGCGAAGTACGAGTCGCCTGCGTCTAACCCGCGCGGGGGAAATAGCGCGACTTTGGGGCGGCAGTAGAGATCCATGACCTGTTTCTCGTACCGCCGGATGGTCGCCGTCGAGCCGACGATTTTCGGCAGCCGCGGTTCCTGGACTCGCTGATCCGTGCAGAGCGCTTCGATGACTGTCTCATACAGACCGACCATCGAGCCCAGCGGGCCGGAGATCAGATGGAGCTCGTCCTGCACAATCAGGTTCGGCGGGCTGACCAAACGCGTGCCATCGGGGCCAAGGCCAAAAAGGCTGCGTGCCTCCGGCCGGAAGGCCAGCATGGCGAACTTGTCAACCGTGCCGATGACCAGCGACGGACGTCGCGCGTACACGTCCTCGTCGACGACGTAGACGGGCAGCCCCTGGTGGAACTCGCATGAGGCATCAGGGCACTTGAGGATGACGGTCTCCTCCCGGCCGACGTAGCCGGCGACCTTAACTTCCTTTCGATCCGGGCGCCCTTTGCCGACGGCCCGGATCGGTCCCATCTGGGCGGCGCACCAGGGGCATTTCAGAAGCACGAACGGGTTGTCGCCTTCGCCCTCGCGGTTGAGCTTGCGGAGCGATGCAACAGCGTCCTTACGGCTGTTAGGAGTCACCGACGCCCCGAGCCAGACGCCGATCGAGATCGCTTCAGTTCCGAGCTCAGCGGGGGCCTTCCTACGCAGCGACTCCATCGCGCAGATCAGCGTGCTCGCGCGCTGAAACTGCTGGGCCGTGAGCAGACGTAGCGTGTATCGCATAAGCACATCGACCCCGGTATCCTCGGGGTTGAGCAGACGCCGATAGAAGATCGAGAAAGCTGTGAGTGCCAGATAGGCCTCGGTCTTGCCGCCGCCGGTCGGAAAGAAAATGAGCTCGACGGTTTCGCGATCGGGAACGCTGCCTGACGCGGTCGACTGCACGCTCGCGAGCACGAACGCGATCTGAAATGGCCGCCAGCTACCCCGCCCGGATGTGCGCGGCACGAAGGTGCCGTCGATCTCGATGCGTTTTGTCGCCCTGTTGAGCGTCGTGGGCCGGAGGTCGTGTCCGCTTCGCTGCTGCTGCAGCAACATCGCTTCGTTCGCCAGCCTGAAGGCGCGAACTGCACGCTGGTCTTCGCCGGACATAAGGAACGCGACGCCGGCCTGCATTCGATCTCGGGCGGCCGCGCACTGTTCCAGGTGGTCCCGGGCAATCTCCTGATGCTGCTCTGACAGGCCGGAGATCCGGTCGTTCTGCTCACCGATCCAATGGCTGTAGCCATCGACGATGGCCTGCAGCGAAGCGAGGCCGTCGTCTTCTGGGTCAAGGCCTGCAAGCGGCCTCATCGGCACGGCTACGGGTTTGCCGTCCTCGCCGCTGATGTCGGGGGTGGTGCTGGGAACTTGCACCTGCGGAAGGGCCGCGGTCATCACTGCTGTCGCGCGAGGGTGGCCTTCGTCGGCCTCCCAGTCTGCTGAGCACCCGTGGCCGATCGCAAATGCGGGCACATCCCGGTATAGGAGCGCTAGCGAGTCCAGCTCAGGGTCGTCGGCGAACCCACGTCGTTCCTCGTACGGCCAGACACACGGCGCAGGGGAACCAGCAACCGTGCAGCGCAGCTGGGCTTGAAACAGGCTTGCGGCATCCTGGCTCCTGCTTCTGGACCGGTTGACGGCGCTTACCGTCACTAGCGTCCGACCGTCCTCGATCGGCCGTGTGAACGCGGAAATCTCGATCACGAGTCCTGACGGAAGCGTGCCGCTCATCGCCTCCGGTTTGACGGTCCGGCGGCCTCCGAGTAGCGCGTTGCGCGAGAACTGAGCGGCGACTTCGACCTGTTCCCGCAGCCACCAGCTCCAAGCACCGCCCCCCTCCTTGATGGTCACTCGCTTTTCGGTGTACCTCCCGCCAGCGAGGGTCACTAGCAACGAGCCCCCCGGAGGGAGCTCGCAGACGAAGCTCAGCCCGAAGCTGCTCGGGCGAAAGCTGTTGGCGGTCGAGAGCGGCAGGTCGTCGTCGGCTGCTTCGTGCGCAGGCCGTGCACGCCCGGCAATGGAGGCGGCGGGGTCGTCACAAGCTTCGTCGGCGACAGACTCCGCCTCGTGCACGTCCATCGCTGTCTCTTCGGCTTCCGACATCGAGGGATCCGCTTCGAGGTCGGTCCCGATGGGGTAGAGCACGCCGATTCCGTAGCGCTTCCCCGGCCGGTCGCCGGTCAGGATTTCGTCGCGACTCCCGCGCTGCCGGAACGGCCCAGCTGCTTCCTTCCGGGTCGCAAACACAAGGTCGCCTCTACAATCCAGTTCCTTCCCGCGGGGGCTGGGACCGAGCAGCTCTCCACGGAGTTCGTGCAGGACCTGGTCGCGTGCTTTCAGGAAGTCAGGCATCAGTGCTTTCACTGCCGTAGCGGTCAATGAGGTCGAGTATCTCGTCGCGGAGCGCAACGTCGGCAAGAACATGAAGCTGCTCAGTGGCTCGCGTGGTCGCCGTGTAGAACAGGGACCGCGCGCGATCGCCGTGGACCTCTGTTACGTCGGTGAGCACGACAATAGGCGCCTCCAGTCCCTTGAACGCGTGGACGGTGGCGTGGCGTATGTATTTGCCACCCGTGTCGTGTCCATATGGCTTGAGTCTGTCCTTCCACGGAGCGCCGAGGCGCATGGCGGCTCCGTCACGCTTGGGTGAGAGGACGACGATGTCCTGGCCTTCGATGCCGCTTTTGTACAACTCCGCGAGAAGCGCGCCGAGCAGGTCTGCCTGATCATGGTCCGAATCGAAGTACTTCGTGCGCGGTGCTGGACCGGCGTCGGGGCGGCGGATGCGCGAGTACCCGGGTACAAGCACCGAGAGCATCGAGATCCACCGGGCGACTCGCGGGGTGTTCCGGCAGTTCGTCCGGAGGCTGTAGACCGGCACATCCCCGCGCGTCGCGCGGAACCCGTCGAGCGAGAGGTTCGCGGCGCCGTAGAGTGCCTGGCGCTCGAAATCTCCCCACATGGTCCAGCGACCAGAAGCGAGGCCGCCGTCGAGGCTGAGGTCGAGGAAATCGAGGTACGGATCGCGGAGTAGATCCTGGGCTTCGTCTATCACTAGGACGTCGTACTCAGCTGGCTGGCCCGAGTCAAGGATCGCGGCGGCCGCGAGATCTGGCAGCTCATCTTGAAAGAACGCAGCGGACGCCCCCGCCGGCGCTGTCGTGCCTGCGGCCGCAAGCAGCAGCTGATGAAGCGTGCCAGCAGTCACGTCCCCGGGCATCTGGCTGGCCTCCACTGAGAGCCATGAGCCGAGCAGGTGGTTGAAGCAGACAAGCCCGACCTTCGCTCCGGTCGCAGCCGCCCGCCTGGCAGTCTCTAGAGCGAGAAGGGTCTTCCCGGTACCTGCCGGTCCCTCGAAGACGACCCGGGGGTTCCGAGCCATCCCGTCGATGGCGGCGTACTGCTCCTCAGTGAACATGCGCACTTCTTCCGCGGCATCTGCCCTGCGCTGGGCGGTTGCCTGCACGACCTCGAACCTGGGTCTCAGGGCCGCTGCGACGACCGCGCACTCTTGAGCGGTGGGGCCGCCGGGGAAGGCTTTATGGGGCAAGCGCTTCCGGGCTTGCTCTAGCACTCTGGTGACGAGCACCGATATCGGCGCGCGGCGTAGGTCACGACTGTCGAGGACCTCCCAATCGTTCCACTCAACCGCAGGCTCACGGAACTCTGCGTGCGTAAAGACCACCGCCCACCAAGCGATGAGCGCGTCGGCTTCGGCCCGTCGTCGCTCGCGAAGCACGCTGAGGAGCGAGTGCATGTTGTCCTCCGCCTGCTTGAACGGGCTCTTTGACGTCGGCGGATTGCTGCCGAGCACCCAGCGGCCCTCTGAGTCACGAGCCGCACGGCGGTGGGCCTTCACCTCGACGCAGAGAAGCCCGAGGCCCGGGGCGAGGATGATGAAGTCGGCCTCGCCGCTGATCTGCGTGACGTGCCGCGGCAAATTGAAGGAGTGAAGAACCACCCAGTCGGCGGTCCCGGGGTCGTCGCGGAGCCGCTTGAACAGATCTCGCTCGCCTGGACTGGGGGTGTCAGCCGCGATGACCGACGGGATCATCCGAGCCATAGGTCGTTGCCGATCGAGAACGCCTTGCGCAGGCGGCTCCGCGGTACGTCGGTGGGTTCGGGGGCACGCCCCGTCACGCGTACAACTCGCAGGGCGCCCTCGCCTTCAATCTCGGCGACGTCGTAGTCCGCCCAGCCGTCCTTTAGGAGGCCGGTGGTATCGGCGTTCCGGAGCTCCGCGACGAGGAGCTTGCGCACCGCGTTCCCGGCTCGTATGTGCGCTGTCCAGATCTCGCCCATGGCGCTCCATAGGCTTTTCGGATCAGACTCTTGGATGAGCTCGCAAAGGGCGGCGAAGTCGGCATAGTCGTTGGTCCGGATATTCGCCGGGTCCGCCCACCTACGAAGGTTGTTCTCGCTCGCGATAGGGCTTCCGATCCAGCGCAGCTTTCGGGCGACGAGGGCAACCCCGTGATCCTCGATCTCTGCGTTCAGGCGTCGCTTAATGCGCGTCTGGAGCGTTCGGAGGTGACTTGCTCTCGCGCCGAGAAGCTGGTCCGCATACACCCGCACGTAGTCGGCGTCCCCTTCTGTGCGGACAACGAGATAGGCGCCGACCGAGAGATCAACGACCGACATCTGCTTTACGACGATGCCCTCCTCGAGCTCCGCAATGATCGCTTTAGCGCCTTCACGCGTCTCGAGGAATACCCCTTGCCCTGAAGCCAGCAAGAAGAGCTGGGCGCTGACCGGCTCGCCGTGCGCGTCAGCGCTCCGGCGGTGGGCTACACGGCTGATTGCTCCCCAATCAAATTGGGGCACGAAATCTAGGGCCTCGACGACGGGTTGCTCTGGGCGCTCTGCCCGGGCCGGCGGCGCGCGGAAGCCGTTCCAGAGCATCGTTCCGCTGCCCTCGATGAGGCCCAGATCCGGCTCACGATCGCGGATCCATCCAAAGTGAGCGAACGTGAAACGCTCGGCCCTCGGAGCCTGGAGGATACGCCGCGGGAACCACGCGGATGGTCCGGCTGCGACGACATGAGGGAAAGTGGTTCGCATGAGCTCGGCCGCGGTCAGTACCCGATGGCCACCGAAGCTCGCGGCTACGGCTTCGGCTGAGCGCCCGTCGGTTAGGAGGATGCCGCCGTGGTCGTCAGAGTCCAGCGCTGCCCGGACCGCGTCGCCGAGTGGGTCATCGCCGCACGCCCAAAGATGTTCGAGCTGATCAGCGAGCGCGTCCGCGCGGTCGGCCAGGCCCGGAGAGATGAAGCGACACCGCCGGAGCCGGGGTACGACCAGGTCGGCTGCCGCCTGCACGCCGACCGCGGATGAGTTCACGGCCAACGGGATTGTCGCTAGCCGCCACCTCGCCGCTCGCAGTGGCCGGGCGATGCTCGCCCAGTAGTCGTCCTCGACGTTTTCTCCGACCTCCTTGAGCAACTCGCCGACGGCCGACGAAAACCGCTCGAGCGTTGCGTGCTCGACCAGCACTGACGAGGCCTGCCAGTCGACGGCGAGGTGGTAGAAGCGGGTAGCCGCGTCAAGGCTGTTCATTGCGCCCCCTCGTAGGCCACAGCCTCGAACCCCGCGGGGATGACGAACCGCTGCAGCAGCGGTGAATCGCCCTGCGAATAGGCGTAATCCTGCGCCAGCTCATCGGCCGCGTCCTCCGAGCTCGCGGCAGAGCGGTCGAGGACGACGAGACGGTGGCTTAGTGCCCACAGGTGGCGATAGCGGAGGAAGGCGCGGGCGCCGTCGTAAACAACCAGACACGGCTTGGCCTCCATCTGTGCTCGGGCAGCCTCGGAGGCTGACGCCAGCGTCACGCATCGGTAGAACCGCTTGGCGTCGCGGTACTGCTGAACCCGGGCGAGATCCTGGAGTACGCCGCTAGGCGAGTCGATGACGCCGTCGGCATAAAAGCGCTCCTGAGTCATCTCGGCTTCGAGGACACTGAGCGTGCCGACGAGCATGACGTCGCACCTGTAAGTGGTAACGAACGTGACCGCTGCGCTCTCGCCGCGAACAGCGCGTAGGAGCGGAGGCGTGCTGATCGTACGGGCCTGCAGTTGCCCGTTTGCCTGGGTCTCGCCAGTCAGCCGGATGTTGAGAGCCTGTGTCACGGCGAGCTTCCGAGTCTCTTTCCGCCTAAGCTCGAAGCAGAGCCGCTCCGTCCTGTCGAAGGGTGAGATCTCGAACCCTTGCCACCGGCCGTCGTGCACTTTGTCCTTCGGCGCGAGGTATTTGATGGGCGCGCCGATGGGCGTCTCGCGCAACGTTGCGATATGGGACGTCAGGTCGTCCGGCGCCATTGGCGCGATCTGGTCGCGGCGGATGACCGCCGCCGTTGCTGCTAGCACGGCCACAAAGTCGCGGACCGGAACCGACAGGGCAACCGTGGTGGGCGCAGCGTCGCTGCCCGCGAGTGACGCCCCCAGATGAGCGATGAAACTGGCCCAAGCCGGGATACGGCGTGGCGGATGCTTAGCGGGCTCGTCCTGATACCAAAGGTCGGCGACGGCGGGCTGGCTGGGCTTGTCCACTGTCATCCGTGTCGCCGACGGTACGCCGGTACTGACACTGGGCGCAAGTGCGATTTCCGGTTGCACGTTTCAGATAGTCATGCGGTGTGTGGATCGGCACGAGCCGCGGATGCCGTCCCGCACTCGTAGAACTTGAGGTGGCGGTTCCCCCGCCTCGTCCGCTGCCGCTGGCAGCGTGGCGAGTACGAAGTCATCCGTTCGAGACCAGGTGAACCACTGTTCGGTCCCACCACGAAGGCATGCGGCACCAGATCTGCGTCGAGCCGCTCGAACCCGCGGAAGTGCCGGAACGAAGCCGTTGCGAGACGCAGTGGCTCCTGCTCGCTTGGCATTAGCGGCTGGTCGCTCGGTCCGAGCTGCCTCGACACACGACGGCCAGCCTACGGCACCGGGCATCCAACCGCCGACCGGGTTCGCCCGTGCACGAAGCCTCCGGCCGACGGCAGCGGCCGACGGGGTCGTAGGGCATGATCCAGGCTTGGCGCAGCATCGTCGTTTTGCGCTCATCGCCGCCGAAGGGGAAATCCTGTGCCTACCATCCAGGTGCCCGCAAGCCCGGGCCCGTCATCGCGCTCCGCGAACATGCGGGCCAACAGACGCCGCGATACGGGCCCAGAGAAGGCCTTTCGCTCCGAGCTTCATCAACGCGGCTTCCGGTTTCGCGTCGACTTCCCGATCCCAGTGTCGGGGAGGTCGCCACGCGCCGATATCGCGTTCACGCGGAAGCGGGTAGCGGTGTTCATCGACGGCTGCTTCTGGCACGGCTGTCCAGAACACTCCCAGCGGCCGAAAACCAACTCGGGCTACTGGGGTCCAAAGATCGCGCGGAACATTGAGCGGGATCGAGAGCAGACCGTCCGCGCAGAGACGGCCGGCTGGCGTGTGATCCGGATTTGGGAACACGAAGGGCTCGACGAAGCGATCGCGCGCGTCGAAGCGGCGATCACCGGTCAGTAGCCGCGCTTCCTCGCTATGGCGTTGATTGCCGCCCGGACGCTCCCTTTCGGCCACGGTGGCGCTGGCCGGTCGAGCACGTAGTACGCAACAGAGCGGCCCTGTTCATTTCGGCGGGTCGCCGTAATCTTCCAGCCGAGCAGCCGGAGCTCTCGGAGCCGTTTCTGCCAGTCCTCTTGGTATTGCTTCGCGTTGGCTACGCGCTCGAGGAGGTCACTCCTCAATGGGCGCGGATAGCCAGCCTTCAGCGCCTCTCCGATCCGGACGTGAGGTTCGTCGTGCACGAACGCGGCGAGAATCGCCTTTGACTCTGAGTCGAACGTCGCGTAGTAGTCGCGCTTGCCTTCGTTGCACTCACTGCAGAGCGCTTGCAGGTTGTCTTGTTCGTTCGTGCCGCCCCAACGCTGGGGAACCTTGTGATCCACGTGGAGCCGGACGCTGTCGACGTTGGGCGTGCGTCCGCATTGAGCACACCGCTGGTCGCGCAGGACCCAGGCGCGGAGTTTCTTGGAGATCGATCCCTGCGCTGCAAGCGGCGTCGCGCGTCGCGCGATCAGCACGTATGTCGTGTCACGACCGGTACGACCGCGCTCGATCTCGAAGTATGGGTCGAGGTCCCGCAGGCGACGATCAAGGTGCTGCTGCACCCCGAGAGCGGGACCCAGCTTCTTCCGGACTTCGTGGATTGACAATGGCCGACCGCGGCTGTTGAAGAGCACGCGATACACCTCGCGCGTAACGGCGTTGCTGATGAGGACCTGGAGCTCGGCACTGCCTGGCCTAAGAAGCCTCACGCATGCGGCTTCGACCACGCAGCCGCGATGCCTCGACGTGCATCGCGGATTTCAGCGGCTCAGACCGCGGCTAGCAGCCTCTCACTGGCAAGGGCGGCCGCGATCTGCTGCCCCACCGCGCGCGCGACCGGCGGCGGGAATGCGTTCCCGATCTGCCGGTACTGGGCGGTTTTGCGCCCGGAGAACTCCCAATGGTCGGGGAAGCCCTGAAGCCGAGCCGTCATACGCACAGTCAGCCGCGGGGAGTGATCTTTCGGATCGTCAGGTCCTGGCGCTTCGTTGGCGATACCCATGCCGCTGCAACCCATCGAAGCCCACTCGCGCTTGGCACGCGTCGGTCCGAGATCGGGCCCACCGTGCTTTTTGGAACCGCCAACGAGCGTCGGAGCGATCCTCGCTGCTCGCTGAGCCCAGGCGTCTGCATGTGGCCAGCCGCGCTCCGCCATTAGGTCGACCAGACGTTCGCCGACAGTCGGTGCCGCAGCGGGGTCAGGCATCGGCCAGCACCAGTCCCCCTCCACATCGTCGCGGAGCGCGACGAGGATCGCCCGGGGCCGCAGCTGAGGCACTCCATAGTCTGCGGCTTGGAGCAACTCCCACTCCGCTCGCGAGTAGCCGAGTGCCGCTAGACGCTCGAGAATGTGGCTCCGGTAGTGAGTGAACTTGGCCCCGAGTAGGCCACGGACGTTCTCGATCATCACAGCCCTAGGAGCGAGCTGATCCGCGAGGTCGAGAATAGCCGGGAAGAGGTCGCGCTCGTCATCGGCGCCGAGCTGCTTTCCCGCGAGGGAGAACGGCGGGCAGGGTACGCCCCCGGCCAGCAGGTCGCAGCCGGCGTGCTCAGCTAGCGCTAGGGACTCGACCGCTCGGCGCAGATCGCCCTCCACGACGTTCCAGTCCGGCCGGTTCAGTCGAAGGGTCGCGCAGGCCTGCGAGTCGATCTCGACGCATGCCAGGTGGTCAAAGCCGGCTTGTTCGAGCCCGAGTGCCTGGCCTCCGGCTCCGGCGCAGACTTCAACGCTCGTGAGGGCAGGGAAGGCGGAATTCATTCTCGGAGACCTTACGGCTGGCGCCGGCGGCAGAGCGGTGGACGGTCGTGGGGGCCGGAGGTCTATTCGGATCTGCTGTGTTGGGCCGGTGACCTGTGAACTCGGGGCCGCCGACGACGTGTGCGGTGTGTCCATACCTCCTATAGGCAGGCGGACGGAAGGTTCGCCCCCCGAACCGAGCATTCGGCAGTGGCTAAGGTAATCGGCGGTCGGCGAGGCGTCTGGGGCTGGCGCGGGGCGCCGGGGGAGAGTTCGCGAGCTGCTGTGGTCGCAACCTGCGCGGCCGGAGGGGGACAGCTTGGTTCTCGGTGGGGCGCCCGCGGCGGTCAGGCGGCGGGCAGTGCTCGGATCGTGTTGAGCGCGGTGATGTAGTCGCCGTGCCAGGGCCAGCGTGCCGGGAGGTGCAGCGTCCAACCGCGCGCGTGGGAGATCCAGCCGTCCGGGGATCTGCAGCAGCCGGCGGCGCAAGGTCCGCGCGGCGCGGACGGTGGTGTCTGGGAGCCCGACCAGCCGGATCCATCTGAGCAGGTTGTGGGCTAGGGCGGCCAGCACCGTCTAGGCGCCGTTGGCGTGGAAGTGGCCAGAGGGAAAGTGCGCCAGCGCCTGGTCTTTGAGTCGGCGATGACCTGCTCGACGACCGCGTGGTCGCAGCGCTCGGCCTCGACGAGCGCGATGGCTTCGGTGCGGTTGGTCAAGAACGCGAAGTGCCGCCAGTCGGGGGCCAGCTCGGCCTGCGCGCCGAGCAGCCGGGTGCGCCGCACGATCAGCCGCTGGGTGCCGCAGGTGGTCTCGGCGAGCGCTTCGAGGCTCCGGCCGATCATGTTGGCGGCGCCAACGGCAGTCGGGTCTTGCTCGAAGACCTCGCTGTGGAAGTTGAGGGCGTCGTCGCCGGGCTCATCACTCTGCCTCGGTCGAAAGTACCGGCCGGATCCGATCGGCCGCAGCTTCAACGACGCGATGGCTCGTTAGATCCGTGGCACTGGCGGCGACCCAGCAGTATGTGGTCACGCCTACCGTCGCGCGACCTACACCACTCCTCCGACATGACCCTCGGCTTGCAAGCGATGCAATCCCTGGTGGCCTCGGAGCCCAGTCCGTCGGAGATAGGAGGGACATTTCGTTCGGGTCGCGCCGACCGCTTCGCCGCCGTTGTGCCCTGGTACGCGACCGAGCAGGTCGACGTCTTGCTCGGCTGCCCGACCGGACGCACCGACGTCGTTCGCGCACTGGTCGACGGGACGTGGAGCGACGTCGATGACCCGCGCCGCTAGAGCTTCGTCGCCGAACGTGATGCACGAGCTGCAGCTGCAACGGCCCGACGGCTGCACGCAGCGGTTGGGCGTCGCTCTTGTGGCCTGTCAGGTTCGTCGTGCGGCCGGCGACCGTAGATGGGTGAGTCGCGAGAAGGACAGTGAAGATCTCGGAGGGGGCTGCGGGTGCGTGTTGCTCATCGTGGCGATCGCTCTGGTCGTGGCGGCCGCGATGTCGCTGGCCGCGCTGGTCGACCCGTTTGACTGGTACCCGTCCTTTGACGAGCTGTGGGCGGACTGCGACGACGATTTCGATACCGCGCGGGACGAGTGCTCCTACGAGCAGCGCTTTCCCGGGTTTTGGTGGCATCTGGCTGTCAACCTCGTCTACGCAGTCGCGGCGCTTGTGGCGCTGCTGGTCTTTGCTGGGACGGTGGTTGAGTTTCGAGAGTGCCGCGTGGCGCGCTTGTGCAGCGCAGCGACGTATGCGACCTACGAGCAGGCCCGGGCCTCGCTGACGCTGGCGGCGGTGGGCGTCGCGATCCTGGCCGCCGTGCCGATCGTCGTGGTCATCCTATGAGCGCCGGCGCCGATCGCGGCGATCCGGCCGTTCGTGCCGAGCGCGCCCTTCGACG